>Ga0316577_10001439_pt1 | contig 11254 bp, 6 predicted proteins | sample S5NA_FD_203073 | JGI IMG/M metagenome (GOLD analysis project Ga0316577, IMG submission 203073) | Rhizosphere microbial communities from salt marsh grasses in Alabama, United States - S5-7_050615r2r1 | ecosystem: Host-associated > Plants > Roots > Rhizosphere | place: USA: Alabama | collected... | reverse complement strand
GCCCAGTTCCAAGGTTTAAACAGTTTGACGTACGATAACTTCTGAACTGGTTTGTCATGTCCGGGTTTAGGCCACATATAGTCCACAAAACCTTCTCCCTTTTCTCGGCATACCTTTACAAACTCATTAAAAAGATGTTTTCCGTCGGGATCTTTATAGTCAGACAAATCCTTGCCGTTTAAAGCGGGCTTGATAGGATGCATCACCATCGTTGGATGCATGTCGTTGATCCAGAAATAATCTTTACTCTGGGAGCCATAACGCAAGGCGCTAATCTCTTTTTTTGCATCCTCCATAAACTGTGCTTCTGCAACCTCAAGGTAAACACCGGTCCCGATTACCCAGTTCCAAGGTTTAAACAGTTTGACGTACGATAACTTCTGGACGGGTTTGTCATGTCCGGGTTTAGGCCACATATAGTCCACAAAACCTTCTCCCTTTTCTCGGCATACCTTTACAAACTCATTAAAAAGATGTTTTCCGTCGGGATCTTTATAGTCAGACAAATCCTTGCCGTTTAAAGCGGGCTTGATGGGATGCATCACCATCGTTGGATGCATGTCGTTGATCCATATGTAGCCGTTTTTATTATAGCGCATATCTTTGATAATTTTTAATGCCGATTGTTTCTTCTCATTGTTTGTCAAATCAGATCTATTATAAGTACTTTGAATGGCATTGTATGTAAGATCTACGATATTTTTTAGTTTTTCTTTGTAAGCTTCCGCTACCTTTTGTGAATCATGTGCCGCGTTGTAGCTGGATTGCATAATGGCGTAGGTATTCTTCACAAGATCTTTCAGCTTTTCTTTTTTCTCTGTCATCATCGTGTTTTTTATGGCAGCAATTTCTTGTTCTCCTCTTTTTCCCAAAGTATGAATTGACATGATCAAGGTGATTACTCCCATCAGCAACAACCCTGACAGTGAAAAAACTATAATCTTTTTGCTAATGTTCATGCGTCTATCCTCTCTTTTAAATCAGTTTTAAAAGCATTACTTATTTGTATATCTTTTTTATTTTCATAGCATCTCGGTCATATTGGCGATCGAGCCACTAATTATTCATACACCATTATATATTGCTATTAAGATATTTATGGACACTCCGCATTAGCTTTTCTCTGTCCAGCTTGATTTGATAATCATCAATACCAACTGATTCTCCTCTGGCGATATCTTCTTCTCCGGCCATGGTGGTTAAGGCGATAATCGGTAACCGGGCAAAGCGCTCGTCCATCCGTATTTTTTCTGAAAGTTCGTAACCATCTAGAATCGGCATCTCTATATCTGTTACGACGAGGGCAACCTCTTCGGGATGTTTTAAAAGAAGTTCCCATGCCATATTTCCGTCTTCGGCACCAATAACGTTATACCCTTCTTCTTCCATAAATTCTTTTACTTGATTCCTAAAAAAGTTCGAATCCTCTGCATAAAGGATCGTGGCATTTTTTCCGTCGGCCGTCTTAATAGTTTCTCTGTCAGGAAACCACTCCGGATTCAAGCTATTCACCAAACCATATACATCCACCAGCAAAGTAGTATAATCATTAATGATGGCAGATCCTAAAATACCCTTTTGTTTCAATGTTTCGTCATCAATTTCAACTGAAATTTCCTTTGCATCGATTGGGCCCACCGCCATAATGCCAACTTCTTTGTCTGCTATGTTAACCACTATGACCAAAAGATCCTCTTTGAATTCCAAAGGTTTAACCTTTGCAACCTGATCTATGGCAAAGAGGGCAAGACTTCCACCGCGATATTTCATTACATTTTTACCACCGACCTCTTCGATATCTGTATTTTTTATTTTTTCAATACGATCAACATGATTTATTGGTATAGCAAACTGTTCTTTATCTGAACCCCGGAAAATCAGAATGGACTGCCTGTCCTTGCTGCTTCTATCAGTCTCATCGTTCTCCATGGCCAATTCAGTTGCTCTATCGGATCCTTCAACAGAAGTTAATCCATAAATATTTGCAAGATTTGCAACATCAAGGATTAACGCAACTCGTCCATCACCCATAATGGTTGCACCCGCATATTCCTTACAAGTCTTTAGATGGCGTCCCAAGGGTTTAACCACGATTTCCTCGGAATCATTCAGTTCGTCGACCACGAGTCCGTATTGCATTGCACCCGTTGAAACCACCACGACATTCAGCGCACTTGATGCATGATAACGTCTGTCTTTGGGGCTTCGTTCCACTATTTCTGAATGTTCTTCGAGATCTTCATTTTTATCGGTTTCTAGCTTTGAGGAATCTGAATTACTAAGATCTTCTTTAAAATACGGACTTTTTTTAGATCTTCGATCCGAGATGTTTTGTCGTCTGTCTGTTTTTGGACTCCCATATTTATAATCGAAATAAGTCGATTCGATCCCGATAACGTCGGCAAGTTTTATTAGAGGTAAAAGTTTACCACGCAGCCTTACCACTTCCGCATCTCCAACAATTTCTACTCTGTCTTTTACCTGGTGGGCGGGGATTCTCAAAAGTTCTTCCAAATTTACTTGTGGAATAGCATATCGATCACCTCCGGCAACGATAATCTGGCTGGGAATGATGGCCAGAGTTAACGGCAGCTTTATTCGAATGGTTGTCCCTTCTCCACGTTTAGAGTCGATATCGACCACACCACCCAGTCTGTCGAGGTTAGTTTTAACTACATCCATACCCACGCCACGTCCCGATACATCCGTTATTTTTTCGGCCGTGGAAAAACCGGGCATAAATATAAGATTCATTTTTTCTTTATCAGACATCATCCTTGTCTGATCCTCTGTAAGCAGTCCCTTTGTCACGGCAGTTGTAGCCAGTTTCTGCCCATCCAACCCTTTTCCATCGTCAGAAATTTCGATATTGACCTGCCCTGCTTCATGATATGCTTTTAGAAAAATTCTTCCCGTAGGCTCTTTTCCGACCTTGATTCGATCGTCAGGGATTTCGATTCCGTGATCCACGGCATTTCGAACCAGATGGGTTAAAGGATCTCCAATAGCTTCTATAATGGTTTTATCAAGCTCAACTTCTTTTCCCATTAAAGACAATTCTACATCCTTGCCAAGGTTGCCAGCCAAGTCACGAACAACACGTGGAAATTTATTAAATACAATTCCGATATTCTGCATCCGGGTTAGCATTATGGCTTCTTGGAGTTCCGATGTAATCAGATCTATCCTCTGGCCCGAAATTTCCGATGCCCTTGGATCGCCTGAGGATATGGCCTGTAGAAGCTGATTCCTGCTCAACACAAGTTCGCCGGCAAGATTCATGAGCGTGTCCAAAAGACTAACATTTACTCTTAAACTCGCATCGGAAGTGACCATAGAGAACTTTTTATCCTCAACTTTTGTTTCAAAGTCATTCTCTTTATCCGGTTCATCGTCATTTGAACACTCGGCAACTGATTCTTCATGAATCTCCGTTTTCTCTTCCAGAGGTTCATTATCTCCATATTCACTAATTAACTGTTGATCAGTTTCAGATTCGCGTGGATCAGAAGAATCAGGCTCTGAAACATGCGGATCTGAATCAATATTTTGTACTATGCAATTAACTTGAAGGTCCTCCGTCAATTCGAAGATCTGTTCTTCATTGATTTCAAAAAGCAAGTTAATGTCCTTAGGGCTTACAAGGGTTGCAAAGAGAACGATAAATGGGAATTGGTCCGGAAGTTCTTTCTCCTGGAGAAAGCCAACAGCCTCGACATCGATCTGTTTATCAAGAACAATCCCAGTAGAAGATATATCACCGATGAGATTTGCAAGTGTTTTATCTTTCATATGAATATCATGAATCATGTCAAATCGAATCAGATAGATATTTTTTCCACCTTTTCTGCCTTCTGAAATCATATCTTCATTAATTTCAAAGCCAGCTGTTTGGTCGGGGAATGAAATATAATCGATTTTTTTTAAATCATCTAACTTCTCGTTTTCGATTTCTTTTTCCGGTTCTTCTTTTACAGGGACTCCGGATGCAAGCGATAAGAGTGATTCTATATGGTTTGAAATATCAATTTCGTTACTTTGTGTAACATTGTTTATCAGTTCTACAAGCGTATCCGAGGCCAATAAAAGAATATTGATGATCTCTGAATTGGGAACCATTTCACGACTTCGAATTTTTCCCAAAATATTTTCCATTTCGTGTGTAAGGTTTTTGATGTTGGTGAGCCCCATAAAACCGGCGCCACCCTTTATGGAATGAGCCGCACGATATACCTTATTTACCAAGTTTTCATCGATATCGGCGCCCGCTGCTTCAATGGCCAGCAAATCATTTTGAATATCCGCCAGATGTTCCAACGATTCATCTATAAATAAATGCATGGTTTCATCAAACTGAATGCTCATGTAAAACCTCCCGGTTAATAAAATGCCATAATTTATTGAAATATATATTTTTATAGAGGTCGATCATTGACTAAGCGCTTTTCTTCAGCTGTACAACATTAAAATGATTGTTCAGACCAAGCGCATCGAAAAGAGTGTTAATTTCATCCGGAACTTTTTTAAGCAAAAGCCTCCCCCCGACATTATTCAGGGTATTGTGAGTTGCGGCAATAACACTTAGGCCTACAGGATCAACTGATTTTACATTTACAAGATCAAGCGTTAGTTCTGTGACTCCTTGGTCTATGATTTTATACAATTTCTTATTTAGACTTTCCGCCTTGGATGCCACGAGATCTTTGCCCGGCCGAATACTTTTTTTTGTCTGATTTTTCTTGTGTTTTACCATTGCTTTCTCTCTCGCTTTTTTGATCAATTATCCTGTTTTGTAAAAATGATTATGAAATATAAGAACCCCTAATCGTATTTTTCCGATTCCAGAAATTTCAAAATGCGTGCCATTCATTTCTAATTGGCAATAAAAATAAATGAAAACCTTTAAATACGACAGCTTAAATTCTTGATGCAGCATTTTTAATGGTTTCAGCTTTCCGGGAATTCTTTGTTATACCAGGATGTTTAAATGGCTTTGCGTGCCTGCATTCTTTCTGTTTTAAATATTTATGCAACTTGTTTTAAACTATTCAGGAATTTAATCCGATATAAAACAATATAAATTTTGTTTCGGGGCATCTTGTGATTCGTCAGTTCTTTGACGTCGTTCGATGATTTTTTGACGATTGAAGTTGGTTTTAGCCTGTTCCTTGATGATGAATGCATATATACAAGCTAAACTTTGTGCTTTTAATGACGCCTAACTGCAGCAACGTGCCGCAGGTAGGCTTAATTTTGCTAATTTTTTATTATATTTCAGTATTGGTCTTGATTTATTGACATGTCGGCCCTAGTTAGATAATTATAAGCATTTAAAATACACTAAATAGTTAATATTCTTTTCACTTTTACGGTGTCGGAATCTATATGCATGAAGCCGTTGTCCGCTCATAATTTTCTTCAAACCAGAATTAATAGATTGTTGCGTAAGTCTACCGATGATTATGGGAGGACTATTGGTACGATTTTAATGAAAAGAGGTATAATAACCGAAGAGCAACTACATAATGCCCTGAAGGTGCAAAAAGATAAACTCTATACCTTTGGCAAGGCCGTTCGTTTGGGGCAGATCATTGTTGAACTGGGCTATGCACTAGAAGAGGAATTGGTTGAGGCGATCAACGATGAATATCAAATTTCTGTCAATACACTGAGTGACGATATCAAAGGTCTTGTCAAAAAAAAACGTGATCGCTTTGCTGAAGCTCTTCCTCCACCACGTATCCCCATCTGGCTACAGGTTTTTGCCGCCACTATGCTTATCATTATTATCACCATTCTCGTGATGAGTTTTTTTATTCTGAGCCAGCAAAGAGAGCGGCTATACAACCAAACTGTAATTGTCGGAAAAGTCAGTCTAAACTATTTTTGCGGCAATGCGTCTATTCCGCTTCTCGAAGACAATATTCTAAGGCTTAACACATTAATAAAAGACGCCACTCATGTAGAAGGACTTCTCTATGCAATTATCGTTGACCACAATCAGATAATAAAAGCACATACAGACATAAACAAAATCGGAAAACCGTTTAATAAATTTACGAATATTACCGATGTAAGGAAAGAAGGAGACGTTACTTACTTTAACTACTATTCAGGATCAGGCGAACATGTTTTAAATTTAACTCGCCCCATATTGTATAATAAAAAAGAGTTGGGTGAAGTCCATGTTGGTGTTTCCATTGATTTTATTGAAAAATTAATCCATAAAGCACAACTTACCATTATCGGGATAACCTTCTTCATTATCATTTTTGGTAGTGGTGTTGCAGTTTTTCTTGGATTCCATTTTTCGCGCCCTATTTCCAACTTAGTTCAGGCAACTAAAGAAATCGGTTCCGGGAATTACCAACATAAAATCATCCTGGCAAGAAATGACGAACTTGGAAATTTGTCTACTGCATTTAATCGTATGGGTGAAGAACTCTGGAAAAATTCACTCATGCAGAAATCCTTTGGTAAATATATCGGTTCCGAAGTTCTAGAGATGATCATGGCCAATCCGGAAAGTGTCTGGTTGAAAGGCCATAGAAGTGAGGCAACAATTATTTTTGTCGATATCAGAGGATTTACATTATATTCCGAGGTTAAAGAGCCTGAAGAAATCGTTGAAAAGCTAAATCAATACTTTGAAATTGCCACACAGGCAATCCAAGATTATGGTGGGTATGTGGACAAATTTATCGGTGATGCTGTTTTGGGGGTTTTTGGCGTTCCGGTCTATCATAAAAACCATGTTTTAAGAGCAGTAAGGGCCGCCAGTGATATGCAAAAAGCGTTTCTTGAAAAACACGATAATGGAAATGATCTCCTTCAATCCGTAGGGATCGGAATAAATTCAGGTGTTGTCGTGTCAGGCAATATCGGCTCACAAAATAGAATGGAATATACTGTTATTGGTGACAGCGTGAACCTGGCTGCACACCTTTACCGGCTGGCCAATCCCGGCGAAATAGTTATAAGCAAAAGTGTTTACGTCCACCTAAAAGAGGTTCTTGAGGTAGAGCCACTTCCTCCACAAAATATAAAAGGTAAAGCTGAACCCGTGGAAACCTTCAGGCTGCTTAACATACGGGAGAACATTAATGCCTGAAACAGCAAGTATAAAAAAAAAATTTATAATCAATATCTTACCGATATTTTTTTTACTCCTTTCGGCCTGTGCAATAAATGGATCGATTTTCCGCAATAAACATCAGGCCTTTGTTTCTGACGATTTCGTCATAGTAAAGACAACCGCGCAAGACACATTTTCTTCCCTTGCCGCCTACTATTTGAAAGACCCGACCAAAGGTTGGCAAATCGCTGAATTTAACCGAATGACAACCCTTATCCCCGGTCAAGAACTGATTATCCCATTATCACCATTTAACAAAGCCGGTTTGAAAGCCAAGGGATATCAAACAGTGCCTATATTGGTCTACCATAATTTTTCGAAAAAAAAATCTGATAAAACAGCGGTAAGTCAAAATGATTTTGAAGCCCAGATGAAATACCTGAAACAAAACGGATATCATGTTGTCTCAATGGACCAATTTTTAAATTTTATCGATTATAAGGTACAGTTGCCAGAAAAATCGATTGTCATAACATTTGACGACGCATGGCGTTCCGCCTTTGATGTCGCGCTTCCCATATTAATAAAATATGGTTTCACAGCGACATTTTTTATATACACGGATTTTATCGGTGGCGGAAAAGCCTTGACCTGGAAACAAATCGAAACCCTTTCAAAAATAGGGTTTGATATTCAATGTCAAACCAAGACACACAGGAATTTAGCAGTTCCAAAAAAGAACGAGTCGCTCAAAGAATACTTTAAATCCATTGAGATGGAAATTAATTATCCTAAAAAACTGATTAAAAGCAAACTGAATATAGATTGTAAATACTTGGCATATCCTTATGGAGAAACCAATAATCTTGTCATTGCTTTGTTAAAAAAATACGGATACCGGGCAGCGTTCACAATTGACAGAAAACCGAATCCGTTTTTTGTTGATCAATACAAAATCTACCGATCAGTTATATATGGCAGCTATGATATGGATAATTTTAAAAATAATTTATCCGTTTTTAAGAAGACCGAATTAAAATGAAAAAATCGATAAATGTAATTTTGATTATCGTTATGTTGTCTCTATTTTTCGGGTGGGCAAGCCCTGTTGATACCTTCGGAGATGACAGCCATAAAGGTCCTGAAAAAACACAGAAGAACAAGTCGGTTTTTCACTCTTCTTATTACCTTAAAAAAGCAATGACATATAAAAATAAAGATGAATTGCAATTGGCGCTTTTCTATTTAAAAATTGCCGCTGCATTAAGTCCGTCTGACATGGAGATTGACGGAAAAATAACTGATTTGAAAATGACCATAGATCGCAAATCCAACAACTATTTAAAAAAAGGGGAGAAATTTTTAAACCGAAATAATATCGAAGAGGCTCGTAACCAGTTTCTGACCGTGTTAAGATACGACCCTGACAATAAAGACGCCCTGGAATATCTGAAAAACAAGTTAATTCCCAAAGAATATATAAATTACACATTCAAACAAAATGACTCCCTAAAATCCATTTCCAATAAATTCTACAAAGACCCTGAATTGGTTTCTTTAATCGTATATTTTAATAATCTTAAATCTGATGCCAAACCCAAGCCAGGGAAAATACTTAAAATTCCCGTACTGGAAAAGGAATTTTTTCAAGCCATCAATGATCGTCGTCAAGACTTGATTTCGGCAAATAAACTGCTGAAAGAAAAGCGATTCCAAAAGGTTGTCGTCATAACGCAAAAAATATTGAAAAATGATCCTTCAAACAAAGAAGCCATTAAATTAAAAGATGAAGCCCTTTATCGTATTGGAATACAGTTAAGCCGTCAGGGGAAATATTTTGAAGCGATTGATACCTTCAAAAAGACAACGCCCAAATATAAAGACGTGGATAACCTTATTCAAAAAGCTATTCAGCATGAGTTGTTAAAAGCTGAAACTCTTTTAAAAGAAAAAAAATATGAAGAATCTATGAATCTTGCTAAAAAGATTTTAGGCCATGACAAATCAAATACAGCCGCAAAAAAACTGATCAGCACCTCCTTTTGCCAACAAGGGAGAGATTTGCTTATCCAAAAGAAATATGACGAGGCATTACGCGTGCTGGATAAAGCAGATCCTGCCGAATTTTGTGTTGAAAAAACTAGAATTGCTGTTAAAAATACGATAAAACAACAAGCTGAAGCACATTACATTCAGGGGGTTAAACATTTTCTGAATGAAGAGCTGCAACTTGCCATCCAAGAGTGGGAAAAGACCTTAAAACTGAATCCAAAACATGACAAGGCAAAAAAGAATATTAAAAACGCCAGAAGCCTTTTGGAAAAACTGAAAAAGGTCAAATGATATAACAATCTCCTGTTTTAACGGGCTGTTGCCCTAATCATTTTTCACTGGCTCTGAAACATTTCAAAAGGCGCTTAAAAAGATTTTCTTTTGGGCAGCAACCAGTTAATTTTAAAACATTTCGCGTCTTTAATTTCCTGCAACTTGACTCAAATATCGCATCCAAAATAAAACATAAGTTGAGCGTTTCAAATAATGACAGAATAGTATAAATTATATTATTTCATTTAATTACACAGTATCTAACGTATAATAAATTCATACATTTCGGGTGGATTCGTACGAGATAAAAATGCCACTATTTGAAACTCTTCGGGCTTGCCGATTTTGCCGAATCTGTTGCGTTATGAGACATTTGCAGTAGCATACTACGGCTACATGTCTCATGCCTTGCATATTCGGCAAACTCGACAATCGCTCAACTTAGGTAAAAGTATCATGATGAAAACTCGGCAAATGCGTAAAAACAAAAAAGCGATTTGGGGATGGGCCATGTATGATTGGGCAAATTCTGCTTTTGCAACAACTGTTATGGCAGGATTTTTCCCCATTTTCTTTAAACAATATTGGAGTTACGGCGTTGATGTGAATATGAGTACCGCCCGCCTTGGAGTCGCCAACGCCATCGCCAGCATATTGGTGTCCGTAATGGCTCCGATCTTGGGCGCAATCGCTGACAGTGGCTCAATGAGGAAAAAATTTCTCATCTTTTTTGCTTACTTCGGCGTTTTAATGACAGCCTCTTTGTTTTTGATTAGAAAAGGGAGTTGGGAATGGGCTGTTTTTCTTTATGTTATGGGGGTTATCGGCTTTTCAGGAGCCAACATATTTTATGATTCCCTTCTGCCGAGTGTGGCTGATGATACTGAAATAGACTATGTCTCCGGTCTGGGATATTCAATGGGATATCTCGGGGGTGGTCTTTTGTTTCTGGGAAACGTGTTAATGACATTAATGCCGGAAAAATTCGGGTTACCTGATACAGGGACAGCCATCCGGTATGCCTTTGTTTCAGTGGCCTTTTGGTGGGGCTTTTTCACCATTTTTACCCTCTTATGGGTGCCTGAAGTTCAAACAACGGCTACCCCATCAAAGGGTCTTAAATTTATCGTTGACGGTTTTAAACAGTTCACCAGAACGTTTAAAAAGATCCGGAGATTAAAAACACTATTTCTCTTTTTAATCGCTTATTGGTTTTACATAGACGGGGTCGATACCATTATCCGAATGGCGGTGGATTATGGCATGTCAATTGGGTTTAATTCAAACGATTTAATCATTGCTCTTTTGATTACACAATTTGTCGGCTTTCCTTGTGCGTTGTTCTTCGGGAAGCTGGGACAAATTTGGAGCGCGAGAAAAGCGATTTACATTGCCATTGGTATTTATGCAGCCGTAACCATATGGGGAACAATGATGACCCATAAACAGGAATTTTACGTTTTGGCTGTTATTATCGGCATGGTACAAGGCGGAATTCAAGCATTGAGTCGATCTTACTATTCGCGATTGATACCCAAAAATCGAATCGCGGAATTCTATGGGTTCTATAATATGCTGGGTAAGTTCGCGGCGATATTGGGACCGGTTCTGATTGGCTTTGTCGGACTGCTTGCAAGACATATTTTAATGCCGTCATCTCCCACTCCAGAACAGTTTGTCCATATAAGTCGTTTGGCGTCCAGATGGGGAATTGCATCCATACTGCTCCTCTTTATCGTGGGAGCGACTCTTTTCTTTTTTGTCGATGAAGAAAAAGGGAAAATAGAAGCAGTGCGTTTTGAAGCTTAATAGGTTAAAATTGCAGTAATAATTTAGTCCTTGGAAACAAATCTA
>Ga0316577_10001438_pt1 | contig 11257 bp, 8 predicted proteins | sample S5NA_FD_203073 | JGI IMG/M metagenome (GOLD analysis project Ga0316577, IMG submission 203073) | Rhizosphere microbial communities from salt marsh grasses in Alabama, United States - S5-7_050615r2r1 | ecosystem: Host-associated > Plants > Roots > Rhizosphere | place: USA: Alabama | collected... | reverse complement strand
CGTACGCATCATCACCCAGTATGCCTGGCACAGCCTCTTTGCACGTAATATGTTCATCTTGCCAACTGATAAAGAACTGACCGAATTCGAACCACAGTTTGTGGTATTTGATTGCCCAGGATTTCATGCCTTCCCCGAGTTTGACAAAACAAATTCTGATGCCTTCATTCTGGTCAACCTCGCTGAGAAATTGGTCTTGATCGGCGGCACAGAATACGCGGGCGAGATAAAAAAATCTGTATTCACTGCCATGAATTATTTCCTGCCCTTTGAAAATGTGCTCCCGATGCACTGCTCAGCAAATTATGGTTCCGAGGGCGATGTGGCTCTTTTCTTTGGTTTGAGCGGGACTGGCAAAACCACGCTCTCAGCAGATCCCTCACGCACCTTGATCGGTGATGATGAACACGGGTGGAGCGAGAACGGCATCTTCAATTTCGAGGGTGGCTGCTACGCAAAGGTGATCCACCTCTCACCGGAAGGCGAACCGGAGATCTACCAGACCACGCGACGTTTCGGAACCATCCTGGAAAACGTCGGCATCGACACCAATACCCGCTATATCGACCTGGATGATGCCACCCTGACCGAGAATACGCGGGCCTCCTATCCCATCTCCCATATCCCAAATGCATCGAAGACTGGCATGGGTGGCCATCCTAAGAATGTTGTTTTCCTTACAGCAGATGCTTTCGGTGTGCTGCCCCCGATTTCAAGACTTACGCCAGAACAAACTATGTACCACTTTCTCTCCGGCTACACCGCCAAGGTCGCTGGTACAGAACGTGGCATCACTGAGCCGAAAGCAACCTTCAGCACCTGTTTTGGTGCCCCCTTCATGGCCCAGCATCCAAGCGTATATGCTGATCTGTTGGGAGATATGATAGCCAAGCACAACGCAAATTGCTGGTTAATAAACACGGGTTGGACTGGGGGACCTTATGGAGAAGGACAGCGAATTAAATTAGCCTACACGCGGGCGATGGTCAACGCAGCTTTGAATGATGAACTTGAGCAGATAGCTACCCTCCAGGATCCGATCTTTGGAGTCCAGATACCCACCAGCTGCCCAGATGTACCAGAGCAGGTCCTTCAGCCGAAGCTCACCTGGCAGGATGGAGCCGCTTACGATCGCCAGGCACAACACTTAGCCCGCATGTTCATCAACAACTTCACCCAATTCGCAGATAAGGTAGCACCTGAGATCAGAGCGGCAGGACCCGAAGTCAGTTAAGTCTTGGGATCCTCCGGAAAAGTATGGGGCTGTACACGTCCAGCCAATCAGGAAAACTTATGTCAAAGAATAGTCACAGAAATTTGGGGGTTTTGACCAGTGGTGGTGATGCACCGGGCATGAATGCTGCAGTGCGTGCCGTGGTTCGAACTGCCCTTTCTCGCGGGGTCTCCACCTATGCCATCCACGAAGGATATCGCGGATTAGTACAGGGTGGAGAAAAAATCGTTGAAATGAAGTGGGAGTCCGTAGGAGGTATCCTCCAGCAGGGAGGTACGGTTATCGGTACTGCCCGCTGCGATGAGTTTCGAACAGTCGAAGGGCGCCGGATTGCTGCCCGCAATTTGATCAAGAATCACATTGATCGACTGGTGGTGATCGGAGGCGATGGTAGCCTGACCGGGGCAGACATCTTCCGCAGGGAGTGGCCTGATCTTCTGCAGGACCTCTATAACCAGGGCCAAATCAGCCAGGAGGAGTTTAAGGCACACCCCAATTTACAGATTATCGGTTTGGTCGGTTCGATCGATAACGATATGTTTGGTACCGATATGACCATTGGCGCCGATACCGCCCTGCACCGCATTACTGAAGCAATCGATGCCCTTTCCAGCACTGCCGCCAGTCATAACCGCACCTTTGTTGTCGAAGTAATGGGACGCCACTGTGGCTACCTGGCATTAATGGGTGGTATTGCTACCGGTGCTGACTGGGTCCTGATCCCAGAGAATCCTCCGGAAGAACAGAATTGGGAAGAGGAAATGTGCCAGGCACTCAAATCAGGCCGCGATGCTGGTCGCCAGCACAGCATCGTTGTTATTGCCGAGGGCGCTCGTGACCGCAATGGAAACCCGATCACCAGTGAGTACGTCAAGAAGGTGCTCGAAGAACTGTTGCAGGAGGAAATCCGGATTACCATTTTGGGACACGTCCAGCGTGGAGGTTCACCCAGTGCCTTCGATCGCTACCTGGGTACTGTCCAGGGTTACACAGCGGTTGATGAGCTCCTAGCTCAAAAACCGGAACAAGAACCCAAACTGGTCGGTATCCGCCAGCAAAGTGTTGTACGCTCCTCCTTGATGGAATGCGTGGCACAGACACAGCAGATAGCTGAAGTGATCAAGGCTCAAGAATTTGATCGGGCTCTCGGCATGCGGGGTGGTAGCTTTAGCGATTCATATCGCATCTTTCGCACCATGTTACGCTCCCAACCTCGCCCACCCCAGCCTGGTAAACGGCGCCTGCGGTTAGCTATCATGCATGCTGGCGGGCTTGCCCCTGGCATGAATACTGCTGTACGCGCCTCCGTCCGTCTGGGAATGGATTCAGGTCCTACAATCCTGGCAATCCAAAGCGGCTTTCCTGGTCTGATCAGTGGTGAGATCAGCGAGCTGGACTGGATGAGCATCAGCGGGTGGGTTTCCAAAGGCGGCGCCACTCTGGGTACCAGCCGCTATGTTCCTACAGGACGTGATTTCTACGCAATCGCGAAGAATCTGGAAAACCACCAGGTAGATGGCTTATTAATTATCGGTGGGTGGTCTGGGTATGATGGCGCCTACCAGCTCTTCACCCGCCGCAACGATTTCCCGTCCTTCAATATTCCCATCATTTGCCTGCCAGCTTCTATCGACAACAACCTGCCCGGTACGGATCTGAGCATTGGTGCTGACACGGCTTTGAACAGCATCGTCACCAACGTAGATAAGATTAAGCAATCTGCAGTTGCCTCCCGGCGCTGTTTTGTGGTCGAAGTTATGGGGCGTGACAGCGGTTACCTGGCATTGTTAGGTGGTTTAGCCACCGGTGCCGAAAAAGCCTATCTGCCTGAGACCGAAATCTCTCTTGCTGAATTACAGCAAGATGTCGCCCAGCTGATTAAAGGCTTTAAAAGTGGAAAACGCCTGGGATTGATGATCCGCAACGAAAGAGCCGGGGGATTATATGACAGCGATTTTATGTCCACACTTTTTGAACAGGAAGGCGCTGACCTTTTTGATGTCCGCCAGGCAATCTTGGGACACATCCAGCAAGGTGGAAATCCTTCGCCATTCGACCGCATCCAGGCAACCCGGCTGGTATCAAAGTGTATTGAATTCCTGCTGGCGGAGATCGACAACCCGGTACCTGCAGCAGCCATGGCCGGCCTGAAGGGCGGCGAGATTATCTTCACCAGCATCTACGACTTCCCGCGCCTAGTCGAACCCGGCTATCAGCGAGCCAATGAACAGTGGTGGCTCAAGCTGCAGCCGATCGTGCAGACGATGGATCAACCCCCATCGTGAGCAGGATATTAGGATCTAATACCTGAAGGATGCGATCATCTACTGGCCATTCAAGCCACAAATCGGCGTGATAAATCCCACACAAATCCCCGTTGTGGTGCAAACAGAAATACTACCAGGAAGATTACAGTGGTCGTCAGTACAATCGCTGCCCCTGAGGCTACGTTGAGATGGTAGCTGGCAAATAATCCAACCAAACTGGAAAACCCGCCGATCAACCCCGAGAGCAGCATCATGCTTGGCAAACGGCGTACCAGCAGGTAAGCAGTCGCCGCGGGTGTTACCAGCATGGCCGCCACCAATCCCACACCCACGGTTTGCAAAGAGATCACAATCGTCAGCGCCAGCAGGACGAGCAAGAAATTGTTGAAGAATGCTACCCGAATGCGTAAAGTTGCTGCCAGGACCGGGTCAAAGGATATCACCAGGAACTGGCGGTAGAAAACCAGGATCGCGATCAGGATGATTCCCCCCAGGATGGCAGTCAACCATAAATCCAGGCTGCTCACCCCGAGCACATTACCGAACAGGATGTGACTCAAATCGACAGCATATGTACGAATGCTGCTGATCAGAACCACTCCCAAGGATAATGCGGCTGCAAACAGCACTCCGATGGCAGTGTCTTCTTTGATCATGCCACGCCGCGAAAATAAACCCACTCCCAGAGCCACTACTAGAGCTGCTGCCAGCGCTCCCAGCGTCAGGTTTCTGCCCAATATATAAGCTACGGCGACGCCTGGCAGCACAGCATGGGCCATCGCATCTCCCAGGAATGCCATCGAGCGCAGTACCACATAACATCCAATCACAGAACACAATACACCCACCATCAAGGCTGCCAGTAATCCACGCTGGATAAAGGCATAAGACAGGGGGGCTAGCAGTGCCTCAACCAATTCGGCCATCAATCATTATCCTCATCAGGTGGGCAGCACTGGTCAACTACCGCCACGCCATCCATAAACAGCACCTGGGTGCCGAAAGCTCGGCTTAGATTTTGAGCGGTAAACACCTCTTGGGGAATGCCGTACGCTACCATGCGTCTATTCAGCAGTAATACCTGGTCAAATCGCTCTGCCGCCAGGGTCAAATCATGGGTTGAAACCATGGCGGTTACCTGCTCCGACTGCAGGTGCTCCAGCAACTCCAGGGTCGTCTCCTGGGTGGTGAAATCTACTCCCGTGAAGGGTTCATCCATCAGGAGAATATGCGGTCCCTGGGCCAGGGCACGCGCCAGGAAGACCCGCTGCTGCTGCCCACCGGACAGCTCACCGATCGGGCGGTTTGCCAGGTCCCCTATTCCAAGCTGTTCTAGGCTGTGTATCACTATATCTCGATCGCTACGGCTGGAACGTCTCAGCACTTTCTGCTGCCCAAAGCGGCCCATCATTACCACATCGAAGACAGTTACTGGAAACCGCCAATCCACTTCTTCTCGCTGCGGGACATACGCCACACAGTCCTGGTGGTGACCCAAGGGCTGCCCGTGAACACGGATATGACCCCCTTGCAGGGGAATTAATCCCACCAGGGCTTTGAACAAGGTGGTTTTCCCAGCCGCATTCGGCCCAACGACAGCCAGGCGCGCACCGTGTGGAACCTGGAAAGATACATCATCCAGCGCCGGTTGTCCGTTGTAGCTCACACGAATATTTTCAACCTCAAGGCGAGCTGGTTCGTCTGGCAAATATTGGGATGTTGCTGAAATGGTTTTTAGAGACCTCATCTGATCATCTCAATGCGTCCAGGATAGCCTGCGTATTGTACTTCATCATATCGATGTAGCTTTCCTGCGGGAAAAGCGGTTGGGTGCGCAAATCTACGACCACATCGATCCCAGCTTCCTGTGCCAGTTGCTCCGCCAATTTTGGATTGCTCCCCGATTCAAGGAAGATGGCACTGGTCTGGGTGGCTTTAATCGCTTCTACCAGTGCGATCAGCTGTTGTGCTGACGGTGAGGCACCAGTACTTACGCTGGGCACGATCGTCCCTATGATTTCAAATCCGTATCGGTCCGCAAAGTAGCCAAAACTTTCATGGTTGGTAACCAGTAAACGCTTCTCAACGGGCAGTTGCTCAACTTGGTCAGTGATCCATGTATCCAGTTCTTGAAGTTGGTCAATATAATTTTGCGCATTCTGTGCATAGGTCTGCTCGCCACCTGGATCGAGTTGTATGAAACCATCTCGGATTTGGGCGACATACTGGATTACATAATTTGGATCTAACCAGAAATGGGGATCTCCGGGACGAGAGGAATTCTCACTGACGCCCTGTGCTGCCTCCACCACCAATTGATCCCCCCCTGCATTATCAATGACCTCCTGCAACCATTCTTCTAAACCAGCTCCATTGGCGATCAGCATCTGGCTGTTAGCGATCTTAGCCACATCCTGCGGAGTGGGTTGAAAGGTATGTGGATCAGCACTTGGTGGGATGAGCAGGTCAATTTCAGCCCGCTCTCCAGCGATATTTTGAGCAATATCCGCCAGGAAAGATTCCACCGCCAAGACTTTAAGTCCATCTTCTTCAGACCTCGTATCGCCAGATGGAGAAGGTGCAGGTTGACAGGCTGCCAAGAGGAGAAATACAAGGAAGATAATAACAAGCTGTTTTTTTTGCATAACCTTAGCGCACCTATTCGACATGATTGGCCTGCTGGCAGGTTTTGCAGACACCAAAAAACTGTAGCCAGTGGTCTTCAATTTCAAAACCGCTGGTTTGGGAGGTTTCCTCGATCAACTCCGAAAGATCGTCGCCACGAAAATAATCTGTCCGGCGGCAGGATTTGCACAGCAGGATATGTTCATGCCCTTTAGGGGCTCGAAGGTACAGGTGGCACCCATCCGGCTGGTGAACCCGCTGCACCAATCCCAACTGCTCTAGCTTTTCCAGTGTCCTGTAGACTGTGACCAAACCCAACCGGGGATATTCGTCGCGGCTCAAATCGAAAATCTCGATCGCTTCCAGTGCATAGCCGCTATTTGCGATGATATTAACGATCACCCTGCGAGGGGTAGTCAGGCGGTAACCGCTGGCCCGCATGCTTTCCAACCATACTTCACCGCTAGATTTCTCTTCCTGGCTCACAGATATTCTCCAAAATAATAATGATAATGATAATCATTTTCATTATAAAGAATTACCCCCATTTGTCAAGACAGGATAATGAATATGAATCCAGCCATGCGATGAATTAAACATCAAAAGGATTTTATCCGCCATGATCACAAGCAAGAATTTCCTGTCCCCGGGGAATGGGGTTGTGACAAATTCATTACCAGCACCACACAATTTTGCCGCACTGATCTCGGATCATGGATCACCACCACTAAAGGCGCCCTGGAGTCAGTAAAGAACCCTTTTTCAGCTTTATTTAATAGAACCTGCATGCACCTGAGCTAGTATATTATTAAGTACTCTATCTGCCGAGTGAGTACCCTACCTGGATCGACTTTACAGACGATAAAACAGAAAAAAACGGGGTCTGGGTAATCATTTACCCCCAGATTGAGACAGTCAGATGCACAGTATTGTTGGTTCCTTTATTAGTGAAAGATAATTTAAATGCCCATCATCACCTTGTTTGTCAACGGCGAAATGCACCAGGTTGATGTCAATCCCGAGGTGCCCCTGCTTTGGGTGCTGCGTGATTTCCTAGGTTTAACCGGCACCAAGTTCGGCTGCGGGCAGGGTTTATGTGGCTCCTGCACGGTTCACCTGGATGGAGAAGCGGTTCGTTCCTGTATCACGTCCGTGTCCGCGGCTGCAAACAGGATCATCACCACCATCGAAGGGCTATCGGTTGATGGTGATCATCCCGTGCAGCAAGCCTGGTTGGCGGAGAAGGTACCCCAATGCGGTTACTGCCAACCGGGCCAGATTATGACCGCAGCTGCCCTTCTCTCCCGCAATCCCCTTCCCTCCGATGCCGAGATTGATGCTGCCATGTCAGGAAACTTGTGCCGCTGCGGTACTTACCAGCGGATCCGGAAAGCCATCCACCACGCCGCAGGTGATGGAGGCGGATCATGACCGCCGGAAGAGAACTCAACCGGCGCGAGTTTCTTAAAGCAGGAGGGGTTGGACTGCTGGTAGGGATTTACCTTTCCAGCTGTGGGGATGCCCCAACCCTCTCGTCCACCCTCACCCCATCTCCCTCCGCCACTGCAACTGATCAACCAACTGCCGAACCAACCGCCACACCCAGACCAATCCCCAATCCGGATGCGATTATGCAATCTGGCATCTTTATCCAGGTTGATGGCCGGGGTATGGTGACCGGATATATCCCCCGCACAGAATTAGGCCAGGGCTCTCTCACCGCCATGAGCATGATCATCGCAGAGGAGATGGACATTGCCTTAGAGCAAGTCCGCATCCAACACAGCCCTTTAGACCCGGCTTATGGAGACCTGCACACCGGCGGCAGCGACAGCATCAGCTCATATTTCAATCGCCTGGGCAAAGCCGCTTCGGTAGCCCGCGCCTTACTGGTCACTGCAGCTGCCCGCTTGCTGGAAGTACCTTATGAAACCTGCAGCACAACGGCTGGCCAGGTGATCCATGAAGATTCTGGTACCGTCTACACCTATGCTGAGCTGGTGGAAGCTGCAGCCGAGATACCCATTTCTGATGTATCCAGCTATAGCGACACGAAAGCTGCCAGTGACTACCAGATCATCGGAACCCCTGTTGCTGATCTCGATTCGCGAGCTATCGTGGGTGGCAGCACCATTTATGGAATAGATATCACACTGCCGGGTATGCTGTATGCTGCATTAGCATTTCCCCCAATCCTGCGAGGGAAAGTGCTTGGGTTTGATGCCAGCCAAGCCCTTGATGTACCAGGAGTACAGCAGGTTTTCGAGATCGACAGCGGCGTAGCCGTGGTCGCAGAAAATACCTGGGCTGCCCTGCAGGGAGTCCGGGCTTTGCAGGTCAATTGGGAAGCTGGTGGGAATGCCAACCTGAGCAGCACGTCAATCAGGGATATATTCCTGTCAAACCAGGATTCTTCCAGGGCCCAGGAACAGCAAATTCTTGAGGCTGACTATGAAGTCCCTTTTTATGTCCATGCCCCCCTTGAACCCATGAATTGTGTCGCCGACGTGACCAGCACCAGCTGCGAGGTCTGGGCACCGACCCAGAACCCGGGCCTTGCTCTTTCCCGCATCAGCTCGCTTACCGGTTTGCACAGAGACAACATCCAGATCCATATTCCCCGTGTTGGAGGAGGATTTGGTCGGCGCTTACAAGTGGATTATGTGGAGCAGGCAGTGCAAATCTCTTCCCGGGCTGGAGCACCGGTCAAGTTGATGTGGAACCGCGAACAGGATATGCAACATGGCTATTTCCACCCCCTGAGTGTGCACCGTGCCAGCGCTGATTTGTCCCAACTCGAATTACCGAGCATCAGTTCGCAAACTTTTCAGTCCTGGGGTGATTTGACTTATGCCTGGCGCTCAGTTACTAACTTCACGGATGCCTTCGTCCGGGAGTGCTTCCTGGATGAAATGGCATACGCTCTTGGCCGTGATCCCTACGATCTACGCTTAGAGCTCTTACCCAGCTCGCTCCATCGTGTTCTGGATACTGTAATCCAGCATAGTAATTGGGGTGAAAGATTGCCTCCGGGTAGAGGTCGCGGCCTTGCCTGCTGGTCAACCTGGAATGTCACCCCGGTCGCCCAGGTCGCAGAGGTCTCGGTTTCGGAGACCGGGCAGGTTCGGGTTCATCGCCTGGTTTGCGCCATTGATTGTGGCCTGGTTGTCAATCCGAATTTGGTAACAGCCCAGATGGAGGGGGGTATTGCCTGGGGTTTAACTGCTGCATTAAAAGGCTCTATAGATATCGAGAAAGGCAGCGTCGTTCAGAGTACCTTCGCTGACTATCCTCTTCTTCAGATGGATGAAATGCCGCAGGTCGATGTCCACCTGGTATCAAGTGACCGGCAGCCAACCGGTGTTGGCGAGATGGGTGTTCCCCCCGCCGCGCCTGCTGTACTGAATGCGATCTTTGCTGCTACCGGCAAGCGTATCCGCCACCTGCCAGTCCGCCCTGAAGATTTGATCTAGAATTTTTGATGATTGACCTTCCCGGAACCCGGAGCTCAAGCGGAGGGTTAGAAACTTCATCCACCCGGAGAAATTCGGTTTACAATACTGCTTCATAATAGAATCTTATTACCAGGTGAATCTTTACCAATAAGAGAACAGTAGCCATGGAGAAGAAACCCCACATACTACTTGTTGATGACGAGCAGGACATCACTTCAAACCTGTCTGCCTATTTGAATCGCTCCGGGTTCGAGACCTCCACCGCTGGAGATGGGGAAGAAGCGCTCCAGCAGGTGGAGAAGCATGCTCCCGATTTAATCGTCCTGGACGTGTTGATGCCCAAAGTGGATGGGCGCGAGGTTTTGCGCCAGTTGCGCCAATCAGATGACTGGACCCCAGTGATCTTGCTGACCCAGGTTGGCGAAGCCAGCGAACGGGCAATGGCCCTGGAAGAAGGTGCCGACGATTATCTCAACAAGCCATTTGATCCCCATGAACTGGTAGCGCGCATGCGCGCCGTTCTGCGTCGTGCCCGTCCTGGACGTCCCCCGCTAAGTGCGGCCTGGATATTAACCAGTGGTGATTTACGCTTCGATCGCCAGACCCGCCGGGCTTATCTGGGAGGAGAAGAACTAACCCTCACACCAAAAGCCCTCTTGCTGCTGGAATACTTAATGACCCACCCTGATGAACTGCTCAGCCGCGAGAGACTGTTGGATGTCGTCTGGGGTTGGGAATATCCGGTTGGATCCCGGGCTGTTGACACACGAATTGCAGAGCTTCGGCGTATCCTGGTGGATGACGCTGGTGATCCAGTTTACATTGAAACTGTACCCAGCCTGGGATACCGCTTCATTAATCCGGTCGAGAGCAGCAAATGAAACGCATCTGGTTATTACTGCTTTTACCAGGTGTAATGGGATTGCTATTTAAAATCTCCCTGGAACGCGGCTGGCTGGAAAATTCCATTCTTTACCTGCGTATCGACCTCGGTACCCTGGCTTTGTTAGTGGGGGTTTTCTTATCGCTCCTGCTTCTGATTATTTGGATGATATTTGCATGGCAGGACCGCCAGTTCAACCAGGAATTTCTCCAGGTTCAGGCGAATGCCGCTGAAGAACGGCGCCAATTTCTCCAACGCCTAGATCACGAACTCAAGAACCCGCTCACTGCTATCCAGGCTGGATTGGTCAACCTCGAAGAAGACCGAAATGAATCTGCTATCGAGAGCATCAAGGCCCAAACCCAGCGTCTCAGCCGCCTGGTAGCCGATCTGCGCAAGCTGGCGGAATTAGAAACTCGCCCGATCGAACGCGCCCCGGTTAATCTCACTGCTATTCTCCAGGAAAGTGTCGCCATCGTCGAAGAGGAACCAGAAGCGGTGGATCGTTCCATCACCCTCAACCTGCCCCAGGCACCCTGGCCGCTACCAGAAGTACAGGGGGATGAGGATTTGCTGATGCTTGCCCTGCTAAATTTACTGGGGAATGCCATCAAATTCTCTGAGCCGGGAGCCAGGATTGAGGTACGTGCTTTCGAGGATGGGGAGATGGTGATCGTTGAAATCGCTGATACAGGTCCAGGTATCCCCGAAGCAGAAGTGCCCTTTGTCTGGCAGGAACTTTACCGGGGACGTGAGGCACGCGGCATTCCAGGCAGCGGCCTAGGACTCGCTT
>Ga0316577_10001437_pt1 | contig 11258 bp, 8 predicted proteins | sample S5NA_FD_203073 | JGI IMG/M metagenome (GOLD analysis project Ga0316577, IMG submission 203073) | Rhizosphere microbial communities from salt marsh grasses in Alabama, United States - S5-7_050615r2r1 | ecosystem: Host-associated > Plants > Roots > Rhizosphere | place: USA: Alabama | collected... | reverse complement strand
CAGGTCGAGATCCTTCCCGTCGCCCTGTCCTCCCATCTCTTCGAGCGCACCGATCGCGCGGTCGAGCGCCGCGCCCTGCTCGAGCTCCTTCCCGAAGGGTCCGTGGTCGTGGAGGCGGGCGACGCGGGAGACGCCGCGCGCCGGGAGCGGCTGTGGGCCGACGTCCGGGAGGCCTGGGGGGACGATGCGCCCGGCGGACGGCGGTCGGCCGCCGATCTCGTCGTTCCGCCGGAGGAGGCGGCCGCGCGCCTGGGGTCGGTGCGCCGGGTCCGCGTGGACCCCCCGGCGGGAATCCCGCTGGCCGACGAGCGGGAGGTCGACCTGGGCCTCCTGCCGCACCCGCCGATCGAGCGGAACATGGAGCGTCTCGTCGCGGTTCTCGCGGAGGCGCGCGACCGGGGGGACCGGACGCTCGTCCTGTGCGACAACGAGGGACAGCTGGAGCGGCTCGAGGAGATCCTGGACGAGCTCGGGGGTCCCGAGCTCGTCCGCGGCGCCCGGCTCGCGATCGGGTCGATCAGCGGCGGGTTCCGGGTCCCCGGACCGGAGCCTCTCCTCGTTCTCACCGACCACGAGATCTTCCGGCGATCCCGTCGGCTGCGGCGGGGCCGCCGCCTGCACGGGACCGCGTCGCTGGAGTCGATCGCGTCTCTCACTCCCGGTGACTACGTGGTCCACATGGACCACGGGATCGGTCGGTACGCCGGGCTCGAGCGGGTCACCGTGGGCGAAGAGACGATCGAGACGCTCAAGGTCGAGTACGCCGACGGCGAGGTGCTCCGCGTCCCCCACTACCGTCTCGACCTGATCGAGAAGTGGACGGGCCTCGGGGACGGGGATGGGGAGCCGGCGGCGCGGCCGCCGCAGGTCCACAAGCTCGGCGGAAAGCGCTGGAAGCAGCTCCGGCGGAAGACGGAGGAGGCGATCCGGGCCATGGCGATGGAGCTGCTCGACCTCTATGCCCACCGTCGCGTCGCCGAGGGGCACGCCTTCTCTCCGGAGACCCGCTGGCAGCGGGAGCTGGAGTCCGCCTTCCTCTACGAGGACACGCCCGACCAGAGGAAGGCGTGGGAGGACGTGCGGGCCGACATGGAAGCGCCCGCGATCATGGACCGTCTCGTCTGCGGGGACGTGGGGTACGGCAAGACCGAGGTCGCGATGCGGGCGGCGTTCAAGGCCGTCCAGGATGGGAAGCAGGTCGCGGTCCTCGCCCCGACCACGATTCTCGCCGAGCAGCATCTCCACACCTTCCGGGAACGACTGGCCGGGTTTCCCGTCGCGATCGAGTCCCTCTCGCGCCTCCGGTCCCGGACGGAGCAGGCAGAGACGCTGGACCGGCTGGCGTCGGGGTCCGTCGACATCGTGGTGGGGACCCACCGGCTCCTGTCGCCCGACGTGCGGTTCCGGGACCTCGGCCTGCTCGTCGTGGACGAGGAACAGCGGTTCGGAGTGCGTCACAAGGAGCGGCTCAAGGAGATCCGCCGGGACGTGGACGTGCTCACGCTCACGGCGACTCCGATTCCGCGCACCCTCCAGCTCGCTCTCGGCGGCATGCGCGACATGTCGCTGATCGAGACGGCCCCGCGCGACCGGATGCCCGTGATCACGCACGTTTTGCCTTGGAGCGACGGGATCCTCCAGGACGCGATGCGGCGCGAGCTCGACAGGGCGGGCCAGGTCTTCTTCGTACACGACCGCATCGAGACGATCGACGCGATCGCCGAGCGGGTCCGGCGCCTGGTCCCGGGTGCGCGGGTGGCCGTCGCCCACGGCCGCGTGCCGGAGGGCGAGCTCGAGGCGGTGATGGACGACCTCATGGAGCACAGGGTCGACGTTCTCGTCTCGACCTCCATCATCGAGAACGGGCTCGACGTGCCGAGCGCGAACACGATGATCGTGCACCGTGCGGACCGCTTCGGTCTCGCACAGCTCTATCAGCTCCGCGGCCGGGTGGGCAGGTCCCACCACCGCGCGTACTGCTACCTGCTCGTGCCGCCGAACGCGACGCCGGACGCCGTGCAGCGGCTCCGGATCCTCGAGCATCACACGGACCTCGGCTCCGGCTACCGCGTCGCCCTGAGAGACCTGCAGCTCCGCGGCGCCGGGAACCTGCTCGGCGCCGAGCAGTCCGGCTTCGCGCAGGCCGTCGGCTTCGACACCTACCAGCGGCTCCTCGACCGGACGGTCCGGCGGCTGCGGGGCGAGGAGGCCCCCGAGGAGAGGTCGCCGGCCCAGGTGTCGGTCGAGGGCGAGGCGCTCCTCCCGGACGCCTACGTCGCCGGCTCCGACCAGAAGATGCACCTCTACCGTCGTCTCTCGCGGGCCGACCGGCTGGAGGAGATCGACGCTCTCCGGGAGGAGCTCGAGGACCGGTTCGGCCCCCTGCCCCCGCCCGCCGAGCGCTGGCTCGCGGCGGCGCGTCTCAAGCTGCTGGCCGGCTCGCTCGGGATCGAGTGGGTCCACGTCTCCGACCGGCATGCCCGCGTGAACTTCCGTCCGGAGGCAGTTCCGCGGCTCGCGCGCCTCAGCCGGACGTTCGCCGACCGGCAGATCGCAGTTGAAGTGCGACGGACAGAGCCGTTATCCTTGAAGCTTGCCCGCGTCGGGGTGGAACCGCTGGTCCCGACGCTGGTCGAGGCGCTCGAGCTGCTCGCGGCCACGCCTGCCGCCTGAGCCGGAACGAGACCGATGTGCACCCGAACCCCGAGACGCATGAGAACATCTTCGCGGTTTCTCGCGACCGCGGCCCTCGTGGCCGCGTCTCTCTCCTCGGCGTGCGGCTCGCTCGAGGACGCCCTCACGGCGCACGCGCGGCCCGCGGCCACGGCCGTGGGCCTCACACTGTCCTCGGGTCAGCTCGCCGCGATCGTCGCGGAATCCACGGTCCCGGACTCGATGCTCACCGGGCCTCTCGCCGCGCAGATCGCTCGCCTGTGGGCCGATTACGTGGTCCTCGCCTCGATCTACGAGGAACCCGACAGCGTGGAGGCCGTGGACCTGGGCCCGCTGCTCGAGGACGGCCGGTACTTCGACGCGGTGGCCGTCCAGGAGTTCCGGAACAGCGTGCTCCTCTCGGCGGCCGATCCGACCGAGGAGGAAGTCCGGGCGTACTTCGAGGAGCGGCAGCCGTTCACCCGCCTCGACCTGCGGCGCATCCGGCTCGCGGTGCCGGCGGACGCCTCCGAGGCACAGCGGGACAGCGTCTACGACGCCGCGCGGGCCCTTCGGGAGCGCCTGGCGGGCGGCGCGGACTTCGTCGAGGTCGCCAGGGAAGTCAGCGACGACCCCGAAGTGTCGCGCGGACGCATCCTCGTCTTCCAGGGACACGAGAACGTCCCTTCCGTGGCCGACAGCGCCCTGTTCGCGATGCGTCCGGGCGAGATCAGCCCCGTGTTTTCCACGGACGAGGGGATGATGATCTACCGGGTCGAGCAGCGACGGGCGCCGGAGTTCGAGCGGGCGCGCGACATGACCTACGATCGGATGGTCGAGGAGCGACGCGACGCCCGACAGCGGGTGACCGTCGATTCCCTGCTCGACGCGGCGGCGCGCCGACTGACGGACGGCGCCGCGGCGGTGGCCGGCCGCATCGCGACCGATCCGGAGATGGCCGAGGGAGCCGTGCGTGACGCCACGCCGCTCGTGCGCTACGAGGGCGGCGTGTTCACCGCGAAGGACCTGCGGACCCTGTTCCGGGCCCGGCCGGACATGCGCGACCGCTTCGCGCAGGGGGGCCCGGAGGACGTCGAGGACTTCCTTCTCCAGCTCGCCGCGGACGCGGTGCTGGTGGCCGAGGCCCGCGAGCGCGGATTCGGCCCCACCGAGACGCAGAAGACGAACCTGGCGGCCGCCGTCCACACCCAGCTGGCGCGGATCGCCGAGCGGTACGGCATCAGCCACGAGTTGGTGCGGAACCCGTCGTTCGACCGGGAGTCCGCGGCGCTCCGGTTCCTGAACGCCGTGCTGGCGGCCCGGGAGCCCGTGCCGTGGTTGACCGAGTTCCGGCCCGTCGTCCAGCCCGGTTGGCCTTCACAGGTCGACGGCGACGGGTGCCTGACCGCGGCGGAGCTCGCCCGCAATCTCCGCTCGTCGGAGAGCGAGACGACGCCGGCGGAGGAGGCCGGGGAAGCGGCGGCGCCGTCGGCGGACGAGCACGGGGCTGCGGGCACGACCGGGCCGGACGACGGCCACGCCGGGGACGAAGACTCCGGTGCGACGGAGGCGACGAGGTGAGACCGGTCCGCGCGGCGGTTCCCGGTCTCCTCTCCCTGGTCGCGGCGCTCGCGGCGCCGCCCGCGCGGGCGGTCGCCCAGGAGCCGGCAGGCACCCTGCCGGACACGGTGGAGCTCGTCGACCGGGTCGCGGCGATCGTGGGCGACACGGCGATCCTCCGCTCCGAGGTCGTCGAGGAGTTGTTGAAGTGGGAGGCGGAAGGCAACGAAGTTCCTCCGAAGGGAACCGCCGGCCGGGACAGCGTGATGCGGCGGACGCTCGAGCTGATGGTGGACCGGATGGTGCTGCTGCAGAAGGCCGAGCAGATGGAGGACATCTCGGTCGACCCGAACGCCCTGGACGGGGAGACGAACGCGAAGATCAACGAGGCGCGGAGCAATTTCCGGACGGCGACGGAGTTCACCGAGGCGCTGGCGGCGTCCGGACGTACGATGGTCCAGTACCGGCAGGAGGTCCGGAGCAACATCCGGGCGCAGATCCTGATCCAGCGGTTTCTCCAGCAGACCCGGGAGAACCGGCCTCCCGCGCCCGTCACGGAGGACGAGGTCCGGGCGTACTTCGACGAACAGGTGGCGGGCCGCACGCGCCCGACCTCCGTCGCGTTCGAGCAGATCGCGATCGAGCCCGTTCCGACCGAGGAAGCCCGCCAGGCGGCGCTCGAGGAGGCGGAACAGGCGCTGCGCGAGATCCGGGAGGGTGAGGACTTCGAGATCGTCGCCCGCCGCTACTCGGACGACCCCGGTTCGCGCGATCGCGGGGGCGACCTCGGCTGGGTGCGACGCGGCATGATGGTGCCGCCGTTCGAGAACGCGGCGTGGGCCGCACGGACCGGGACGCCCATCGGACCGGTCTGGTCGAGGTTCGGCTGGCACATCATCCGCGTCGACAACATTCGCGGCGGCGAGCGGAATCTCTCGCACATCCTGATCACGCCGGAGATGGGGCAGGCGGACATCGACCGGGCCCGCGCGAAGGCGCAGGCGATCGCCGACAGCGCCCGGGCCGGCACGCCGTTCGACCAGCTGGCCGAGCGATACGGCATGGAGGAGCTCCCGTTCCGGATTCCGCTGCAGCCGCTCGACCGCATTGGCGAGGTGTTCAAGCCCGTGTACGCGGAGAAGCTCGCCGATCCCGTGCCGGGGGAGATCGTAGGACCGTTCGAAGTGCCGGAGTTGCTCGGACCTCTGCCCGTGTTCGTCGTCATCCACGTCTCGGAGTTCGCGCGGGCAGGCGAGATCGAGTTCGACGACGAGGTTCGGCAGCAGATCCGGGAGCAGCTCGAGACGCTCAACGCGGAGCGCCGCTTCGTGGAGGAGCTCCGGAACGAGGTCTACGTCGACGTCCGCCTCTGAGCGCCCGCGGATGACACGGGCTCCCCGCACGCCCGGTCCCGGCCGTCCGCCGGTTCTCGGCGTCACGCTCGGCGACCCGCGCGGCATCGGGCCCGAGGTGGTGGCGGCGGCGCTCGCGCGCCGCGCGGGCGACGGAGCCGGGATCGTCCTGATCGGACCCGAGGGCACGGCCGCCGGGGACGCGGACCTCGAGGCCGTCGGCCGGTGGGCCGGGGGCGGAGCAAGCGAGGCGGGACGACTTTCGGTCGCGGCGATCGAGCGCGGCGTGGCGCTCGCGCTCGAGGGGGCGATCGACGGGCTCGTCACGGCCCCGGTCTCGAAGGCGGCGCTCGCGGCGGCGGGCTCTCCCTTCCCGGGGCACACGGAGATGCTCCGGGCTCTCGCGGGCGTCCCGGACGTCACCATGGTGATGGGGTCCGAGAGCACGCCGCTCGGGGGAGCGCTGCGCCTCGCCCTGATGACCGTCCACGTCCCGCTCCGGGAGGTCCCGGACCGGCTCACCGTGGAGCTCGTGGCCCGTCGCGCGGCGATCGCGGCGCGGGGCCTTCGCGACTGGTGGGGACTCTCGCGACCGCGTCTTGCCTTCGCCGGGGTCAACCCGCACGCTTCCGAGGGAGGCCTGTTCGGGGACGAGGAGGAGCGCGTGCTGCAGCCGGCGATGGAGCGCCTTCGTGCGGAGGAGGAGGTCGCGGTCTCGGGCCCGTATCCGGCGGACACGGTGTTCCGGCGCTGCCTCGCGGGCCAGGCGGACGCGGTCGTGGTGCCCTATCACGACGTCGGGCTCGCGGTCCTCAAGACCCTGGCCCCGGAGACGGGCATCAACGTCACGACCGGCCTTCCCTTCCCCCGGACGTCTCCCGACCACGGGACGGCGTTCGACATCGCGGGGCGCGGTGAGGCGGACCCCCGCTCGATGATGGCGGCGATCGACGCGTGCGCGCGCTTCTGCGCGCGCCTCGCCACGCAGGCGGAGCGACGATGATCCTGTTCCGCGAGGTCACCCGCGCGTTCGACCGCTCGACGCCGGCCGTCCGCGACGTCTCGTTCCACGTGCGGAAGGGAGAGTTCGCGTTCCTGTCGGGCCCATCCGGGGCCGGCAAGACCACGATCCTCAAGCTCGCGCACATGCAGCTGATGCCGACCCGCGGCGAGGTCCGCGTGTCGCGCTACAGCAGCGCCCGGATTCGGAGACGCGAGCTTCCCGAGCTCCGACGCCGGGTCGGCTTCGTGTTCCAGGACTTCCGCCTGCTGGAGGGGCTTACCGCCGCCGAGAACATCGCCTTCGCGCTCGAGTGCACGGGCACGCCGCGGGCGAAGATCGAGCCCCGGGTCGGCCGCCTGCTCGGCCAGGTCGGTCTCGCGGCCCGGGCGCGCAGCTTCCCGCGCGAGCTCTCGGGGGGCGAGCAGCAGCGGGTGGCGATCGCGCGTGCGCTCGCCACGGAGCCTCTGGTGCTCCTCGCGGATGAGCCGACCGGCAACCTGGACGAGAGGGCCACCGCCGGGGTGTTCGAACTGTTCCGGCGCATCAACGCGTCGGGGACCTCTGTGATGATGGCGACCCACGACGCGGAGCTCATCCGCCGGCACCCCGACATCCGCGTCATTGAGCTCGAGGAGGGAGCGCTCGTGTTCGACTCGCGGGAGGACGGCGCCGCGGAGCCCGGCGCGCACGGAGATCGCCTGTGAACGGAGATCGCCTGTGAGAAGCGTCCGCGAAGCGGCCCAGGGCATCCGTCGCGCGCCGTTGCTCAGCGGCCTCTCGATCACGGCGATCGGCCTCAGCCTGTTCATCGTCGGGCTGTTCGCGCTCACGGCCCACAACATCGACGAGGCGCTGGCCGGGGTCGAATCGAGAGTCGAGGTCGTCGCCTTCCTCCGGGAAGGAACGGGCGAGGAACTGGCCGGGATCGCCCGGGCCGAGATCGAGGGCTTCCCGGAGGTGGCGGAGGTCCGATACGTCTCCAAGGTCGAGGCGCTGTACGAGGCGTCCCGCGAGCTCACGGAGTTTTCGGACGTGTTCTCCGACCTGGAGGTGAACCCGCTTCCGGCGTCGCTCGAGCTCGCCTTCCGCGACGGGTACCGGACGCCCGAGGACGTGGAACGGGTCGCCGAGCGGCTCCGTGGCTATGACTTCGTGGAGGAGGTCCGCTACGGTCGGGAGTGGGTGGATCGCGTGTTCGCGCTGCGTCGCGTCGCGGCCGGCGGTGCCCTCGTGCTCGGGGGGGCGTTCGCGCTCGGGGCGATCCTGCTGATCGGGATCGCCGTCCGCATGGCGATCCTGGCCCGGAGCCGGGAGATCGCGATCATGCAGACGGTCGGCGCGACCGACGCCTACATCCGGCGCCCCTTCCTGATCGAGGGGCTCGTCACGGGGATCGCCGGGGGCCTGCTGGCGCTCGGGCTGACGCGGCTCGCGTACGAGATCGTGACCCGGTCGCTGCTCGCGATGTCGTGGCTCCCCGACATCTGGATCGTGGGGGGCATTCTGTTCGCGGCCCTCCTCGGCATGGCGGCCGCCTCGCGCGCCGTCCGGCGCGAGATCCGCCGGATCCAAGCCGGCTGACGATGGCACTCCGCCGGAACCGACGGAGGCGCCCGGGTCGGAGCCTCGGCCTTCCCCGGACGGCCCTTCTTCTGGTCGCCCTCTCCGCTCTCCCGTCGCTCGGCCATCCCCGGGCGCTCTCGGCGCAGGAGGAGATCCGGGAGCGGATCCGCGAGAGCCAGCAGCGGCTCGAGCAGATCCGTCGCGAGCGCCAGGATCTGACCCGGGAGGCGAGCCAGCTCCGGGGTCAGGTCCACGACGTGTCCCGGGAGATCCGGAACATCGAGGCACGGATCGGCTCCACCGCCAGCCTTCTGTCCGAGCTCGACCTCCAGATCGCGGCATACGGCGAGCAGGTGGACGCCACGACGCGCGAGATGCTCGCGACCCGCGACGAGCTCGAGCTCCGCCGCACCGAGCTCGAGGAGCGGCTGCGCGAGATCTACCAGCGGGGGAAGCTCCACGCCTTCCAGGTGCTGCTCGAGGCCCGCTCCTTCTCGGACCTGCTGAGCCGGTACAAGTACCTGCATCTCGTCGCCCGCTACGACCGCATGCTGGTCGAGCAGGTCCGCCGGCTGGAGGAGAAGCTCTCGGAGCAGCGGGACCAGCTGGCGAGCGAGTACGCCCGCCTCAGCGCCCTCCGGATGGAGAAGGAGCGGGAGGTGGGAGACCTCGAACGGCTGGAGCGGCAGAGGCAGCGTCGCCTCTCGAGCGTCCAGGCCCGGGTGTCCCAGGCGGAGACCCGGCTCTCGGCGCTCGAGACGGAGGAGCGCCGACTGGACGACCTGCTCGTCGAGCTCGAGCGCGCCCGGCGCGAGGCGGAGCGCGTGGCCGGCACCGAGCGGGCCTCGACGCTCCGCACCTCCGATCTCGGCCAGCTGAACTGGCCGGTGGAGGGATCCGTCGTCTACCGGTTCGGCGAGCGGCGGCCCGACGTCGCCGACACGTGGAAGGGGCTCGGAATCGGGGCGCCCCGGGGCACGGCGGTCCGGGCGGTCGAGGCCGGCGAGGTGGCCTGGGCGGGCTCGCGCGGCCTCCTGGGGCAAACCGTGATCCTCGACCACGGCGGCGGCTACTGGTCCGGCTACCTCTACCTTCAGGACCTGCGAGTCGACATCGGCGACCGCGTCTCGGCGGGCACGGTGATCGGGCACGTGGGCGGCGACGAGGAGTCACCGCAGGGCACTCACGTCGAGTTCCAGATCTACGAGCCCGACTCCCGCGGCGACCCCCGCCAGGTCGATCCGGTCCGCTGGCTGCGGGGGCGCCGATGAGCCTGCCGCCGCTGTACGGGCACGAGGACCTGCGTCGACGGTTCGCGGCCGCGGCCGCGGAGGGTCGGCTGCCCCAGTCGCTCCTTCTCCACGGGCCGGAGGGCGTCGGAAAGGAGAGGCTGGCGCAGTGGATCGCGGCGCTTCTCCTCTGCCCGTCGGGCGGCGCGGCGGACCGACCGTGCGGCTCCTGCCGCTCGTGCCGGCTCGCGGCGGATCTCCAGCACCCGGACATCCACTGGTTCTTCCCGGTGCCGTCGCCGAAGAGCGGCCTCACGCCGGAGAAGCGGCGGGAGAAGCTCGAGGAGGCGCGGCGCGAGGCGCTCGCGGCGCTGCGCGCGGACCCGCTCCAGCCCCGCGACTCCGATCGGTCGAACGCCCTCTACCTCCAGGTCGTGGACGAGATCCGGGCGCGGGCCTCGCGTCGGCCCGCGATGGCCGAGGGCGCGGTGTTCGTGGTGTCGGACGCGGAGCGCATGGTCCCTCAGGCCTCCAGCCCGGAGGCCGCCAACGCGTTCCTGAAGCTGCTCGAGGAGCCGCCCCCCGACACGGTGTTCGTCCTCACCTCGAGCCGCCCCGGACTCCTCCTGCCCACGATCCGGTCTCGGGTCCTCGCCGTGCGCGTGGCCCCGCCGGACGTGGAGACCGCCGCGCGATTCCTCGCGACGGAGGCCGGACTTCCGGCCGGGCGCGCCGCCGAGCTCGCGCGGCGGGCCGGCGGGGCGATCGGGACGGCGCTCCGCCTGCACCGGGATGAGGAGCCCGAGAGCGGCCGCCCCGCCGCCCTCGACCTCGTGCGCACGGCCCTCGAAGGGGACCGGCGCGCCTGCTGGGAGGCGGCGGCGACGTTCGGGTCCGCGGGAGCCCGCGGGAGCTTCGCGCGGTTGCTCGAGGCCGTCGAGGAGGTGTTGCGCGACTGCCTCACTCTCGCGACCGGCGCGCCGGAGACGGCGCTCGATCCCGAGCTCGCGCGGGTGCTCCCGGGCGCAGCCACGATTCCTCCGGAACGTTGGATTTCCGCGGTCGAACGGGTGGAGGAGGCCCGGGACGCGGCCTCCGGGAACCTGAACCCCTCGGCGATCGCGGCCGTGCTCCTCCGCCGGATGGCTCGGGAGTTGCGCCCGCGGAGCCCGTCGGCGACGGAACGACGGCCGGCCGGCCGGGGTACGCGGCGGCCGTGAGCGACGATCGGACGTTTCCGCACCTCGACGAGGCGGGCCGGGCCCGCATGGTCGACGTCGCCGGTAAGCCGGCGACGCGTCGGACGGCGCGGGCCGAGGGCGTGATCCGGATGCGACCGGACACCCTGGTCGCGATCCGGGACCGGAGCGTCGAGAAGGGCGACGCGCTCGCCGTGGCTCGCATCGCCGCGATCGGCGGAGCGAAACGGACGTCGGACCTCGTACCGCTCTGTCACCCGCTGCCCCTCGACGGGGTCCGGGTGGAGATCGACGAGGTGGAGAACCCGCCGGGTCTCCGCGTGACCGTGGAGACGACGACGGAAGCCCGCACGGGGGTCGAGATGGAGGCCCTGTGCGCGGTGAGCGCCGCGTTGCTCGCCCTGTACGACATGTGCAAGGCGCGGGATCGGGGCATGGAGATCGGTCCGATCCGGCTGCTCGCGAAGCGGGGAGGCCGGAGCGGGGGCTGGAGCCGCGAGGCGGACGGGTCTTTCCGACCCGACGGCGGCTCGCTCTCTTGATCCGGAAGACCGGACGTCGGACCTGATGGGACATAGACGGGATGCCAGACGGAGAGGTGATCTGATATGAGCGATCGTGACGAGAATCCAACGGGCGGCCCGACGCCCCGGTCCGGGCCTCGGGCCCGGCTACGGCGCATCGGGCTGCCGCGGACGGC
>Ga0316577_10001436_pt1 | contig 11259 bp, 8 predicted proteins | sample S5NA_FD_203073 | JGI IMG/M metagenome (GOLD analysis project Ga0316577, IMG submission 203073) | Rhizosphere microbial communities from salt marsh grasses in Alabama, United States - S5-7_050615r2r1 | ecosystem: Host-associated > Plants > Roots > Rhizosphere | place: USA: Alabama | collected... | reverse complement strand
TGCCGGCGTGGCTCATGTTGCCCTCCAGCTCGACCCGCGCCCCGCCGAGGGCCTGCCCGCCCTCGTCCGTCAAAGTTACCGTCACCGTCGCCGGGCCAATGCGCGGCGGCGACGGCTCGATCAGCAGGTCCAGTCCCACGCCGGGCAGATCGCGCCCGCCCCGCCCGCAGCCGGCCAGCAGCAACAGACAGGCGACCATCGCAACAACCAACGTGCGCCCGATCCTCCGCCGGCTGGCATCAAATGCTCCCATTGCCCATTCCCCAATTTCCCAATTCCCTACTCCCCACTCCCTACGGCTGCTTCACCTGCACCTGGACCGCCAGCGTCCCGCTCTTCTCAAACTCCAGCTCTAGCGCAAACTCGTCGCCCACGGCCAGGTCACGCCTCATGCCGATGAGCATGACGTGATAGCCCCCCGGCTGGAGCACGACCTCGTCCCCGGCCGGGATTTCCAGCCCATCGGCCAGCATCTGCATGTGCATCACCTCGCCTTCCATCACCGTCTCGTGGATCTCGACCACGTCGGCCACGTTGGTGCGGCCGCCGGTCAGCCGGTCGGCCTCGCCGCCGTCGTTGGTCAGCCGCAAAAAGACGGCGCCGGTGCCCGCCGCCGCCATGCCGGCCATGGCCGTCTCGCCGCCGCCGGCCATCGCCGGCCGCGCCCAGACGTCGTGGGCCTCGATGGCCGGCCCCGCCGCTCCCCCACAGCCGGCCAGGAGCATGGCGCCCACCAGCAGCAGCCCGCAAGACAGCGTTTGTAGTAATGGCTTTGGCCGTGACTTTTGCCTGGTTCTCATGGTCCTCTCCCCTCCTTTTTCCAACACTATCCTTGCACGAACGAAGGCTCAACCGAACCACAGAGACACAGAGAGCACAAAGAATCTATGAAACTCTTCCTAATACTCTGTCTTCTCTGCTCCGTGGTGAGCTGAAGAGACCTCTTCCCACCAGGCCTTGGCCGCCTGGAGGCAATCGGCGCCGGCCTGCATCAGGGCCAGCGCGCCCTCCAGCGAATCCTCGGCCGGGTAGTAGGCCCGTACCGCTTGATGAAATGCTTCCCCCGCTGCCCGCAGGCCGCCGGCCTCCGGCAGGCGGGCCACCGCCACCCCCTTTTGCAGGCGCCAGACGGCCAGGGCGTCCTCCTCCTGGAGCGTCAGCACCTGGTAGAGCGCGGGCCACACCTGGGTGCATAACAGCCGCAGGCTGCGCGCCAGGCGCACGCCGCCGCCGGGGCGCGAAGGCTCGCCGTCGGGGCCCAGCAGCTTGCTCACCAGGTAGGTGGGCGCCGCCAGCGCCCCCAGGTCCCGCACGGCCGCGCGCCGCAGATCCTCGGCCGTGGCCTCGGCCACCGGTAGCCGCCCGGCCACCAGCCGGTAGGCGCCGGGGATGGGGCCGACCCAGCCCTCGGGCATCTCGGCGGGGAAGGTGTAGCACTGCAGGTAACGAAAGGGCCACAGCTCGATGCCTTCCAGGTCCCGGCGGATGGCAAAGCCCAGCTCCAGGGGCAGGTGGCCGTGCCAGCTCAGGGCCTCGGGCGCCAGGTAGAGCTGCATGTCGAGGTCGCTGCAGCCGGGAATGATGCCGCCCTTGACCGCCGAGCCGTGGACCACCAGCCCGATGAACCACGGCGCCGTGTGCTTGCGATAGACCCCCGCCGCCCGGCGCACGATGGGCCTGGCCTCTTCCTGGAGACCGTCCAGGTCCAGCATACCCCTCTCTCTTCCTTGTAACTACTCCATCAACTGGCGCGCATCGTGCACCAGGTCCTCTGGCAGCGTGCCATAACTCTCCTTCAGTCGCCAGCGGCCCTCGGGATCGAGGACAAAGGCCGTGGCCGTGTGGCTCACCAGGTAGCCCAGCGCGCTCTGCGACGACGTGTCCTTTTCGTAATAGACGTCAAAGACGTCGTACACTGCCTCCAGGTCCGCCTGGGATCCCGTCAGCCCCACAAAGTCAGGCTGGAAGGCGTCCACGTGCATCCCCAGGCGCTCGGGCGTGTCCCGCTCCGGATCGACGGTCACAAAGACGAAACGCACCCCCCCGGCGTCCTCGCCCAGCCCGTTGTACGCCTGGCTCCACGTGGCCAGTGTCGTGGGGCACACGTCGGGGCACGACGTATAGCCGAAAAAGAGAAACACCACCTTGCCCCGCTGCTCCGACAGGCGCCACGGCTGGCCGTGCTCGTCGATCAGCTCAAAGTCGGGCACCTCTACCGGGGGGTCGACCACCGTGCCGCGGAACGAGGGCGCGCCGCAGGCGCCCAGCAGCAGGCCCAGCAATAGGGCCAGGGCCACCGGATATCTCATGCTCGGTCGCTTCATCGATCCCTCCATGGCCACGGGTCTGTGGGATGTAATGTTACGACATTACATCCCACAGACCCGCGGTCTATCGCGTCAAGCAAACACCGCCACGTCCAGGCAGATGGCCAGCATCACCAGCGCCAGGTACAGGTTGGTGGTGTGAAAGAGCAGGTACGCCTGCCGCGCTGTGGGCTGCCGCAGCAGCCGGGCGTTGCGCCATAGCAAGAACGCCGTCGCCAGGCCCACCGGCGCCAGGTAGATCCAGCCTAGAGAGGGATGCACCACCAGCGCCAGCGCCGCCAGCGCCGCCGCGCCCGTGTGCAGCAGTACCCACCAGGCCGCGGCCCGGGGCCGCACCCGCACCGGCAGCATGGGAAAGCCCCCCCGGGCGTAGTCGTCGCGATGGACGATGGCCAGGCTCCAAAAGTGGGTTGGTGTCCACAGGAAAACCAGCAGGGCCAGGATCAGGGCGCCGCGGTCCTGCCAGGCACCGGCCGCGGCGCTGCCGCTCAACACGGCGGCGCTGCCCGCCAGCCCGCCGATGACAATGTTCAGTGGCGTGCGCTGCTTTAGCCACAGGGTATACACCGGCACGTAGACAAAGGCCCCCAGCAGCAGGAAAACCGTCAGCGCCGGGCGGCTGGGCAGCACCGCCAGCGAGGGCACCACGATCATCAGCGCCCCCAACACGGGCACCCAGCCCGCCGGCCGCAGGGAACCGTTCACCAGCGGGCGGCGGTGCCGCGTGCGCTCCATCCGCGCGTCGGCGCCCCGTTCCAGCCACTCGTTGAGGGCCGCGGCCCCCGAGGCCGCCAGGCCGCCGGTCACCAGCAGCACGGCCATGTCCCAGCCCGCCGGCCAGCCGCCGGCCGCCAGGATCGCGCCCCCGGCCGAGGCCGCCAGCAGCAGGCCCACGATGCGCACCTTGAACAGGGCCAGCAGCGACCGCCGCAGGCTCAGCGCCCGCGGCGCCGCCCCTCCCGACCCGGGGGTATGGGAGACCGGCCGGGCCTCGTTCATGGCGTCCCTCCCCCGACCGCGCCCTGGCCGACGCTGCGCCCGCCGCCCACCCCCTCCGATTCGTCCGCCATGCGGGCCACCAACACCAGGGCGGCCACGATGTACATCATGCTGCCCGGGATCCACATCAGCGTGCCGCCCAGCATCTGGTCCTCCAACACGGTCATGGCCCCCAGGCGCGGCACCGTCTCATAGTAGGTATAGATCGGATGGCCCGTGAAGGAGATGACGATGCCCGTGATGGCCGTCGGCGGCACCCCGGACAGCGCGTAGGCGATGCGCGCCCCCCGCGACAGGCGGCGGTGGATGTGGGGCGCGGCGCCGATGACGTGCCACCAAAAGAGCACGGCGGGGATGAAAAAGGAGAGGTGCTCCACGTCGTGGGCCAGGTCGCTGACCAGGGCCGCGTTGTAGGCGCCGGGGCTGTGCCAGCCCACCACCCCGGCCACGAAATAGAGCCAGACCAGCCCCGGCGCGGTCACTGCCTGCGCTACGCGGCGAAAGAGAGCCCCGGGCCGCAGCCAGCGGCCCACCTCCAGCCGCAGGCCCTCGGGCAGCCCCCATAGCATGATGGGCATCGGGTCGGCCAGCAGCAGCAGCGGCGGGGCGATCATGACCAGCAGCAGGTGCTGGATCATGTGCATGAAGAAGTATTGGCCGCTCAGCACGTCGATGGGCGACATCAGCGCGATCCAGATCACGGCCAATCCCGACAGGTACGAGACCGTGCGCCAGGGCGATACGATCCGGCTGCCGCTGGCCACCCGGCGTTTCAGGCGCCAGCGGCCCGCCAGGTGGATGGCCGCTGCCAGGCCCAGCGTCAGGATAATCTCGGGCCGCCAGGCCCACGAGAGCAGGATGACGGCTAGTGTGGCTCTTCCCATAGTTCCATTCTACCACAGGTGCTGCCCGGAAGCAACCAGGGGCGGGGAAAAGTGGTTACCGCCGCCCCGCAGAGGCTGTCAAAGGTTGTTATATTTTGTTACAACATGCACTATTGATTTGACACAGGAGCGATTCGATGGTACACTTTTTCACAAGCAATGTGACCGCCAGACTGGTAACGGGGAGGATCGCACAGGTCATGGAAGACCTGCTCACGACGAAACAATTGCAGGAATTGCTCCAGGTCGATCGAGTAACCATCTATCGCATGTTAAAAGATGGCCGCCTGGAGGGCTTTAAGGTCGGAGGGCAGTGGCGGTTCTCCCGGCAGGGCATCGAGCAATGGCTGCACGGAAAGCAGGCCCCCCTCGACCACGTCGTTTCTTCCCCCGATGCGCCGCTACTCTCGTCCGAATCGCAACTGCTCTCTTTGTCGTGCCTGCAGGCCATCCAGGGCATTTTTTCGGAGGCCCTGGAGGTCGGCGCGGTGATTACCTCGACCGAGGGCCTGCCCTTGACGGACGTCAGCCATTCCTGCCGCTTCTGCCAGATGGTGCTGGCTACGGAGGCCGGCCGCTGGCGGTGCATGGCTTCCTGGGAACGGGCCAGAAAGAGCGCCTTCGTCGGCTCCGCTTCCCGGCCTGCCACCTGCCACGCCGGATTGAACTATGTCGCGGCGCGCATCGAGGTGCAGGGCCAGGTGGTGGCTGCCATCCACGCCGGGCAGTTCCTGGCCGTCGCCGCTGAGCCGCCCCGGGACGAGCGAGTGCCGCTCGACGATCTGGCTGCCGCCACCGGTCTGCAGGCCGGCGACCTGACGATTGCCCTGGCCGCTGTGCCCCGCCTCGATGAGGCGCGGCGACAGCACATCTTTCGCTTGCTGCAGCGCGTGGCCGGCACCCTGGCCGAAATGGCCGAAGAGCGCCTGAGCCTCATCGAGCGTTTGCAGCGCATCGCGGAGATAAGCCAGGTACCATAAAATTACTCTACCGATGGGTGGCAGATTGGAAATCTGCCACCCATCGAGAAAATACCAAGGGAGGAACATGATGAGATCGTTGTCGGGCGAGCTACAGGAACATCTGCAGCAGAAATTCGGAACGCGCGTCGCTTTTGACAAGCTGGAGCGCCTCTTTTACAGCCACGACGTCGGATCGCTGCCCGGCCTGGTCAAGCCCCTGGTGGGCAACACCTTGCCCGCGGGCGTCGTCCAGCCCCGCACCGAAGAAGAGGTCGTCGAGCTGGCGGCCTTTGCCCGGACCCATGGCGTGCCCCTGGTGCCCCGCGGCAGATCGACGTCGGGCTATGGCGGGGTTATGCCCGTCAAGGGCGGCCTGGTCGTCGACTTTGCCTGGATGAACGAGATCCTCGACGTCGATGCCGAGGCCATGACGGCCACGGTCCAGGCGGGTGTGGTCTGGGAGAAACTGGAAAAGGCATTGAACAAGCAGGGCCTGGCCCTGCGCACCTACCCCTCCAGCGCACCGTCGTCGACCGTGGGCGGCTGGCTGGCCCAGGGTGGTGTGGGCTTTGGCGCCTACGAGTACGGTGCCTTTCGCCAGAACGTCGTCTCCTGCCGCGTCGTGCTGCCCAACGGCGAGGTGCGCGACTTTGGCGATGATCCCGGCACCGGGCCGGATTCGAGCCTGGACCTGGTCAGCGACGCCGAGGGCATCACCGGCTTTATCACCGAGATCACCATCCGCCTGCGGCCCTACGAGCCCGAGGTACTCTGGGGCGCTCGCTTTGACGACGCACAGGGGCTGGTTCGTGTCCTCAACGCGGTCCGCCAGGCCGAGCTGCCCCTCTGGTCGATCAGTTTCGTGAATCCCAAGATGGCCGAGCTCAAGAACCAACTCCCGCCCCACATGGAGCACGGGCACCCGGTCGACAACCACCGCCCGGCCATGCCCCAGGGCTATGTGGCCATTTTCGTCGCGCCGGAATCGAGGCAGGAGACTGTCGAAGAGGCGATCTCTTCCCTGGTTGCCGATGCTGGCGGCGAGCTGATCGACGGCGAGGTGGCCCAACACGAGTGGGACGAGCGCTTTAATCTGATGCACGTCAAGCGCCTGGGTCCCAGCCTTGCGCCCGCCGAGGTGCTGGTGCCGCTGCAGAACCTGGCCCCCGCCCTGCAGGGCATCACCGACCGCGTCGCCCTGCCCATGGTCATGGAGGGCATGGTCGACGGCAACGGCCAGGTGACCCTGCTGGGCTTTATCCTGCACGACGAGCGCACCTTTGGCTTTAATTTTGCCTTTGGCCTGGCGCTGACGGTCCTCAAGGTGGCCAAGGAGAACGGCGGCCGCGCTTACTCCACCGGCCTCTACTTTGCCCGCGAGGCGGAGCATGTCCTGGGGACCGAGCGGGTCGGCCACCTGCGGCGCTTCAAGGGCCAGGTCGATCCCCGCAATCTCTTCAACCCGCACAAGGTCCTGGGGGGCAAGCCCCTGCTCTCGGCCTTTATGTCCGTCGCCGGCGCCTTCGAGCCGCTGGTACGTGTTCTTGGCAACCGCGCCCAGGCGCCTATCGGCGAGCGGACCGAGGGGCAGGGCCGGCGCGGCATCCCCGACGACGTGGCCTGGTACGCCTATACCTGCTCCCAGTGTGGCTATTGCGGGGACGAGTGCGACCAGTACTATGGCCGCGGCTGGGAGAGCCAGTCGCCGCGGGGCAAGTGGTTCTTCTTGCGGCAATACATGGAGGGCAAGGTCGACTGGAATCAAAAGATGGTCGACTCGATAATCGCCTGCACCACGTGCGAGCTGTGTAACGTGCGCTGCTGCGAGGATCTGCCCATCGAGGCGAGCTGGCTCAAGCTGCGCGGCGAGCTGATCCACGACGAGGGCCGCCTCACCTTCCCGCCCTTTGAGATCATGAAATCGTCGTTGCAGAAGGAAAACAACATCTGGGCCGCCTACCGCGTCGACCGCCCGCGCTGGATGCCCGAGGACAAGCTGGGTGAGCTACCCGAGAAGGCAGAGATCGCCTACTTCCCCGGCTGTACCGCCTCCTACGTCGAGCACGACATCGCCCAGGCCACGGCCTGCCTGATGCACAAGGCCGGCGTCGAGTTCACCTACCTGGGGCAAGATGAAGCCTGCTGCGGCATCCCCATGCTGATGGCCGGGCTGTGGGATGCCTGGCAGGAGATCATGGTGCACAACATCGAGGCCATGAAGGCCCGCGGCGTCAAGACCGTGGTCACCTCCTGCCCCGCCTGCTGGCTGGTGTGGCACACCTTCTATCCTGAATGGGCCGAAAAGCTGGGCATCGATTATCCTTTCGAGGCCAAGCACTACAGCGAGGTCCTGGCCGATCAGATCCGGGCCGGCGAGTTCCAGCTCGAGCACGAGGTGAATATGACCGTCACCTGGCACGACTCCTGCCACATGGGCCGCGCCGGCAAGATCTACGAGGCGCCCCGCGAGCTGATCCAGGCCATCCCCGGCATCAAGCTGGTCGAGATGGAGCACAACCGCCAGCAGGCCCACTGCTGCGGCTCGGTCATGAGCCTGGTGGCCGACCCGCCCGCGGCCAAGCGCATTGGCGACATCCGCCTGCAAGAGGCCGAGGCCGCCGGCGCCGAGGCCCTGATCGCCGCCTGTCCCTGCTGCGAGGTCCAGTTCCGCGTCACCGTCGACAAGACGGGGCGCGACCTGCCCATCATCGACCTGGCTACCCTGACCTGCGATGCGGCGGGCGTCGAGCACCCCGATTCCACCCCCTATGCCCTGCAGATGTGGGGCGTGTTCGAGGCCATGATCAACCTGCTCAAGCCCGAGGCCATGGCCGCTTTCATGGCCGACCTGCTGCCGGAGATGATCGCCGCCATGCCCGGTCCCTTCCCGGCCATGATGAACATGATCAAGGCCTCGCCGGGTCCGGTGCGCGAGGCCATGATCCTGATGATGCGGCCCATGATGCCCTTCCTCTTCCCCCGGCTGCTGCCCGGCATGATGCCCAAGGTCATGCCCGACATGCTGGCCGCCGTGGGACAGCGCATCGAAATGCCGCCCGAGATGGAAGAGCAGATGCCTGACCTGATGCCGCCGGCCATGGACCGCCTCATGCCCAAGATGCTGCCGGAGATCATCCCTCACTTTATGCCCTACATGGAGGCCTACCTCCGCGGCCAGGGGACCAACGGTCACTAATTAAAAAGGGGTCCGGTCGCAAGACCGGACCCCTTTTCACGATCTTGCTCCGAGCCGGTCCGTGACCGACAGTCGGGGCTGCCCCAGGATCCACGCCATTGGTTTCTTTCGATCCCTGGCCGGTCATGGACCGGCCAGGAGCGCATGGGGAGGCCTACCTCCGCGGCCAGGGGACCAACGGACGCGCGCGCCTTACCCTGCCGCTGGTTCGGCCTGGGCCGCCGCCTCCACCCGCTCGAAGGTCAGGTGGCCGTCCAGGGCATCGACCTGGATGCGGTCGCCCTCCTGGAACTCGCCCTGCAGCAGGCGCAGGGCCAGCGGGTCCTGCACCTGGCGCTGGATGACGCGCTTGAGGGGGCGGGCGCCAAAGGTCGGGTCATAGCCCTCCTCGGCCAGCAAACCTTTGGCCCGCTCGGTGAGGACCACGTCCAACTGGCGGCCGGCCAGCAGGCGCCGCAGGCGCTGCACCTGGATGTCGACAATCTCTTTCAGGTGCTCGCGCGTCAGCCCGTGGAAAATGATGATCTCGTCGACGCGGTTCAGGAACTCGGGCCGAAAGTGCTGGCGCAGGGCGCTCATCACCAGGTCGCGCCGCTGCTCGTCGGTCTCGGTCGCCCGGCCGTCCAGGTACTCGGTGCCCACGTTGGAGGTCATGATGACGACCGTGTTTTTAAAGTCAACCGTGCGGCCGTGGCCGTCGGTCAGCCGGCCGTCGTCCATGAGCTGCAAGAGCGTGTTAAAGACCTCGGGATGGGCCTTTTCGATCTCGTCGAACAGGACGACGCTGTAGGGCCGGCGGCGGACCGCCTCCGTGAGCTGGCCGCCCTCCTCGTAGCCGACGTAGCCCGGCGGGGCGCCGATGAGGCGCGACACGGTGTGGCGCTCCTGGTACTCGCTCATGTCGATGCGGACCATGGCCTCCTCGTCGTCGAACAGGAACTCGGCCAGGGCGCGGGCCAGCTCGGTCTTGCCCACGCCGGTGGGGCCCAGAAAGATAAAAGAGCCGATGGGCCGGTTGGGATCCTGCAGGCCGGCACGGCTGCGCCGCACGGCGTTGGACACCACGTCGATGGCCACGTCCTGGCCGACGACGCGGCGGTGCAGGCGATCCTCCATGCGCAGCAGCTTTTCGATCTCACCCTCCAGCAGGCGGCTGACGGGCACGCCGGTCCAGGTCGAGACCACCTGGGCCACGTCCTCGGCGTCGACCTCCTCCTTGAGCAGCTGCTGGCCCCCGGCCTGCAGCGCCTTGAGGTGGGCCTCCTGCTCGGCCATCTGTTTTTCCAGCTCGATAAGCCGGCCGTACTGCAATTCGGACGCCTGCTGGTAGTTCTGGGCGCGCTGGGCCTCTTCGATGCGATGCCGCACCTGCTCGATCTCTTGCTTGACGTCGCCCAGGCGCTGGATGGCGGCCCGCTCTTGCTCCCAGCGGGCAGCCAGGGCGCGGCTCTCTTCCTGCAGGTCGGCCAGCTCCTTCTCCAGCTTCTGCAGGCGCTCCTTGCTGGCCTTGTCCTTTTCCTTCTTGAGCGCCTCACGCTCGATCTCGATCTGCATGATCTGCCGGTCGACGCGGTCCAGCTCCTGCGGCTTGGACGTAATCTCCATGCGCAGGCGGCTGGCCGCCTCGTCGATGAGGTCGATGGCCTTGTCGGGCAGAAAGCGGTCGCTGATGTAGCGGTCCGACAGGGTGGCCGCGGCGATGACGGCCGAGTCCTGGATGCGGACGTGGTGGTGGACTTCGTAGCGCTCCTTCAGGCCGCGCAGGATGCTGATCGTCTCTTCCACCGTCGGCTCGTCGACGAACACGGGCTGGAAGCGCCGCTCCAGGGCGGCGTCCTTTTCCACGTGCTCGCGGTACTCGTCCAGCGTGGTGGCGCCCACCATGTGCAGCTCGCCGCGGGCCAGCATGGGCTTGAGCATGTTGCTGGCGTCCATGGCCCCCTGGGCTGCGCCGGCGCCGACGACGGTGTGCAGCTCGTCGATAAAGACGACGATCTGGCCCTCGGCGTCGGTGATCTCTTTGAGCACGGCCTTGAGGCGCTCCTCGAACTCGCCGCGGAACTTGGCCCCGGCGATCATGGCCCCCAGGTCGAGTTGGACCAGGCGCTTGTCCTTGAGGCCCTCGGGCACGTCGCCGCGCACGATGCGCTGGGCCAGGCCCTCGACGATGGCCGTCTTGCCCGTGCCCGGCTCGCCGATGAGGACCGGGTTGTTCTTGGTGCGGCGGCTGAGGACCTGGATGACGCGCCGGATCTCTTCGTCGCGGCCGATGACGGGGTCCAGCTTGCCCTCGCGGGCCATGCCGGTCAGGTCGCGGCCGTAGCGCTCCAGGGCCTGGTAGGTGCCCTCGGGGTTCTGCGACGTGACTCGCTGGCTGCCGCGGATGCCGGCCAGGGCGCGCAGCACGGCGTCGCGGGTGATGCCGTTGTTCTGCAGCAGCCGGGCCACCTCGCCGGCCCGGTCCTCGACCAGGGCCAGCAGCAAGTGTTCGGTCGAGACGTACTCGTCGCGCATCTCGCCCGCGATCTTGTCCGCGCGGTCGAGGGCCGACGACAGCGGGCGGGAGAGGCCCACCTGGGCCGCGCCGCCGCTGACCCGCGGCTTGCGGCTCAGCTCGCGCTCCACCTGGCGGCTCAGCTCGCCCGGCTGCAGGCCCAGCGCCTGCACCACCTGGGGCACCACGCCGTCGGACTGGCGCAGCAGGGCCAGCAGCAGGTGCTCGCCCTCGATCTGGCCGTGGCTGTATTCGCTGGCCAGGCCCTGGGCCTGGACCACCGCTTGTTGTGCTTTTTCCGTAAATTTGTTCAGATCCATACTCACAATCCCTCACTTCGTCCCTTTGTGGGAGATGCGGGATCCGCATCTCCCATAGAGACCGATCCGATGGTATC
>Ga0316577_10001435_pt1 | contig 11262 bp, 12 predicted proteins | sample S5NA_FD_203073 | JGI IMG/M metagenome (GOLD analysis project Ga0316577, IMG submission 203073) | Rhizosphere microbial communities from salt marsh grasses in Alabama, United States - S5-7_050615r2r1 | ecosystem: Host-associated > Plants > Roots > Rhizosphere | place: USA: Alabama | collected... | reverse complement strand
TTTCTACCTTCCCGAACACGTGCTCTTCAACCATCAGCGCCACATCCGCAAGGAGGTTCAATGCGCTGAATGCCATGGCAAAATCGAAACCATGGACCGCATCAAGGGTACTCGGTTTAAAATGAACTTTTGCATCACCTGCCATCGGCAGCGCAAGGTCAACCTGGATTGTTGGCTGGCTTGTCATATTTAGGTGCGCCGCCCAGCGGATAAAGGAGAAAGCATTGTCAGCCATTTCACCCATCACCGTCGAAGGCGACGCCACCGCCAAGGGCTTCTGTCTAACGTCGGCCTTCTGGATGACCGTCGCCACCTTCATGGGCCTCCTGGGCGCCACGGAACTGGTCGCCCCGGATCTGACCGAAAACATCGGCTTCATCGTGTTCGGTCGGGTGCGGCCGACCCACGTCAACCTCGTGCTGTTTGGATTCGTGACCCCCGGCCTATTGGCGGCAGCCTTCTATTTCTTCCCCCGTCTGCTGGGCACCCGCCTCTTTAGCGAAAAACTGGGCATCGCCACCGTTGCCGCCTGGAATACCGCCTTGGTGGCCATCGTGATCAGCCTGGCCATGGGCATCACCCAGGGCCGCGAGTACGCTGAATTGGCCTGGCTCATCGATCTCATGATCGTTGCCGCCTTTGTGCTGGTTTTCATCAACTTGGTGATGACCGTACGCCAACGCAGCGAGCCGGTTCTTTATGTCTCGATCTGGTATGTTTTGGCCGCGGTGGTGCTCACCACCTGCACCTACAGCCTGGGCAACGTCATCTGGCGGCCGGACCGCGGCGCCCTGGTGGGCATCCCCGATGCCATCCTCCTGTGGTTTTACGGCCACAACGTCTTCGGCCTGCTCCTGACCCCCCTGTCGGCGGCGGTGGCATACTACATCATCCCACGCGCCTGCCGGGCGCCACTTTACAGCCACACCCTCTCCCTACTGGGGTTCTGGGCCCTGCTGGTGGTCTATACCCACATCGGCACCCACCATCTGCTGCAGGTGCCGGTACCCACCTGGCTCAAGGTAGTGGCCATCGTCGACAGCGTGGCCATGGTGATCCCGGTGATGGCCTTTTTGATCAACATCTGGTACACGGCCAAGGGCAAACTGGGGGAAATCCACGCCGATATCGGGGCCAAGTTCGTCTTCACCGGCACGATCATGTACTTCTTTGTCAGCATCCAGGGGTCGCTGATGGCCCTTCCCGATGTCCAGCGGGTCACCCATTTTAACAACTGGGTGGTGGCCCACGCTCACATCGGCGTGCTGGGCTTTGCCGGTATGATCGCCCTGGGCGGTCTCTACTATGTGATCCCCAAGATCACCGGACGGCCGTTGTACAGCCGGCTGCTGGCCGATTTCCAGTACTGGATGGTGCTCATCGGGGTGGTGGGATTCACCATTGTCCTGACCATTGCCGGCCTGATCCAGGGCAATGCCTGGCTCAACGGGGAGACCGTCTACCGGGTCCTGCCGGAAATCCATGTATACTACCTGGTGCGGGCCGGACTGGGCCTGATGATATTTACCTCGGCCGTGTTGGGCCTGTACAATATCGTCCGATCGCTATTTACGAAAACCGGAGTGGTCTAAATGAAGATGACGCCCCTTGCCGTGATCGTCGGTAGCCTGCTGATACTGATAACCATCGTCCTGGTGGTGGTGGTGTTGCCCTATGCCAATACCAGCAAAACGGTGCCATCCGAGATTTTCCGCCAGCGCAGCCCTGAAGAGCAAGCCGGCCGGGAACTTTACATCGCCAACGGTTGTGTCTACTGCCACAGCCAGTCGATCCGCAGCATCGACTGGGGATTGGGCGCCGAACGCATCGCCCAGGCTGGTGATTACGTCGCCGATTATCCGATCCTACTCGGTTCCCAGCGCACTGGACCGGACCTTTCCCAGGAGGGTGGCGAACACCCCGATGACTGGCATATGGCCCATTTCAATAACCCGCGCTTTACGCGGCCGCTCTCCCTGATGCCGGCCTTTAAATTCATCGGTCAAGCGCAGCTCAACCAGTTGATCCGCTACGTTCAAAGCTTGGGGCTCAAGGATGCCGACTACCGCATGCGGCGTCAACAGCTCTGGAAAGACGAAGCCACCCTGGCCTTCGAGTCCGGTCCGGTGGACAACACCGAGTGGCTGCATGCCCAGGTCCCCGAAGGTTGGCGCAATGTGGTGAATCCTTATCCCACCACCGAAGCCGGCCTGGCGCGGGGACACAAAATCTATCAGGACAACTGCATGGGGTGCCACGGCCCCGTGGGCGACGGCATGGGCCCGGCCCAGCCCTGGATCTATCCGCCGCCCTTTAACTTCACCGTGGCCAAGAATCGCGGGATTTCCGGGGGAATCCTCTACTACCAGATCATGAACGGCATCACCGGCACGGCCATGCCCTACTTCAAACGCGAGCTGGAGTCGGAAAAAATCTGGGACGTGGGCAATTTTGTGGCAGTCACCTTCATCAGCCAGAGTGATGCCGACACGGAACCCAAGGGCATCGATGCCGCCTATGAACCACCGCCGCAGCAGCAACTCGAAGAGGATATCAAAAAATAACAGACGTGCCGAATATTACTATAAAATAAGATACTTCAAGATTCAGATCATGTACTACCCCTACTTTATCGCTTATATTTTGATCGGGCTGATCGCCAGCATCATGGTCTTTTGGTGGGCCCTGTCCAGTGGACAGTTCAGGGATCAACAACGGGCCCGCTACCTGCCCCTGCACGGCGATGAAGACACGGCACCGATGCCAGCCTCCAAACTGAGCCGGCTGGAGTTTTATGGCCTGTTTCTGCTGGCCTTGGTGGGTATCGTGACCAGCGCCGGCGTGCTGGTCTTGGCCCTTTACACCAGGCATTAATCGCCAAGGAAGAGATGGAAGATTTGGCCCTGGAGATGAGCCCGTTGGACGGGCTGCGTGTGAAGGAGAGATCATGAGATTCTTCGCCCTACTCAACTTCCAGCAATTGATGGCGGCCTTTTTTTCGGCCCTGCTCTTCATGCTGCTTTTTATTGTGGCCCTGGGCTACATTCATTTCCATTCCGAAAATGACCAGCAGCGCCTGACGCTGATCCACGCCCGCTATCATGAGCAGATCGATGGCCGCAACGCGCCCTTCCCGTTGGCGATAGTACTGATCATCGGCGGCACCCTGATATGGGGCTTTTTTTACATTCTCTTTTACGGTATCGAACAGGTGAGGTTGTAACATGCCCAATGACCATCATGAATCCAGTTTGCGCACCTGGCTGTGGATCGCCGTACTGCTGGCGCTCATTATCGGCAAAGGCGTGTATGCCTTCATTGTGGTGGGCGACAAGGGACAGCCCACGTGGGACTACCGGCCGGTGCTGGATGTTCCCGGCCAATCACCCTACGCGCTCTATCCAACCCATCCCTTCCCCCAGCACGTGCGCGGTCAAAAGGGAGAATAGATGAAACGTCTCGCAGCTTTGGCAAGCCTGGTGTTGTTATTCCTTCTCGTTGTCTATACGGGCATCACCCTGTACGATGCGAATATGAAGGTGGGCCGCATGTGGGAAACGCCCGCCGTCAAACCCCACGAAGAGCCTTTGCTGGTCATGCCGGCCGGCATTGTGCCGTTTAACGGCGGAGAAGCGTTCTATCGCAACGCGGCCGCCGAAGAACTGCAACCCCCTTTCAGCTTGAATGCTTCTGAAACAGTGGCCCAGGGAAAGTTGGCCTACGGGTACTACTGCGTTCAATGTCACGGTAAATTCCATGACGGCAACGGCACCGTGGGGCAGAGCTTCTCACCCCTGCCGGGTGACCTGCGCTCGGAAAGGGTTCAGCAGCTCAGTGATGGCCAGTTTTTTAAGGAGATCAGCTATGGCATCCCCAATGGCCGTCAGCCGCCCTTGGACACCACCCTATCGGTGAATGAACGCTGGCAGGTGATCGGCTACATCAAATCCCTGGGGCCGCGCCAGTAGCCCCCTTCAAAAGTAACGCCGGGCGCCCATGTAGCGGTCGTTGAAATAGGTGTTGGACAGGGAGCTGATGCGGATGGTCTTGCCCCTGCCCGGGGCATGGATGAAGTGGTCGTGGCCGATATAGATGCCCACATGCGAGACGCGTCGCCTTGTCCCGGTGGCGAAGAAGACCAGGTCGCCCATGCTCAGGGCAGCACGCTCGATGGGACGGCCCGCTTGGAATTGGGCAGTCGAGTGGCGAGGCAGATCCAAGCCGTTGAGACGATAAACCGTCATGGTCAATCCGCTGCAGTCAAAGCCCTTGCGGATCGATTGACCGCCCCAGCGATAGGGCGTACCGATAAAGCGATGAGCGGTTTCCACCAGGTTTCGCCTCAACTCGGCACGTGGGTCCAACAGCCGGGCGGGGTGGGCCGGGGAGACGATGTAGAATCCCTGGATGAGTTCCTGGTCCTGGAGCGCCAGTGCGCGTTGGCGGGCCGCCGACTGGCTATCGAACTTTTCCAGACGGACCTTGTAGAGGCCGTCGTCGTCGATAAAATGGAAGGCGTCCAATCCCTGGGATTCCAGGAGCAGGTTGAAACGCGCCGCGCGCTGGGCCGAAGTGAAGGCTCCCACCTGGATGGTCCAGGAAATCGTCGGCAGGGTTGCGGCGGCCGGTGGGGCCTGGACAGCCGGACGCTGCACGGGCGGCCCTGTGACCGGCGCGGGCGCAACCCGCTCACCGGCGCACCCCCATAGCAACATTGAAATTAAAATCAGCGGCAAGATGACTCTCGTCTTCACACCGGATCCTACTCGAACTGCTTCTTGAATGTATTGAAAGCTTGCTTCAACCCCGCCACCTCATGGCCCAGAGATGCCACTGTCTGTTCGAGCTGTGCGAGTCGCGCTTCGATGCCTCCCGCTGAGGCGGGCTGTGGTACGGCCGAAGCCGGCTGCGATGTCTCCGGGGGGCTGCCCAGCAGGTGGGTATAACGGAACTCCTTGTGACCGGACTGGCGCGGCAACCTTTGCACCAGCTTTGCATCTTCCAACGTTTCAAGGGTTTGCAGGACCGCTTCGAGAGTTTCGAAATGGTGCAGCCGGGCGGTTCGGTTGCGGAGCTCGCCCAGGGTCTGGGGTCCGCGTAGCAACAGGACGCTCAGCAGGGCCGTCTCCTGGGGTACGAAATTGTATTTGGCCGTGAGGCGCTCTTCGAATTTCACCACCCGGCCCAAGTGACTCTGCTGGACCAGATCCTTCACGATTAGCTGCTCCAGGACTGCCTCCACATCGGCCTCGGCATAGTCGACCACCGGATCCCGGCTCGATTTCTGGTTACTGGCGTTTACCAGGGCATTGAGGGAGAGCGGATAGATGTCCGGCGTGGCCAGCGACTTCTCCATCAAACTGCCCAAAATTCGGATCTCCATGTCATTGAGTTGCTGACTCATGGATATCTCCCTTACCGGATTGGCTGGCTGCAAAACGATCTGTAGCGAAAATAATAACGGACCTGCTTTCTCAAATCCAGGCTGCTTCAAGTCCGGGTCAACGCCGTTGGCCATAGTGCTGGTAATGGACCTTCTCGCGTTGCAGGGAGGCCCGATCATGACCGGATTTCTCCTCGGCCGGGTAACCGATGGCGATGACGCAGGCCACCTCCAGCCCGGAAGGAAGCCCGAGCAGATCGGCTGCATAGGTGCCGGCGCTTTGGTGGGCATCGTGCCCACGAAGACGCAGTTGGATCCAGCAGCTACCCAATCCCAGGTCGGTGGCCGCCAAATGGATCAGGATGGCGGCGATGGCGGCATCCTCCACCCATACATCCGAGATCCGAGGATCGGCGCAGACCGCGATGCCCAGGGGAGCGTTTTTCAAAAAAGCGGCCCCGTGGGGTTTGGCCCGGGAAAGGCGCTCCAGAATCCTATGGTCGGTGACGACCACGAACTCCCAGGGATTGAACCCCCGGGAGGAGGGTGAGCGCAAAACCGCTTCGATCAAGCGATCGATCTTTTCCTGCTCCACGGGCTGCTCCTGATACCTGCGAATGCTGCGCCGTTTTCTCAATAGGTCGATGAACATGACGAATCCCTCCTGTTATTGCGAGATGGCGGCCAACTGGGCGCCGGTCACGCGGAGCAGCTCGGCCGCTGTCAGCCGCAGCATGGCATCGATATTACCGCCACCGCCGTACACCGTGGTCAACTCGGCGACGGACGCATCCACCAGGGTGGGCAGACAAAGCCGGTGGCCAAAGGGCGGCATGCTGCCCACCATGTAGCCCGTGAAAGCCAAGGCCTGGTCTGGCGTGGCCAGCTTGATCCGTCTGCGGCTCACCGCCAGCCGGGCCGCCAGCTTGCGCGAATCCACGCGCGCCAGTCCATTGTTAATGACCAGATGCGGCCGTTCTGCCACCAGGAAGACCAGCGATTTGATGACTTGCTCGGTTTCCACGGCCAGCTCCCGGGCCGCATCGGCCACGGTGGGGGTGTGGGCCGCCATGGGCAGGATCGTGGCCTGGATGTGGTGGTCATCGATGAAACGCTGCAGATCGGCGCTGCACAGGCAGGGCTGGGTCATGGATTGGGACTCCGCTTGATTGATTATATCAAAGATAAAACGGCATTGGAAATTTAGCGCGCATTGGCTTGACCGGATATTTCCGGCACCTGCTTAAACGGCAATCGCACGGTGAAGGTGGTGCCTTTGCCCTCTTGAGAGTCCACTGCGATGGTTCCCCGATTCTCCTCGATCAGCTTATAGGTGACCAGCAGGCCGAGGCCGGTCCCTTTGGCGCCCTTGGTGCTGAAAAAGGAAGCGAAGAGTTTGGCCTTGACCTCGTCGCTCATCCCCGAGCCATTGTCCCGCACCTGGAAGCAGATTGTTTCAGCTCCCTCCAGGTTGGTGACCACGGTGACCCGATGCTGTTTATCGGACACGGGATCGTCACGACAGGCATCGATGGCGTTGGAGACCAGGTTCAGCAGGCAGCGGTGCAGGCTGCGGCCGTCGAGAAGGCCCGTCCCGATATCTGGGGCAAGTTGTTCCACCAGGGTCACCTCCTGTTCCCGGGCCACCTGCTGCATCAGCTCGCAGACCTCCTTGACAATGGCATTGGGTTGACATGGCTCAGGTTCCGGGGCGCGCTCTTTGGAGTAGGAGAGTAAATCCTGAACCAGGCCGGAAGTCCGACCGATATTGCGTTGGACCATCTGCCAGCCGGTTTTGAGCTTGTCCGGGCGATTCTTGTCGATGCCGACATTGACCAGGTAGCTGCCCCCCTCCAGTCCGTGGAGTATGTTTTTGATGCAATGGGCCATACCCGCCACGGTCTGCCCGATGGCCGCCAATCGCTCGGCGCCGAGAAGCTCCTTTTCCAAGCGCTTGATCTCGCGCAGATCCTGGAAAAAGACCACAAACCCCATCACCTTATGTTTTTCACGTAAAACCGACCCTGAAAAACGCACCGGTATCTCCTGGCCGTCCTTGGCAATGATGATTGTCTCCCGCCACTGGGGATCGGGACGCCGCTTGCCAAAACCGAATTCCGTTTCCATGGGACCAGTCACCGCGGAAGGGCAGATGCTGCGGGCGTTGATCTTTCCAATCACCTCGGCCCCGGTATAGCCGAAGATGTTTTCGGCGGCTGGATTGAAAACCACCACATTCCACTGCTCGTCGGTGGCGACAATGCCGTCATTGGAGCTGCCAATCAGTTTGGCCTGAAAATTGGCCCGCCGGTTGACCTCTTGCTGCAGGAGCGAGTTTTCGATGGCCACGCCGATGCGGTTGACGATCAGCTCCAGCGCCCGAATCTCGTTGGTGCCAAAGAGATGGCGCTTGTGGCTGGCAGCCCGGACCACCCCAAAGGCGCGCTTGTTCTTGTCCAGGATCGGTATGTAGATTAACGACTTGAAACCCTCCTGCTGCAGAAGCTGCAGTTCCGCCTCCCGGGGGTTCGGCTCGATCTCGACCACGTCGGGTTTACCCTTTTCGGCCACTCGGGCAACCCTGCTGCCCGGTTCGGCAATCCGGTTGGCGAAACAGAGCTGGTCGGAATAGCCGTGGCTGTAGCGCAGGTGAAAACGTCCATCCGGCTTGCTGATGAAAATGCACACGCCGTCCATCAGGAAAATATTGGCCAACTCCTCGATGGCGGTATTGATGCGCCCCTCCAGGCTGAGGGATCCGCTCAAAGTGGCATAAACGGAGCAGAAAGTGGCCAGTTCCTTGGTGTGCTGCTCGTGTTCGCGTTCCGCCTTGCGATCTTCGGTTTTGTCCCAGATGGTTTCGATGGCGCCCACCACCTCGCCGTCCGGATTCTTGATGGGTGCGGCCGTAAACCAACACCACTTTCCCCCCTCCCCCAGCTGGGGAAAGAAGACCTCGGCCTCGTAAGCGCCGTCGATCAGCATCGATGAACGCCATTTGGCCCCGTAAAGGGACCGAATCTGGGATTCCTCGACCCCGCTGAGGATGATATCGGCCATGGAGGGTCGCACCTGGTCATAAAACGGCACCCATTGGCGATCGGTTCCCACCATCTCCGCCGCCGAACAGCCGGTCAAGCGTTCCAAGGCCTTGTTCCAGTGGCTGATCCGATGGGCCTTGTCGATCACAAAGGTGGGGATGGTGCTGCCGTTGATGATCTGGGACATGGCCTGTTCCTTGTCGCTGAGCTCCACCACCTTGAGGGCCAGCGCCTTGTTCTTGCGCTCGCGCTCGGCCTCGGCCTGCTTCTGACGGGTACGGTCCTGCATCGTTTCGATGGCGCCCACAACGCGTCCGTCCGGGGTCCGGATGGGCACTGCCGTGAAAAAGAGCCAGGTACCGCCGTTGCCCAGGTGCGAAAAAAACTCTTCCACCTCGTAGCCGCCGCTGATCAGGGCCGATTTCTCCCAGCGCGTCCCGTAATTACGCCACAGCTCCTCTTCACTGATACCGTCCAGAACCAAATCGGCCATGGTGGGCCGCTTTTCGGATCGAAACGGCTGCCACTGGCAATCACTGCCCACCATCTTCTGGGACGAAAAACCGGTCAATCGCTCACAAGCCTTGTTCCAATGGGTCACCTGGTGTTGCTGGTCGATGACAAAGGCCGGGATAGCGCTGCCATCCAGAATCTGGGACATATACCACTGGCTGCGGATCAGATCTTCGCGGACGGTGCGGGCATCGTTGTCGGCGGTGGTTTTGATTTGGATCACGAACTCGTAAAACGATTCGAGAAGTTCCACGGCCAACTGGCCATGCTGGGCAAGCGTGCTGCGCAGTTTGTCAAGGATTTCGTTCTTCCGGGCTTTAATACGGAAATAGTCCAAAATGGCGGCCGCTTCGTAATGGTCCAACACCAGGATGCCTGGTGGTTTGGCCACCTGAATCGCCTGCCGGAGCGCATCGTCCGGGGTCAACTCCAAAAGCAGATCGATCTCTTCGATGGTAAATAGCTCACGGTAATCAGTGGTGGTGTAAATGCCCTTCTCTCTGGCGGAAACAAGGCCCGCAGCCTGGGGATCCCTATCGGCAACGCCCAACACGACAGGCCGGGTCTCGGCCGAAGCCTCGCTGAAAATGGCTGCTAACAAGGTTTTACACCTCGTTCCGCCGCCGATGATCCCCATTTTGTATCGTTCGATCTCCTCCAACATGGCTTCACCCCATCCGATTTGCCCATGGCACGCTATATGGCCACAGCTTAATCGAAGCGGCCGGATAACTCAACGGCTGATTCATCCCGCGCCCAATGTCCTGTCAAGGTCCAGGGCAAGGTTTGACTTTAAACCGAGCGGCCTCGGGACCGGTAGCGGAATCGAATGAATAGGGGGCATAACTAATATTACCCACACCGTGACGCAATTGTCAAAATCGTGAACAACTTTTCATATACCCACTCCGACAACTCCCGCAATATCCTGATAACCACCTTAATAATTTGTGTATCTAATCATTATAAAAAAATGGCATCAGCCTTGCTTGTGAATCAGTTACATATCAGCGCTTAAGGCCTCCCCAACCGGAAGCCCATGAACTGTCAACAAAGTTTTCGCAAGGGCCCATTCGCCCCCAGCGTGCCGGAGAGACCATGTATCTGAGCTACTACCATCTGACGCATGAACCCTTCATGACCAGCACTGATCCCAAATTGTTTTGGGAGACAAAGCGGTATGTCAAAGCGCTGACTCTCCTGGAATACGGTATTCTAGCGAATAAAGGTATTCTGCTGCTCACCGGTGAGGCGGGCATTGGCAAGACCACCCTGGTCAACGTCCTGCGACAAAACCTGCCTCAGCACGTGATAGTGGTATCGATCCCCCATCCTTTCCGGGACCGAGTCGACTTTTTCAAAAGCCTGGCCCACGGGTTGGGAATGAAACGCGGCTTCATCTCCAAAGGCGCTTTTTTATTACATCTGCAAGACTTTTTACTGCAAGCCCATCAACAGACACGGCGCGTGGTGCTGATCATCGACGAAGCCCAGCAACTGGACCCGGAACTGCTGGAAGAAGTTCGGTTGCTCTCCAATATCGAACTGCCTGAAACCAAACTGCTCAATACCCTCCTGATCGGCCCTCCCGAGTTCCGGCACCAACTGGGCCGGGCGCAACACAGGCCTCTGGCGCAACGCATTGCCATCGCCTGCCGACTCTCTCCCTTGACCTTGGAAGAGACACGCCATTACATCACCCACCGGCTGAGCGCGGCCGGCGGTCGGCCGGATCTTTTCCGGGATGCCGCCATCAAGGCGGTGTTTAATTACACAAAGGGAAATCCCCGCCGAATCAATTCTATTTGTGATTTGGCACTCATGAGCGGCTATATCAAACAGACGGCGCATATCAAGGCTGGAACGATCAAAGAATGCTACCACCAATCGGTGTCGAGCGCGGAGCACACCTCACCACTGATCCCGATCACCGCATTGCGGGCGACCCCGGAGAGTTCGGAGGCACAGGGTGCATCCCCTGAAGATAAGTCACATCGCTATGGATTTTCCTGAGATTGAATTGGGGGCGTGAAGGGCAGCTGCCGTTGCAATGGCGGTTAGCTCCTACTGGCGTGTCGCTGACCGCTCCCGAATCAGAAATTGGGAAACCCGTTGGCCAGGCGCCAAGCCCTCAGGGACTCGTTGAACGCCCAGCGTTCCTGTTGGTGAAGGTGGCGCTCGATGGGCTGGTCGAGCCGATAGTAGGAAATCTCCACCTCCTGATGAACTTCATTAAGATCCTCCAGAACCGTGAACCTTTTGATTTCATAGGACGTGATGCGCAGCCCGCGCATTTGTTCCAAGGCCGCCGGGTGGGCGTCGAGC
>Ga0316577_10001434_pt1 | contig 11267 bp, 7 predicted proteins | sample S5NA_FD_203073 | JGI IMG/M metagenome (GOLD analysis project Ga0316577, IMG submission 203073) | Rhizosphere microbial communities from salt marsh grasses in Alabama, United States - S5-7_050615r2r1 | ecosystem: Host-associated > Plants > Roots > Rhizosphere | place: USA: Alabama | collected... | reverse complement strand
GCGCAGAGGTAGTCCTCGAAGACGATGAGGGTGGTGGGAGCGTCCTCGTCCCCCAGGGTCACCGGAACCGCCATCTCCGTCAGAGCCCTCAGGTCCTCGGCCCCTTCCAGGTCCACCGGCTCCGACACGGCGCTGCCCATGGCCCTGGAGCCCACGGAATAGCCCACCGCCCCCAACCCCACCGCAGCCACTGCGGCAAAAACGATGTAAAAGCGTCGGAGGCTTCCCCCGGACTTCCCCTTACTCATGGCATCATCCCTTTTCTGCTCTCTGTCTCAACGGACCTGAAACCATAACATACCCCTCCTTTCCCGGGAACGGTCCCGCGGCGCCTCCACCACCGGGGAGAGGGGGACAAGCCCTTCAGCCGAGGAGGACCTCCGTGGTTCCAGCCAGGTCCGTCATGTCCTTCAAGACGTGATCCGCCCCCGCTCCCTCCAGGGCAGTCACGTCGAATCGTCCGGTCGCCACCGCCACGGTTCTCGCCCCCGCATGCTTCCCGCAGGCTACATCCCGGGGCGTGTCGCCGATCACCACCACGGTCCGGGGATGGAAGGCCACACCCCACTCCACGGATGCCCTCTCCAGCGCCACCGTCGGGAGGTCCTCCCGGACCTCACTGTCCGAGCCAAAACCCCCGACGGGGAAGTACCCGGTGAGACCCACCGAAGCCAGCTTCAGTCTGGCCCCCTCCGCGATATTGCCGGTGAGGAGACCCAGGGCCACGTCCGACATACCGCCGAGGTGCTCCAGGACCTCGTTGACACCGGGGATGACGGTCATGGGCGTCGCAGGCAACCTGTCCCGCAGGCCCGCGAGATAGGCCTCCCACAGGGCCGGGAGTCCGGCGTCGATGTCGTCGTTCCCAAACCCGGCAGCCTCCATTAGCTCCCGAGCGATCTGAGGATCCGTCTTCCCCGAGAAATCGTGGCCGTTGATGGGGCCCGCGGTGCCGAAGACCGCGGCCAGGGCGCGCTCGAAGACCTTTTTGGCCGGACCACCCCTTACCAGGGTTCCGTCGATATCGAAAAGTAGGAGACGCTTCACGCTCGGCTCTCTGCTCGAGGTTTACCGATCCGATGCCTTCTTTCCTGCCGTGTTCTCCGGCTGCCCCCGGCGCTCCGTGGACACAGCCCTCCGAATGGATTCCTCCGTCACCTTCCTGGCCACGACTCCGAGGCTCAGGAGCTCCCCGGGGGGAACCTCCACCGGATCCCCGCCTGAGGAGAGGACAAAGACCACATCCCCGTCGAAGGGGGTATTGACCGGGGAGATGGCTCTGGGCAAGCCCCCCGAGGCCATCCTGGCGACTCGCCCCAGATTCACCCGGGACAGAGGAAGATCCGTTCCCACCACCACCAAGGTCGTGTTCGTGCCCGGCGGTAGACCTGGCTCAGCGCCGTCGCCCCGGGTCCCGGCGACTCCGGAAAACGCTGAAGCTCCCTTCCCCGTCTCGAGATAGCTGTCCGCCGACAGGAATCCCCCCGCAGGGGACCTCGCCCCCCTTAGGATCTCGCCGTCGGGGGCCACCACGTCTCCCAGGGCGTTGACCACCGCCAGGGCGCCCACCTGGTATTGGCCCAGCGCCTGAGACGCGCTTCCCAGGCCGCCTTCCTCCGAATTCCCGGCACCCAGCACCTTCCCCACCCGGGCGCCGGCACCGGCACCGACCCTTCCCTCAGACACCGGGTCGGTGGACGCCGTCTGACAGGCTTTTCTGCCCTCCGCCGGGCCCGGCCGCCTGGTATCCGGAGCCAGATCGAAGATCACGGCGCCGGGCACCAGCGGCACGGGTGCCACCCCGGTATCGAAGCCCAGCCCCCGCTCTCCGAGCCACCCCATCACCCCATCGGCTGCCGCCAGCCCGAAAGCGGACCCTCCCGCCAGGAGGACCGCGTCCACCACCTCCACGAGGTGGTGGGGAGAGAGAACGTCCATCTCCCGGGTCCCGGTGGCCAGACCCCGAACCTCCACCGCCCCCCGGAAGGGGCCAAGTATCACCGTGCAGCCGGAGCCCCCCCCCTCCACCTCCGCATGGCCGACGCGAAATCCCGGAACGTTGGTGAGGGTCATGCCCGGTCCCGTGGGGATGTCGCCACACGTCCCTCAGCCATGAATCCGCTGGAAGGCTCTCGGGACAGGGGCTCCAGGAGGGAAGGGTCCAGGTTCCCGCCGCTCAGGACGACGGCGATACGCCTTTCCCTGGCCTCCACGACCCGGGAGAGGATAGCCGCGAGGGCTGCGGCACCGGAGTATTCCACCACCAGCTTTCGGTCTCCCAGGAGAAGAGCGGCAGCCTCCCTTATGGCCTCGTCCTTCACCAGGACCACGTCGTCGAAGAGCGCCCGGGCGTGCTGGTAGGTGAGGTCCCCCACCCTCAAGGTTCTGATTCCGTCTGCGATGGTGTCTCCGTAATCCAGAAGCACCGGCTCTCCAGCGTCCAGAGCCCGCCGCATCCCCGGTGCGCCTTCGGCCTCTACCCCGATGAAGCGGGCACCCGGAAGGATGGCCTTGAGGGCGGCAGCGATCCCGGACGACAGCCCACCACCCCCGACGGGAGCCAGCACCGTGTCCACCTCCGGCCATTCCGTGGCGATCTCCCGCCCCACCGTCCCCTGGCCGGCGATGATCCAGGGATGATCGAAGGGAGGTACCATGGTGAGCCCCTGGGACTCCGCGAGCTCCTCCGCCCGGGCCTGCCGGTGAACGGAGGTGGTTCCGGCAAAGACCACCTCGGCCCCGTACCCTCTTGTCCCCTCTACCTTCACCTCAGGGGCCGTCGTGGGCATGACGACCACCGCCCGCACTCCCTTGCTTCGGGCTGCAAGGGCCATGGCCTTTCCATGGTTTCCGGAGGAGTAGGTGATCACACCTCGCTCGAGTGCCTCGGCGGGGATCTGCGCAACGAAGTTCAAGGCCCCGCGGATCTTGAAGGAGCCCGAGCGTTGCAGGCTCTCGCACTTCAGGCGGACCTCTCCACCCACCGCGTCGGACAGCTCGGGAAAGGAGAGGAGGGGCGTCGGCACCACCACACCCTGGATGCGGGCTGCCGCAGCCTCGATCTCCCGAAGGGGTATGAGGCTATTTGACATCCCGGGAAGGTCGGTCATCAGGCCTCCGGCGGCTCGTCTTTAGCCGCCTCATCCAGGTTCACCGGCTCCTTCCCAACGGTGGGTTCCGTCACCATCTCCTCCACCCCCACCGAGGGGGCCCGCGTCGACACGTCCCCTTCCCCTCCCGGGCCGGCCTCTTCGTCTATCCCGTTCTCCTGCACCACCCGCGCCACATCCATGACCTGGTCGCCCTCGTCCAGGTTCACCAGGCGAACCCCCTGGGTGGCCCTCCCGATGGTACGGATCTCCGAGACTCGCTGGCGGTTCACCACCCCATTTCTGGTGATGATCATGAGCTCATCCTCGTCAATCACGGACTTGATGGCGACGACCTTCCCGGTCTTCTCGGAGGTCTTGATGTTGATGACACCCTTCCCTCCCCTATGCTGGAAACGATACGCGTCCACACTGGTCCGCTTCCCCATACCCCCTTCCGTCAGTACCAGGAGGGTGGTGTCGGGGCGTGCGAGGACCACCATGCCGACGACGATGTCTCCTTTCAGGAGGTTGATTCCGCGGACACCTGAAGTGGCCCGACCGATGGGGCGGGCATCCCTCTCGTGGAACCGAATGGCCATCCCCCCACGGGTTCCCAGAATGACATGGTCATTCCCGCTGGTGACCTTCACGTCGATGAGCTCGTCCCCTTCCCGGATGTTGATGGCGTTCAGGCCCACCACACGGATGTTGCCATACGCGGCAAGAGCGGTCTTCTTCACCACCCCCTGCTGCGTGGCAAAGAGAAGAAAGCGGTCCTCACTGAACTCCCTCACGGGCACGATGGCCGCCACCTCGTCACCGGGGATCATGTTCACCAGGTTGACGATGGGCTTACCTCGGGAGTGCCTCCCCCCGGGCGGGATCTCCCACACCTTCAGCCAGTAGCACTGGCCGGATCGAGTGAAGATCATGATGTAGTCGTGGGTCGAGGCCACGAAGAGATGCTCGACCCAGTCTTCTTCCTTCGTCCCCATTCCCTGGAGGCCTCGGCCGCCCCGGCGCTGGGCTCGGTACGCGTCGGTCTCGATGCGCTTGATGTAGCCCGCCCTGGACACGGTGATCACCATGTCCTCCTCGACGATGAGGTCCTCCTCGTTCAGGAGGGCGCTCTCGCTCAGGATCTCCGTCCGACGCTCGTCGCCATACTTCTCGGAGAGGGTCGTGAGCTCCTGGACAATGATGTCCATTCGGCGATTCCGGTCCCCCAGAATCTCTTCGAGCTCGGCAATTCGGACGCGAACCTCCTCCAACTCCTGCTCGAGCTTCTCCATCTCCAGGCCGGTGAGACGGGCCAAGCGCATGTTGAGGATCGCTTCCGCCTGCTTCTCACTGAGCTCGAAAGCCCCTCGAAGGCGGATGGCAGCCACATCCGTGTCCGCGGAGCCCCGGATGATCTTGATGACCTCGTCGATGTTGTCGACGGCGATCTTCAGGCCCTCCAGGATGTGCTCGCGCTCTCTCGCCTTCCGAAGCTCATGCTCACTCCGGCGAACCACGACCTCGTGTCTGTGGTCCACGAAGTGGAGCAGCATCTCCCGGAGGCCCATGACCCGCGGCACACCGTCCACGAGGGCCAGGAGGATGGCCCCGAATGTGGTCTGCATCTGGGTGTGCTTGTAGAGACGATTCAGCACAACCCGGGGAATGGCGTCCCTCTTCAGCTCGATGACTACTCTCAGGCCATCCCGGTCCGACTCGTCACGGAGATCCCGGATCTCCGTGATCTTCTTGTCCCTTACGAGCTGTGCGATCTGTTCGATGAGGCGGGACTTGTTCACCATGAAGGGGATCTCGGTGACGATGATCCGCTCCCCCCCTCCAGGCACCTCCTCCACCTCCGCCCGGGCGCGCATGATGATACGGCCCCGACCGTTCCGGTACGCCTCCTTCACCCCCTCGAGGCCACAGATGAACCCGCCTGTTGGGAAATCCGGCGCCAGGATGTATCCCTCCAGCGCCTCCTGTGTCAGGCCGGGGTCCCGGATCAGGGCGACGGCAGCGTCCACGACCTCCCGGAGATTGTGGGGCGGGATGTTCGTGGCCATCCCCACGGCGATCCCGGCACTCCCGTTGACCAGGAGATTGGGCAGCTTACCGGGAAGGACGGTGGGCTCCAGGATTCGGCCGTCGAAGTTGGGAATGAAGTCGACGGTCTCTTTGTCGATATCCTCCAGAAGCTCCGTGGCCAGGGGCCGGAGCCGGGCCTCCGTGTATCGATATGCCGCCGCCCGATCCCCATCCACGGAGCCGAAGTTCCCCTGGCCGTCCACCAGGGGATACCGGAGTGAGAAGTCCTGAACCATCCGGACCAGAGAGTCATAGACCGCCATATCCCCGTGGGGGTGAAACTTCCCGAGGACCTCACCCACCACCGTCGCGCTCTTCTTGTAAGCCCTCCCCGGCGAGAGTCCCAGCTCCTGCATGGCGTACAGGATACGGCGATGGACGGGTTTCAGGCCGTCCCGCACGTCCGGGAGAGCCCGCTGGACGATGACGCTCATGGAATAGTCGATGAACGACTCCCTCATCTCGTCTTCCAGAAGTCGAGCCAGGACTTTTTCTCCCGGCTCTCCTCCGTTCATCGCCTCAGTACCGCCTCTGTCCGGAGTCTCCATTCTTATTCCCGATCCAATGTTTCGAGGCGCCCCTTCACCACCCATCCCCCCCACACAGGGGACCTCGACGGTCTGGCATCCGCCCCTGCACCGGGCTCTCCGGCCCGGCGCCGTTCAACGCCCGCTGCGGCCCGGATCACCCCAGGTCGCCCACCCGGCTCGCAGCCATCACCGGGGCCGCGACAGGCATCTCCGGAACACGCCTCACCGGCGCTCCAGAGATCAACGGGTACGTTCAATCCAGGCGTTTAGGGATGAGCGTTCGAGGGGCGCTAGGGTCACTCAGCCAATCTCAGGCCGGGGCCGGATTCCCACCCCGGGCCGCCGAGGCTCACGATCACTGTGAAGTCGTTGAAAAATAACGAGAAACGCCCATTCTGGGCAAGGCATCCACGCGGGTTTTCAGGGGGTGTTCGGGGAGGTTGGAGAAGACGTTTGAGACGAGGTCACGGGGAGGCACCGACCTGCCCGAAGCGAAGAGAGCGATCCGGCAACTCGTGCGCCTCTCAAGCCACCGCGACGAAGTCCTCCATCTCCTCCCAGCCGAGCTCGGTGAGGGCTGATCGAATCTCCTCTCGCGCCCTGCCCTTCCCAACGGCGGCCACAGAAAAGGCATCCGAGTAGGCACTTGCCTCACCTGGCGGGATCACAGGTGCGCCGTGGATCTCCTGACCGATCTTCCTCGGATCCAGATCGACGAACGCCGCCAGGTGACCCCCCTGGGCCTGAAGCTCCCTGGCGAAGGCCTTCCCCACCGGTCCCGCTCCCCATACCACCACTCTCCTTCCCGCCGAGAGGTGTGTCCGGAGGAGGTGATGGACCTTGCAGCGTCTGAACGCCTCCTCCGAATAGGCGGGATGGCTCCGGGAAAGGCGGGCCTCTCCCTCCCTCCACTTCAAGAGAACCGCCGGCACCTTCCCCATCCGACCCCCCGCTTCCCAGAGACGAAGCACCAGATCGTAATCTTCGGGCCACTCCCTGCTTCTGTATCCACCTACCAGGTCCACCGTGCTCGCCCGAAGGAGAAAGGTGGGATGGGGAATGGGGCACTCCACGAAGATGTCTCTCACCAGTGCGTCGTGATCGACGAGGCTGTTCACCCACCGCTCGTACCGGAGGGCCCCCACCCGGACTTGTTCTCTCGGGAAGTAGGCCACCTGCGTTCCCACCACCACAAGCCGGGGGTTCGCCTCCATGAGCTCGACCTGTGCCTTGAGCCTCCCGGGAAGGGCGACGTCATCAGCGTCCATTCTCGCCAGATACCTGCCCCGAGCTCTTTGTCGGGCCAACTCCAGTGCCGCCACGACCCCCTCCGCCTCCTGTCTCACCACCTGGATTCTGGAGTCTGCGTCCGCCAGGGCACGGAGCACATCCGGGGTCTCATCGGTGGATCCGTCATCGACGACGAGGAGCTCAAAGGAGGAGAAGCTCTGCCCCAGCATCGACTCGATGGCTTCGGAGACGAAGGGTCCACCATTCCGCACCGGAAGGAGGATGGAAACCGGGGGTGGGGCGCCCGACCTCATCTCTGGGTCCTCCACCGCCCGGAGGCGTCCCTGGGACTCCAACCGTCCTCTTCCTCCCCATGGGAGCCCCCCAGGAGGGGCCGGAGGTACCGTCCCGTGAAGCTCTCGGGGACCCGCACGATGTCCTCCGGTCTTCCCATGGCCACCACCTCTCCACCCTGGGCGCCTGCGCCGGGCCCGAGGTCGATGATCCAATCCGCCGTCTTGATGAGATCCAGATTGTGTTCGATAACCACTACGGAATGACCCGCGTCCAGGAGGCGAGTCAGCACGGCGAGGAGCTTCCGGATATCGTCTCCGGAGAGGCCTGTCGTCGGTTCGTCCAGGATGTAGACCTTCCTCCCCTTCTTCCCGGCTCCGAAGACCAACTCCCTGGCGATCTTGAGTCGCTGCGCCTCGCCTCCAGAGAGCGTGGTGGCGGGCTGACCCAGACGAAGATAGCCCAGCCCTACCTGCTGCAGCTGCCACAGCGTCTGGCCCAGGCGGTCCTCTCGCAGGAAGAAGCGGATCGCCTCGTCCACGGTCAGCTGCAGAATCTGTGAAATGTTGAGCCCCTTGAAGGTGACGTCCAGCAGCTCCGGCTTGTACCGGGTGCCTCCGCATACGTCGCAAGGCACATATACGTCCGCCATGAAGATCATCTCGACCTCGACGCTTCCGGCACCTTTGCAGGCCTCGCAGCGACCTCCTTCGACGTTGAAGGAGAAGGCCCCGGGACCGTAGCCTCGCTGCCGCGCCAGAGGGATGCTCGAGAAGATGCGTCTGACTTCATCCCATGCCTTGATATAGGTCACCGGGTTCGATCGAGGGGTCCGTCCGATGGGAGACTGGTCCACGAGAACCGCCGCCTCCACGAGAGCCAGACCCTCCAGAGCCTCATATTCCCCAACCGATTCCCCGAGGTGCTCCTTCGCGGAAGTCTCTCCCCCTCCCAGCTCCCGCTCCAGCGCGCGGAAGAGGACGTCGTGGACCAGCGTGGACTTCCCGGATCCGCTGACTCCCGTCACCACCGTGAGGGCCCCCAGGGGAATCTCGACGTCCACGTCCTTGAGGTTGTACAATCTGCCGCCGCTGAGGGTCAGGCGAGGTCCGTCGACACGACGCCGCTTTCCTGGAACGGGAATCCCCCCTCGGCCGGACAGGTACCGTCCGGTGACGGAGTCCGTAGTCTCGAGCTCTTCCGGCGTACCCTCGAATACCACCTCTCCACCTCGTTCACCGGATCCGGGACCGAGCTCCACCACGTGGTCGGCATGCCGGATGGCCTGGGGGTCATGCTCTACCACCACCACGGTGTTCCCGGAATCCCTGAGCCGCCCCAGGAGCTGAAGGAGTGCAGATGTGTCCCTTGGGTGGAGCCCGATGGTGGGCTCGTCGAGAACGTAGAGCGCATCCACCAGCTTGGATCCAAGCGAATTGGCGAGGTTGATACGCTGCGCCTCTCCCCCGGAGAGGGTCCGGGTCTGGCGTTCCAGGGTGAGGTATCCCAACCCCACTTCCACCAGGAAGCTCAGGCGTGAATCCAGCTCCCGGAGAATGGTCTCGGCGATCTGTGATTCCATCTCCGACAGCGGCAAGTCGTGAATCCACTCCCGCAGGTCCTCCAGCGGGATACGGGAGACTCGAGCAATGTCCTCTCCTCCCACCTTCACCCACAGCGCTTCCTCTCGAATCCTCGATCCGCCGCAGGACGGGCAAGTGGTCGGGCTCTGATACTGCCTCAAGAACACACGGATGTAGCGCTTGTAACGCTTCTTCTCCTTGGAGCGAAGGAAGGGGATCACGCCCTTGAATCCCTTCTGCCCATGGAGAACGGCCTCCTTGAAGTCCTCCGGCAGTGATTCCCATGGAGCGTAGAGGGAAAGACCCCACTCCTGTGTGAGGGCTCTGAGGCGATCCTGCTCCTTGAAGTACCGGGGCTTGGTCCACGGATCCACGGCACCATCCTGGACCGAGCGCCTGGGGTTGGGAATGATGAGATCTTCGTCGTATTCCAGTGTCGCCCCGAACCCCGTGCAGGTCCGGCATGAACCGTAGGGATTGTTGAAGGAGAAGAGTTGCGGTGAGGGGTCCAGGAACTCCCTCTCCGGGTGCCGGGGGCATCGGAAATGCTCCGTGAATTGCAGGCGGGAGGGATGGCTCCGCCCGATGCTCTCTTCCTCCCCCTCCCCCACCGCCTCCTTCGGGTTCGCCGAGACGGTGGGTTCTCCGGCCCCCACCACCACCGCTTCCCCATCACCCTCGGAAAAGCACGTTCCCAGGGAGTCCGCCAACCGATCCCGTCCGTCGGAATCCACTTTGAGACGATCCACCACCACCAGAAGCTCCCGAGCCTCCGTGAGGTCGGGGCCGTCGGAGGCCTCGTCCCCCGGGTGCTCGCCTCCGAGATCGACGAGGATCCCGTCCGCAAGGACCCGCTGGAACCCCATGGCCCGGAGATTCTGCACAACGAGAGAATGGGTGACCCTCCCGCTCAGCTTCAGAGGGAAGGTCACCAGAACCCTGGTGCCGTCCCCCAGGCCAAGAACCCGGTCCGCAGCCTCGGACACCGTGTCGGGTCGGACCTCCTGACCGCACTCGGGGCAGTGGGTCCTCCCGACCCGGGCCCAGAGCAGGCGGAGAAGATCGAACACCTCGGTGGCGGTGCCTACGGTGGATCGGCTGGATTTGGTGGGGTTCTTCTGTTCGATGGCAACGGCAGGTGCGATTCCCTCGATGTAGTCCACCGAGGGCTTTTCCATCCGGTCCAGGAACTGCTTCGCATAGGTGGACAGGGACTCCACGTAGCGACGCTGGCCCTCGGCAAAGAGGGTGTCCAGGGCCAGGGAGGACTTTCCCGAGCCGGAAGGCCCCGTGATGACGGTGAGGAGTCGTCTGGGAAGATCCAGGTCCAGGTTCTTCAGATTATGCTGCCGGGCGCCCCGGATTCGGATCCACTGGTCCATCCAACGATGATAGCTGAGGCGAGAAGACAGGGACACCCGCACGGGCCACCGGGAGGCAGGGAGACTCCTTCCCCGCTGGCCAGTCTCCGAAAAAGAGGATACCCGTTGGCTCCCTGTGGGTTCGGGTTGACCCCGTGGGACGGCTGCTCAAGCTTCGGTGTATGCGGATGCACCGGATCCTGGGCAGACACCCCGAGTACGGGCTCATATGAGCGGCAAGCCACTTCTGCACGAAGAAGAAGCCCTGGGGAAGGCGTATGACGCTCGGCTCATGCGGCGCCTTCTCCGATACCTGACGCCGTACTGGTGGTTGGTCGGCCTCGCAGTCCTCGTCCTGGCCGCCGCCGCGGGGCTGGAAGTGGTGGGGCCATGGCTCACCAAGGTGGCCCTCGACGATGCCATCCCCCGGGAAGAGGAAAGACTCCTGGCTCTTCTGGCCATGGGGTACCTGGGCGCCATGCTCCTGAGCTTCATACTCAACTACACCCAGAGGATTCTCACGACCTGGCTGGGCCAGCGGATCATGTACGACCTCCGCACGGAGGTCTTTCGGAAGTTTCAGCAGCTGGACCTACGCTACTTCGATGGGAACCCTGTGGGTCGCCTCATCACTCGCATCACCAGCGATGTCGAGACCCTGAACGAGCTCTTCAGCTCCGGAATCGTCACCGTCTTCGGGGACGTCTTCACACTCCTCTTCATCGTGGCGGCGATGCTCCGGATGGATTGGAGGCTGGCCCTGGTGGCATTCAGCGTCCTGCCCTTCGTAGCGTGGGCCGCGTTTCTCTTCAGAGCCCGGATTCGTGAGGCCTACCGGGATATCCGGGTCCGCATCGCCCGCATCAATGCGTTCCTCCACGAACGGTTCACGGGCATGCAGGTGGTGCAACTCTTCAACAGGGAGGATCGGGACGCCCAACGGCACGCGGAGGTGAACCGGGATTACCTGGAAGCCCATCTTCGGTCCATCACCTATTACGCTCTCTTCTTCCCGGTCATCGAGCTGTTCACCGCCGTCGCCATCGCCCTCATCATATTCAGCGGCGGTGCGTCCATCCTGGAGGGAAC
>Ga0316577_10001433_pt1 | contig 11282 bp, 10 predicted proteins | sample S5NA_FD_203073 | JGI IMG/M metagenome (GOLD analysis project Ga0316577, IMG submission 203073) | Rhizosphere microbial communities from salt marsh grasses in Alabama, United States - S5-7_050615r2r1 | ecosystem: Host-associated > Plants > Roots > Rhizosphere | place: USA: Alabama | collected... | reverse complement strand
TGAATTAGATCCCAGTGACAGTTCGGCAGCAGCCTGGTTGCTGTTCCTAAACGGATTTCAATTTCAAGAGAATTCACCGAATTTTTACATACACCCCACTATAAAAAAGGCATCAAACAAAGTGTAAACAATCTCTTGTTTGGTGAAAGTCAAGATCAACCAGATGAAGAGTTTTGAATTCATCCAATTCATAAATTCGAATCCGGGATTGTTGCTTTTTCAAATACCCTAATATATACTTTTAATAAACCTGTGATTAATTCTTGTGTATGGAGAACTCGATGCGTACATATGATATTACATTAACAATTTCTCCCGAACTTCCGACTTGGCCTGGTGATCCCAAGATTGAATTAGAGCGGGTAAGAAAAATTGAGGAAGGGTCAAATGCAAATGTTTCCCGGGTTGAGATGGGGGTTCATACTGGTACGCATGTGGATGCACCTTTCCATTTCCTTCCGGATGGTTACACGGTCGATAAACTAGATCTCAGCTTGCTTGCTGGACGAGCCTACGTTCTGCATTTACAGGATGTGGATTTGATCACTGCTTCCGTTCTTGACAATGCTCAGATTCCTCCCCGTACCCGCCGCGTTCTCTTCAAGACGAGGAACTCTGATTATTGGGCCAGTGGCAGCCCTGATTTTCAAACTGAATTTGTGGGAATCAGCGAGGATGGGGCTGAATATTTAGTACGGAGAGGTGTGAAACTGGTTGGTGTGGACTATTTATCGGTGGCCCCTTATGGTCAAAGCCGTCCAACTCATGAAATATTATTGTCAGCAGGTGTAGTGATTGTGGAGGGGTTAGATCTCAGTGAGGTCTCCCAGGGACGTTATACGATTTACTGCTTACCATTAAAATTGGCAAAATCAGATGGGGCACCAGCGAGGGCAATATTAATTGGGGTTTAAAATCTTGTGGATTTTTGATTGAGATCAATCTACGAAATGACACTCAATCCGCGCGAGTTCTTCCCGGGTTCTTCCCTGGCCCGGGATTTATTTTTTTTCTATCTTTGAATAGAAACGAGTGAATAGATCCCGCAGTGGTTGTTTTAGTACGCGTTATCTTGACCCAGGAGGGTGTAACCCCCATCGATCAAGATCACCTGCCCGCGGATCATGTTGGCAGCCGGGCTGCTGAGGAATGCCACCAGCTGGGCGATATCCTGGGGAGTTACCAGTCGTCCTGCTGGCGTGTGAGCAATAATTGATTGGATAATAGCGCCTCCCTGCGTGGCATTAAAATGGTGAAGCGCTTCAGTATCTGCAACACCAGGAGAAACGGCATTAACGATGATATTCTTGTCGGCTAATTCAACTGCCAGGTAGCGAGTGAGTGATTCGAGTGCGGCTTTACTAGCGCCAACCACAATATAATCCGGAAGCACACGTTCCGAACCGGGGCTGGATATGCTGACAATAAAACCACCACCACGCTTTTCCATCAATGGTACTGCTCTCTGTGCTGCGAACAGCAAGGCTCGGGCGTTAATGTTCATGGTCCAGTCCCAACCCCTTGGTTTTTGCTCGAGTGCTGGTCGATTATATCCAGAAGCAGCATTGCAAACCATTACATCCAACCCACCAAAATTCCGTTCGATTTCCTGAAAAAGAAAGTCCAATCCTTCATCCGTTCCCACGTTTGCTTTAACAACCAATGCTCGCTGGCCTAAATTGCGAATGGCTTCAGCAGTTTCTTCCGCAGGTTTCCGGTTGCGAAAGAAATTCACAATAATTTGCGCGCCCAGGCTAGCAAAGTTCATAGAGATTGCCCGGCCAATCCCACGTCCAGCGCCGGTAACTAAAACGATTTTATCTTCAAATGGGAGCTGCTGATTCAAGACCAATAGACCTGTATTTTGTTAGTTTTTCGGGATCAATAGCTGAAATATACTATATTTATCTATTCAAAAGGCAAGATGTGTGTTTCAGCCTCAATTTCTTGATCCTCATATTTCAGGAATAGATCAGATCCCGGCTCATGATAGGGACGTTTCACAATACTTAAGGCAATAGGACCAATAGCTGGCGAATTGACCGCCGATGTGATTTTTCCTACTGGCTGGTTATTTTCCCGAGCGTATAGGATGCTGTCGATTTTTGGTGTACTGCTGGTGGTAAGTCCTGTTAGCTGCCGGGTTATTTTGTCATAATTGATCTGGCGGGCGATCACCTCTTGCCCGGTATAACAACCCTTGCTGTCAGAGATTGCCCAACGAAAACCAATTTCTAAAGGTGTGTAATCTTCAACGAGTTCATGGCCCGCCGCAGGAATTCCCCTCTCTACCCGCATGATTTCAAATTCGCCAGCGGAAAGGGGAAGGATATCCTTTCGCTGTAGAATATCGATCAGCCGATCTTTTTTTGTACTCGCAGCAAGAAATCGACAGCCGAATACCTTGTCGAAGAGAATTCTTGCTGGGATATCTGTAAAGTTTGGATTTATGATTTGACCAGGTTTAATTTCGTGCTGAATGTCCAAATCTTGTAGAACATCTTGTGTTCTGCTTCCAATCAGCTCTATCTGCACAAAATCTTGGCTGATATTCTCTACGCTAACCTTATCCATAAAGAATATGCGCGATTTCAAGAAATCCGTGGTTTGCTGTGCTTGGTGGGGTAAAGTTACTGCTAGAAATGCTTCGTGGTCTTCCTCTATGACCCACAGGACGTCCAGGATCCGGCCCGTGGGGGAGGTAAGAACTGTGACCAGGGGATGATCCGCAGTCAATAGTTCGAGGTCGTTGGTCGTTTGGCGCTGAAGAAATGCCGAACGATCAGGACCGCTGATCCTTAAGCAACCTGAACCTTCAATCTGATAGTATTTGGAGTGTTTTGGCTCTTTCATTAGAGAAATTGATTCTTTGACGCAGGATGGTGCCTGGGCAAATTAAATAATAAGGCGTGGAACATTTTTAATGTTGTTCCACGCCAATCGAAATCGAGGTTATGCCATCTGCGGGAGAGCAGATTGAGGTACGGGGGTGCCACTGTTCTTTTTTACTGGAGGTGGGAACAGTTCTTCGAATTCTTCCCGGGTGATAGTCTCCACTTCCAGCAGTCGCTGAGCGACAGTGTCCAGCTTATCACGATATTGGATGACAATTGATCGGGCATGTTCGTAAGCTTCGCCGACCAATTTTCTTACTTCTTTATCGATTTCCCGGGCGACATCTTCAGAGTAATCGCGTTGCTCAGAGATTTCACGACCCAGGAAGATCAATTCCTCTTTTTGCCCGTAAACCATTGGTCCAAGTTCTGAGCTCATCCCCAGTCGAGTTACCATGGAACGAGCCATGCGGGTGACGCGTTCGAGGTCGTTTGAGGCACCTGAGGTAATATCGTCGAACACAATTGATTCGGCAGCACGTCCCCCTAACAGGCCAACCATATCAGCGTACAATTTCTTGCGTGACATCAGGGTGCGATCTTCCTCAGGCAGCATGATGGTATACCCACCAGCCATCCCGCGCGAGGTAATAGAGACTTTATGAACCGGATCGGCCTCCGGGATTGAATTAGCGACAACGGCATGACCTGCTTCGTGATAAGCAACGATCCGTTTTTCTTCCTCGCTGATCAAGCGGCTCTTACGTTCTGGACCAGCGATTACACGTTCGATGGCTTCTTCAAGGTCGGTCTGCCCGATGACTTTCTTGTTGCGCCTGGCAGCCAGGATGGCCCCTTCATTTACTAAATTCTCAATGTCTGCACCTACGAAGCCGGGGGTAGAACGAGCCAGCACACCCAGGTCCACATCTGGTGAGAGAGGTTTTCCCTTGACATGGACCCGTAGAATTGCTTCGCGCCCCCGCATGTCAGGACGATCCAGCACTACGCGCCGGTCGAAACGGCCAGGGCGTAAAAGGGCGGGATCGAGGATATCAGGACGGTTTGTGGCTGCGACAATGATCACGTTTGTGTCTGTATCGAAACCGTCCATTTCAACCAGCATCTGGTTGAGAGTTTGTTCACGCTCGTCATGGCTACCACCGAGCCCTGCACCTCGCTGGCGGCCGACAGCATCAATCTCATCGACGAATACAATGCAGGGTGAGTGCCTTTTTGCCTGTTCGAATAGATCTCGTACACGGCTGGCACCAACACCAACAAACATTTCAACAAATTCAGAACCAGAGATTGAAAAGAATGGAACACCTGCCTCGCCTGATACGGCCTTCGCCAGCAGTGTTTTTCCGGTTCCGGGTGGTCCAACAAGTAAAACACCTTTCGGAATTCGGGCACCCAGAGAAATGAATTTTTCGGGCTCGCGCAAGAATTCAACCACCTCTGCGAGCTCTTCTTTGGCTTCTTCAACTCCGGCGACATCTTCAAAGGTAACCCCCGGATGATCGCCAGAAAACATGCGTGCGCGTGATTTTCCAAAGGACATCGCTGCGTTGTTGCTGCCCTGTGCCTGGCGGAAAACAAACCAGAATACACCTGCCAGTAAAACGAAGGGTATAAAGTATCCCAGAGCTGTTGCGATTCCAAGCCATGCGCTGGGTGGTTTAACCTCTATGATGATCCTATCCTTGTTAAGATCAGTTGTGGTTACACCTAATTCCTTTAACTGCTGGATTAATGTCGCATCAGATTCTTTCTGGGATTCCAATTCTGTCCCATCAGCGTAAGTTACTCGGAGACGGTTATCATCTTCGATGACGCGTTTTACATCACCATGATCCTCATTACCATTTTTAATGTCAGCTGCAAGCTGGTTGATGGTTAACGGTTCATTTGTCGTACTCTGTTGCTGAAATTGGTATACCACCATGACGATGATGGCCACAAACAGCAGCAGGTATATTATGGAAGAGCGGTTGCGGGTCGGATTCACAGATACCTCCAAATTATTGAAAGACCGCAGATTTCACAAACATTATACCAATCTCTGGTGGACAGTGATACCTATCGATGACGAAAAAAGCAAGATTCTAACGACGTTCTAACAATTAGTGAATTTTGCTAGAATTGGATGGTTTCTTGATAAAGTCTAGCTTATAAAATCCAAAAAAACTGGCAAAGCAGTGAAATTTAAGGTGAAAAACTCCCATCTGGCTACAAAATTTCCTCTCGAATGGTTTATTATTACCCGTTTCCCCAAATAAATCCATCGATTCGGCGGCGCAGTCTGGCAAGCGCGGATCGGGTCCTCGCAGTCCACCGTACCTGGCGGGGACGTACCTTACCCTGGGAGGGAAGCGGACCGGTCCACTCAACGAGCACGGCGCCCCAGGTTAAACCAGATCCGAAGGCAACCATAACCGTTTTATCACCAGGATTTAAACGCTCAGTTTGGACTGCTTCGATGGTTGCGATCGGGATTGAGGCCGTTGAGGTATTTCCATAGCGGTCAAGATTCATCATGACCCGCTCCATCGGGATGTCCAATCCACGCGCAGCTGCTTCGATAATGCGGGAATTCGCCTGGTGGGGGATCACGATCTGAATATCATCCATGGTGAGATGCGCGGCTTCAACTGCCTGTTGGCTTGCCTCAGCCATGACTCGCGTGGCAAAGCGAAACACTTCCCGTCCGTTCATTTGGATGTAATGAAGGCCATCATAAAGAGTTTGCATGCTGGCAGGATGACGGCTGCCGCTTGCGGGGACTGAGAGCAGGTCGGCACCGGAGCCATCTGAACGGAGCACGGCAGAAATTACTCCACCGGGTTCTTCGCTGGCCTGGATCACAAATGCGCCTGCACCATCACCAAATAATATGCAGGTGTTGCGATCTTTCCAATTAACGATCCGCGAAAGTGTCTCTGAACCTATTACCAGCACATTGTTTGCACTGTTTGACTTTATTGCCTGGGCACCCAGATTCACCCCATAGACGAAACCGGTGCACGCAGCGAGCAGGTCGAATGCACCAGCTCTAACTGCCCCAATTTGATCCTGTACCAGGCAGGCAGTTGCTGGAAAAATATAATCTGGAGAGGAGGTGGATACGATGATCAGATCGAGATCGCTGGGGTGTAAATTTGCAACCTCCAAGGCCTGCAATGCAGCCTCAGAAGCGAGCGAAGCGGTCGTGTCATTCGCACCAGCAATCCGCCGTTCTCTAATACCGGTTCGGGAGACTATCCATTCATCATTGGTATCAACAATTTTTTCCAGATCTTTGTTGGTCAGGATTTTTTTGGGAATTGACATTCCCCAACCGGTAATGTGAGCATACCGGGGACTCATAGGTCAGCCTCAATAAATTTTTTCAAAATGATAACTGCATTATGCCCACCAAATCCAAAAGAGTTGGACATGACATGCACGACCTGTTTTTCCCGCGCTTGGTTGGGAATGTAATCCAAATCACAATCAGGATCCGGGACCTCATAATTGATCGTAGGTGGCATGATTCCATCTTGAATAACTTTAACAGCAAACAGGGCTTCAATCGCACCAGCTGCTCCAAGCAAATGACCAGTCATTGATTTTGTGGAAGAAATAGGTACCTGATATGCTTGTTCACCAAAAACAGTTTTTATCGCTTTGGTTTCACTGATGTCATTAAGTGGTGTGCCTGTTCCATGTGCATTGATATAATCGATATCCACTGGCTCAAGATTGGCATACTCAAGCGCCATCTGCATACATGCTGCGGCTCCAGAGCCATTTTCAGCTGGAGCAGAGATATGGAAAGCGTCGTTTGTACTGCCATATCCGACCAGTTCAGCCAAAATTTGGGCTCCCCTGGATTGCGCATATTCCAGGGATTCGAGCACTACAATTGCTGCCCCTTCTCCCATCAAAAATCCTGTTCGATCCAGGTTGAAGGGCCTGCTAGCTCTTGTTGGGTCTCCTTCGTAAGTAGACATAGCCCCCATTTTCGAAAGTCCTGCCATCGCAAGCGGAACGATCGCGGCTTCGCATCCACCAGCCAGCATGACATCAGTCTGGCCGCGGCGAATAATCTCGCTTGCTTCGCCGATCGCGTTGGTGCCAGTCGCGCAGGCAGTTACAACCGCAAAGTTTGTGCCGCGTAGACCTAATTTTATCGCCAGATTACTGCCCGGGGTATCCGGAAGCATCATTGGTACCAGGAATGGACTCACCCGGGAAGGACCACGTTCTGTGAAGTTGAAAAATTGGTCGTACATGGTTTCAATACCACCGATACCTGTCCCAACGACTGCCCCGATGCGATCTCGATTGGCATCTTCAATCTTGAGATTGGCATCTTCAACGGCTTCCTGGGCGGCTGATAAAGCAAATTGAGTGCAGCGATCCATACGGCGCGCATCACGCGGACCAAATAATGCAGCACCATCAAAATCTTTGACTTCAGCTGCGATCTTGCAATCGTAATCACTGGTGTCATAGTGGGTGATCAAGCCAGCGCCGGATTGCCCGTCGATAATGTTCTGCCAAGTTATTGGTGAATTGTTTCCAAGGGGACTTACACAACCTAATCCAGTGATTACCACGCGATTTTTCATCTTCTCTCCTTTGTCCTTTTTCCTTCAGTTCAAAAAAAATGGCGTAAATTAGAATCAAAGTAACTTTCAATCGTTTTGCATACCGTATCCATTGTAGGATTTATAACACCCGGATATTTAATTAGAGGCGAAAGGGAAATTGCTCTCAATTCCAGCTCTCGGTCAATTACCGGTAGATTGAGAGACAGATTGCTGAGCTATATCCCTAAGGATTTTAAATGCTTGCTGGATATGAAGCTGGTCATGACCAACAATGATGCTGACTAATTCCTTGATACTCGTAGGTCCAAAAATCGCGTGCCTCGCAGGTCGCTCCCATTCAGAAGCAGAAAGGGAATCGAGAATTTCCAAAAGCTTGATGCGGGATTGGGTGAAAACCCCTTGTGCTTCAACTCCACTTTGGCAGTAATATAATCTTTCCTGTGCCCATTTGTCGGTATCGATGCCTGGTAAGAAAGGATTTTCTTCACCTAGTACCCGTTGAATGCGGGGGAAATTTACTTCCCTATCTACATCTCTGAGATGGCACAAGATTTCCGTGAAGCTCCATTCACCTGGTTGAGGATGGTCGATCCAATGGGGTAAACTCAGTTGTTTAGAAAATGAATCTATAACAGCTGGGGTACTCCGCAAAACGGACAGCATCGTGTCGCGGCGTTTAAGGTCTGGAGAGAATTCTTCTATCGCTTGTGAATCAATCCAGGATATCAATTTTCCTATCGACCCTTGCTCAGCAGAAGCCGGTAAATCTTTCTTGGGATCTGGCTTTTTTTCCGAAACCCAATAATTTCCTATACCAAGCAGACGAGCAGGGGCGATGTCATGCTCAAAATCATCTCCAACCATTACAACTGGTCCTGCCGGCCAGCCAAGCACTCCGAGAATCTCAGAAAAAAAAGGGGGGTTCGGTTTTGCGAAATGCATAATTTCATACGATGGAATAAAGGCGAAGGGGAAATTTTCTAGCGGTAAGCCAGCCCATTCGAGCCGCTGCAGGATTGCGGTTCTGGGAAATAACGGATTCGTAGCTATTGCAATCTTATAATTGCGCTTGAAGGCTTCCCGAATTTCGAGGATAGCTTCAGTGCGGGTCTCGGTTAAGTGCTTTAATTTCGGAAATATATCGGAATAGAATTTGGCAAATTTTTCCTCGAAAAATTCATCATTAATCCCAATGCTTGGGTAGAAGACCTGGTCAAATGCTTCCTTTAAGGTCCGGTCCGGCATATTGTTGTCCAGCATGGATTGCGTACCGGAAAGAAGGGCTGGAAGTAATTTATCTGCTGGTATAAAAGGTGCGCAATATTCTCCAAGCGCTTGCAGATAAGCAGGAAGAAATGTATCCATGCTGTTGCCCAGCAGCGTATCGTCGAGATCAAGCAGTAGCGTCAGGGTCATCAAGGGCACCAGCAAAGATTGGAGGGAGGGGATGGCATTCACCGCAACCGATCTTCGGCTCTGCTACATCCCTCAGGGTTTTGCTGCAATATGCATTGACTTTTACTTTCTTTTTTAGAAAGGGGAAGGGGCGTTCCACCCGGCCTTCCAAGATCAAATTCGGACAGGCATTTGCCATCTGGATATCGGGGACCGGGCAGGAAAAACAAAGCTCGGGGACCCACGCCTGAGGCGGGGAGGCAGATAAGAGTAAACGACATTCCTCATGGTCCCTGCCACGGTAATAATCCCCATAAAAATATTTACATTCTTTTCCTGCAGGAGTTTCCATAGGTGAATCCGTCAGGCTCTTGTGATGTAGGTGCCCGAACGTGTGTCAACCCGAATCACATCCCCAACTTCAATGAAGTTGGGTACTTGGACGTTTAACCCGGTTTCAGTAGTTACTTTTTTATTGACGCCGGTCGCTGTATCACCGCGAACAGCAACTTCAGCTTCCACGACCTCGAGGTCTACTGTTATTGGTAAATCAATATCGAGAGGTTCATTTTGATAGAAGGTGAGTTTTATGCTCAAATTCTCTGTTAGATAGTTTGCTGCATCACCAATTGTCTCGCTTGAGATCGCTGGCTGCTCGTATGTGTCCTCATCCATAAAATGATAATAGGCTCCATCACTATACAGGTACTGGACGTTGTGATATTCTAAATCTGCTTCTTGAACTCGATCGCCAGAGATGAATGATTTTTCCAAAGTTGTTCCAGTACGCAGGTTTTTTGCTTTGATGCGGATAGTGGCTTTCCCACGTCCAGGTTTATGGTGCTCATAATCCAATACTCGAAATAGTTCATTATCCAATTCAAAGGTGACACCTTTCCGAAGCTCATTTACATCAATCATTATTCATCCTTATTAAAAATTCTTGAGTATTACGCGGCAGGATTATAGCCCAGCGTGGAAAGCATGGCAAGGTCTTCTCAGGCGAAGTATCGTCATGGCATTTTAGTTTAGCTATGGTAAACTAAGCGCGGTCTTTAATTTAGATCAACCAGGTGATCAGGTGGAAACGAAAAAGATTGCAAAACAGATTGTATATTTTGAAGATGACAAGGATATGGTTGAATTGGTGCGGATTATCCTTGCTCGAGAAGGTTACCACATCGAGGCTGTCTCTGAAGGAAAGTCCGGAATCAACTTCGTAAAGCAAACTTCACCGGATTTGATTTTGCTAGACCTCATGCTGCCAGACATGGATGGTTGGGAGATTTACCGCCAATTGAAAATCGACAAATCTACCATGTCAATTCCGGTGATCGTGGTAACAGCAAAAGCCCAGGCCATTGATAAGGTATTGGGTATGGAAATTGCCAAAGTTGATGAATATATCTCAAAACCTTTCCGTCCCAATGATTTGGTGGAGAGGGTTAATCAGATTCTTGCAAAAGAAAAACACTGAACTGGAGATGATAGATTTGTGAGTATCCCTCATAGATATGAGGGATTTATGATTTAATGATTTGAAATGCATATGAACTACAAAATAGGAAGCCGGGTATTGATCCTGGTCCTCGCCCTGTTGTTTTCTGGATTGCCTGCGAAAAAGGTGGCTTTTGCCCAGGAAGAAATTCCAAATGGACCAGTTTATATTGTCCAGGAAGGTGATACTCTCTGGGATATCGCACAACGGTTCGGGATTCCCTGGGAGGAATTAGCAAGGGAAAATGGGATCATAGATCCAGGTCAACTCTCTGCTGGGGATGAAATTATTATTCCTGGCTATGAAGGCTTCGGAGAAGTGTTAGTCACAATTCCTGTCCCTCTAGGCGAAAATCTTCGCAGCTTGAGCCGGAATTTGCAAATTCCTGAAGACACGATCATTAAAATTAATCATCTCACTAGTTCCGCGGATTTATATAGCGGTTTCAACCTGGTCGTACCCGATGAAAATCGACAACTGGCTTCAACGGAGAGATCTTCATTGGCATTTGGTCAATCATTTCTCGAGCTGGCGATAAAGAATGGAGTTTCCCCTTGGAAATTGGTGACCGAGAATAATCTGCAGAGTACGTGGGCTGTGGTGCCGGGGGATGTGCTTATCTCACAAGTTGAAGACTCCGTCCCGGGTCCAGGGGGTTTTCCAGGAGAAATTAAATCTTTCGAGATATCTCCTGATCCACTTGTTCAAGGAAAAACCACAGAACTGCGCATCGCATCCGACGAAGGATTGGAATTATCTGGAAGCTTAATAGAGCATCCGTTAAATTTTTTTCAAGCTCAAGATGGTGATTACGTTGCCCTGCAGGGAGTGCATGCGTTAACACAACCCGGATATTATTCACTTTCTTTAGAGGGAAATCTTAATGATGGAGTTCCGTTTGGTTTTTCCCAGAAGATTTACGTTATGCCAGGTGATTATACTTATAAATCTCTGCAG
>Ga0316577_10001431_pt1 | contig 11290 bp, 7 predicted proteins | sample S5NA_FD_203073 | JGI IMG/M metagenome (GOLD analysis project Ga0316577, IMG submission 203073) | Rhizosphere microbial communities from salt marsh grasses in Alabama, United States - S5-7_050615r2r1 | ecosystem: Host-associated > Plants > Roots > Rhizosphere | place: USA: Alabama | collected... | reverse complement strand
TGCACCGCCGCCGCCCGCACCCCCTTGGTGCCGTGTCCGCAGGCGTTGACCAGCGCCGCGGCGGCTTTTTCGAGGGCGGCCGCAGCTACGGGTTGTGCGGCTCGCGGAAGACCGTCGGTTTCGCCGCCCAACCCTGCGCGGGCGCCCTGTGCGGCGCCGATCTCGCCCAGCGCGCGGACGTAGATCTCGGCCTGCACGTTCTTCGGCTTGGCCGCGAGCGCCGCCACCATCTTCCCGGCGGCCGGGGCGCCGAACGCGCCCAGCGCCTTGACCAGGGCGTCGGCCTTGTAGTCGGTCTCGTTCACGCGCTGCGCGTGCTCCAGCACCACGTCCAGGGTCGTTGCGTCCGGCGCCACCGCGTCGACGATGTAGATCGCCCGCGGACAGGAGAAGGAGGACTCCTTGAGCGCCCGTCGGATCAGCCCCGCGGACCGCTCGGTCCCGAGCGCGGCCAGCGCCCGGCGCAGCACGTCGAGATCGTACGTCGTGTAGCTGGTGAGATCGTCGAGGATGAACGGGTCCAGCTGCGCGGGGATGTCCATCCCGGCCTCGCCGCGCATCACGGCCGCCGCGAGCGCCAGGGTCGTCTGTCTGTCTGTGGGCCGGGGCGGGTCGGTGTCGACGAAGGGCAGCGACGCGAGCGCCTGCTCCACCAGGGGGATCCCCTCCGCGCCCAGGGGGAGCAGGAGGGAGAGCGCGACGGCGCGGCGGTTGTTGTCGGCGTTGTTGGCCGCGAGGCCCACCTTCTGCTCCGGCGTGGCGCGCGCTGCGAGCTCCTTGACCCGCTCCCAGCGGCTGATCTTGTTGCCCGGTTCGCCGGCGCGGGCGAGCAGCAGCTCGGTCCACACCTCGTCCGAGACCATCCGCCTGCGCACGTCGAGCCACTCGTCGTCCCAGCTGCACTCGAGGTGGGCCACGGCCAGCCGCCCCACGGTCTTCTCGGAGGCCTGCTTGAGCAGGCCGCGGCGGAAGAGCGCGATGGCGGCCAGATCGTCGATGGGGTCCGGGAGCTCGGTGTAGACCTCCAGCAGCGCCCGTCCCTGGCGCTCGGCCAGCAGCTCGAGCAGCTCCTCGTAGCGGTAGTCCCAGCCCTTGACCCCGCGGTGGCCGTCGTCGCCCGGCTCCGGCTCGATCGTCCTGAGCAGCCCCACCGCCGCGCCGGCGTCCGCCGCCTCCGGGAAGCGGTGGAGCAGCTCGACCGCCTCCACCATCCCTTCGAGCTCGCCGTCGCGGGCCGCGCCCCAGATGAACGCCGAGCGCTCGCGGTCGGTCTTGAACGCGTCCTCGAGGATGTACTCGCTGCAGTAATCGTCCTTCAGCTCCTGGATCAGCTTGTCGGGATCCACGTCTCCCTCTCCTTCAAGTGGCGGAGTGATATATACGACCGGACAGGGCGGATCTTCCATGGCTCAACCGGGGCGTGATAGGCTGAGGTCGTGATCTGTCCTCACTGCGGCGAGAGGCTCGATGAGCGCGGCGAGCACTGCCCCTTCTGCGGCCGCCTGCTCCCGATCATGGACACGCTGCGCGGCGGGTATGACAGCGCGGGGGATGACAGCGAGCAGGTCCCCGACGATCTGCGCGCCACCATCGTGGACACCCGCCCGCGGGTCGAGGTCGACTTCGACCCGCCGCTCGACGGGCAGGACCAGCCCGCCGATCTGCGCGACACGATAATAGACGACCGCCCGCCGATCCACGTGGCGCCGCAGCAGGGGCTGCGGCCGTCGATCACCTTCTCCGAGATCCGGCCGGACCACGGGCCGATGGAGGAGCAGCTCACCGGCGCGGTCCCCCTCGACTCCGACGCCTTCCGCGCCGCCGGCAGCTGGCCGCCCCCCCGCGCGCCCGCCCCGGAGCCGGAGTCCGAGCCGGAGATCGTGCTGCGCATGCCGCTGCCCAGGGAGAAGGCCGGGGCGCTGACGGCGACGCTGGCCCTCCTGGCCACCCTGGCCTGGCTGGGGCTGGCGGCGGCGATGGTGCTGTCCTACCTCGGCGTGCAGCCGGTGACGCGCCTCCTGGCCCGGCTGCCGGTCTACACCGAGGCGCTGGCGGCGGTCCCCGGCCTGTTCACGATCCTGGCGCTGCTGCTCTACGCCCTCTCGCCCGCGGGCGGCGGCGGGGTCTTCCTGTGGGCGATCCTCGCCGCGCTGCCGGGGATCGGGCCGGCGCTGGGCGCCGTCGGCGCCGTCAAGCACTTCGGGCGCTGCGCCTCCGTCGGCGTCATGCTGCTGGTCTACACCCTGGTCGCCCAGGCCCTCGAGGCCTGGGTGGCGCTGACCCACCTCGGGCTGGCGCGCTACCTCGGCCTGAAGCTCTGACTCTGGCGGTTGGTCAACCCTCGAGCCTGGCCAGCAGATCCGCCACCGCGCTCTGGACCTCCGCGTTGGTCACGGCGCGGCAGAGGTCCTCCTCGGTCAGGAGATCGGCCCCGATGCCGTCGAGAAACCGGCTCGGCGTGCGGGGCTGCGGCCGGCCGCGCACCACGCGCTCGCCGGCCCGCGTCAGCACCAGCTCGTCCATGGCCCGGGTGATCCCGACGTAGAACAGCCGCCGCTCCTCGTCGATGTCGCCGACGTCGGCGTCGCTCTGGTGCGGGTTGAGCGTGCGCTCGTGGGGCAGGTAGCCCTCCTCGACGCCGGCGAGGATCACCAGCCGGAACTCGAGGCCCTTGGCGCCGTGGAGCGTGGAGAGGGTGACCCGGTCGCCGGGCAGATCCTCGAGGTCGGCGTCGCTCGAGGCCAGGGCCACGCGGTTGAGGTAGTCCTCGAGCGAGGGGGCGGGGGCGCGCTCGCAGTAGCCCCGCAGCCCGTCCACCATGCCGCGCAGCCGCGCCAGGCGCTTGTCGATGACCTTGACGTTGGCCGAGCTCTGCTGCACCGCCTGCTCCAGCTCCAGCTCGTCGAGCAGGGCGCGCAGCCCCCGGTGGAGCTGCCCGCCGTTCTTGAACCGCGCCCGGGCGCGTCGGATCAGCTCGAGGAAGCCCTTGACCGCCGCCGCCGGCTTGCCCCCGACGGCGACGTCGGCCCGCGCGAGCGCCCCGGCGAAGCTGGCGTCGTTCTCCTCGGCCCAGCTCGAGAGGGCGGCCACGGTCTTGAGGCCGATGCCCCGCGGCGGCGAGTTGATGATCCTCCGCAGGCTGATCTCGTCGGCGGGGTGGGCGCAGACGCGGAGGTACGCCAGCAGATCCTTGACCTCCTTGCTGTCGAAGAAGGCCTGACCGCCCAGCACGCGGTAGTGGATCCCCTCCGCGCGGAGCGCCGTCTCCAGGTCGCGCGAGAACAGGTTGGAGCGGTAGAGCACCGCCACGTCCGCCGGCCGGAGCCCGCGGTCCAGGGCCTCGCGGATGTGATTTCCGATCCAGCTGGCCTCGGCGTCCCCGTCGGTGCAGGCCACGAGCCGCGCCGCCGCGCCGGGCTCCCGGGTCGGCGCGAGCCGCTTCGGGTGGCGCCTCCTGTTGCCGGCGATCACCGCGTTGGCCAGCGCCAGGACGCTGCCCACCGAGCGGTAGTTGCGCTCCAGGTAGACGACGCGCGCGCCGGGGAAGTCCTTCGCGAAGCGCAGGATGTTCTCGACCTGGGCGCCGCGCCAGCCGTAGATCGACTGATCGTCGTCGCCGACGACGCAGAGGTTTTGGTGCGGTCCGGCGATGGCCCTCAGCATCCTGAGCTGGGCCGCGTTGGTGTCCTGGTACTCGTCCACCAGCACGTGGGCGTAGCGCTCCGACCAGCGCTTCTGGCGGGCCTTCGAGCGCTCCATCAGCCGGCACGGCTCGCACACCAGATCGTCGAAGTCCACCGCCGAGTAGGCCTCGAGCTGCTCCTGGTAGTGGGGGTAGAGCAGGGCCGCGGCGTGGTCATATTCGTCGTCACCCTTCACCCTGACCCTTGCGGGATCCACGAAGGCGTTCTTCAGGGCGCTGATGCGGGTCAGGACCGCGCCGAGGTCGAGGCTGCGCTCCAGCTGAACCCGACGCCCGATCTCACGCAGGCAGGCCAGCTGGTCGCCGGTGTCGAAGACCGCCAGGCGCGTCGCGCGCCGGCCCCGCGCCGCCTCGGCGCGCAGGATCGAGAGCCCCAGGGCGTGGAAGGTGCTCAGGGTGACCTCCTGCGCCGCCGGGCCCACCATCCCCGACAGCCGCTGGCGCATCTCGTCGGCGGCCTTGTTGGTGAAGGTCACGCCGAGGATCCGCCCGGGGTCGATGCCGCGGTCGATCATGTGCGCGATTCGGTGAGTGATCACGCGGGTCTTGCCGCTTCCGGCGCCTGCGAGCACCAGGAGCGGCCCCTCGATGGTCTCGACCGCCTCACGCTGTTCGGGGTTCAGGTTGGAGAGCCAGCGGGACATCCGGTGAAGCCACCTCGCTGCGGGGAGCAGGCGCGCATTCTAGCCACGGCGGCGGGGGTTGTCTCGTGCTAATTGCGGGGGTGGTGCGGTGAGGGCGCTGCGCCGGCCGGCGCGTCAGTCGAGCATCGAGGAGCGGATGGCGCCCCAGAAGTCGACCTCGGCCCTGCTGCGGGTGCGGACCATGGTCTCGTTGCCGGCGCGGCGGTTGTCGTAGCTGTCGCCGATGTCGGTGAAGCCGCTGGTGTTGCCCTCCAGGGTCCACACCACGTCCTGGTCGGCGTCGTAGTCCAGCACCATCGCCGAGTGGTTGGGGTCTCCGCTGCCGTTGGTGTCGAGGGCCAGGTAGTCGCCGCGGGTGAAGTTGAGCATGTAGAGGTGGAAGTTGGTCGCGTTGACGTCGTAGAGGGCGGAGTGGCCGTTGAAGTAGGTCTTGACCGTGCTCACGCTCGACTTGTGCCCGATGGTGATCGCCTTGTCCGCCGCCCAGGAGTAGAACTCCGAACACCACCACTCGTCCTCGTCGGCGCCGTAGCGGGTGCCGTCGACGTAGGTCCTGCCCATGTAGCCGGTGTAACCGAGCTGGTTGCTGAGGTAGTACTCGTAGAGGCCGCGCAGCACGATCTCGGTCCGGGCCAGGCTGACCTGGCCGGTGCCGGTGGTGGTGGTGTAGTACCAGTCGGAGGTCGCGCCGACGGGGGTGTAGAGGCTCACCTTCTTGGTGGTGGTGGCGAGCATGAGGCGGGGACGCGAGAAGAAGCGCACGCGGGCGCGGTAGACCGTGGTCGCGCTCAGCCCGTCGAGCGCGATCTCGAGCCGGCGGTGGGAGCCCATGTTGCTCAGGGTGCCGACGGGCTGCTTGCCGGTGGTGTGGGTCGTGGCGGTGCGGGAGAGCTTCTGGTACTCGACCTCGTAGTAGAGCCGCGTCGCCGGCGAGGCGTGGGCCGCGACCACGGCGGCGTCGTGGACCCTCACGCGCATGGTGAAGCCGTCGCTGGTGTTGCCGAAGCCGTTGTAGCGGTAGTCGATGGTGGGCTCGTCGACCCGCCCGTCGCAGTTGTCGTCCACGCCGTTGCCGTAGACCTCGTGCTGGCGCGGGTGGATGTTGGGATCGCTGTCGTCGCAGTCACCGCGCGCCATGACGTAGCCGGTGGGGCAGGTCATGCTCAGCTCGGAGGGTCGGTAGAAGGTCACCCGCCAGTTCTTGTGGGCGAAGCGGTCGGCATAGCCATCCGAGTCCAGGTCGTAGAGGCTGGCCCGCCAGCACTTGACCTCGAAGGTCTCCGTGGCCTGGGTGGTGGATCCGATGGCCTCCTCCTCGACGGGGGGCTCTCCCCCGCAGGCTGACAGGGCCACGGCGAGCAGTCCGGCGAGTACGTTGCGCTTCATCGTAGGTTCCTTTCGTTCAGTGGTTCGTGTGTTTCGGGGTCTGGAAGCAGCAAGCGCCGGGCCAACCAGAAAACCCGCGTGAGATCAGGCGTCCGGGCGCGCGCGTGCAACCCTTGCACGCAAGGCACGCATGCAAGGCTTGCACTTGCCGTCCGCCGCCGCCCGGGCGACGCTTCTTCGCTGGCGTTCTTCAAGCAGATGAAGTGGGAGGAGCTCAAGAGCCGGCTGACCACCTACCGGGCCAAGGTCCCGGGCGGCTGGCTGGTGTTCGTCGGGGAGAAGGGCCAGCCGGGCGGGCTGACGTTCTACCCCGACCCGACCCACGCCTGGGACGGCCGCACCCTGGAGCACAAGGGCGCCAAGTGAGTGGTCGCCCCGCCGACCACCGGGCGGGGTGTTGCCCCCCTCGCAGGCGCGATCCCGATCGCTCGCCCCGAGTGATCCGGCACGGTTGAGACCTCCGGTGCGGCGGCACACCGGTTGCAGCAGGGATCGGCGCATGGCCCCCAAGAGGAGCTCTGCCCGCTTCGCAGCCGCAGCCTGTCTGCTGCTCGGAGGTTGCACCGTCGAGGGTGCAGACAGCCCCGCGGATGGGAGGACATACAAAAGCGCAAAAGACAGCGGCGCCGCCGTATTCCCTGACTCGGTCCCCGATGCCAAGCTGGCGCTGGACTCGCTCCCTCCGACCGTCCAGTTCCGGATCGGCGCTTCCAGCAGCACGGAGGGGGACAAAGCGGTCTACCTGGAGGTGGCTCTCCCAGCGGCGGCGCCGCTGCCCGTATCCGTCCACTACGCGGTGACCCGGAGCCAGGCCCGCGACCACGAGCGCTGCACGCCGAAGGACTACACCCTCCCCGGCGCCGAGCTCGTAATCGGCGCCGGGGAGACCGGAGGCAAGATCGCGCTGGCTCTCCACGACGACGCGCTCTTCGAGGGCGACGAGGAGATCGCGGTCACCCTGTCGGCGCCCGAGAACGCGGTGCTCGGGGCGCAGAAGACCCACGTGCTGACCATCGTCGACGACGACCGGCCGACGCTGGTCTCGGTGGCCGATCACGGGGCCAAGGCCGACGGGAAGACCGACGACAGGGCGGCGATCCAGGCAGCCGTCGACGCGGTGGCGAAGGCCGGCGGCGGGGTGGTGCTGTTCCCGCCTGGCAAGTACCTCGTCGGCGACGTGGTGATCCTGAAGCCCAACATCACCTACTTCGGCTACGGCGCCACGACCCTGCGCCCGCCCAACCAGGGCAAGTGGGCCAACACCTTCCGCCAGGAGAAGTACTCGAGCGACGTCGACTCGGCGCCGCTCGTGGTGCAGGGCTTCACCATGGACGGCAACAGCCAGAACCAGGGGCCGTACCAGAGCTTCGAGCTCCAGCAGGCGCACCTGATCAGCGTGATGGGCAACTACGGCGTGTGGGGCAAGGAGGGGCGGGTCAGGGTCTTCCTCGAGGATCTGACGCTGCAGAACGGCTGCGGCGACGGCGTGATGCTGGTCAGCAACGTCGACGCCCACCTGTGCCACGTCGAGGCCAGGGACGTCTTCCGCGGCGGGATGACCATGACCGGCGGCAACTCCGTCGCCCACGTCTACGACCTGACCACCGGCGGCAAGATCGACCCCACCGGCATCGACGTCGAGGTCGAGGGCAGCGAGACGGTGGAGCTCTACATGGAGAAGGTCCGGCTGCTCGACGGCGACTTCGACGTCGCCATGTCGCGCAACGGGACGGCCAAGGGCGGCATCGTCGAGCTCAAGGACGTCGTCTCCAGGGGCTCGGCGTTCCACATGCACACCAAGGAGGCCAAGGTGCGCATCAGCGACTCGGAGTTTTGGGTCGGCGTGTACCGCAGCCCGGTGGGCAACGTGGTGATGCAGGGCAAGGACGTCGAGTTCAAGAACGTCACCTTCCACGTCATCGAGGACTACCGGGCCCACGGCGAGCTGACGCCGCCGCCGGAGGAGGACCGGACGCTCTACGCCCTCGACGCGCTCTGGAACAGCAACTACGAGCCGACGATGACCGGCCAGCGCGTGATCTGCGACGGCTGCACCTTCAAGGTCGACCCGGCCACCGTCGAGGCCAGCGACAAGGTCTACGTCATGCACACGCGCTGGAACATCGCCAGCCAGGACAACCGCATCATCCTCAAGAACCCCACCATCGACGCGCGCTTCGACGGCGCCAAGGCCCCGGAGTGCGTCCAGTGCCAGGTCGACCCGTAGGCGCTCGCTAGGCGCTCGCTAGGTGGGTGTGCGCCGGGAGGCCAGCTGCTGGAGCACGTTGCCGGCCACGATGAACCCGAGGCCGACCACCGAGGAGGCGAGGATCTCCTCGCCGACCAGGAAGCGGATCAGCACCAGGGAGAGGAACGGCGAGAAGAAGATCAGGTTGCCGACCCTGGCGGTGGTCTCCGAGAGCTTGAGCGCCCGGGACCACAGCACGAAGGTGACGCCCATCTCGAACGCGCCGATGTAGGCCGCGCCGGCGAGGCCGGGCCACGCCGGGAGGCGGGGCGCCCCGCCGACGATGACGTTCTCGAGCAGCACGACGGGCAGGCTGGCGGCGAAGCTCACGAGGAGCCCGACCAGCGGATCCCCCGTCGAGCGCCTGTCATAGATCCAGAACAGCGCCCAGATGACGGTGCTCGCCAGCGCCAGCCCCACGCCGGTGGGGCTCTCGAAGCGCAGGGCGAGCGGATCGCCCCGGGTGGCGATGACCACCACCCCGGCGTAGCTCACCAGCATGGCGCCGATCCCGCGCCAGCCGATGCGCTGGCCCAGGAGCGGGATGGAGAGCAGCGCCAGCGTGACGGCCCAGGTGTAGTTGAGCGGCTGGGCCTCCTGGGCCGGCAGCAGGTCGTAGGCACGGAAGAGCACGAGGTAGTACAGGCAGGGGTTGAGCAGCCCCAGCACCGCGCGCTGAAAGAGATCCCGCCGCGAGAGGCCGCGCAGCTCGCGGAGCTTGCCGGCGACGGCCGCGGCCAGCCCGAGCACCGCCGCCGAGGAGGCGTTGGCCCAGAGCAGGAGCGCGTCGGGGCGGAGGTGGCGCAACGAGAGCTTGAAGGCCGACGCCACCGTGGACCACAGGAGCACCGCCGCGGCGGCGTGGGCGTATGCCCTGCGCTGATCGCTCGGCGCCGCCACGGTGCTCAGCCGACGAAACGAAACGTCGCCTGGCGCCGCTCGTGCCCCAGCCGCCGGTCGGCCTCGATCTCGCGCCGCCTCTCGGCAGAGACCGGGATCGGGTAGCGCCCGTCGAAGCAGGCCGCGCAGCGCGGGCCGCCCCAGGTCCGGTCGAGCCCCGCCACCGAGAGGTACGTCAGCGAGTCGAGCTCGAGGCGGCGGGCGAAGTTCCGCTCCATCTCGCGCTGGTGCTCCTCGGAGAGCGGCCCCGATGGCTCAAGGACGAAGGCGCGGGCGGCGAGCTCCTCGGTGGTCGACATGTCGATGCCGTAGTAGCAGGGGTGGAGCACCGGCGGCGAATAGATGCCCAGGTGCACCTCGGTGGCGCCCTGGCTGCGGACGAGCTGGATCGTCCGCGCCAGGGTGGTGCCGCGGACGATGGAGTCGTCCACCAGCAGCACGCGGCGTCCCTCGAACTCGGAGCGGATCGGGTTGAGCTTGAGCCTGAGCTCGTCCTCGCGCTGCGCCTGGTCCCCCATGATGAAGGTGCGGCCCGAGTAACGGTTCTTGATGAACCCCTCGCGGTAGGGCAGGCCGAGCTCCTCGGCCAGCGCCATGGCCGCCGGTCGCGAGGTGTCCGGGATCGGGATCACGACGTCGGCCCGCCGCCCCAGCTGGCGCCACTCGCGTGCCAGCGCGCGCCCGAGCGCCAGCCGGGTCGCGTAGACGGTGCGGCCCTCGATGCGCGAGTCCGGCCGGGCGAAGTAGATCTGCTCGAAGATGCAGGGCGCGGGCCGATCGCGCCGGATGACCCTGGACACCGGCGGCTCGCCCTCGCGGAGGAACAGCGCCTCCCCCGGGCCCACGTCGCCGCGCGCCTCGACGCCGAGCGCGTCCAGGGCGGTGGTCTCCGAGGCGACGACGTAGGCGCCGTCGGATCGCCCGCCCCACACCGCCGGGCGGACCCCGCAGCGGTCGCGCGCCACCACCAGCGTGTCCTTGCCGTCGAGGATCAGCGCGGCGACGATGGAGTAGGCGCCGTCCGCCCGCTCCCAGGTCCGGGCGAGCGCGGCGCAGGCGTCGTCCAGCGTGTGTCCCCGGGGGCGCTCCTGCAGCGCCAGGGCGAGCTCGCACAGCAGCGGCTCCGCGTCGCAGTGGGTCAGCAGGTGGACCGAGTGCTCGGCCAGGTGACCCACCAGCTCGTTGTAGTTGATGAGGTTGCCGTTGTGCGCGAGGTGCACGCCGGGCTGGCGGAAGAACAGCGGCTGGGCGTCGGCGAGGACGCCCCGACCGATGGTCGGATAGCGCACGTGTCCCACCGCGATGCGTCCGGGGAGCTGGTTCAGGTGCTCCGGAGCGAAGGCCTGGGCCACCAGGCCCAGGCGCCGGACGAACGGGAAGCGCTCCCTGTCGATGGTGGCGATCCCGCACGAGTCCTGGCCCCGGTGCTGGATCGCCTGCAGAGCCAGGAAGGCGCTCCGCGCCGCCTCGCTCGAACCGACGATGCCGAAGATGCCGCACATGGCGTGTTTCTATCAGATCGCGTCCTCGGACGCGACGCCCAGTCCCGTGGGCGTTGTGTTTGTCAACGTCTCGCGGGGGCCCACGGCAGGAAGGCTCCGACAGGCAAGGGAAAACCGCGATCATCCGCTGGCCCGCGCCTTGCAGCGGCCTTGCTGGCGCCCGACATCACCGTCATCAAAGGAAGGACCGATGAGAAACGCTTTGACCCTGGCAGCTGTGATCCTGGTGTCTCTCGCCGCGTCGGCGGCGTGGGGCCAGCCCGTGGTGGACGGCGTGGTGGACACGCTCTACGGCGCCGCACAGGCCACCGACAAGGAGGGCGACGGCAACGGCCAGGCCGTGATGGACCTCCGGCAGCTCTACCTGTGGCACGACACCACCGATCTCTACATCGCCTTCACCGTCAAGGGCGACGTCACGGCGCAGAACAGCGACTGGGGCAAGTACGTGATCTACATCGACACCACGAACGACGGCCAGGGCGCCACCAGTGATCCCTGGCTGCGGAACGTCGTCGCGCTCGACCCCCACAAGCCGGAGTACTCCCTCAACACCTGGGTCGATCAGCTGCCCTACAGCGCCAACCGCGTCGAGGTCTGGCAGTGGAGCAGCGGAGCGTGGGGCAAGGGGAAGAAGATAACCGCCGCGGCCATGTCCGCCTCCAGCCAGGGCACGGTGTTCGAGTACCAAATCCCCCTGACGCTCATCGGCAGCCCCGCCCAGATCTGGCTCGAGGTCTGGTCCACGAGCGGCAAGACCAGCGACAACGCCCAGGACACCATCAACAATCCGGCCGAGGACTGGAACGCGACCAACTGGTCCGCGAAGGCCCAGCTCCAGGTCACCACCGCGTACTCGCTGGCGCCTCCCCCCGACGCCGGCTTGCCCGACAGCGCGGTCCCCGAT
>Ga0316577_10001430_pt1 | contig 11292 bp, 8 predicted proteins | sample S5NA_FD_203073 | JGI IMG/M metagenome (GOLD analysis project Ga0316577, IMG submission 203073) | Rhizosphere microbial communities from salt marsh grasses in Alabama, United States - S5-7_050615r2r1 | ecosystem: Host-associated > Plants > Roots > Rhizosphere | place: USA: Alabama | collected... | reverse complement strand
TCTTCCTCCCCTTCCCCCAACCCCTGCTTGAAGTTTCTGATCCCCTCCCCGACACCCCGGGCGATCTGGGGGATGCGCTTGGCCCCGAAGAACAAGATCACCAGGGCGAGGACGAGGAGGATCTCACCGATTCCGAGGCCCATGAGCTTCCAGCCCTTCCCGATGAAGAAAAGAAGATCCCTGTCGGAGTCTCCGCCGTGCGGGCTCCGGCAGGGATCATAAAGATGGCGACCACACACCCGGTTGAGAAGGCACGGGTATGACAGACCGCCCCCACGCTATTTGAGCAACATCTTCGCGATGGTTTGCAGCTGCATGTTGGATGTGCCTTCATAGATGGATCCGATCTTCGCGTCCCGATAGAGCTTCTCCACCGGGTATTCCCTGGTGAACCCGTACCCTCCGAAAAGGTCCACGGCGGTGGAGGACACCCGTTGGGCCACCTGGGAGGAGAAGAGCTTCGCCATGGCGGCGGGGTAGACAAAGTCCTTCCCCTCGTCCTTGAGACGTGCCGCGTTGTAGACCATGAGCCGAGCGGCCTCGACATCCACCGCCATCTGCGCGATCTGGAACTGCACTCCCTGGAATGAGCCGATGGTTCTGCCGAACTGCTCCCTTTCCTGCACGTATTTCACGGTGTGATCCAGCGCTCCCTGAGCCAGCCCCACCATCTGGGCGCCGATCCCGATCCTCCCCTCGTTCAGGGTCTCGATGGCGACCTTGTACCCCTTCCCGACCTCTCCGAGGACGTTCCGGGCCGGAACCAGAACGTTCTCGAAGACGAGCTCGGTGGTTGAAGACGCTCGAATGCCGAGTTTGTCCTCCTTCTTCCCGACGGTGAACCCATCTGTCCCCTTCTCCACCACGAACGCGGTGATTCCCTTGTAACCGGCGGCCGGGTCCGCGTTGGCGAAGACGATGAATATGCCCGCCTCGTTCCCGTTCGTGATCCAGAGCTTCTGCCCGTCCAGAATCCAGTTGTCGCCCTCCCGGGTCGCCTTGCAGGCCAGGGCGAACGCGTCGGATCCACTCCCGGCTTCCGAAAGGGCATATGCACCCACCGTGTCCGCAGCGAGGCGAGGGAGAAATGTCTCCTTGATCTCATCCGATCCCCATCGAAGGACGGCGTTGACGCAAAGGGTGTTCTGGACATCCACGAGGACCGCCACCGCGGGGTCCACCCGGGAGAGCTCCTCTACCACGAGAATGGAGGTGAAGAAGGTGGATGCCGTCCCTCCGTACTCCTCCGGAATCTCGATCCCCATGAGCCCAAGCTCGAAAAGCTGGGGGATCAGCTCGGGGTCCAGGGCCTGAGCCCGGTCCATGGTGGTGATTCGGGGTGTGATCTCGCTCTGGGCGAAGTCCTGGACGGCTTCCCGGAACATTCCTTCTTCTTCGGAAAGGGTCGTCAGGGCCAGGTGCGTTCCGGGGGCTGTGGGATCAGGCATCTTGTTCACACCTTTGCTTCTGGTTCAGTGCCTCTGGTTCAGGAGCTGCTGACCCTCGCCCGGGCCAGGAACTCGAGGAGCGCGGGGATTCGGGCCCGAAGGAAGGGCGGGAGATCCCAAACCCAACCCCCGGAGCGGGAAATTGGCACGGATCTGGCCGTGCCCCCTTTCCGGAAAAACTACCCTGTGCCTCGGGCCTCCGAAAGCCGAGGGGTGGGGAGGAGCCGGTGGCTGGGAGGGCGGTGTGGGGCTACCTTGACGCCCTCAGAAAACCAGATCTATTGTGGACAGCCTGGCTATGTTGAGCATCTAACGGAGGAACCATGTCAGAGATTCCCGAAGGTCTCCTTTTCACAGAAGAGCACGAGTATCTCAAACCGACGGGTGACGAGGGGGTGTACCTGGTGGGCGTGACCGACTATGCGCAGGGTGAGCTGGGGGACGTGGTCTTCATTGAGCTCCCCGAACCCGGGGCCACCTTCGAGAAGATGGAGGCCTTCGGCACCATCGAGGCGGTCAAGGCGGTCAGCGACCTCTTCTGCCCCGTCAAAGCTGAAGTCATCGAGGTAAACGCCGCACTGGACGACGAACCTGCGGTGGTGAACTCGGATCCTTACGGCGATGGCTGGATGATCAAGATCCGTGTCCAGGAACCGGGGGACCTCGGGGAACTGATGGACGCGACGGCCTACACGGACCACGTGGGCGGTTGAGCCACGTCGGACGGTTTCCGGGTTGAGGGGGGAAAGGCTCGCCTGACCTCTCGGCCCCCGGCCGGGAGGGGGTCCCCTGGAGCCCGGTGGTCCATTCTTGTCACAGCCGGCTGAATCGCATCCGGGGCGAGGCTCCGGGGGCCCTCCTCGGGGCGGAAGCGCATTTCTCGCTTCGATGTTCATTCCGGCGGAAACGGTGGAAGAAAAGTCATGTCCCTACCGATAGATCCAAAGAGCGACTTCGTTCGCAGACATGTGGGCCCGAGTGAGTCCGAGACCAGGGAGATGCTGGAGTTCCTGGGGTATTCGGATATGGATGGGCTCATCGACGACACGATTCCCGGCGCCATCCGCCTGAAACGGGACCTCCATCTGCCACCGGCCGTTCCGGAGCACGTTCTCCTGGAGGAGCTTCGGGGCATCGCGCGGGAGAACAGGGTTTTTCGTTCCTATATTGGGATGGGATACCACGATGCGGTGGTGCCGGGGGTGATCCTCCGGAACATCCTGGAGAATCCCGGCTGGTATACGCAGTACACTCCCTACCAGGCGGAAATCTCGCAGGGCCGTCTCGAGGCACTCCTGAACTTTCAGACCATGGTCATGGACATGACCGGTCTGGAGATCGCGAATGCCTCCCTGCTGGACGAGGGGACGGCGGCGGCGGAGGCCATGTCCCTCTTCCACGGGGAGGCCAGGGGCAAGAAGAACACCTTCTTCGTCTCGGAGCTCTGCCATCCCCAGACCATCGCGGTAGTGCAAACCCGGGCCGAACCCCAGGGGATCAACGTGGTGGTGGGGAATCACGAGGACTTCGATTTCGATGAGGATACCTTCGCGGCGCTGATTCAGTATCCCGCCACCGACGGACGGGTGCTGGACTACAGGGGCTTCGTGGAATCGGCTCACGGGGCCGGGGCCTTCGTGGTGGTAGCGGCGGACCTCATGAGCCTGGCCTTGCTCACTCCGCCCGGGGAGTTCGGCGCCGACGCGGCTGTGGGGAACACGCAACGCTTCGGGGTGCCCATGGGCTACGGGGGACCCCACGCAGCCTACCTCGCCGCCCACGAGGAGTTCAAGCGGAAGATGCCGGGGCGGATCATCGGCGTGTCCGTGGACGCGGACGGGAACCCTGCACTGAGGATGGCCCTCCAGACCCGGGAGCAGCACATTCGCCGGGAGAAGGCCACGTCCAACATCTGCACCGCCCAGGTCCTGCTGGCCATCATGGCCGGGATGTACGCGGTGTATCACGGGCCCGACGGTGTCCGGGCCATCGCCCAGCGCATCCACAACCTCACGGGGGTTCTTGCCGAGGGCTTGAAGCGCCTCGGCCACGAGGTGGTTCACGCCCACTTCTTCGACACCGTCCGCGTGAAACCGGTGGGGATGACGTCTGCCGACGTGATGAAGGCTGCCGTGGACCGTGAGATCAATCTTCGGGACTTCGGTGACGGCACCGTGGGCATTGCCCTGGACGAGGGGGTCCTGCCCAAGGACGTGGACGACCTGTTCGCCGTGTTCGGGGGGGAGGGGAGGGTCTCGGCGAGAGCCCTGGCCGACGAAGAGGTCCGGATCGAGTTCCCGGGCTCCCTCGTCCGGACCTCCGACTACCTCAGTCACCCGGTGTTCAACCGGTATCATTCCGAAACTGAGATGCTGCGGTACATCCACATGCTGGAGGCCCGGGACCTCTCGCTGAACACCAGCATGATCTCCCTGGGTTCCTGCACGATGAAGCTGAACGCCACCACGGAGATGATTCCGGTGACGTGGCCGGAGTTCGCCCAGATGCATCCCTTCGCCCCGGCGGATCAGGCCAGGGGGTATGGGCGGATCATCTCGGACCTGGAGGAGTGGCTGGCGGAGATCAGCGGGTTCGCCGCTACTTCCATGATGCCCAACTCCGGGGCGAACGGTGAGTACACGGGGCTCCTGGTCATTCGGGCCTTCCACCTGGACCATGGAGAGCCTCACCGGACAGTCTGTCTGGTTCCGGCCTCGGCCCACGGGACGAACCCGGCCAGCGCTGTCATGGCGGGGATGAAGGTGGTGGTGGTGAAGACCGACGAGCAGGGCAACATCGACGTGGACGACCTCCGGGAGAAGGCCCAGGAGCACTCGGAGAACCTGGCGGCCATCATGGTCACCTACCCCTCTACCCACGGCGTCTTCGAGTCCCGGATCAGGGAGATCATCGAGATCATCCACGAACACGGAGGGATGGTCTACCTCGACGGGGCGAACCTCAATGCCCAGGTGGGGCTGGCGCGGCCCGGGGATTACGGCGCCGACGTCTGCCACTTCAACCTCCACAAGACCTTCGCCATCCCCCACGGAGGTGGCGGCCCGGGGGTGGGCCCCATCAGCGCCAACGAGAAGCTGGCTCCTTACCTTCCATCCCATCCGGTGGTGAAGGTGGGGGGAGAGAAGGGGACGGGCCCCGTTAGCGCCGGTCCGTGGGGGAGCCCCAGCATCCTCCCGATCTCCTGGAGTTACATCCGTCTCCTGGGGGCGAAGGGGGTGCGGCGGGCCAGCGAGGGGGCGATCCTGAACGCGAACTATCTCGGAGCGAAGCTGGAGAGCCACTTCCCCATCCTCTATCACGGAGAAAAAGGGAGGGTGGCCCACGAATTCATCCTGGATCTGCGGCCGGTGCGGAAGACGTCCGGCATCAGTGACGAGGATGTGGCGAAGCGCCTCATGGACTACGGATTCCACTCTCCCACGCAGTCCTTCCCGGTCCACGGGACGCTGATGGTGGAGCCCACGGAGAGCGAGTCCAAGTACGAGCTGGATCGCTTCTGTGCCGCAATGGGCTCCATCCGGGAGGAGATCGCTGAGGTGGAGAAGGGGATCGCCGACCCGGAGGACAACGTCCTGAAGAACGCGCCCCACACGCCGGGGATGGCCACCGCCGATGAGTGGAATCACCCCTACTCCCGGAGCAAAGCAGTCTTCCCTGCCCCGTGGACAGTGGAGAGCAAGTTCTGGCCGCCCGTTCGGCGCGTGGACAACGCCTACGGGGACCGGAACCTGGTGTGTGCATGTCCCCCCATGGAGGCATATGTCGAGGAATAGGGCTCGAATCAGAGAAGGGCCGGGGGGGGAGACTCCTCCCGGCCCTTTCCGAATCCCGGCCTTCGGGTTGCGCCGGATACGGGGTATGGTTCCCTGAAGGGTGATGCCGAGTGCATCCGGACGGATCCTCGGGAGACCCCCGCTTCGATGATCTGAAAGCCCCCAAGAGACAAGGAGGCGACCAATGGCCAGGCTACACTACCACGGCCACTCTACCTTCACCCTCACCACCGACGATGGAACCCGGATCATCATCGATCCCTGGTTCAACGAGAACCCTGTCAGCGACGTAAAGGCGGAGGACATCGAGGGGGCAGATTTCATCCTCTGTACTCATGGGCACTTCGATCACTTCGCCGACGCCATTCCCCTGGCCAAGCGGACCGGAGCCACGCTGGTCTCCACCTTCGAGATCGTGTCCTTCGCCCAGAGTCAAGGAGTGGAGAACGCACATCCCCTCCACATCGGCGGTGGGTTCAGGTTCCCGTTCGGGTACGTGAAGATGACTCCCGCCCTGCACGGAGGTCAGGTGGCCGGTGACGACGAGGGGGCCTACACCACCGTTCCCGGCGGCTTCTGGATGGACCTGGACGGCAAACGACTCTACCATGCCGGGGATACGGCCCTGCTCATGGACATGCAACTCTTGAGGGGGAAGGTGGATGTGGCCCTCCTCCCCATCGGTGACAATTTCACCATGGGCCCGGAAGACGCTCTGCAGGCCGTGGAGTTCATTCGCCCCACGACCGTCATCCCTATCCACTACAACACCTTCGACATGATTGCCCAGGATGCGGAGGCTTTCAGGACCAGTGTGGGGAACCTGGCGAAGGTGGAGATCGTTCATCCGGGTGGAATCTTCCAGTTCTGATGCGCCCCGGAGTCAGACGACACTCCGAGGTCGGAAGTCATGAGCAGTCTCCACTGGCGGGTGCTGGTGGATCCTCCCCTCCCGGGACATGCCAACATGGCCAGAGATCATGCTCTGGCCCAAGAGCTGGACGCCTCGGCGGGGGCGCTTCGCCTCTACCGGTGGGACCCTCCTACCGTCTCGTTCGGGAGGAACGAGCCTACCCGAGGCCGTTACCTCGAAGGGCTGGCGCGGGAGGAAGGGGTGGGATTCGTTCGTCGCCCCACCGGGGGACGGGCGGTGCTTCACGACAGGGAGCTCACCTACGCTCTCGTCTTTCCCCAGAAGGCGTTCGGCGGCCTCAGGCGAAGCTATCGGCTCATCAACCAGGGACTCCTGGCGGGAATCAGCGCGCTCGGTGCCACGGCAGAGCTGGCGGCAGCCTCGGGCCCCAGCCTTCCCCCGGACGCCGGGCCCTGCTTCCGTCAACCAGCCGAGGGGGAGGTCACGGCCCTGGGGAGGAAACTCGTTGGGAGCGCCCAGGTCCGGATCGGTGGGAATGTGCTCCAGCATGGCTCCATCATCCTGGAGGGGCACCAGGACCTCCTGGGGCGTCTCAGTGCGGGAGGAGACGTGGAGGTCTCGCCGCCGGCGACGTTGAAGGAGCTCCTGGGCTTCCTGCCGCGGCTTGACGTACTTTCGGAGGCCATTCAGAGCGGGTTGTCGGCCGTTCTCGGGGGAGTCTGGGCGGCGGACAGCTTCCGGGACGGTGAGGAAAGGGCGGCCGAAGCGCTGCAAGCCCGCTATCTTGATCCGGCATGGACCTGGCGGGTGTAGCTCCCTGATCCGGGAGGGCCCCTGGCGAGCGCAATCCAGCAGGTCCGGCAGGAAGCCCTCCTGACCCAGCTACTGGAACCCGGAGGCGGTGACATGAGATCCTCCAGTATCCTCATCCTCCTGGCACTCCTTCCCATCGCAGGGTGCACCGATGTCCGGGAGCGGGAGATCGCCGCCTTTTGTGGGCCCGCCCTTGCAAAGGTCGATTCTTTCGTGGAGACCTTCAGCGGGCGTGGTTGGGAGGAGGAACGGTACGGGGGCACGGTGGTGGTAGCTGCGGTGGCCGACCTTCGCGGAGGGATGAACGGCTTCGACGCGTCACAGGCCGCCTCCGCCCAGCACCAGATGTTCGTGAACCTCATGACCCTCATCCAATACGATGAGGATCTCAATCCCGTCCCCTATCTGGCGCGCTCCTGGGAGACCTCCGAGGACCTCACGGAGCTGACTTTCCACCTGCGAAACGACGTGTATTGGCACGATGGGGAGCCTACGACGGCCCATGACGTGGAGTTCACCTTCCTGAGAGCCTCGGATCCCGCCACGAACTACGCGAACTCCGCCTTCTTCCAGTACTACCGTCCTGGGCGAGAGGGAGTGGAGGTGTTGGACTCCTTCACGGTCAGGTTCCACCTTACCAAGCCCCACATGGACTTCATGGATCCCTGGCGGGCCGTGGGCATCATGCCCCGCCACCTCCTGGAGGACGTGCCTCCCTCTGAGCTGAGTCAACACCCCTTCGGGACCATCTGCCCGGTGGGCAATGGGCCGTTCCTCTTCCTCTCCCACGATCCCGGCGCGCAGTGGATCTTCGGCGCCAACCCGGCGTTCCCGGAGGGGCTCGGTGGGCGCCCCTACCTGGACCGTTATGTCTTTCGGGTGATCGAGGAAGCCCCGACCCTGCTGGCTGAGCTCCAGACCGGGAGCGTGGACGTCTATGCCGGGTTGCTTCCACACTATGCCGCCAGTGTGGCGGAGAACCCGGACCTCACCGTTGTGGCGTATCCCTACCGGGCAGTTCTCTTCGCAGGGTGGAACGCACGGATACCCAAGCTTGCCGATGAAAGGGTCCGGCGGGCCCTCACCGTCGGGACGAATCGCCACCGGATCCTCGAGGGAGTGAGACGGGGGGTCGGGACCGTGGTGAACACGGCCGTGCCAGTTACCCACTGGGCATACGACCCCACCCTCTCCGATTCCTTCCCATATGATCCGGAGCAGGCCAGGGCTCTCCTCTCCGCGGCAGGGTGGGAGGACACGGATGGGGACGGGATTCGGGAAAACGAGGAGGGGGAGCCCCTCTCCATCGACTTCCTCTTCAACCCCAACCAGGAGAGGCAGGAGGTCGCTGAGATCATGCAGGCCCAGCTGGGAGAGGTGGGCGTCGACCTCCAGCCCCGGGGGATGGAGCTCAACGCCTTCCTCAGCACCATCTTCTCTCCCGAACGGAAGTTCGAGGGGTTCATGATAGCCTGGGAGTCCGAGTTTCGCCTTGACGAGAGGGACCTCTTCCATTCTCAAGCGGTGAACGGTCCCTACGCCTTCTCGGGGATCCAGGACTCCATCCTGGACCGGTACCTGGACACCCTCCAGCTCGTCACTGATCGGGAAGAGGCCAAGCCTCTCTGGCGAGAGTATCAGCTCCGCCTGATGGAGCTTCACCCCTACACCTTTCTGTACTCCTACTACCGACAAAACGGCGTCAATCGCCGCCTTCGGGGAGTCAGGATGGACGTGCGGGGTGACTGGCAGAATATCCGGGAGTGGTGGATCGCCCCAGAGGACCGGAGGCAACCCTGATCCTGAGCGAGATCCGTTGATATCCTACGTCTTCCGGCGGGTACTCACGGCCGTCCCCCTCCTCCTGGGAGTGGCCACCATCGTCTTCCTGGTCTTGAGCCTGGCCCCGGGAGATCCTTCGGCCATCTACTTCGGGCCAGGGATGTCGCCGGAAACCCTGGAGCGGATCCGCCGGGATCTGGGATTGGATGACCCTCTTCTCGTCCAGTACTTCCGCTGGTTGTTCTCTTTCGTCCGGGGGGATTTCGGCTACTCATTCGCCAGCAATATGCCGGTGTCCCGGAGGATCCTGGCTGCCCTCCCCAATACCTTCGTTCTTGCCTCGATCTCCCTCCTCGTCGCCTTCGGAGCGGGGGTTCTCATGGGTGTGGTGCAGGCGGTCCGGCAATACTCGCTTCTGGACTCTGCCCTGAGCACCGTGTCCCTCTTCTTCTATTCCATGCCTTCCTTCTGGCTGGCCATCATGCTGATCCTGGTCTTCAGCGTGAACGCCAGTCAGTGGGGGTGGCCGGTAGCCCTTCCGGTGTCCGGTGTCGTCGGCACCGATCACGACCTCCTGGGACCGTTGGAACAACTCCAGGATCGCGCAAGGCATCTGGTTCTCCCCGTTCTCTCACTCACCCTCGTGTTGGCTGCCGGTGTGGCCCGTTATGTCCGGACCAGCATGCTGGAAGTCATACGCCAGGACTACATCAGAACCGCCCGTGCCAAGGGTCTCTCGGAATTCAGGGTCATCTTCAAGCACGGCCTCAGGAACGGCCTCATTCCCGTCGTCACGCTCCTCGGGCTCTCTCTTCCGTCTCTCCTGAGCGGTACCGTCTTCATCGAATACGTGTTCTCCTGGCCCGGTGTGGGGAAGTTGCTGGTGGACTCCATCCTCCAACGGGACTACCCGGTGGTCCTGGCGGGAACCTTCCTTCTGGGTGGGATGGTTGTGGTGGGCAACCTCGTGGCGGACCTCCTGTACGGTGTGGTGGATCCCAGGATCCGCCACGGGGTCCGAAATGGCTAGGAAGCTCGGCCTCCTCGTTCCCGGGCTTCTCCAGCTCCTGGACAGGCGCTGGCTCGAGGGCGGAACCGCGTTGACGTTATGGGTGGCCCTCTTGACCCTGGCGACCACCCGGTTCCCTCGAATCCTCCAGTCCCTCTCCGAGGGGTTGGATGGGTGGATAGCCCTTCTGACCCTCCTTCTGGTGCTGGGTGGTCTCTGGGGATGGTCGGTCCGGGACAGGATGAAGAGTGGCGGGGGTGATAGAGTCCTCCCGGGTGGGGGTGGACACCTCTGGACTACCTTTCGGCGAAACCGACTTGCGGTCCTGGGACTCTGGATCGTGGGCGCACTGTATCTGATCGCCCTCCTCACCCCGCTCCTTGCCCCGTTCGATCCGGCGTATCAGCCCGCATTCCAGGCAGGTGAGACGGGCCTCATCATGGCTCCCCCCTCCTGGGGTCATATCCTGGGCACCGATCAGCTCTCCCGTGACATCCTCTCCAGGATTCTCTACGGATCCCGGATCTCTCTTTCCGTCGGGCTCCTGGCGGTGGGTATCAGCGTGACCATGGGGGCCCTGCTGGGGGCCGTGGCAGGACATCTGGGTGGGTGGATCGACGCGGTGTTGATGCGGGTCGTGGATGTGGTCATGGCATTCCCCCGCCTGGTCCTCCTTATCGCGCTGGTGGCATTCTTCGATTCCTCCATCTTCCTGATCATCGGTGCTCTGGCCCTCACCCAGTGGCCCTTCACCACCCGGGTCGTACGAGGGGAGGTCCTATCCCTCAAAGAGCGGGAATTCACCGAGGCTGCCCGGGCCCTGGGATTCTCCAACTCCCGCATCATCCTCAGGCACCTTCTGCCCAATGCGATGGCCCCTGTGATCGTCACGGCCACCCTTGGGATCGGGAACACCATCATCCTGGAGGCGGGGCTTTCCTTCCTGGGCCTGGGAGTCAAGGCGCCCACGCCTTCCTGGGGCATCATGGTGGCCACAGGACGAAGTTATCTCTCCCACGCGTGGTGGATCGCCACGTTTCCAGGGCTGGCCATCGTCCTTGCGGTGCTGGCCTTCAATCTGGTGGGAGACGGCCTCAGAGACGCGCTGGACCCCAGACAGTCTCGAGAGGTGAGCGGATGAGCGTGTTGGAGGTTCGCCGTCTTCGGACCCATCTCCGCACCCCCTTCGGGGTGGCTCGGGCTGTCGACGGGGTGGATCTCACCGTCGAGGAAGGTGAAGCCGTGGGGATCGTCGGGGAGTCCGGCTCGGGAAAGTCCCTCCTCGCCCTCTCGATCCTTGGACTGGTTCCGAGGGGGATCGGGGAGATTCTCCCCGGAAGCTCCATCAGATTCCGGGGTCGAGACCTGGTGGGAGCGGGGAAGAAGACGTTGAGAAGGGTACGCGGAGGGGAAGTCGCCATGGTCTTCCAGGAGCCCATGACCTCGCTGAATCCCGTCCTCACCCTCGGGACCCAGGTCCTGGAGGCCGTGGCCCTGCACCGCGGGCTGGCTGGCCGGCCAGCGGAAGAGGAGGCGACCCGGCTGTTGGGGGAGGTGGGGATTCCCGAGCCT
>Ga0316577_10001429_pt1 | contig 11292 bp, 5 predicted proteins | sample S5NA_FD_203073 | JGI IMG/M metagenome (GOLD analysis project Ga0316577, IMG submission 203073) | Rhizosphere microbial communities from salt marsh grasses in Alabama, United States - S5-7_050615r2r1 | ecosystem: Host-associated > Plants > Roots > Rhizosphere | place: USA: Alabama | collected... | reverse complement strand
AAGCAGTGCCGCCGGCACGCCCTTGCCTACGACGTCGGCGATGACCAGGCCCATGCGGCGGGGCGACAGGTCGATAAAGTCGTAAAAGTCGCCGCCCACCAGGTGCGCCGCCTGGTAAGAAGCCGCAAACTCCCAACCGGGCACCGAGGGGCAGGCTTCGGGCAGCATGCTGAGCTGGATCTTGCGGCCCAACTCCATCTCGCGCTCCATCTGCAGTTGCTCGACCTCTTTTTCCTGGAGGCGCGCCTTTTCGATGGCAATGGCCGCCTGGTTGGCCATGAGGTTCAGGAAGCGCATGCCCACCTCGTCCAGCAGGCGCGGCTGGCGGCTGTCGATGACCAGGGCGCCGATGGAGCGGCCGGCGGCGATGAGGGGCACCACGGCGTGGCCGCGAAAGCCTTCAGCCCGCAGCCAGTCAGGGGCCCAGGCCGCCGGGTCCTCCTCCTGGATGTCGCGCGACAGGATGGGCCGCTGGATGTGCATGGCCAGGCCGGGGCCGCTGCGCCCGTCGGCAGGCACGGTGTGGCCCGCCGCCACCGGGTCGCCGTGCCAGCCACTCACGGCCTGGAAATCGAGAACGTCGGGATCGTCGTTGGGCAGCAGCAGGGCCACCGCATCCACTTCCAGCATCTGGCGCACCTCTTGAACCAGGTAAGCCATCAGGTCATCCAGATTCTGGCGGCCCAGCAGCTGCTGAGAGAAGTGGAGCAGAGCGGCCTGCTCGTGGATGCGCCGCTCTTGTAGCATGTCAAAGAGGCGGGCCCGCTCCAGGGCAATGCCCATCTGGCTGCCGACGTTGGTCAGCAGGGCCAGCGCCTGGGGGCTGAACGAGCTCCAGTCGCAGGCGGCCACGTTGAGGATGCCCAGGATGCGGTCGCCGGCGCGCAAGGGGGCCGAGGCGTGGATGGCCAGCCCGCGCCGCTCGCCCTCGACGTGATCCAACCGGCTACAGCGCACCTCGCTGTGGCCCAGGCTCAGGCAATCCTGGCTGCACAGCTCCTGGCAGGCGCAGCCGCCGTCCCAGCCCGGCGAGGTCTCGGGGTCCAGGGCCGGCGGCAGGTTGTGGTGGGCCGCCAGCACGTAGCCGCTGCCCCAGCGCCGCTCCTGGGCGACCTCGTCCTTGACAAAGATCCAGCCGCTTTCCAGGCCCATCAGCTCGATCAGCCGCCCGAGGGTGTCATCCAGCACGCTCCGGACATCCACCGCCTGATTCAGGGTCTCGGAAATGTGGTTCAGCGTGGTCAGTTTTTCGATCAGGTCTGTCTCTGTGGACACGGATCTACTGTCTCTCAACACTGCTGGTCCATTCGGAGGCCCCAGCTTTTTGGCGGTCCGGCTCTTGTGTGCAGCCCGCCCGAACGAGTTCGGGATCTTCCCGGGGGACTGGGCAATGCACCACCAGTGTCTCTCTCTAGCGCCCTGTCAGGTCCTCGCTCAAAACGAGGCGACGGCGGTTTTCACATCAGAATGGATCTCGATGATCTCCATGATGGTCTAGCTTCCTCCTTGATAGGAGTGCTGTCCCACTATTGCAAGGGATTGCCCTTGCGACCTCCTGATGGCTGCCACCATTGTATCCCGGTCCGAGGGATCATGATGTCAGCCAGATTACAAGACCCTGCTTTGCCTCTGTACCCCTCGGCCAGGACAAAATGATAACACACAACAAATTCAGAGTCAACCCGGCCGGGCAGGAACTGGTTCGGCGCTGCCAAGGGCAGACTCGCAGTCGTAGGATCGGCACCGGCAGTGCTTGACAGCCAGAAGGTATGGCGGTATAATGGTCCTGTCAAGTAGGACTATACGAAGCAGGGGGTGAAGGATAATGACGGCAGAGCAACTGCCGCTCTTTCCAGGTGACGAGCCGCTGCCGGTAGACCCCGGTGCGGGCCATGGCGGTCTGAGCGTGACCTCACCGCTGACGTCGGCCATGGAGCGATTCGAGCGGCACATGATCCGGCAGGACTATGCCCAGAATACGGTCAAGTCGTTCATGGGCGATCTGCGCATCCTGAAGCGCTTCCTGAAGGGCGACCCGCCGCTGGAAGAGATCAGCACCAAGCGCCTGCAAGAGTTTATGCACTGGCTGCTGCACGAGCGGGGCAAACCGTGCAGCCCCAAATCGTACGCCCGGCGGCTGACGACGCTGAAGGTCTTTTTCGCCTGGCTGGCCGACCTGGGCGTGCTGCGCACCGACCCGGCCGCGCCGCTGGTGCACAAGCCGGTGCAGACACCCCTGCCGCGCATCCTGTACGACGACCAGGTGGAAGAGGTGCTGGCCGTCACCCGCCGGCTGATGGCGGGCGAGCCGCCGGCGGACAAGCCTGACGCCCGGCCCCACTTGCTGGTGAGCCTGCTGCTGCACACGGGCATCAAGAAACAGGAGTGCATGGGGCTGAAACTGTCGCACATTGACACCTCGGACGCGGCCGGGCCGGTGATCCACGTGCGCTACGACAAGCCGGGGATGGAGTACAAGGAGCGCCGGCTGCGGCTGCCGCCGGCCTGGGCCAGGGCGCTGCGGGCCTATCTGCGCGAGTACGAGCCCAAGGAGCACCTGTTTCCCTGCACGGCGCGCAACCTGGAGTACGTGCTGGCCAACGTGGCCACTCTGGCGGGCCTGCCCGATGGGCTGTCGTTCGAGATGCTGCGCTGGACCTGCGCCGTGCGCGATTACAGGGCGCGGATGGACTCGGACCGCCTGCGCCGCAAGTTGGGGCTGTCACAGATGAGCTGGCTGGAGACCGAGCCGCGCATCATTCGCCTGGCCGAGCCGCCTCTGTGAAAACAAAAGAACTTGACACAGAGAGGCACGGAGAAGACACAGAGGTACACAGAGAAAAAAGCGGGAGGGTTGGCTTGCTCAGTAGAGACCAATATTTGCAATAAGGCCCAAATCGTGATATAATGATGTACTGTAGACCAGGCGCGGGGGTCTCCCCCGCGCTCGTCTGTGCCGAGATGTTTCTCGTCAAGCCAGGGTTGAGATGTGTCGACACCTCAACAGGGGTTCGAGAAAGTAGAATTGATATCGAAGTAAGAAAGGATCGGATAGTGTCCTTAACAAAGGCGGAAAAAACAGATATTATTCAACAATTTAATGTCCATCCTGGCGATACGGGTTCGCCGGAAGTGCAGATTGCCCTGCTGTCCACCCGCATCAGCCAGTTGACCGAACACCTCAAAGTCCACAAACACGATGAGCACTCGCGGCGAGGGTTGTACAAGCTGGTCGGTCAGCGGCGCAGGCACCTGGCCTACTTGAAAAGCAACGATGCAGAACGTTATCAGAGGATCATCGAGAGGTTGGGCCTACGCAGGTAGACAGCCCGGCCATTCATCGTAGCACGCGTGGCCTATGGCCGGGCAAACGTCAAGCTGCCGGTGCCATAGGCCACCTCATGTTTGCAGGTTAAAAGCCGGAGGGTGTGGGTCAGGAATTGGGGAATGGGCCCTGGCCTATCCACGACGCGAGGGAACATTCCCCAGTCCCTCGACCCCGCCTTTCACCAGAAGCTAGGAGGCAAAAAGTGAATAGCAAAAAGACGTACGTCGTTCAGGTAGGCGACAAGCCCCTGACGATCGAAACTGGCGAGTTGGCCGGACAGGCCGGCGGCGCCGTCTTGGTTCGCCTGGGCGACTCGGTCGTGCTCTGCACCGCCACGTCGTCCAAAAAGCCCCGCGAGGGCATCGACTTCTTCCCACTTACCGTAGATTTTGAGGAGAGGCTGTACGCCGCCGGGCGCATTCCGGGCAGCTTTTTCCGGAGGGAAGGACGGCCCAGCGAATCGGCCATCCTGACCTGCCGCTTGATCGACCGCCCGCTGCGCCCCCTCTTTCCCAAGGACTACCGCAACGACGTCCAGGTCATTGTCACGGCCCTGTCGTCGGATACCCAGAACTATCTGGACATTCCGGCCATCATCGGCTCGTCGACGGCCCTGACCATCTCGGATATTCCCTTCGAGGGGCCCATCGGTGCCGTGCGTGTCGGCCTGGTGGAGGACGAGTTTGTCATCAATCCCACGGCCGAGCAAATGGAAGAGAGCCAGCTGGACCTGCGCATGGCGGGCACCAAGGACGCCATCCTCATGGTCGAAGCCGGCGCCCAGGAGGTCCACGAAGAGGTTGTCCTCCAGGCGCTGCAAGCGGGCCACGCGGCCATGCAGCCGGTCATTGCCCTGCAAGAGCAGATGCGCGACGAGATCGGCAAGCCCAAGAACACAGACTATCCCGTGATCACGGTCGAGGAGCGGGATCGGGAGCGCGTCCTGCACCGCATCGGCGACCGGGTGGCCGAGCTGGTGGCCCGGCCGATGAGCAAAGCGGAGCGCGGCGAGGCCACCGACGCCCTGGAAGACGAGATCCTGGGCTCCTTTGCCGACGACGAGACCATCGAGCCCCGGGACATCAAGTCCGTCTTTCACGATGTGCTCAAGGCCGAGACCCGGCACCTGATCCTGGAACGGGGGCAGCGCGCCGACGGCCGCAAGCCCGACGAGATCCGGTCCATCTCCAGCCGGGTCGGCCTGCTGCCACGGGCCCACGGTTCGGGCCTGTTCACCCGGGGCGAGACCCAGGCGCTGAGCATCGCCACGCTGGGCACGCCGCGCGAGGAGCAAAAGCTGGATACGCTGCGGCCCGAAGAGGCCAAGCGCTACATGCACCACTACAACTTTCCACCCTTTAGCACCGGCGAGACGTGGCCCATGCGCGGGCCGCGCCGCCGCGAGATCGGGCACGGCGCCCTGGCCGAAACGGCCCTGCTGGCGGTCCTGCCCTCGGAAGAGACCTTCCCCTACACGCTGCGCGTGGTATCGGAGGTGCTCTCCTCCAACGGCTCGACCAGCATGGCCTCGGTATGCGGCAGCACGCTGTCCCTGCTGGACGCCGGCGTGCCGATCAAAAACCCGGTGGCCGGCATCGCCATGGGCCTCATCGCCGCCGATGGCAAGCACGCCGTCCTGAGCGACATCCAGGGCCTGGAAGACCACCTGGGCGACATGGACTTTAAGGTGGCCGGCAGCCGCGAGGGCGTCACGGCCCTGCAGATGGACATCAAGATCAAGGGGCTGAGCTACGAGATCCTGTCGCAGGCACTGACCCAGGCCCGGGCCGGGCGGCTCCACATCCTGGACCGCATGGAAGAGACCATCTCGACGCCGCGGCCGGACATGTCGCCCTATGCGCCGCGCATCACGACGGTGCACATCGACCCCGAAAAGATCGGCAAGGTCATTGGCCCCGGCGGCAAGATGATCCGCAAGATCCAGGAAGAGTGCGAAGTGGACATCGACATCGAGGACGACGGCACGGTCTATATCGCCGCCATCGACAGCCTGGGTGCCGAGCGGGCCATCGCCATGGTCGAGGCCCTGACGGAAGAGGCCGAGATCGGCAAGGTGTACGTCGGCAAGGTGGTCCGTACCGAAAACTATGGCGCCTTCGTCGAGATCCTGCCCGGCGTGGACGGCATGGTCCATATCTCGCAGCTGGCCGACTACCGCGTGCCCTCCGTAGAGGACGTGGTCCGGGTGGGCGACGAGATCATGGTCATGGTCATCGACGTCGACCCCGAGACGCAAAAGATCCGCCTCTCCCGCCAGGCGGTCCTGGAAGGCTGGACGGCAGAAGAGGCTCGCGAGCGCGACCGCAAAGGCTCCTCTTCGGGCAGCAGCCGCAGCGGACGGTCACGCGGCGGACGATCGCGTCGCTAAGCACATCAAGCTCGCCAGGCCCGGCGGTTTGTCGCCGGGCCTGGCGTTGACACAACCGGAGAGTTCCTGAGGCAGAACCGCATGGATGACAGATTCGGCAATCCACCGGAAGGGCAGGCGCCGGCGCCCCTCGACTCCCAGCCCAGGTTGGGCTGGGGCCGCCGGATCGTGCGCTTTTTCCGGGAAGTGCTCGAGACGGTCCTGCCGGCAATCCTCATCGCCCTGCTCATCAACGTCTTTGTCGGCCAGGCCACACGGGTGGAGGGCCAGAGCATGGAGCCCAACCTGCACACCAACCAGCGCCTGGTGGTGGAAAAGATGTCGTACCGTTTCCACGGGCCGGAGCGCTTTGACATCGTGGTGCTGCGGATAGGCAGTCAGGGGGACGAGCTACTGATCAAGCGTGTCGTCGGTCTGCCGGGCGAAACGGTCGAGATCCGGAACGGGCAGGTGTACGTCGACGGCGAGATGTTGGACGAGCCGTTTGCCATCGGCGACACCCGGCCGGGACGGCAGTCGAGCGTGACCGTGCCCCCGCTGCACGTCTATGTCCTGGGCGATAACCGCAATCATTCGAACGATTCACGCAACTTTGGGCCGGTGCCCATCGAGAACATCGTCGGGCGGGCCTGGCTCTCATACTGGCCCCTGGAGGATGCAGGGCTGCTCAACTGATTGAGGGCGAGATGGTTTCGAGGGAATGGAGCCGCACAACCAAACGCCTGGTCGTCGTCGGTCTGATCATCGTCGCCCTGCTGCTCATCTACCTCTTTCGCGCGCTGCTGCCACCGGTGGGCATCGCCGTAGTGCTGGCCTATCTTCTCAAGCCGGTGGTCGATCTCGTCGAGCGGCGCACGCAGCTGCCACGCACGCTGGCCGTAATGCTCGTCTACCTGGTAGCCCTGTCGCTGTTCAGCATCATCCCCGTCACCGTCGTGCCCTATGCGGTGAATTGGGTGAACTGGCTGAGCGAGAACCTGCAGCAACTGGCCGACCAGCTGGTCGGCTTTCTTTCGCAGCCCGTTTTCATCCTGGGCTATACCCTCAGCCTGGGCGACATGGTGGGCGACATGCAGGGTACGCTACAGGACATGCTGCAGCCCTTTGCCACGCAGACGGTCAGCCTTGTCTTTAACGTCCTCTCCAGCCTGCTGTGGATAATCTCGATCGCGGTCATTTCCTTCTACCTGGTTAAGGACGCCGACCGGTTGCGCGAATTCCTGGACCGCATAGCCCCGCCGGGCTACACAGAGGAACTGCGCTGCCTGCGAGAAGAGATCAACCAGGTGTGGAAGGCGTTCTTCCGCGGGCAGGTGGTGTTGGGCGTCGTGGTCGGCCTGGTAGTCTGGATCTCGATGTCGATCGTGGGCCTGCCCCAAGCGGGCCTGATGGGCCTGCTGGCCGGCCTGCTGGAGGTAATCCCCACCTTTGGGCCGGTGCTGGCCACCATCCCTGCCGTGCTAATTGCCTTTTTCCAGGGTTCGGTCTGGCTTCCGCTCAGCAACTTTTGGTTCACGGTGCTGGTGCTGGGTATCTATATCCTCATCCAGCAGACGGAAAACAGCTACCTGGTGCCACGCATCATGGGCCGGCGCTTGCAGCTCCATCCGGTGGTGATCTTTATTGGGGTGCTGGCCGGCGGCCTGGTGGCGGGCACCATCGGCGTGCTGATGGCGGCGCCCATCGTCGGCACGCTGCGGGTGCTGCTGGGCTACGTGCACGCCAAGCTGCTGGACGAGGACCCCTTTCCCAGGGAGATGGTGCAACCGGGCGAGGTCTATCCGGGCGAGATCGACGCCGTGCTCTTTGACCTGGACGGCACGTTAGTCGAGACCGATGACGACGCCGTGGAGCGGCTGACACGCCGCCTGCAGCGGCTGCGCTGGGCGCTGCCAGGGCGCGACCCGGGCCATACGGCGCGGCGCATCCTGATGGCAGCCGAGAGCCCGGCCAACAGCCTGCTGACCCTGCTGGACCGGGTCGGCCTGGACGACAATGTGCTGGACCTGGGCGACCGGCTGTTCCGGATGCGGGGTCTGTCGACACCGCTCAACTTTCGCCCCGTGGAAGGCGTAATTGAAACCTTGCAGGACCTGGGTCGCCGCTACCACCTGGCCATCGTCACCACCCGCAGCCGGCTGCATGCCGAGGCCTTTCTGAAACAGGAGGGCCTGGATGGGCTGGTGCGGGTGATCGTCGGCCGCGAGGACACCTGGCGCATCAAGCCACATCCGGACCCCATCCGGCACGCGGCCAAGGAGTTGAAGGTGCCCATCGAGCGCTGCCTGATGGTGGGCGACACGTCGGTGGACGTGCTGGCGGCGAGAGCGGCGGGGGCGCGATCGGTGGGCGTGTTGTCGGGCTTTGGGGTAGAAAAGGACCTGGATCGGGCCGGGGCCGACATGATCGTCGACAGCGCGGCCCAGCTGCAACACTGGATGTAGGCTCAGCGCACATATCCGCGGACGACGGCGGTGCCGTCGGACAGCGTCAACTCCTCGATAACCACCGTCAAGTCCTGGGCCAGCGCAAACTGGGCGTCGATTTCGGCCTGGATGCGCTCCTGGACGAACGACGGCAGGACCAGCCCGGCGACGTCCAGGCGCATCAGGGTCACCTCGGGCACGCCATCGCGCAGCACGACGCGGGCCTGGCCGCTGAGACTCACGCGCAGGCCGGCGATCTCGGCCACGCCCCGGGCGGCGATGCCCTGGGGCGTGATCGTCACCTGCGGCCGGGCGAAGGGGATGCGCGGATGGCGCTCCAGGTACCAGGCGATGGTCTCGGCCGCCTCCCGGTCGGTAACCTCGACGCTGAACGGCTCGCCGCCGTGGCCGCCATCCATCAGCCGCTGACGCAGATCGGCCAGGCCAGGCTCCAGCCGGGGCTGGACGACGGCGGCCGGACCCTCGGGGGCCAGCGCCTGGACCCAGGCCGCGCCGTTGGCCAATAGCAGCAGCAGTGCAAACCAGATGTTCAACCGGTCGAGCATCGTTTTCATCCTCGCCTCCTCTCCGCTCCCCTAGTCCCAGCCTTCCAGCCGCTGCCGCAGATCTAGAGAAAACTCGCGGACCGCCTCCAGACGGCGCTCGACCAGCAAGCCCAGGCTCAGCAGGATCACGCCGACGATGCCAAAGATGATCCAGCGGTTGGCCGACAGGAGAGGCTCGATCGACTGGGTGACGGCGTTGAGCACCAGGCCCATCGTGCCGGCATAGAGCAAGCGCTTCTGCCGGCGGGCGCTGCCCCACCATACCAGCAGCAGCGCCTCGGCGCCCATCAAGAGGGCATAGGGCCAGCCCGGCTCGGTCACCCCGGGCAGCGACTGCCACCAGGCGCTGCCCAACCAGACGAACATGCCGGCCCGGTCGGCCCAGCGAGCCAGGCCGGCCTGACCCCGGCGCCATTCCAGCCAACCCACGCCCAGCAGGTAGACGCCAGCGGGCACGGCATACCACTGGAAAGCGGCCAGGCCCTGGAAAAAGCGCCACCACAGCGCCCAACTGGCCAGCAGAAGCGCCACGGCCCCATAGCCCACGCGCCAGCGCCGCCGCGCCACGGCGGCAGCCAGGTACAACAGGCCCAGCAGGGCCAGGACCCACATGGCCGCCCGGAGCGGGGCCTGGTAGGCCTCGAATCCCACGGCGCGCCCCAGGAAGGTGAGCACTATGAGCCCGGCCAGGTCGAGGCTGGTGAGCACCAGCCAGCCCAGGGCAGCCGCCGAGAGGCCCAGCCCGGCCCATTCCAGAGACGGCTGCCAGGTGCGGGCCAGCCGGCTGCCGGGCCGCGCCAGCAGCAACCCATAGCCGGCCAGCCCGTAGGCCAGGGCCAGGAGGGCAAAGCCCACGGCGTAGGCCGGCCTGTCGACGCCGGCCCAGACCAGGCCCTGGATGAGCCCGACGATGCCCAGCCCTACGCTGCTGGCCGCCAGCCATGGAACCGCCCAGTTGGTAGCCAGCACGGCCAGGATCAGGGCGTGGGCTACCGTCACCGCCATGCCCGGCTGCGGGGCATAGAGGGCCAGCATCTGGCCACCCAGCATGTCGGCGGCCAGCACCAGGTAGAGGGGACGCGACCAGCCGGCCCAGGCCGCCTCGGCCGAGGAGAGGGGCGAGCCCTCCCCACGCCCAAGTTCGATGCCCAGGGCCAGGGCCGCTGTGGCCAATGTGGCCGGCAGGAAGCCCAGCGCCGTCCAGGCCGGATGGGCCAGCCATCCGGCGGCGTCGATGGCCGACAGGAGGGCCGCCTGGGCCAGCAGCGCGGCGGCCAGCAGACCACCCCGCTGCCGGAAACGCCAGGTGGCGTGCAGGGCCGTCGCCGCCGCCAGGGCCAGGGCCACCGCAAGGCGGGCCGGATCGGACCAGGAGAGGCCCACGGCGACGATGGCGGCGAGGTAGCCCCAGGCGTAAAACGGCGCCGCCCACCAGTCGAACAGGGAGGCCGCGGCCCGGGGCGGGACCAGCCGGTCCAGGGCGTGGGCCACGGCCAATGCCGCGACCGCGCCCGGGAAAACGGCCAGACCATAGTCGGCCGGGGGAATCTCCAGCCAGGTGAGGGCCACCGCGTAGGGCACGGCCAGCAGGGCGGCGGCAGGCGCCAGCAACTGCGGCCGTCGCTGCCAGGCCGCCGCCAGCCCATAGAGTGCCGCCACCGCCAGGAAACCCCACAAGGCGGCCGTGTCGTCCAGGGCCGAGGGCAGCAGACCCAGGGCGGCCACGGCCAGGGCCGCAACCAGGGCCGGTCGGGAGTAAGGCTGCTTTTCCACCCGCTCCAGCAGCCAGGCCTGGGCCAGGTAGACGCCGCCCAGGCCGGCCAGGCCCCAGCCCCAACGATCCAGTGGCACGCCGGCCGGCTCCAGGCCAGCCAGCAGCGAGGCGGCACCCAGAGCCGCGGCGGGGTAGAGCCAGGCGGGCCAGCGGGCGAGCCTCGCCGCAAGCAGGCAGAGCAAGGCATCGTAGGCCAGGGTCGGCGCCAGCAGGGCCGGCCGGCCGGCGACCAGCAGCGTGCCAAGGAGGGCCGCGCCGCCAGCCCCCAGGTAGAGGGGCGGGCCGTCGGCGGGGTCGAGCTGGCGCAGCCGGCGGCCGGTGGCCAGCAGGGGCAGGGTCAGGGCCAGAAGCACCAGGCCGGAGAGCTCGGGTGGGGCCGCGGGGAAAAAGCACTCCAGCAGGTAGAGGGGCCAGACCAGGGCCGCCACCATCGCCGCGTAGAGAAAACGCGCCGCGCGCCAGCCCCGGAGGCCGCGGCGGTGGTCGGCCGCAGCGGAGAGCAGGTAGAAGGCCAGGGCCAGCCCCCAACTGAGGCTCAGGGTGGTGGCGACGTCGAGCGGCCCCCACAGGAGGGCCAGGGCGAGCAGCCCATTGGCCACGGCCCGCAGGGGGAGGCCATAGTCGAGGCCGCAGGCATCCCGGGTGCCGGCCAGCGTGAGTGCCAGCCCGGCACACAGCTCCAGGCCGGCCAGCACGGCCCAGGCCAGGCCATAGCGCGGCAGCGGTGGCGGCGCCGGCCACAGGAACCAACCCCACAGGGTCATGATCGCCCACGGCAGGACGAGCAGCACCGCTGCCGGCCAGAGGAA
>Ga0316577_10001428_pt1 | contig 11294 bp, 13 predicted proteins | sample S5NA_FD_203073 | JGI IMG/M metagenome (GOLD analysis project Ga0316577, IMG submission 203073) | Rhizosphere microbial communities from salt marsh grasses in Alabama, United States - S5-7_050615r2r1 | ecosystem: Host-associated > Plants > Roots > Rhizosphere | place: USA: Alabama | collected... | reverse complement strand
TAGAAAATTCCCACTCGCGGCAGTGAGAAAGGTGCGGTTAAAGAGCACCCGGGGATCCAGGATAGGCGCAGCTACCCGCTTCTCAATCTGGATGAAGCCCGCCCACGCAGCCGCGGACAGGATCAGAAGGAGCGATCCTGCCCCCAGTTTGCCTGGCGAACCGAGGCGGGAGAATCCGAAGATGAGCGTGGCAATCGCGAGAACTACCACGAGCGTTCCCCAGATATCCACTTTGGGGTTGGTTGTCTGTGTGTTTTTAGGAAGCGCCATCGCGACCAGGGTACCTGCGACGATCAGCAGAGGAATCGTCCCCCAATACAGCCCGCGCCAACCGAACACGCTTTCAGCGACAATACCACCCAGCACAGGACCAATCAGCGCTGCGATACCCGTGGGCAGGTTGAGCAGCCCCGTCCATTTGGCCAATTCCCTGGCGAAGAAGAGATCGCCCACCGTTGTGAAACACAGCGGGATAATGGGAAAATGCCCAATACTCATAAAGGTCGCGGTTGCAATTAGAAGAGCCATCGAGGTCACTTGGGTTGTGAGTGCCAGCCCAACCCCGAAAATCACTATCGAAGCGAGTAAAATCGTACGCCGCCCATACATATCGCCGAGCTTCCCAAAAAGCAATGTGGATGCCGATCCAGCGAGGGCGGGCAGTGCGATCAACCACGAGAAGAGTGCCATCCCGTCAAATTCAGCGATGATTTGCGGTTGGGCGATATTCCTGGCGTTGATGAACAGGTAACTGACAAACTGCGTGAGGAAGACCGCCATCACACCAAGGGCAACCTTTCGCCTAGTTTCCGCGCTGTGTGGAACTGGGGGTGCATTTACTTGTGTCACGGAGTATGCCTGTTTCTGGTGTAAATATTTTCCTAGTACTTAGTAATTAAGCATCATAGGGAATTAATCCCACGATGGGATGCGGCACATAGGGTTCTTCCAAATATGCCATGTCTTCAAAGGATAATTTTACCGTCAATGACTTGACTGCGCTCTCAAGGTGAGAAAAATCTTCGTCGCACCGATGATCGGCGCGACTATGGCTGTTTTTTGCAGCATCCAGCCCAGGGATACATGCATCCTCGGGAGGCCGTATTTCCCAGCCATTTCGGCAACACGATCAATAATCACCTGGTCAGCTTCGGCAGTGGCATCATATTTCTGTTTGGCAATGGGGTCTGTTACCGGGCGCGTGGAAGTCTCTGACGTATCCCGCGCCAGGCGTCCCGAGGCCAGTGGGCTGTAAGGTGTGACCGTTATTTTTTCTTCGATACACAGCGGCAACATTTCCCGTTCCTCTTCGCGATAGATGAGATTGCAGTGACCCTGCATCGAAACAAAGCACGTCCAGCCATTCTTTTCAGCAGCATAAAGTGCTTTCTGAAACTATCAAGCGTACATGGCGGATGCGCCAATGTAACGCACCTTGCCCGCTTCGACAACATCATGCAGGGCTTCCATCGTCTCCTCAATTGGGGTTTGGTAATCCCAGCGGTGGATGATATAGAGATCGACGTAATCCGTACCGAGGCGCTTTAAACTTTGGTCAATCTGGCTCAGAATATGTTTGCGAGAGAGCCCGCCGCCGTTGGGACCCTCATCCATTTTCCCGAACACTTTTGTGGCAATGACTACTTCATCTCGATTGGCAAAGCCGTTTAAAGCGCGTCCTAGAATTTTTTCACTGCTGCCAAAAGCATAAACATTGGCTGTATCAAAGAAATGGATGCCCAAATCCAGTGCCCTTTTGATGATCGTGCGGCTGTCTTTTTCATCCAGCGCCTAGGGATCATGCACCCAACCTTCCGCAGTGCCAAAACTCATGCAACCAAGACAAATCGGTGAGACATCCAGTCCGGTATTCCCAAGTTTTACAACTTCCATTTCAAATCTCCATATACTCAAGCTTACTTACCTAGATATTGTTCTTCGCTAACGTGCTCCGTCCACTTGGTCGCATCTTCTCCGGCTTTTTCCACAACTGCGATATGTGTCATCGCCGTCGTCGGTGCGGCACCATGCCAGTGTTTCTCGCCCGGTTCGATCCACACCACGTCACCAGGGCGGATTTCCTCGACAGGCCCTCCCAAACGCTGCACCCTGCCGAAACCAGCTATCACGATCAATGTTTGCCCCAGCGCATGAGCGTGCCATGCTGTCCGGGCGCATGGCTCAAAGGTTACGTAAGCGCCGAAGACACGCGCTGGTGCGGGCGCGTCGAACAATGGATCAACCCGCACTGTACCGATAAACAACTCCGCCGGTCCACTTCTGGAGGGCTGTGAGCAATTTCGTTTGATTTCCATTTTTGAATTCCTTTACTCGAGTTCCAGGTTACTTCCCTAAGACATCCTTTGCAACCAGGATGGCAGAGATGGCCCGCGGCCATCCAGTATAGAAAGCCAGGTGAATCATGACTTCAGCGAGTTCGCTTTCCGAGAGACCGTTTTTCCTGGCCAAATCCAGGTGGCTCGATAGTTGCGCCGTATTTCCATTGGCGATGAGGGCAGCAACCGTGATCAGGCTGCGGTCGCGCGGCGACAGCTCCGTACGTTGCCAGACATCGCCAAACAGCACATCGTCCGTGAGTTCCGCCAACTTGGGCGCGAAATCCCCCATGAGTTGCTGTGCGCGTGATTGCTCTTTTGGTTCGGTCATCTTATATCTCCATATGTTTGCGATGACAGGGCTTCAATCATTAAACATTCAATTTTCTTTCGCCCAGCCATTTCACCATTTGAGGATCACGATGGTCAAAGAAGCTGCTGGTTTTTGTGTCCAGCGTTGCTATCGCTGCCATGTCTTCCGCATCCAATTCAAAATCGAAGATACTGATGTTCTCAAGCATCCTTTCCTTGCGGACGGTTTTGGCCAGCGCGACAATGCCTCTTTGGACAACCCAGCGTAGAATGACCTGGGCAACGCTTTTGTGGTGCCTTGCTGCGATGGAGAGCAGGGTTTCATTTTCGAAAATATTATTCCTGCCCTCTGCGAACGGCGCCCAAGCTTCGACCACCACACCATTCGCCTCGAAAAACTTTTGTGAGTCCATTTGCTGTTGGAATGGACTTACTTCGATCTGATTGACCGCAGGCGCGATCTGGTTATGAATGATCAAATCTATTGTGCGATCGGTGTGAAAATTCGAGATGCCAATCGCCCTGATCTTGCCCTGCTGATAGAGTTCCTCCATCGCACGCCATTCGCCATGGACATCACCGCAGGGCTGATGGATGAGATACAGGTCTAAATAATCCATTTGCAGACGATTCAGGGATTTATCAAAGGCTTTGAGTGTGTCCTCATAGCCATTACTCTGGATCCAGAGTTTGGTGGTGATGAACAAATCTTCCCTGGCGATACCGCTTTGTTGGATGCCCTGACCCACCGCTTCTTCATTCTGGTAAGAAGCAGCCGTATCGATGAGGGTATACCCAGTTTCAACCGCATCGATCACGCTCTGTTCACATTCAGCAGGGTCGGTGATCTGGAACACGCCTAAGCCAAGAATCGGGATTTCTACGCCATTATTTAACTTTACTGTTTGCATGGTTCTCTCCCTAATTTTGAATCGTTAATAGTTTACGGGGTAAGCAATTTGGTAAACGAGAGCGACGCCAACTTCCAGCTACCAGCTTGCTGAACATAGACTTCTGTCACCAGAAAAGGATTAGTGACCTCGCTGCCGCCAACCAAGGCGAGCAGCGTGATCCTGCTCAAAAGGACAGCTGTGTGATCCATGATATTCACCGACACTTCGTGGATATCCGCGTGCTTGTAATGAATCCCGCCGCTCTTGATGATTTCCATTTCACGCTCGTTGCCCCAGGCTCCACCCATGTGAACAAAGACAGATTTCTCATTGAAGAGTGCCTCCAGTGCTTCTGCATTGCGCGCTCCCATTCAATCCCACTTCTCTTTAGAGAGATGGATCACTTCTTGTTCCAACTTTGTATATTGCATCATTTTTCGCCTCATGTATCTTCGTAAATTACGTGGCTATAAGGAGGGTGATTTTATTAAATAGAGTAAGGCTATTATCGTGGCACTTCTATATGTCTTTGCCAGAATTGAACAGCCAGATCCATCCATCCTTCCGCATCAATTCCAGTACCAAGTCCAAATCCGTGCCCTGCGCTCTCAAACCTGTGATACTCGACTTCCACACCCGCATTTTTTAGGTTCTCTACCCGCTTTTCCACTGTGTTGACGTTGGCTATCCAATTGTTGGCGGCCACGGTAATGAATGTCGGGGAGAAATCACTCGCTTAGCTGGATTGACCGGTATAAGCGATGACGACCTTTGCTGGCCTTGGTAGATCGCCGCCACCATAAGCAGACACCCCGTTAAAGGCAATATTGCCAGCCATCCGGGCGCCAGCTGATCCGCCCCATAGCGCATAATCGCCTGTATCCACCCCGAGCGTTTTCGCATTACGGAAGATGTAGGCGATCGCTGCAGCCAGGTCTTCGGTAGCGTTACCTTCGCTGCCGATCCGGTACCGTATTACAAAAGCGTTCAAGCCTGATTCACTGATGCGCTGGGTTAATGGAAAACCCTCATGAAGAGAGCCCCAATATGAGAAGCCACCCCCCGGGCATACGATGGCAAATGGAGCACCTGGATTACCCCGGTAGAAAAATAGCCCGGTATTCTTTTTTCCGGGATCTATGGTCTTCTGCTCGTCTGAATAAATATCGTAAAATAATTTTTTTGCCATCCTTTGCATCGTCGATCATATGGTTAATCGCATCGATCACAATATCAGGTTCAACATAGCTGTGATACGGCATAAATGAACCAACATTGCGCAGTTGGGTGTCGTAGTAACTAGAACTATCATCACGAGGTAATAACAACTCACCAAAACCTTCAAATGCAGGGTGATTTACGATATCCCGGATAGCGGTATCGATTGTCAGGTGGTTGTACATTTCACCGTTTTCTTCTGAATATTCCGAATCAATTTCAATCACATCCTTATATGTACAACCCAAAAGTATCAACATTGGAAATAATAACATCAGGCTACGGCTAAAAGGGGCGTTCGCCATATCAACTTTGTACACCCCTACAGCTCGGAATATCGTCTAGTACCGGTGGCCGACCACTGCGATATGTGACATAGCGTTTCTAATTTCACTCAGGTCCTCGTCAGTCAATTTAATATCAAGCGCACCGAGGTTCTCATCCAGGCGATGGAGCTTGCGGGTCCCTGGTATGGGCACAATCCACGGTTTTTGGGCCAGCAGCCAGGCAAGGGCGATCTGGGCTGGCGTTGCATCGTGATGCTCACCGATCCGCTCCAGCAGGTCAATCACCACCCGGTTTGCTTTGATCGCCTGCTGGGTAAAGCGGGGATTGTGGCTGCGGATATCCGAGCTATCGAAGGTCGTATTCTCATCAACCTTACCGGTCAGGTAGCCGCGTCCCAGCGGACTGTAGGGAACCAATCCGATGCCAAGTTCTTCGCAGGTAGCCAGCACGTTATTTTCTTCGATTTCCGTCCACCAGATGGAGTATTCACTCTGCAAGGCGGCTACCGGTTGTACAGCGTGCGCTCGTCGGATGAGGTCGGCAGGGGATTCGGATAACCCAAAGTGTTTGACCTTGCCCTCCTGGATCAGATCCTTGACAGTGCCGGCCACATCTTCGACGGGTACCTCCGGATCAGGCCGGTGCTGGTAAAACAGATCGATAGACTCAACCCGGAGACGTTTGAGCGATTCATCGGCCACGCGGCGGATCTGCTCGGGACGGCTGTCCAGCCCATAGCGGGGATGCGGGCCATCTTCGCCGTGTTTCCAACCGAATTTGGTGGCGATCACGACTTTACCCTTGAAGGGCTCCAGCGCCTCGCCCACCAGTTCTTCATTCGTGAAAGGGCCATACACTTCTGCCGTATCGAAGAAGGTAATGCCGCGTTCGACTGCCTTGTGCATAAGGTCAATCATCTCGCTCTTTTCGGTAGGATAATCACCAAAGCTCATCCGCATACAGCCCAAGCCCAGGGCTGAAACTTCTAACTTACTGGGTCCAAGTTTACGCTTCTGCATTTTTATAACTCCTTTTATTCCTCAACTAGAACCATTTCGTTTTCGGCTTTCAAGACGGCTTTTTCATAAAAATCGATTTTATAGTCCAGGAAATCAAGCGTCTCCTGCATTTCTCGCAACCTGGCTGCCACCTGTACTCGCTGCTCGACCAAGATTTGTTTTCTGGCTTGCATGGTATGGTCGCCCTGTTGGACTAATTTGAAATACTCGATCAGCACTTCGATGGGAAGATCAACGCTGCGCAAGCACTTGATGAATTCAACTCGCCGGATATCGAGATCGCTGTAATCCCGGATGCCGCCATCTGTTCGATTAACAGGAGGGAGCAGCCCAATCCGCTCATAATAGCGGAGCGTATCCGCTGATACATCGCATTTTTCACTTACCTCCGAGATCTTCATAGTTGCACCTCCGGAGAACAGTATAGCACCTGGAGTTAGCTCCAAGTCAAGGTTTTTTTGAAAATTATGGGAAATTCTTGGTGGATTGTTTTGGAAACTAACAAAGGGAGAAAATGCTTTACCAATCGGAGATCACCGGCATTCCTGAGATCCTTTCCTGTAAGGATTGAGCTTGTTTGGATCTCGGAAGAAAGTTTTATCCACCCTTGGTTTTTGATTGATGTTCAGAATGAATTTTGGCTGAACAATTAAATTAAATAATAATATTTCTTGACAACTGATCAAAAATCTGCCATACTATTAGTGATTTCCGGTAACGATGCCGGGAATGATACCGGAGGCTTGACATCCAAAATAATAGGCGAGGTTCACTCAAGAAATCTGGTAATCAGACGGTCACCATCCAGGATGTAGCTGAAGCCGCAGGTGTATCTGTCTCAACCGTCTCGCGGGTACTCAACGATAAGGATGATGTTGCATTTCAGACTTATGAGCGGGTGCAGCAGGTGATCAGCAAATTGGGCTATGTTTCGAGCCTCGCGGCGAGGGGGATGCGCAGCCGGTACACGGGTGTCATTGGCCTGATTATGCCTGATGTCTCCTCTTTTTATTCAGTTGCTGTGATGCAGGGAGTCAACCGGGCAATTGAAGATATTGATTATGATTTGATCGTTTATACCAACGGCGACATTCGCAAGAAAGACTCGGCTCACCAGGAGAGCCATTATGTCTCTCTCCTCAATGGCAGCATTACCGATGGGGTAATCGTAGTTACTCCTGCCGCCACAACATTTCCTACTAATGCTCCCGTAGTGGCCATCGATCCCAATTATGAAAGTCCAGACTGCCATGCAATCATTTCCACAAATTACGAAGGTGCGCAACAGGCCATGTCATACCTTTTGGAACTAGGTCACCGACGCATTGGCTTCATCACTGGTCGTCTCGAGCTGGTTAGTGCGATCCGCCGGTTGGAAGGATATAAAGACAGCCTGGCTAATGCAGGCATCCCAGTGGACGATCAACTCATTCAAATCGGTAATTTCCGCACGGAGACCGCGGTGGAATGCACCCGAGCTTTGCTAGCTTTGGATGAACCACCAACAGCAATATTCGCCTCCAACGACATGTCCGCCATCGGTGTTTACCAGGTTGCTGACGAGCTTGGCTTGCATATCCCGGATGATATCTCGGTGGTAGGTTTTGACAACCTGCGGGAAACGGAATTTCTTCAGCCACCATTGACGACCATAAGCCAATATATTCCTGATATGGGTTATACGGCGACCGAATTAGTCTTAAAATTAATCAAAGGGGAAGAATTTGAGGAGAAGGTCCACAAATTTCCAACACAGTTGGTGGTCAGGGAGTCATGCCGTAAGGTAACGTAAATTTTCTTTCGGTAAATATGCCGGATTACACCTGCAAACATAGAGAAGGTGAAAATCGACTGGAGAAGATAGAAGACGAACTTTAGCAAGCAGGTCCCCACCTCAGCTTTGACCCGACAGAATGGAGACCTGCAGAGTACTGTGTGGACGCAATTCCACACGGGAAGAGTTTAACCTATCCGGTAGTGTATATCAACGGGCAAAACACTGCAGGAACCACCACCATTTGTTCGCAGAAATTTGTTGGTGCTGAATAATATCGCGTAATCTCATTGTGGAGAATAACTATTCGATTACAAAGTTGGATGAGACTTAAAATCCCCGTAAAAATGAGTTTACTTCTATCAATCGATGTTAATCCTATACACGATATCTGATTCCTAAGGTGAAAACCAAGATGGATAGTACCGAAGCTGCAAAGAATAGTCCAGAAAAACCATCTAATTCGTGGACCAAAAAAATATCTGCAGTTCTCAAGTTTCGCGAATTAAATGTCGCGATCGCTTTTCTGATCCTGTGCCTTTTCTTCTATTGGCAGAGTCCAGATACCTTTCTAAAACCTGCGAACATGGCTATCATCATGCGTTTCGTAGCCACCTTTGGATTATTAGCTATTGGCGAGTTATTCGTTATCCTCACCGGTGGTATAGACCTGTCTGTCGGGTCGATGACAGCCCTGACAGGTGTGATGGTAGCCACGTTGATGGTCAAAGGGATAGGTTTTATCCCTGCATTAAGCATTCCTCTCTCGATCATCATCGTTTTTATCCTGGCGAGCCTGGTGGGACTGTGGCACGGCTTTAGTGTAACCAAAATGTATATCCCGCCATTCATCATCACATTAGGTACCTGGCTCATGGCACGCGGGTTAGCCACCTACATCACCAGAGGCTACCCAATCGTTTTTAACTCGGAGTTTCCTTTCCTCTTTCTGGGACAGGGAGATTTATTCCAGATTCCAATCATGTTCATTATCCTGGTGGTCGTAGCCTTAACTAGCTCCTTCATACTCAATTCAACCACATTAGGACGCCATATCTATGCTATCGGCGGAAATATCGAGGCGGCAAGAGTTTCAGGGGTTCATGTAAACCGTGTCCGTGTATATTGCTATATCACCAGCAGCTTTTTAGCCTGCCTGGTTGGAATCATCTTGGCTTCTCGTTTGGGGCAGGGAACCCCGACCGTCGGTACCGCCTACGAGTTGTGGGCTATCGCTGCAGCAGTTATCGGGGGCACCAGTCTCTTCGGGGGTGAAGGGTCTGTATTTGGAGTTATCCTGGGGGCTGCCATCATGGGTGTCATGATCAATGGGATGGTGCTGCTGAATATATCATCTTACCTGCAAAACGTGATCCTCGGTATAGTGCTGGTGATCGCGGTCACCTACGATACGCTAAGAAGACATCGCAGTAAATAAATGGGAGCTGAGCGATGACAGGAACACCAATCGTAGAGATGCGAGATATCCAGAAGAGTTTTGGAGCCGTGCAAGCTCTTCGGGATGTAAACCTGACGTTGAATCACGGCGAAGTGCTGGGACTGGTCGGGGATAATGCCGCCGGAAAATCTACCTTGATGAAGGTTCTCAGCGGCGCATTAATCCCAGATTCGGGTGGGATTTTCATTGAATCACAAAAAGTACATTTTACGAACCCGGATGATTCGCGTCGTTTGGGAATAGAGATGGTTTATCAGGACTACGCTCTGGCGGATAATCTGGATGTATCTGCGAACGTTTTCCTTGGACGCGAGATTGTGAAATGGAAGTTCGGCTCGATCGCGATGATGGACAAGAAATCAATGGAAGAACAGGCACAAAGTTTAATGCAACGCTTGAGGATCGATATTGATAGTGTTCGCTTGAAGGTGGAGAATCTATCCGGTGGCCAACGCCAGGCTGTAGCAATTGGCAGGGCGACAGCCTTCAATGCAAAAGTCATCATCATGGATGAGCCAACTGCAGCCTTGAGTGTCGCTGCGATCGGTAAAGTGTTGGACTTGATTAGAGAACTCAAGAACCTTGGCAGCTCCATCATCGTAATTAGCCACCGCCTGGAGGATATTTACGAAGTAAGTGACAGAGTAATCGTATTACGCCATGGTCACAAAGTGGCAGATAGCCCAGTAAGTGGGGATATCCGAGAGTTTCGAGAACGGATCGTGTCATATATGATCGGAGCCACGGACGATTTCTCTGGACAAATCAATGAATAATTAATTGGAGGTGATGTATAAAAAAAATCTGACTACATGTAACCAACAGATACTATCAAAGTAATTTCGGGAAACAATAGGAGAAGTCAAATGAAGACCATGAAGTTCTTTCTTTATGCGATCTTGATCGCAGTTCTGCTAGTTTCTTGTGCCCCTGCAACAGAAGCAACGGAAGAGGTGGCACCGCCCGAAGAAACAGCAGCACCTGAACCGACCACACCTTCTGAACCAGCCCCTGCAGAATTCTCGGTGGTCGTGATTGGAAAGTCAGTACACCCTTACTGGAGCAATGTAGAGAAAGGTGTCATTGCAGCTGCTGCAGATTTGGGTTTGAGCTCCGACCAGGCTGTATTCTTCGTACCTCAGCAAGAGGATGTTGCGGCCCAAATTGAGACCATGGAAACCTACATTGCCCAGGGTGTGACGGGCATCGCTATTGCACCGTCTGATCCTAATGCTTTGGAGCCGGTCATGAAGAAGGCAACCGATGCGGGGATCATCGTAACGACCTTGGACACGCCGCCGGTCGACGATTCTGTATCATTGGTGTATATCGGCACAGATAACTACACGGCTGGAATGGCAGCAGGCGAAACGATGACGGAGTTGCTGCCCGATGGTGGTACAGTTGGAATTGGTCGTGGTTCTGACACAGCACTGAATGCACTGCAGCGCACCGATGGCTTCATTGAGGGTATTCAGGGAAGTGGCATAGAAACCTTGGAGCCTGTAAATGACCAGGAGGATGCTGCCCGGGCATTGGAATTGGCCAATTCTGTGCTCTCAGCTAACCCGGACCTGGCTGGAGCATTTGGGGTCTATGCCTACAATGGTCCCGCCTGGGCGACCGCTATCAAGGAAGCGAACCGGGTGGGGTTGACCAAGTTAGTCTGCTTTGATGCCACCACAGACATCATCAACGGCATCAAAGAAGGTGTGATCGACGCTACGGTAGCCCAACGCGAGTTTGACATGGGTTACAAATCAGTGCAGCTCATTTACTTGATCTCCACTGAGGGTGAAGATGCGGCTATGTCTGAAATGGGAGTTGTGGATGGCATCATCGACACAGGTGTGGATGTGATCACAGCTGCTACCCTCAAAGATTACGAGGCTGGCCTGGACGCCAAGGGCATTCCTCACGAATGGAATACCGAGGGTTGGGAAGCACCATCAGAGGCCGCGGCTGAACCAGTTACGGTTGAATGGTGGCATATTA
>Ga0316577_10001427_pt1 | contig 11295 bp, 5 predicted proteins | sample S5NA_FD_203073 | JGI IMG/M metagenome (GOLD analysis project Ga0316577, IMG submission 203073) | Rhizosphere microbial communities from salt marsh grasses in Alabama, United States - S5-7_050615r2r1 | ecosystem: Host-associated > Plants > Roots > Rhizosphere | place: USA: Alabama | collected... | reverse complement strand
GCCCGGAGTTTCCACTCGACCGTGCGGGCCTGCCCTTCCTCGTCCACCAGCAGGCAGATCACCGCCGATCCGTGCTCCCGGGCGAGCGACAGGGTGCGGTCGAGCCGCGAGCCGGGCCCGTCGCCGTCCTCGAGGTTGGCCGAGTTGAGCACCGACCGGCCGCCGAGGCGTTCCAGTCCGGCCTCCATGACCTCCGGTTCGGTGGAGTCGAGGACGATCGGGGCGGCCACCCGGGTGGCGAAGCGGGCGGCGAGGGCGTCCATGTCGGCCACCCCGTCGCGGCCGACGTAGTCGACGCACAGGTCGACGAGGTGGGCCGCCTCGTGCACCTGGTCGCGGCCCATCGCCACGCAGGTGTCCCAGTCGCCGGCCAGCATCGCCTCGCGGAACTTCTTCGACCCGTTGGCGTTGGTGCGCTCCCCGACGATGAGGAACGAGGTGTCCTGGGCGAAGGGGGCGAACCCGTAGATCGACGACGCCCCGGGCAGGTGCGCCGGGTCGCGGCGGGCCGGCTCGAGGTCCCGGCAGCGTTCGACGACGGCCCGCAGGTGCTCCGGGGTGGTGCCGCAGCAGCCGCCGATCACGCTCACCCCGAGGTCGGTGACGAAGGCGGCGAGGTGCCCGGCGAGCACCTCGGGAGACAGGCCGTAGCGCATCTCGCCGGCCGCCACCTCGGGTATCCCGGCGTTGGGGATCACCGAGACCGGCACCCGGGCGTGACGGGCGAGGTGGCGGAGCGGCTCGTACATCTCCTCGGGGCCGGTGGCGCAGTTGAGCCCGATCACGTCGGGGCGCAGCGCCTCGACGGCCGCCAGGGCGGCGGCGATGTCGGTCCCGGCCAGCATCCGCCCGGTGGCCTCGATCGTCACCTGGACCTGCAGCGGGACCCGCCGGCCGGCGGCCGACATCGCCCGGCGGCAGCCGTTGACGGCCGCCTTGAGGCCGAGCAGGTCGTACTGCGTCTCGACGACGATGAGGTCGACGCCGCCGCCGAGCAGCCCGGCGGCCATCTCCCGGTAGGCGTCGCGCAACTCCGCGTACCGGATGTGGCCGAGGGTCGGCATCTTGGTGCCCGGCCCCACCGAGCCGGCGACCCAGCGGGGACGGCCGGGGGTGGCGTAGTCGTCTGCCACCCGCCGGGCGATCTGGGCGCCCGCCCGGGCCAGCTCGGATGCCCGCCCGGGGATGCCGTACTCGGCGAGGGGGATCGCGAAGGCGCCGAAGGTGTTGGTCTCGATCACGTCCACCCCGGCCTCGAGGAAGGCGGCGTGCAGCCCGGCGACCGCCTCGGGCCGGGTGACGTTGAGCATCTCGTTGCAGCCCTCGAAGACCTCGCCCCCGAAGTCGTCGGGGCCCAGCCCGAGGGTCTGCAGGTTGGTGCCGGCGGCGCCGTCGAAGATCACCACCCGCTCGCGGGCCGCGGCGACGAAGGGGTGCTCGTCGGTGGGTGCGCCTGCCACGCGGGTTCCTCTCTCGTCACTCACTCGAGCGCTTCGAGCGGGACACCGCTCTCGGCGGCTCATCGCTCGGGCGTTGGCACCGTGCGGGGGCCGCCGGTTGCCGCGGTATCAACGGGCCCGTCCCTCCACCGCTCTCGATGAACGCGTCCCGGGAGTATGCCAGGCCCCCCGGGGGCCGCCAACCCGGGCCCGGCCCGGCGGCCTTGACGGCGGCGGCGGTCGCGGCCATACTCCGCCGACACATGCCGACCCTTTCGATCATTCCGTAGACGCACGTCCCGCCGGGAGCGGGAGGTGCGTGCTCGAGACCCCGTCCGGGGTCTCTTTCTTTTGGAGAGGAACCACCGTGCAGACGCCCGAGATCTACGACACGACCCTGCGGGACGGGCTCCAGCAGTCGGGGCTGTCCTTCACCGCCCGCGACCGGCTGCTCACCGCCCGGCTGCTCGACCAGCTGGGCGTGGACTACATCGAGGGCGGCTGGCCGGGCGCCTCACCGAAGGACGACGAGTTCTTCGCCCTGGCGCGAGACGAGTTGCGGCTCGAGCACGCCACCCTGACCGCCTTCGGCTCGACCGCCAAGGCCGGCACCGACCCGGCCGAGGACCCCCAGGTCGCCGGGGTGCTCGCCGCCGGCACGGAGGTGGTGTGCATCGTCGGCAAGTCGTCGGCCTATCAGGTCACCGAGGTGCTGCGCACGAACCTCGACGAGGGGCTGCGGATGGTGCGGGCCTCGGTCGCCTACTACCGGGAGCAGGGGAGGCGGGTGTTCTTCGACGCCGAGCACTTCTTCGACGGGTACCGCTTCGACGCCGGGTACGCCGTCGACGTCCTGCGGGCGGCCCACGAGGCCGGTGCCGAACGCCTCGTGCTGTGCGACACCAACGGCGGCGCCCTGCCCGGCCCGGCGACCCGGGTGGTGTCCGAGGTGGCCGCCGCCCTCCCCGGCACCGCCCTCGGGGTCCACTTCCACAACGACTCGGGATGTGCCGTGGCCAGTTCGCTGGCGGCCTACGAGGCCGGGGCCTTCCATCTGCAGGGCTGCCTGAACGGGTTCGGGGAGCGCACCGGGAACGCCGACCTGTGCGTGCTGATCCCCAACCTGGTCCTCAAGATGGGGACCGGGTCGGAGGCCCTGCGGGCCGGGCTCGCGGCGCTCGGCCCGATCGCCCACCACGTGGCGGAGATCGCCAACCGGGCGATCGATCCCCGCCACCCCTACGTGGGGAGCGCCGCTTTCGCCCACAAGGCGGGGCTGCACACCTCGGGGCTCGCCCGGGCGTCGGACGCCTACGAGCACGTCGACCCCGCCGCCGTGGGCAACACCACCCAGCTGCTGGTGTCGGAGCTGATGGGTCGCTCGGCGGTGCTGTCGTGGGCCGCCGAGCGGGGCTTCGACGTGAGCGCCGAGGCGGCCACCCGGATCGTCGAAGCGGTGAAGTCGCTCGAGCACGAGGGGTACGTGTTCGAGGCGGCCGAGGGCTCCTTCGAGCTGCTGGTGCGCCGGGCGCTCGGCTGGGAGCAGGGCTTCTTCGAGGTGGACTCGTTCCGCAGCCTCGTGGACGACCGGCCCGACGAGATGCTCGCCGAGGCGACGGTGAAGATCCGGGTGGGGGATCGGCGGTTCGTGGTCACCGAGGAGGGCGACGGCCCGGTGAACGCCCTCGACCGGGCGCTGCGGGGGGCGCTGTCGACCTGCTACCCGGAGGTCGAGCACATCCAACTCACCGACTACCGGGTCCGCGACCTCGATTCGTCCGACGGCACCGCCGCCCGGGTGCGCGTGCTCGTCGAGTTCTCCGACGGGGACGAGACCTGGGGGGTGGTCGGGGTCCACCGCAACATCGTCGCCGCCTCCTGGGAGGCGCTCACCTCCGGGGTGGTGATCGGACTGCTGCGCTCCCACGGCGACGCGCCCGGGCCGGCCGGCTCCTGAGGTCGGGCCGTTCGCCCCTGAGCCGCCCCGGCACGCTGCAGGCGCCGGGAGTAGGTTTGGGAGGTTAGGGCGTGACGAGTGCCGGTCTTCGCACCACCGGGAGCTCGTCTTGCCATCACCCTGGGGGGGAGTTGGAGGAGCGAATGGGCAAACGGACGGGCCGGCTCGTGGTCCTGACCGTCGTCCTGGCACTCGTCGTCCCGCTGGCGGCGGTGTCCGGGGCAGCGGCGGAACCCGAATCGGCCATGGTCGATTTCACCCTTCTGCACACGAACGATTTCCACGGCCGGATCGAGCCGGACAGTTCGGGGAGAGGTGGGTCTGCCAACCTCGCCGGCGTCATCACCAGCGTCCGCAAGGAGGTCGGGCCCGACAACGTCGTTCTCCTCGACGCCGGAGACATCTACTTCGCGGCGCCCGCCATCTCGCAGCTGCTGATGGGGGAGAGCACCATCGACGTCTACAACTCGATGGGCTACCAGGCCGCCGTCTTCGGCAACCACGAGTTCGACAAGGGGCAGACCGAACTGGCGGCCCGGGTGGCACAGTCGGAGTTCCCGTGGCTGGGCGCCAACGTGGTGCTCGAGGGGACCGACTGGGATCTGCCGCCGTGGGCCAAGCCCTACGAGCTGATCGAGGTGGGGTCGGGCGACCACACCGCAACGATCGGCGTGCTGGGTCTGGCAGGTGAGGAGACCCCCGAAGTCACCCTGATCGGCACGACCGACGGGATCGTGTTCAAGGACCTGACCGAGACGATCCTGCACTACTACGACGAGGTGATGGCCGCGGCCGATGCCATGGTCGTGGTCGTCCACATGGGCACCGAGGACAGCGGCCCGTACAACGGCCTGGTGACCGTCGCCGACGCGCTGATCCGGGCCGGCAAGCCGGTCGACCTGATGATCGGCGGCCATCAGCACCAGGCGATCGCCAGCCCGGTCTACGTGGGCGACACCGCCATCGTCTCGGCCGGCTACTACGGCCGCTACCTGGGCCGTCTCGATCTGTCGGTCGACACGTCGGCGCGCTCCAGCGCCACCGGCCGGTTGCTCGTGAAGAACTACGAGCTGATGACCATCACCAGCCCGTGGGTGAAGATCAACGCCCTGAAGGGCATGATCGACACCTTCGTGGGAACCGGTGAGCTCCGCGGCGTGCTGCTGCCCGGCCAGCTGAAGAAGAAGCTGCAGCGGGTGACCGATGCGGCGGAGGTCAATCGGCCGTACGCCGCGCTCAACAAGCTCGACTACTTCGTCGGGCAGGTCGAGCGGAAGTGGGGCAGCCACATCGATCCGGCAGCCGCCCAGGCGCTGCTGGAGGCCGCCGACTGGATCCGCTACACGATGTTCCGGCGCTACGAGGCGCTGAAGGTCGACTACTGGGCATCGGTGGTCGCCCCGATCGTCGAAGAGCCGGTCGTGAAGAGCAACATCGACCTGGTCCGCGACTACAACGACGAGTCGAACATGGGTGACATCGTGACCGACTCGATGTTGTGGAAGGCGGACATGTACGACGACGGCACCCTGAACGGGTCCGTCGACATCGCGTTCACCAACGCCGGCGGCCTCCGGGCCGACATCACGGCGGAGGGAGCGGCGCTGCCGTACACGGTGACCTGGGGCGACACCTTCGAGGTGCTGCCGTTCGGCAACACGCTGTTCATGATGGACCTCACCGGTGCCCAGATCCAGGCACTGCTCGACCAGTCGGCGTCGCTGTACAAGGGGATCCTGCAGACGTCGGGTGCCTCGTGGTACTGGTACAACGACACCGGTGACGCGTCACCGACGGCCTGGGGCGCCTACGGCGTCGAGGTCGACGGGCAGCCGCTGGTGCGCGACGAGGTCTACCGGGTGGTGACCAACGACTTCCTGGCCGGCGGCCAGGACGGCTACACCACCTTCGCCGACGGCACGAACCGCTGGAACACCTACTTCGACATGCAGCAGGGGTTCGTCGAGTACCTCGGCGAACTGTCGGACGGGATCATCGATGCCGCCGACATCCCGATGGACCGCATCGTCCGCCTGGACGACGTGGTCACGATGCTGCACACCAACGACACCCACGGACGGTGGGCCGCCGACTCCTACGGCGGCGGGTTCGTCTACCTCGCCTCGCTGATCGCAGCCGAACGGGCTCACAACCCGAATGCGCTGCTGCTCGACGCCGGCGACACCTTCCAGGGCAACTCGTACGCCTACTTCTTCAAGGACGATCCGGACAACCCGATCGCCGGTGGGATGAACCTGCTCGGCTACGACGCGATGACGCTGGGGAACCACGAGTTCAACTTCGGGCCCACCACGTTCGCGACGATGCTCGGCCAGGTGGACTTCCCGCTGCTCGGGACGATCAACCTCGACGACGACGGCTCGTACGGGTTCATCAACGACAACGTGGACGACTACATCACCGTGGATGTGGACGGCGTCAAGGTGGCGATCTTCGGGCTCACCAACCCGAGGGTCTACCGCTACGAACTGCCGACCAACATCCCGGGTTTGGATTTCTACGAGGTGCTGCCGGTCACCGAGCCGGCGGTGGACGACATCGAGACGACCGAGTCGCCGGACCTGATGGTCGGGCTGACCCACCTGGGCTACTCGCCGTACGGTGACGAGACCGACAGCGACGTGCTGATCGCCGAGAACATCGACGGGATCGACGTGCTGATCGGCGGGCACAGCCACACGGTGCTCGACCCGGCGGTGATCGTCTCCGATCCGACCAACAACCCGGACGGGACCCTGATCGCCCAGACCGGCCGCTACGCCGGCGCGCTGGGCAAGGTGAACGTCGGGTGGATCGGCGGAGACATCGTGCTGCGGGAGGGCTACCTGATCCCGACGTCGGAGGCGATGCCCGATCCGACCCTGGAGGCCTACCTGGCCCCCTATCTGGCCGAGATCGACGCCTACAACGCCACCGTGATCGGTGAGACCGAGGTCCCGATCGACGCCCTCGATGCCTACACCGAGGAGACGAACGGGGCCAACCTGCAGGCCGACGCGGCGATCTGGGAACTGACCGACAAGGTGGCGGTCACCCCCGACATCCACCTCTCGGGTGCCATGTCGAACCGCAGGGTCGCCGACGGGGCGACCGCGGCGTCGCCGGCGGAACTCACCAAGGGCGACATGTTCGACCTGATGCCGTACGAGAACTCGCTGGTCGTCATGGACATGAACGGGCCGCAGCTCAAGTCGGTTCTCGAGCGGGCCTACCGGAACTACTGGTACTACAAGTACGACGCCGGCTACGGCGGGTACTCGCACTACACGACGTGCATGCTGACGACGGACGACGGCAACGTGATCACCTACAACGACGCCGGCGCCGGCACGCCGCCGACCGGAGACAACGTCGCTTCGCTGACGATCCACGGCACGCCGGTGGACTTCGCCGATGCGGCGACGTACTACAGCGTCTCGACGGTCAACTACCTGGCCGCCGGCTCGTGCAACTTCAACGATGCCGGGGTGACCCTGTGGCCGCTGGGCCAGATCACCAACGACACCCAGTTGTACGTGCGGGATTCGGTCATCAACTACATCGACGCGCAGGCCGGCCCGATCGCCCCTGCGATCGAAGGAAGGCTGGTGTTCAACACCCCGTAGTGGATTGAACCCTCAGTCGATCTGCCTGCCCGGCGCCCCGGCGCCGGGCAGGCGCGTGTAGGTGACCCAGGAACTGGTTGCAGCCACGGGGATCGATCGTCTACGGTCGTAGCGACTGAGCAGCGATCTGGAGGGGGGCGCTCATGTCGAGGGGGTTCGGCCGTGCCGTGTTGGCGGCATTCGTGGTGTTCGTGTCGGTCTTGGCGACGATCCCGGGGCCCGGTCCGGCTCCGGCCGCGGCGGCCGACGATCCATCGAACGGGCTGATCGCCTTCGCCGGCGGCCCCTCCAGTTCCACCTACCGGGACTTCCGCATGTATCTCGCCAATCCGGACGGCACCGGGGACGTGCTGATCATCGAGGAAGACCCGATCGAGGTGTACAACCCGGACTGGTCGCCGGACGGGAACAAGATCGTCTACCAGGGCGGGCTCACCGGCACCTACGCCGGCATCTGGGTCGCCGACGCCGACGGCTCGAATCCCACCCAGATCGTCTCGATGCCCTACGCCCTGGCGCCCCGCTGGTCGCCCGACGGGAACCGGATCGCCTTCTGGGTGAACTTCACCCAGAACCCGGACAACCTGGCGATCTGGCTGGTCGACCCCGACGGGTCGAACCTCGAGCGGATCCCCGGCTTCTACTCGGTGGACCAGCAGCCCGCCTGGTCGCCCGACGGGACGAAGCTGGCCTACTTCGGGGCGCAGCCCGACGGGTGGGGCCTGTACACGATGGACGTCGACGGCACCGACCGAACCAAGCTGACCGGCGACACCTTCAACCTGGTCACCAACTACTCGGGGGTCGACTGGTCGCCCGATGGTTCGTACCTGCTGTTCGCCCCGGGTGGCGAGTCGGTCGGCGGACCGGGCGCCTGTGCCGGCAGCAACCAGATCATCCGGGACATCTACCGGATCGACGCCGACGGCACCGACCTGGCCAAGGTCACCGACACCAGCACCTGGGGCGGTCCTCACGAGACGCACCCCCGGTTCTCGCCCGACGGCACCCGGATGCTGTACACGGCGCTGTCGGTGTCCTGCGACGGCGGCAGCCTCGACTTCACCAACCGCCAGGTGTTCGCCGCCGACGTGGACGGCTCGGAGCCGATCGTCCAGATCAGCGACTTCGGCAGCGACCCCGACGACTTCTTCGCCCCGATCGACGCCGCCGTCGGCAATGCCGCCTGGCAGCCATGTACCGGCGCCACGACCGGCCGCTGCGAGTTCGTTCCGCCGACGGCCCCGCAGGACGTGACCGCCTACGCCGGCGACGGATCGGCCTTCGTGACCTGGGATCCCCCGGCCGACGACGGCGGATCGCCCGTCCTCGAGTACACGGTCACCGCCTCGCCGGGCGGGCAGACGGCGGTGGCCGACGGCCTCTCGATCAACGCCGAGGTCGCCGGGCTCACCAACGGGACGGCATACACCTTCACGGTGACCGCCGCCAACGACCCGGGAGCCGGGCCGCCGTCGGCGCCGTCGAACGAGGTCACGCCCGGCGCTGGGGTTGCGCCGCCGCCGCCGACCGGGCTGAACGGGGCGATCGCCTTCGACCGCTCGTCCAGCGTTTGGGTCGCCAATGCCGACGGTTCCCGACAGCTCCCGACCGGGAGGGGTGGGTTCGTCGGCGACTGGTCGCCCGACGGCAACCGGATCCTCTACTGGCGGACGAACCGCTTCTACACCGCCGATATCGACGGCGGGAACGAGTTGCTGGTCTCGAATCACCCCGACGCCACGGGTTCGTACCCGCGTTACTCGCCGGATGGGTCGAAGATCGTCTTCGCCGGCGGGGACGGCCTGTGGGCGCTGGCCGCCGACGGGCTCACCGTCGAGCAACTCACCGACGGGGTCGTCGACCGGATGCCGGCGTGGTCGCCCGACGGCTCCCGGATCGCCTTCGTCGGCGCGGCCCACAGCAAGGACGGCTGGGGCCTGTACGTGATGGACGCGGACGGGTCCGACATTCGCAGCCTGACGAAAAAGACCTTCAACCAGGGGACCGGCTGGGGTGGGGTCGACTGGTCGCCGGACGGCAGCCAGATCGTGTTCAGCGTGTCCGGGCCGGTCCTCGACCCGCCACTCGGCACGCAGTGCCTGTCGAACACGATCGACTACGACCTCTACCTGATCGGCGCCGACGGCTCCGACCTGCGCCGGCTGACCAACACCTCCACGTGGTACGGGCCCAACGAGCGGTTCCCCCGCTTCTCGCCCGACGGGTCGGCGCTCGTCTACTCGGCGCAGAGCGCCGACTGCGTCGGGACCCGGCGGGAGACCACCGACCGCGAGGTGTTCGTCACCAGTGTCGAGGGTGTCGGCGCCCTGCAGGTGGGCACCTCGGGATACGCCGGGTCCGAGGTGCGCACCGCATGGCAGCCCTGCGGGCCGTCGACGGTGCAGTGCGGGCTGCCCCCCAACCAGTCGCCGGCCGCCGACCCGGGCGGCCCCTACCAGGCCGACGACCCGTCCTGGGTCTCCCTGGACGGCTCCGGGTCGTCCGACCCCGACGGGGAGATCACCTCGTGGGCGTGGGACTTCGGCGACGGATCGTCCGGAACGGGGAGCTACGTCTCCCACTTCTACGACACGCCGGGCGTCTACACCGTGGAGTTGACCGTCGCAGACGACGAGGGGGCCACCGACACGGCGACCACCACGGTGTCGATCGGGTACGCCGGGATCTCCTGTGCCGGACTGGCGGTCACGGCCGTCGTGCCGGCCGGCGGGGCGCCGTTCGTCGGGACCCCCAACGACGACGTCATCCTCGGGACCTCGGGCGCCGACGACGTCTCCGGCGGGGGAGGGAACGACACGATCTGCGGCCTCGGCGGCGACGACGTGCTGTCGGGCGGCCCCGGCGAGGACCTCCTGCTGGGCGGCCCCGGCGACGACGTCCTCGACGGCGGCGACGACAACGACAAGCTGCGGGGAGCCGCCGGCGATGACACCCTCGACGGCGGCGCCGGATCGGACCGGATGCTCCCGGAGAACGGCAACGACATCGTCGACGGCGGCCCGGGGTCCGACATCGTCGACTACCTGGCCGGCCAGGGCCCGGTGACCGCCGATCTGGCGGCCGGGACCGCGGTCTACCGGCCCGGCGGCGACACCTGGACCCACACGCTGGTCCTGGTCGAGAAGGTGGACGGGTCGTCCTATGCGGACACGCTCTCCGGCGATTGGAAGCGCAACGTGCTGCGCGGCAAGCAGGGCGACGACGTGATCACCGGCGCCGGCGGCAACGACGACCTGATCGGCGGCACGGGTGACGACCGGATCGAGGGAGGTGACGGTGACGACCTGGTGAAGGGCCAGGCCAACGACGACGTCATGTACGGCGGCGGCGAGAGCGACCGCCTGGTCGGCGGGTCGGGCAACGACGACCTGTTCGGCGATGCCGGCGACGACACGCTGATCGGCGGGCTGATCCGCCACGAGGGGCTGTTCTCGAACACGATGGACGGCGGGGCAGGCGACGACGTGTGCCGCTGGGCGTTCGACGCACAGGTCAACTGCTGATCGGGCGGGCGGTCTCCGGTGGGGCCGCCCGCCCGGTCGTCCGGGCCTTGCGCCGCGCACGCGATTGATGCATACTCATATGCATGAGAACGACGATGAACCTCGACGACACCCTCGTGGAGCGGGCCCGTGAACTGACCGGGATCGAGGAGAAGACGGCGCTGGTGCACGAGGGGCTCCGGGCGCTGATCGCCCGGGAGGCGGCCCGCCGATTGGCAGCGCTCGGCGGCTCGGCGCCCGACCTCGACCTGCCGGCCCGGCGCCGCCCGGCGTGATCGCCGACACGTCGGTCTGGGTCGACCACTTCCGGGGGGCACCCACCCGCCTGCCTGCGCTCCTCGACGAGGGCGTGGTGCAGATGCACCCCTTCGTGGCCGGGGAGTTGGCGCTCGGCGGTATCCCGAACCGTGACGAGGTGCTCGGCTGGCTGGATGCGCTGCCGTCGGCGAATGCCGCGACCGATGACGAGGTCCGCTGGCTGGTCGAGCGCCACCGGCTGTGGGGCCGGGGGATCGGCTGGGTGGACGCCCACCTGCTGGCCGCCGCGCTGCTCGGTTCGGTGCCGCTGCTGACCCACGACCGGACGCTCGCTGTAGTCGCCGCCGACCTGGGTGTGGCTCCCGGGTAGCGGTCTTCGGCGTCCGGGATCAGAGCAGCGCGATCCCGATCGCGAAGGTGAACACGTGCGCCCAGAACGGGGGCTCGAAGGCGAACCGGGTGCGGGGCACGGCGTAGCCGGCCAACCA
>Ga0316577_10001426_pt1 | contig 11296 bp, 11 predicted proteins | sample S5NA_FD_203073 | JGI IMG/M metagenome (GOLD analysis project Ga0316577, IMG submission 203073) | Rhizosphere microbial communities from salt marsh grasses in Alabama, United States - S5-7_050615r2r1 | ecosystem: Host-associated > Plants > Roots > Rhizosphere | place: USA: Alabama | collected... | reverse complement strand
CCGACGTGCTGGTTGGCCCCGGTACGATCGACCAGTGGTTCGCAACCGAGTCAGACCGCAAGCGGCCCTCCTATGCGCAACACCTGCTTCAGGAGATAGCGCCTGAGGAACTGGCCCAGGTGCGGACGTTGTACGAGCGAGAATTGGCCGGTCAGACCGTCCGCTGGCGCACGCGGATTGCGGTTGTCGTGGGGCAAAGGGCTGCAGGCGGTTAGGGTTTTTGCAGGTGTAGGAAGAGGAGCCTGCCGTCTTCCCGCTGCTCGATGATGCGGAAGCCAGCCGCGGAGGCCAACTGCGAATAGTATGCCAGATCACGCCGGTCAGAGGGCCAGGGCTGGCCATACCCCGTTCCGACGGTCTGCGCGCCTCCTACGCTGATGCGAAGCCTGGTAGCGCAGATGTCCCTCTCTTCTCCCTCCGGCCTTGGCGACACGCTCATGTACCAGATCAGGAATTGGCCGCTGGGTTGGAGCACCCGGTACACCTCATCCAGTACCTTCTGTTGATCGTGGCGGCTCTTGAGGTACATCAAGGAGAAGAAGAAAGATTCGATCGGCGGAGGGTGCGGTGTGATGGTCGCTCACGTTCTGCTCCGACAGGCTATCATCTTTTCCGATTGGGTGGATTCTACTGCCCGGCGACAAAACTGAGGATCAGGCCGTGGACGACTTGCTCCACGGGTGCTTTGTCGTCGGTAAAGACGACGGTGGGGTTGGTGAATTCGGTCGCCCGGTCGAGGGATGATTCGGCCACTTGCTTCAGAAGGGGATGGGTCATCAATTCGGTGTTGGCCGCCAGGTTCTCCAGGCTGGTTGGCTGCTTGGTGGCTACAATCAGCACATTGCTCAGATCGTACGAGTTGTCTCCCAGGTCGACCAGGTAGACGTTGGGGAATTCGGCCTTGAGCGTACTGGCGAGGGCGTTGACCAAGCTCCAGTCAGTGCGCGTCCGGCCGGCATTGATGGCAACCACGCCGTTCTCGGTCAGGTGCTCGCGGGCCTCGCGGAAAAACTCGCGGGTGGTCAGGTGGAAGGGGATGTACGGAGGGCGGTAGGCATCGAGGGCGATGACATCGTATTGCCGGGGGCTGTTGGCGAGGAAGTAGCGCCCATCCTGCGCTACGGCGTTCAGATTTGGCTCGTTCATGTCAAAGAACTCGCGGCCCACGCGGATGATCTCTGGATCGATTTCGGCGCCGTCGATGGGAATGGGACCGTAGACGGCTGTGTATTCCTTGGGCACGGTGCCCGCCGCCGAGCCAATGAGGGCCAGGCTGCCCACCTGGCTGGCGGTGTAGGGCGGATTATTAAAGAAGGGGGCGATGAGAAAGTGGTCCCATATCCCGCCAACCAGCACCGACTCGGGATTGTAGATCGAGTGCACGCCCTGGCCTTCGTTCAGCTTGAGCCAGACCTCGTCGCCCCATTGGATGACCTGGATGTAGTTGTAGGCTGACTCGGTCTCGTAGAGCAGTTCGCCAGAGGTGACCGGCTTGATGACGCCACCGGGCAGAAGGACAATCAGGGCAATGAGCGCGGCAGGCATGAGCAGGTAGGGCAGCGCGCGAACCTTCAATTCGGCGAACAGGCCCACGAGCGAGACCGCCATCAGCGTAAATGCCAGGAAAAGGAAGGTGTCGCGGGTGCCGATATTGGGGATCAGGACCAGCACCGGCAGGAAGGTGCCGACGAGGCTGCCGACGGTGGACAGAGCATAGAGGCCGCCGGCGACGTTGCCCGACGACTCGACGGTTTCATCGGCCATCGACAGGCGGATGGCAAAGGGAGAGACGCATCCCAGCAGGGTGACCGGCACCGAAAAGAGGGCGACCACCCCCAGAAGGGAGCCAGCTAGGATGCCGACGCTGTATTGGGAGAAACCCTGCACCGACCAGCTCAGCACCGGACGAGCGATGAAGGGCGCCAATCCTATAAGCAGCGAGGACCAGGCGGTGATCTGGTAGAGCACCCGGTAGTAGGGCTTGCGATCGGCCCATTTGCCACCCACATAGTAGCCCACGGTCAGGTAGAGGAGCACCATGCCAATGAGCACGGCCCAGATGATGAGCGAATTGCCAAAGTATGGATCGAGGAGGCGGGCGGCGGTCAGCTCGACGCCAAGGCTGGTCATGCCTCCGACGAACACGGCGCTCAACAACAGCGTTCTCTTGGCTTTCACAGGTTAGCCCTCGACAAATCGCACATGCCACCGAGATGATATATAGAAACGCCAGTACTCGATTCCCCGGACTGGGGCAGGCTGCTGAACGGAGGGAATTGTACCATTGTTGGTGTCACCTGGCAAACGACCTTGACGATGCGACTGTTTGCTGCTATAGTGATCGCCATGGAAGGGGAAGCGACTATCCGCGCCTTTGACGGCTCGCTGAGCGACGCGAAAGGGCTGCTCGCCGTCGAAGGGGCGACGTTCAATGAATCGCCCTATACCGCCGAGCAGGTGCGGGCCATGCTCAGCGTTGGCGACCAGCGCGCCTGGCTGGCCATTGGCGAGGGCCAGGTAGTTGGCTTTGTGGTTGCATTTCCGACCCATGGCCTGCGCGGCGTGTGCTGGGAGATCGACTTGCTGGCGGTCCATCCCGATTGGACCAGGCGCGGCCTGGCGACACGTCTGATCCGGACGGCGGCGGGCTACGGTGCGAGTATTGCCGGCCAAGCCCGCGCCGTCGTCTCGACGGAGAATGCCGGGTCGGGCCGGGCCTTCCAGCGGGCAGGATTCCGCCGCGCGGGGAGATGCGAGTTGCTGATCTTCCGGACTGAAGACGGGCTCCCGCGCCCGTGGCATGCCCTGGGGATGACCATCCACCAGACGCACGGCGTGGACGATGTGGCAGGCTGCGTGCAGCGCCTTGGCCCGAGCTTTGAATTGGCCGACCTGAGCGAACTCCAGGAGCAGCAGAATTGGACCCTGCTGGTGGCCGAGGCTGGCGACGAGATAGCCGGGTGCGCCGAATTGAGCGAGGTCCAAACTCTACTCTATCATGGGGTGTGGATCGAGTCGCTGGCTGCCACGAGATCGGCGGTGCGCGTTGCCCTGGCGCACGGTGCGTTGGAGTATGGCGTGGACGCTGGCCTGGATGAGATCGGGATGATGGTCCCCGCGGCCGAACACTCGCTGCGGGTGGCTCTGCAGGAGACGGGGTTTCGATCCTTGGGCACGTTCGATTGGTTCGAGACCGAGCTGCCAATGGCCGCCCAGCCCTTGAGGGACGACCGGCGGGAGCGCATGGGAGGCGACGGTGTCTGAGCAGCGCAGCCCGGTGCGCTGGTGGGTGTGGGTGGCTGCCGGTGTTGTCCTGATAGCCCTGACTGCGGTGCTCATCATCTGGTGGCAGCCCATCTATGGCTTTGTAGCGGACCCCGAGAAGGTCCGTGCCTGGATCGAAGGGTTCGGAGCGTGGGGGCCGATCGCGATCATTCTTTTACAAATCACACAGGCTCTCCTGGCCCCGATTCCGGGACAGGCGCTACAGGCAGTTGCCGGCTACCTGTATGGCCCCTGGCTGGGCACGCTCTACTCTGTGATCGGCATGGCCATTGGCTCGCTCATGACCTTCACACTGGCCCGCCTCTTCGGGCGGCCCTTGGTCGTGCGGCTGGTAGGCCAGAAATCGATGGATAGCCTGGACGATCTGGTCCGGAGGGGTGGGGCGCCCTTCTTCTTCTTGATCTGGCTGTTCCCTTTTGCCCCCGATGACCTGGCCTGTGTAGCCGCCGGGCTGACGCCGATGCCCCTTGTCCAGTTCATGGTCTTGATGACCCTGGGGCGCCTATTGGGGGTCTTTGTCTCTGTGTGGATCGGGGCCAACGCCGCCGAGATCAAGCCGGTGTGGTGGATCGTGTCCCTTGTTGCGCTGCTGATCGCTGCCGTAGTATGGTGGCGCTGGGGAAAGCAGATTCAGAAGGCTGTGTTTGGGTTCATCAAGCGGGTGAGCGACCGGTTTCGGAGTTAGAGCCAACGTCTGGTCCCGGCTGAGTGCGGGGCAATCCTGCTCGAAAGGGCGGGAGGGCAGGAATGGCAGCCCGAGGCACTGCTGTTCAGGCTCTTTCAAGGGCGCGGCTTGGCAAAACCGTTCAGCGATGCTATACTTGGCAAGGCGCTGGCAGTTGGGTGCTACGCCCAATGGCGCTAGATCGAAAAGTGGGGAATTAGGCATGGCGAATACGATCACATTGGCCCGGCTTCCACTGCTCATCATCGTGGTCCTTCTGCTCTTTCTTGGAGGCCCGGTGATCCGGGTCATTACTGCCGGGCTTGTGGCCATTCTTATCTTTATGGATACGTTGGATGGAATTGTGGCCCGCCACCGCCAGGAGACGGGGATGTTGGGCAGCAAGCTCGATATCGCTGTGGATCGGATTGTGGAACAGGTCATGTGGATCGTGTACGCTCAGCTGGGGCTGATTTCGGTAGCCATCCCTATCATCTTTATCATCCGCGGCGGGCTGGTGGACACGGTCCGGAGCTTTAGCCTGGTGTGGGGCGAGACCTCGTTCGGGATGATGCAGACCAAGTGGGGCCGGCGGTTGGTCGCCTCCAATTTCATGCGTACAGTCTATGGGGCTGCCAAGGTGGTGGCATTCTGTACCCTTGCGCTGGCGCTGGGATTGCGAGAGCTATGGGCGGGCACCCCCAAGGAAGATTGGGCCCAAGCTCTGTGGATCTTTGCTGTGGTCTGCAGCTGGATCGCTACGGCCATCTGCCTCATCCGAGGCGCGCCGGTTCTGTTGGAGGCTCCCGCCCTCCTCAGAGATTTGGACAGTAAAGTAGAAGAACAGACTACGTAATGATCAATTTACAAAACTTGGCTGTCGATCCCCGGATCATGCGACTGGCAATGCTTTTCAGCCAGCACACACCCGAGCGGATTGGCCATCAGTTATCCTGGTGGGCCGCCAGCACCATCTCCCGGCTCAAACCTGCGGTATACCGTGTCGTAGAGTCCAACCTTGGACCTGTGCTGGGGACCCCAGAAAACAGCACCATACTGGACCAGATGGCGCGGAAAGTGCTCTATCTGGCTATCCGCAGCTACTTTGACCTCTTTCGCGCCCTGAGGCTGACCGAAGATCAGATGGCTGCATTGGTGGATCTTCCGGAGGAGACACGGTCGATCGCCCGTTCGCTGTGGAACCGGGAGGCGGGCACGGTGATGGTGTTCCCGCATCTGAGCAATTTCGACCTAGGGGGACACGCTATCCTGCGCCTGGTTCCAGAGATGCAGTTGTTCACGCTGCCCGATCCTCCTCCCGGATTTCAGTTGCTCAACAAATTGCGGCAGCGTGACGGGGTCACGGTCACACCGCTGAGCACGAACGCGCTCCGGGATGCGATCAAGTTATTGAAGCGTGGGGGCGTGGTGTCGATCGCCGCCGACCGCCCGGTCAGCGACCTGGACGAGCCGTTTACCTTCTTTGGTCGTCCGGCCCGGGTGCCCTCGGGGCATGTGCGCCTGGCACTTAAGACAGGTGCCAGCCTGGTGCTGGCATATTGTGTCCTCTCGCCCGAGACGCAGAGGTACGTCATGCGCTTGGAGCCACCCATGGAACTGATCCGTACGGGGAACCGGGAGGAGGAGGTGCGGCTGAACATGCGGAGCGTCCTGGATGCACTGGAGGGGATCATTGGCAGCTGGCCTGACCAATGGCAGATGTTTGTGCCGGTCTGGCCCGAGTTGCTGACGGCGTAGGGGGAAGGGTCGATGCGCACGCTGATTACCGGTGGAGCAGGCTTTCTGGGGGCAGCCCTGGCGAACCGGCTGGTGAAGGAAGGACACACCGTACTGGCGCTGGACGATCTGACCGCCGGAGATCCGCGGCGGCTTTTGCCTGACGTGCTTCTCACGCGCGGCGACGTCAGAGATGTGCCCAAGTTGTGGACATTGCTGCAGGGTGTGGATTGTGTCTACCATTTAGCTGCCCGGGTCCGGGTTCCGGAGTCGATCTACTATCCGAGCGATTATAACGCGGTGAATGTCGGCGGGACCGTGGCGGTGATGGAGGCGATGCGCGATACCGGAGTCCGGCGGGTGGTGTTTGCCTCGTCGGGGGCGCTCTATGGGGAGCAGGCGCACCAGCCGGTTCACGAGCGGCAGTTGCCCAATCCGAATTCGCCCTACGGTGTGAGCAAGGTTGCTGCCGAGTATTACCTGGCCACGCTGGGCACGCTGTACAACATTGAGACGGTGTCTTTGCGCGTGTTCAATGCCTATGGGCCGGGCCAGGACCTGCCGCCCAGCTATCCTCCGGTTATCCCGCAACTGCTGAAACAGGCGCAGACGGGTGGCTCGCTGGTGATTTTTGGAGACGGCACCCAGACGCGGGATTTTGTGTTTTTGGATGACGCGGTGGACGCTCTGGTGGCGGCGGCGACAGCCACGGACGTGAACCGGGCCGTGATCAATGTCGGTTCGGGGCAAGAGATCAGCATCAACGATCTCGCCGCTTGCGTGGCCCGGGTATCGGGGAAGCAGGTCAGTGTACTGCACAATCAGGGACACGACGGCGGCGTGTCGCGGCTGGTGGCTGATGTAGGCCTTGCGCGCGATCTGCTCGGCTGGACGCCGCGCAGCGAGTTGGAAGAAGGTCTCCGCCTGACGCTGGAGCGCGACCCTCGATTCCGGTAGAGGGGGACGTTTTGTGCTTTTGCAGCCGCATGGGTTTGGAGATTCATGACAGCAAAGAATTCACCTAGATCTGGTACCATGTTGGATGGCGCACGGCTGAGCCTGATGGCGGTGTTCGCCCATCCCGACGACGAGTCGTTCGGGATCGGGGGGACGCTGGCCCGCTATGGCAGCGATCCTGACGTCAGGGTGGCATTGGTGTGCGCGACGCGGGGTGAGGCCGGCGAGATCAGCGATCCAAAGCTTGCGAGCGCGGAGCGGTTGGGCAAGGTGCGCGAACAGGAATTGCGCTGTGCCTGCCGGACACTAGGGGTAGACGCTCTCTTCTTTCTCGGCTACCGCGATTCGGGAATGGCCGGGACCCCGGAAAACGAGGATCCACGCGCCCTGGCCCAGGCCGATTTCGGCGAGGCTGTGGGAAAGGTCGTGGCCCATATCCGGCGGGAGAAACCGGACGTGGTGGTGACGTTCGACGAGAACGGCGGGTACGGGCACCCAGACCACATTGCCATTCACCATATCACCAAGGCGGCCTTTGTCGCGGCGGCCGATCCGGCCCAGCACCGAGAGCAGATCGAGGCTGGGCTGCAGCCACACCAGGCCAGCAAGCTCTACTTCACCGCCATCCCGCGCCGGTTCTTCCGTTCAGTGGTTGCCAAGATGGAGGAGTTGGGGATGGATGTGCCGGAGCGCTACCGGCAGCGCCAGGACAATTCCGGCCTGCCCGACGAAGCGTGCACCACGGACATCTATGTTCAGGACTTTTGGAGTACCAAGCAGGCGGCTGTGGGGTGCCACGCGACGCAACTTGCCGCAGACAGCATCTTTGCCACCTTGCCGCCAGAGATCATGCGCGATCTGCAGGCATGGGAGTGCTTTCAGCTTGCGGAGACCTTTGTAGGCGAGGAGCAAGAGAGCCACGACCTGTTTTCTGGCGTTGAGTGATTGGTTCGACCGGGCGAAGTAGCAATAGCCTTGACGTGGCCCGTTTTCGCCGGCTGCTGTAGCTGACGGAGACGGGTCATTTTGCGAAGGATGGTCTCGTGCACGACTTGCTAGGAATCCAGTACGAACCGAATATCCTGGCTGTGATCGGCGTGATCATCGCCGTGTCGTTTTTGGGCAGCAAGGCGTTTCAGCGCATTGGTATTCCCCAGGTTGTGGGCTTTATCCTGATCGGCGTGGTGCTGGGTCCTTCCCTGCTCAATCTCGTGCCCCTCGAGTTGAGCGACCAACTGGTGGTGATCAGCGAGATTGCCCTGGGGCTGATCGGGTATGACATCGGCAGCCACCTGTTGTTCAGTGACTTGCGCCGGCTGGGGCGCAGTATCCTTTTTATCCTCGTGTTTGAGGCCGTGGGGACGTTTGTCCTGGTTACGCTGGGCATCTATGTTCTGACCCAGTCCTGGTATACGGCGTTCATCTTTGGCGCGCTGGCGTCGGCGACGGCTCCGGCGGCGACGGTGGATGTGCTCGCCGAGTACGATGCCAAAGGGCCGCTGACCACGACGCTCCTGGCTGTGGTCGGCATGGACGACGCGCTGGCGCTGCTGCTCTATAGCCTTGCGGCTGCCTTTGCCGAATCCCTTCTGGCCCAATCGGGACCCCCTTCGATTGGGCAAATCCTAGAGCTGCCGCTGATCGAGATCGGTGGGTCGCTGCTGGTAGGCGGAGGGCTGGGGCTGTTGCTGGACCGGATCATGTGCCGGATGAAGGTACAGCACGATGCGATGGCGGTCTCCATCGGCTTTGTGCTGTTGGGCGTGGGCCTGTCGGAGGCGTTTGGCTTTTCGCTAATCCTGACGAGCATGATCATGGGCGTGGTGGTCGTCAACCGCTGTCCCGATCATGGGCGCCACGTACGTTATACCATCGAACAGGCGGGCCCGGTCATCTATGTGTTGTTCTTTACGCTGGTTGGGGCCCGTTTCCAGGTCTCGCTGCTGCCGACCATGGGCTTGCTGGGAATTGCCTACATCGTGCTGCGCAGCGCGGGCAAGTTCTTGGGCGCTTGGCTGGGCGGAACGCTGGGAAAGGCTGAGTCGGTCGTGCGGAACAACCTCGGTCTCGGTCTGCTCTCTCAGGCCGGCGTTGCGATCGGGCTGGCCCTGGCATCATCGAGGCGCTTTGCCGAATACGGGCCAGAGGGTGAGGCGCTGGGGGCCTTGGTCATCAACGTGATCACGGCTACGACATTCGTGGTGCAGATCGTGGGTCCGATTTGTGTCAAGTGGGCGATCAATCGCGCAGGCGAGATCGGACGGGCCACGCTGGAGCACGATGCGTGGGTCTCGGAGGGATCGGCAGAGGGACCGCACATGCTCCCACCCATGGACGTTGAGATTGAACGCGATGAGTAGGGCCATTGTCTTGTCGTACCGCCATGTTGAGCCGATCCTCTACGCTCGAGAGAAGGGCGAGGGATCGGCTTCGACGTCGCTCGACCTGGGGGTGACGCGGGCGGCAGTTTCGCTGGAGAAGGAGCGCGTGGTGTTTCCCGATGGTCAATGGCTGCCCTGGGATAGCCTCGAGGAGATCAGCGAGAGCGAGACCGGTTGCTATCTGGTGGAGGACAACCTGGTGGAAAAGATCCAGCGGTTCTCCGAGTTCCTGGGCCGTGCCTACAGCCTGATGCCCACCGACGGCGCGCCAACGCTGCTGGTCTCGGGCATTCCCATGCACAGGGTGAAAGGCACCGAACCACATCGAGACACGCTGACCAAGATCCGCGCCGTCTCGCCTGTCACCGGACGGGTGCTGGATACCTGCACGGGGCTGGGGTATACGGCTATCGAGGCAGCCAAGAGCGCCGAGCAGGTGGTGACGATCGAGCTCGATCCGACCGTGCTAGAGGTGGCCCGCCTGAACCCCTGGTCGCGCGCGTTGTTCGAGCATCCCTGCATCGAACAGGTCGTGGGCGACGCATTCGACGAGATCACGCAGTTCGAGGACGAGTCGTTTTCGCGGATTATCCACGATCCGCCCATGTTCAGCCTGGCAGGCGATCTCTACTCGGGCGAGTTCTACCGGGAACTGTACCGCGTGATGCAGCGAAAAGGCCGGCTGTTTCATTACGTCGGGGACCTGGACAGCCGCTCGGGCCGCAACGTGGTCAAAGGGGTCGCGCGCAGGTTGGAAGAGGCGGGTTTTTCGCGGATCATCCGCAGACCAGAGGCTTTTGGTGTGGTGGCGTACAAAGGATCCAGCTCACCCCGGCGCTGAGGGTCTGGGGTACAGCTACTGCTGAGGGAGAGGGCTGTTAGGCCTCACCGTGGGGTCCGGTGTCTACGATGATCAGCCGGTCCAGACTGGCATAGTCCTGAATCAACTGCACATGGGCCTGAGGTAGGTGTTGACGGGCCAGGGCGGTCGCAGCGATTCCTTGGCCCGCGCCGATCTCTAGCAGGATCGCGCCGGCGGGCCGGAGATAGGCGTCCGCCGTCGCCAGCAAGCGGCCGATGAGGTCCAAGCCGTCGGGCCCACCGTCGAGGGCGGAGCGCGGTTCGTAGTCGCGGATCTCGGGGGCGAGCTCTTGCCATTCGTTGGTCGTGACGTAGGGCAGGTTGGCGGTGATGAGATCCACGGGGCCGGGAAGCGCAGAGAGCAGGTCGCTGTGCAGGCAGCGGACGCGCTCGGCAACGTGGTGGCGGCGGGCGTTCTCTGCCACCAGCTCCAAGGCGTCAGCCGAAGAGTCGAGGGCGTAGAGTGTGGCGTCGCGTATCTGCACCGCCAGAGAAACGGCGATGGCCCCGCTTCCGGCGCCGACGTCGGCGATGTGCAGCGGGGCCGCCATGCGGCTGGCGAGCTCCAACGCGTGCTCGACCAAAAGCTCCGTCTCGGGCCGGGGAATGAGGACCCGGTGGTCCACCAAGATGTCCAGCCCAAAGAATTCCCGCTGGCCGGTGATATAGGCCAGCGGCTCGCGATGGCCGCGCCGCCCGACCAGGTCGCGGTAGCGGGTGAGTTGCTTGGGAGTCAGACGTTGCTCGGGCCGGGCCAGGATCGCGGCCCGGTTCGTGCCGAGTACGTGGGCAAGCAGGAGCTCGGCGTCCAACCTGGGCGACTCGACGCCCTGGACGTCCAGGTGAGCAGCTGCCTGGGCCAGCGCATCATCGAGCCGCATCCGCTCACGCCCCGATGGCTTGCAGGCGCTCCGCCTGGTCGGTGGTGGCCAATTCGTCTATGATCTCGTCCAGGTCGCCATCGACGATGGTTTCCAGGCGATAGAGGGTTAGCCCGATACGGTGATCGGTGAGCCGGTTCTGCGGGTAGTTGTAGGTGCGGATCTTTTCGCTTCGCTCACCGGAGCCCACCTGCAGGCGGCGCTCCTCGCCGCGCTCTTCGAGTTGTGCCTGTCGCTCGGCCTCGTAAAGCCGGGCACGCAAAACGGCCATGGCCCGCTCGCGGTTCTGCGTCTGGCTGCGCTCGCTCTCGCAGGTGACGATGGTGTCGGTGGGCAGGTGGACGATACGCACCGCGGTGGCGTTCTTTTGCATGTGCTGGCCGCCTGGCCCGGACGAGATATAGGCTGTGATGTCCAGGTCGGCGGGGCTGATCTCGATCTCGACGTCGTCGATCTCGGGCAGCACGGCTACGGTGGCGGTGGAGGTATGGATGCGGCCCTGCGACTCGGTGACGGGCACGCGTTGCACG
>Ga0316577_10001425_pt1 | contig 11299 bp, 11 predicted proteins | sample S5NA_FD_203073 | JGI IMG/M metagenome (GOLD analysis project Ga0316577, IMG submission 203073) | Rhizosphere microbial communities from salt marsh grasses in Alabama, United States - S5-7_050615r2r1 | ecosystem: Host-associated > Plants > Roots > Rhizosphere | place: USA: Alabama | collected... | reverse complement strand
GAGGACAGAGGTGAGCGATCCAGGCTCAGGAAGCTGGCGAAAGAGATCGTTCCCAAGGGGAGCGGGGGCGTCATCGTACGCACCGTGGGCGAGGAGCTGAACCGGAACACCTTCGAGAAGGAGTTCAAACGCCTCCACCAGAGTTGGCAGCAGATTCAGAAGAAGGCCGAGACAGTGGAGGCCCCGAGCCTCGTCCACAGTGAAGCCAAGCTCATCAGCGGGGTCATCCGGGATCTGTTCAGCGACAAGTTCGATTCCCTCACCGTGGACAACCGGGAGATCCACGGAGAGATCACGCGATACGTTCGGTCGGTGGACCCGGACCTGCTGGGGCGCCTCCGTCTCTACTCCGACCGCCTTCCCCTCTTCGACAAGTTCGAGATCAATGAGGAGCTTCACCTCGCGTTCCAGAAGAAGGTCAACCTCCCTTCCGGGGGGTATATCGTCATCGAGCCCACCGAGGCCCTGGTGTCCATCGACGTGAACACCGGGCGTTTCACCGGCAAGAAGAAGAAGGACCCGGAGCACACCATCCTGAAGACCAACCTGGATGCGGCAAGAGAGATCGCCAAGCAGCTCCGCTTGAGGGACATCGGCGGTATCGTCGTCTGCGACTTCATCGACATGGAGTCCCAGAAGAACCGGGATCGCGTCCTCCACGAGCTACGGAGCCATCTCGGTCGAGACAGGGCCCGCACCAAGGCGTTCGAGGTATCGGACCTGGGGTTGGTGGAGATGACCCGGCAGCGCGTACGCCCCTCTCTCTTCCAGACCCTCACCGAAACCTGCTCCCACTGCGGGGGCGCAGGGAGGGTCTACTCTCCTGCGACGGTGGTCCGACGGGTGGAACGAAGCCTGAATCGGATCGCCGCCGAAGGAAAGGAAAAGCGGATCGTGGTCCGGTTGCACCCCGAGGTGGCCCTCCAGATCCTCGAGCAGGAGGCGAATTTCCTCCCCACGGTCCGCAAGAGGACCGGAATGAAGGTCGAGCTCCTGGACGACCCCCTCATGCGCCAGGACGAGTACCGTCTGCTGGCGGGGCCGGCTGAGACCGACGTGACGGAGAGATACGTGGCGGGGTGAATCCCGGACTGCCACGGTGCATCTCGAGGCGCTGAGAGCGGGGTTGACCGAACGCTCTTCTTCCCTACTTTTCATAGGCTATACGGTTCGCACAGTTTACTGACTTGAGGGCCCTATGTACGCGGTCTTTCGGACGGGCGGAAAACAGTTCAGAGCGGAGCCTGGGAAGAAGATCCGGGTGCCGACGCTGGACGCGGAGCCCGGAGAGTCCATCACTTTCGAAGATGTCCTCCTGGCCTCCGACGGGAGCGAGGTCCAGGTCGGTGCCCCGACGGTGGATGGCGCGAGGGTGAAGGCCGAGATCCTTCGCCATGGGAGAGACAAGAAGATCATCGTCTTCAAACGGAAACGCCGGAAGAACTCCCGTCGGAAGCAGGGACACCGTCAGGGCTTCACCGAGCTCAGGGTGGACGAGATCGTCGTTTGATCGCCTTCGGCTCTCCGGCCCGAAGGCTCTCAGGAGGTAATGATGGCTCATAAGAAGGGTGTGGGATCCAGTCGAAACGGGCGGGACAGCAACCCGCAGTTCCTGGGCATAAAGCGATATGGAGGCGAGACGGTCCGGGCCGGCGGGATCATCGTCCGGCAGCGCGGCACGAAGTTCCATCCGGGCCGCAACGTGGGGAAGGGGCGGGATGACACCCTTTTCGCCAAGATCGACGGCATCGTCACCTTCGAGTCCCGCAGAAGCCGGAAGCAGGTGTCCGTCTACCCCGCAGAGTAAGCACATCGGGGTCCCGTCCGGTCCGTCCCTGCGTTCGTGGCAGGGCGGACCTTTTTTCTTGCGCCGTGGTATCAGGCTGGACACGACAAAAAGTCGAACCGGAAGTGGCCCATTCGGGCATCCCCTTGCTCCCCCATCGCAGTCCTTTCGTGTTGGAGCGAAGGCGCGGGGAGGAAAGAGAGTCTAGAGGTGGACCATGATGGTTGAAAACAGAACGGAAGCGTGGCGAAGACCGGGGTCCCCGGTCTATTCCTCCCCCCATCTCGACAAGCAAGATCTTCTGCGCCGGCGAGGCTTCGATCCACGGGTCTTTCGTCGTCGCATCCTCCTGTTCGGAGGCGGGTTCGTTCTCATCCTCCTGCTTCTGGCCTTCGGGGGTCAGCGGGAGGGAGAGGAAGAATGGGGCCCCCACGTGGCGGAGATCGCTCCGTCCCTCGCCCTTCCCGTGGAGATGAACCAGCAGGTGGAGCATTGGATGGAGCGCTACCTCACGGACCAGCGCCCCATTTTCGAGAGGTATCTGGAGCGGGAGGGCCTCTATTCCGACATGATCCGGAAGGCGTTACGCCGCCGGGGAATGCCCGAGGAGCTGGTCTTCCTGGCGGCCATCGAGTCGGGCTTCACGCCGGGCGCGACCTCCCGGATGGCCGCCATGGGGATGTGGCAGTTCATGGGGCCCACGGCACAGGCCTACGGGCTACGGATCGACGGCTACGTGGACGAGCGGAGGGATCCCATCCGTGCCACCGAAGCCGCGCTGGACTACCTCCAGTCCCTTCACGACCGCTTCGGCTCCTGGTACCTGGCAGCCGCCGCCTACAACGCGGGGCCTACGAGGGTCGCCCGGGCGGTTCAACGGCATGCGCAGGATGGGGCGGCCGAGGAAGAGCTCTACTGGGAGATCGTGGACCTCCTTCCCACGGAGACCCGTGCATACGTTCCGAAGATGTTGGCAGCCAACCTTCTGGCTCAGGCCGCGGAGGATTACGGCTTCGACGTCCAGCGTGCGGAGCCTGTCCGGTTCGACCGGGTATGGGTCCCGGGAGGAACCAGCCTGGCCGCGGTGGCGAAGGCGGTTGGGGTCCCGGTGAGCCGTATAAGAGAGTTGAACCCGCACTTGTTGAAGGGAGTGACTCCTCCCGGGGAGCCCTTCGGGATCCGCGTGCCGCCGGGGCGTTCGACTCTGGTGGTGGCATCCCTGGGTAGCCGGTGGCGGAACATCTACCTCGACGAGTGAAGGAGGGACCAGGCCGGCGACGGCCTGCTAGGCCGGGCCCTCCTGTTCCTCGCGGGCGGAGGCCATGATCCTCCAGATGACGTCCCGCGTCAGCTCCTCGTCCACTCCCCTCTTTCGGGCCATCTCCGCCGCGCGCCGCACCACCGCGGCCTCCCGGGAGGGATCCAGGACCGGAAGCCCCATTCCTGCCTTGAGCTGCCCGATCTCCAGAACCAGGGCCCGGCGTTCACCTACCAGCTCGACCAGAGCCTCGTCCACCTCCAGGATCCTGTCCCTGAGGCTGTCAATTCTCTCCAGGGCCTCCTTGCGGCTCCGGTCCTCCCCTCGGGGACGCCCCTCTTTCTCCATGGTTCAGCTCCTGTTTCCCCCGGTTCGGGCCACGCGGAGAAAAGTCTCGGCCCTCCCGGGATCCGGGTTACGCGTGAAGAGAGTGACCAGGAGAAGGACCGGCACGTGCACCATGAGCCCGAGAATCCCTTCGTGGAGATCCCAGGGCCGCAGGCCGGAGTTGAAGAAGAAGAAGAGGGTCACCACGGAGCCGGAGATCAGTCCGGCGACGATACCGGGGGTGGTAGCCCGTCTCCAATAGAGGGCGGCAACCAAGGGCGGGGTGAACTGGGCGATGATCCCATAGGAGCTCAGCAGGAGCACCACCAGGGAGACCCCCTGGTAGAGGGCAAAGAAATAGGCCACAGCCCCCATCCCCACCACGAGCGCCCGCATGAGGACTCGCTGTTGCCGGTCATCCAGCGTTCTGAACCGGCCGACCCCGTCCTCCACCGCCACCGAGGCCCCGGCATGGAGGAGCGCGTCTCCCGTGGACATGGAGGCCGAGAGGGCTCCGGCACAGAAGAGTCCAACCACCACGGCCGGAAGCTGGCTCTTCAGGATCATGAAGGGGAGGATGAAGTCCGCTTCCGGGGGGGCCTCGGGGAAGAGGACACCGGCGAATCCAATGATGAAGACGGGGATCAGAAAGAGCTGAAAGGTGGGGAACAAGACCACCGTCCGGCGTATGGTCTCGTCGTTCTTGGCCGTGAAGGCTTTCATGAAGAGGTGGGGCCACATCGCCACCCCGATGGCGCTTACCAGAATGGCCGTGGAGTACCCCCCCCAGCTCCAGGGCTCCCCGTTGGCTGCCAGACCCGGGACGGTGAGAAGCTCCGGCCGCTGGGCGGCGATGCGGGTGAACATGTCCCCCACGCCGCCGTAGAGTCGGAAGGGCAGGTAGATCCCCAGGGTCCAGGCGATGATGAGCATGAAGATCCCCTGGAAGGTATTCGTCCACCCCACCGCGGCTACGCCGCTGGTGAGGACGTACAGCAGGACGATCCCATACGCCACCGCTGCCCCCAGCCAGAGGGGCACGTGCCCGTCCGTCACCGCCTCGATGACGATCCCGGCCCCTCTCATCTGCAGGGTGATGTAGGGAATGAAGGCCAGGACCGTGAGGACAGCCATCAGGACGGAGAGGAAGCGGGAAGGGAACCGGCCCACCAGCAGCTGAGCCTGGGTCACGTATCCGTACTCCCGGCCCAGGCGTGCGGCCCTGGGGCCCATGGAGTACCAGGGGGCCATCCCCAGAACGCCGTAGGAGAGAATGTAGAAAGCGGCGGCCCCCCTGGAGTAGGCCCAACCCGGCCCGCCGAGGAAGGCAAAGGCCGAGAACATGGTGGCCCCGAAGATGAAGTACATGATGAGAAGGCCGAACGCCCGATCCCCGGCCACGTACCCGGTGACGCTCTTGGAGGCCTTCCTTCCGGCTCGGAGGCCAATTCCCAGGGTGACCGCGAGATAGAGAGCGATGATGGCCCCGATGAGCTGCCAGCGCTCCATCATCCCTCCCCGTCCGTGGTGGCCCGCTCAGCTCCGCTTCCTCCGGCCCCCGACTCTCCGGGGACCGTGGGGTCAGGCCCTTTTCCCTCCGCCCTGTCCAGGATCACCAGGACGAAGAACGACAGTCCCACCCAGGAGGCGATCCACGCCATGGAGAATGGCAGCCCGAAGATCAGGGGAAAGATCCGGTTTCCCAGGATCATACCCGGCCAGGTGACCCCCGCGACAAAGAGGAGGAAGAAAAGGATCGTGCCTCCGCGAATCCAGCGAACGCTCACTTTCCCTCCTGGTCCAGGGCCGACGCCACCTCCTCCAACGCCATGGTCAGCTCATCGATGAGAGTCCGGGTCGCAGACGGGGTCAGGCCCTCGTGGCCCACCTGGCTTCTCAGGGTGCGTATCCGGACGGCGGCGCCTCGGATTCGGCTGGCGGGATCGGCAGGTGCCAAGTCGGGGAACAGGTCTTCTTTCTTCATTCCACCTCCCCAGTTGGTCAGAGCCTGCCTCAGAAGTGCTACACCGGTCCGTCGGCGGGTCGATATGGGCTGGATGCCTTTTCCCCGGCGGGCATGTCCCCCATTATTCAGTTCATACGGGGTTCTGCGAGGGGCAAGCTACGGGCGACTTTTCGGGCGGGCAAGGAAGGAGTCGTGTGGGTACGCTCCTTGCAGAGCGGAGGAATGTCACGAGGCTCAATTCGGAATCCTTCACCTTGCTGCGGATGACCCGTCCTTCTGTTTCCATTCTCCTGAGCGGTGGAGTATGTGTCGCTCTGACACTCCTCGTGTCTGCCTGCGAAGACAGGGACAATGACCCCCTCGCCATGGCCGTGGCACCGGAGACCCACGGGGCGCTGCTCCTCACCGAGGGGATGCCCACCGTCTCCGACCTGGTGCAGGAGCATGGTCTGGAGACCCAGGTCGCCGGAGAGTTGGACGCCTGGTGGGGCTCCTGGGACCTGGATTCCCGAGAGGGTCCCAAGGCCAGGGCCTCCATCTATCCTTCGGTTTCGCGACTCCTCTATCCGTATCTGATGGAGGAAGGAGTAGCCGATCTCCTGGCCCGAAACGAGGAGAACCTGCGGGCGGCCCAGAGCGTGGAGCTCCTTCTGGTGGCCGACGCCGTGGATGCGGCCATGAGGAATGCCTGGCGGTATCACAACGAGGCCGTGGCGGCGCTGAGACGGGGGATGGGAGAGCTGGCCCTGGGCCTTGCCCTGCGATCTGCGGATGCGGTCCGGGAAGTGAGTCCTGAACAGGTGGCCCGGGCCCTTCTGAGAACTGCCGGTGATGCCCTGAGAAGAAACCCCGAGACTCCTCCGTATTCCGAAGAAGAGCTGACCCGGATCCGGCGCCTGACGAGCGGGGCGGAAGAAGCCCTGGAAACGGGGGACTATCCCCGAGCGATTCGTCGGGCTTACTATGCCTGTCAGCTCCTGGGGGCGGCATCGGGCTGAGGCTGCAGGGTCATTGCCAGACCCCAAGTCCGTTCCCAGGGCCGATCCGGGGAGCGGATTTTTCTTTCCGATGAGGGGTACCTTGAGTACCACACCCCAAAGGAAGAGGACGGGAGATGTCCGGTCACCACAGAATCGTTGCTGCTCTGGCCTTCCTGCCGATGCTCAGTCTGCAGCCCCTCAGCGGGCAGGTGGGCGGCGCTGGATCGGTCTACCGAGTCCCGGTCCAGGGGGTCATAGAGCTGGGGCTTGCGCCGTTTGTCGAGAGGAGTCTCCGGGAAGCCCAGGAGGCCGGGGCCTCCGCCGTCATCCTCGAGCTGGAGACTCCCGGGGGCCGGGTGGACGCGGCTCAGCGGATCGCCAACGCCATTGTGGACTCGGAGATCCCGGTCTACGCCTTCGTCAACCACCACGCCTATTCTGCCGGGGCCATGATCGCCCTGGCCACCAACGAGATCTTCATGAGGCCGAGCTCCGTCATCGGTGCGGCAACTCCGGTGGTCGGTTCCGGTGAGAAGGCGCCAGAGAAGATCGTCTCTGCAATGAGGAGTCAGATGCGGGCGCTGGCGGAGGCCAGAGGGTTGGACCCCCGGGTCGCCGAGGCCATGGTGGACGAGGACATCGAGATCGATGGTGTGGTGGAATCAGGTAAGCTGCTGACCCTCACCACTTCCGAGGCGGTAACCCTGGACTATGCCCGAGAAGTCGAGGACTGGGACGGCCTCATGCAGGCCCTGAACCTGGCGGGCGATCCGGTATACGATGCTCGCGTGAACTGGGCTGAGAGAGTGGTTCGCTTTCTCTCCAACCCCATCGTGTCACCCTTCCTCCTCTCCCTGGGTTTCCTGGGCCTCATTGCGGAGATCAAATCCCCCGGATTGGGTTTGGCCGGATTTGCGGGCCTTCTCTCCCTGGCACTATTCTTCGGATCCCACATGATCCTGGGGCTGGCGGGGATCGAGGATCTGATCCTGTTCGGAGCGGGAGTCGTGCTCATCGGCGTCGAGATCTTCATCATCCCCGGTTTCGGGTTGTTTGGAGTGCTCGGCGGGGTAGGCGTCCTGGCGGGAGTGTACCTGAGCCTGATCGGAGGAATCCCCACCGTCCCTGATTTTGCGCAGGCCGGGGCCGTCCTATCCACCAGCCTGCTCATCATCCTCCTTACCTCCTGGGCACTCCTCCGGCACCTCCCCCAGAGCAATCGGCTGGCTCGAAGCGGGGTCTTCCTGGTGACGAAGGGAGCGCGGACGGATGGGTGGGCGTCGGCTCCCCGCAGGCTGGATCTGGTGGGTAGGGAAGGGGTGGCTCTCACCGATCTCCGGCCGTCGGGAACCGTGCTCATCGGGGAGGAGCGGGTGGATGCCGTTTCCGAGTCCGAGTGGATCGAGGACGGGACCGCCGTCAGGGTCGTGAGCTCGGAAGGATACCGCCACGTGGTTCGGCCCCTCCGGAAGTTGGAGGACGCGTCGGCGGATAAAGGGGAGGAAGGCAGACAGGGCTGACGGAATGGGAACGGTATAGGATGTGTCGCAGGACTTCGGAAGGGACGACTTCGTAATCCTCGGCCCAGTTCGGCCGGGTCACGCTCCAACGGAGGAATGGGCAAATGCAGGATGAGTTTCTGATTACCACCACCTTCTTTCTCATCGGGGCCGTAATCCTCCTTTCGGTCATCGCCTGGGCCATCCCGGTCCGGCTCTGGATCGAGGCCATTTCGGCGGGGGTTCGTGTGGGGATCGGCTACCTGGTGGGGATGCGCCTTCGGAAGGTGAGCCCCCCAGCGGTGGTTCGTCCCCTGATCTGGGCGAACAAGGCCGGACTGGATCTCCAAATCAACGACCTCGAGGCTCACTATCTGGCCGGCGGCTCCGTGGACCGGGTGGTCCGGGCCATGATCAGCGCCGACAAGGCCAACATCGATCTCACCTTCCGGCAGGCAGCCGCCATCGACCTGGCGGGCCGGGACGTGCTGGAGGCCGTCCAGGTGTCGGTGAACCCGAAGGTCATCAACACGCCCAGGGTGGCGGCCATGGCGAAGGACGGCATTCAGCTCATCGCCGTGGCCAGGGTCACGGTCCGGGCCAACATCGACCGCCTGGTCGGGGGTGCCGGGGAGGAGACCATCCTGGCCCGGGTGGGTGAGGGAATCGTATCCACCATAGGATCCTCCGATACTCACAAGTCGGTCCTCCAGGATCCGGACAACATCTCCAAGACCGTTCTGTCCAAGGGATTGGATTCCGGGACCGCATTCGAGATCCTCTCCATCGACATCGCCGATGTGGACGTAGGGAAGAACATCGGGGCAGAGCTCCAGACGGATCAGGCCGAGGCCGACAAGCGGGTGGCCCAGGCCCGGGCCGAGGAGCGGCGAGCCATGGCCGTGGCCCAGGAGCAGGAGATGAAGGCCCAGGTCGTGGAGATGCGGGCCCGCCTGGTGGAAGCCGAAGCCCAGATCCCCATGGCCATCGCCGATGCTTTCCGGGGTGGGAATCTTGGGGTCATGGACTACATGAAGTACCGGAATATCCAGTCCGATACTGCCATGCGTCAGTCCATTGCCGGGGAGGACGACGCGCCCACGCAGGAATCGAGAGAGTAGGGGCCTTCAGCCATGGAAGGCTTTTCGGGACTCTTCATCGTCCTACTCTTCATCGCCTTCAGCGTTCTGGAGGGAGTGGGGAGAAAGCGGAAGGGCCAGCAGAAGGCGGCCCCGGGGGAGCCTGCCGCCCCTGGACCCACCGACGCATCGTCCTCCCGACCGGCTCCCACCCCCTCCCGGTCCCCGGCAGGGGCGGGCCGTGGGGAACAGGGAAGGGGCTCGGAGGGGCTGGTCCCCAAGGAAATATGGGAGGAGATCCTCGGACTGGCCCGGGGAGAGCCTCCGAAGCCCAGAACCGCCGCGCCCGGTCCTCCCCCGCGTCCACCCAGGCCGGAGGCGGAGACGCTGGAGGAGATTCCGCCCTTCGAAGCCCGAAGCCTGGAACCCCTGGAGGTTGACCGTGACCGGCCTCCACCCAGGGAGCAGGACCGGGAGCAGGGCCGCTTCGCCCGGTCAGGGTCCGGCTACTCGAAGGCCCTCACCCCCCGCGAGCCATCCTCACCGCAGCGGACGGGAGCGCTGGCCGCCTCTGGGAGGGGACGGAAATTGAAGGGGGATCTGCTGGGGGACGGTTCGCCGGAGGACCTCCGGAAGGCCATCATCCTCACGGAGGTTCTCGGGCTCCCCCTGGCCTTGCGGGAATAGGGAGGAGCTCGGCAGGGGGCCGGAGCGGACGAGGCCCGAAGGAAGCTCCACTACCAGGTCCACGACGGCGTAGGAATCCTCCGGGGCCCGGACGTGGACCGTGTCGCTCCTGAAATCCAGGAAGGTCGCCTGGACGATGATGAGCTGGTCCCCCGGGGCATCGCAGACGGTGTAGCGTCCCTCCTGGTCGGTAGACGCCTCCACCCACCGGTTCCGGCCACCGAGCCTACCGGGAGCGACGAGCTCGGCCTCCAGCCATTCCAGGCGAACCGAGGCACCCGGGATCGGTTCCCCCCGGGCCTGGTCCCGGACCACTCCGGTAATCATGGCCGAGCCTAGCCGCCGCTCCTGTCCTCCACATGCCTCCAGCAAGATGCTTCCGAGAGCGGGCACACCCAGGAGGACCTCGGACACCTCCCCGGGGGTGATCTCCACCTCCACCCCCCTCGGCAATACGCCCAGCGTGTCGAGGCGGGGATGGGTGAAAGCGGCGGTGAAAACTCCCTCCGGGATCCCCTCCATCAGGAAGCGTCCGTCCGCCCCCGTCACAGCGGAATAGGTCGTTCCGGAGAGGTAGACGTTGGCCCCCTCCAAAGGCCCGTGCCCCGTACTGTCCCACACCAGCCCCGAGAGGAATCCCCGCTCCGACCGGGAGATCTCCGTTCGGTCCAGCGTGGAGATTCGCGTGACCTCCCCTCCGGCTTCCCGGATTCCGGAGACGTATATCCCGGTGCGGCCCGCTCCGGCCACGGCCAGGTCCTGGGCCATCTGCGGCATCCGGATCCACCACTTCCGAACGATCCATGCGCCGTTGGGAAGCTCCTCGAACTCTACCCGTCCGTTAGCCACACCCCTGGCTTCTTGATAGGGCGCCGCAGTGTAGCCGAACTCCAGAAACCGCAGCGCCGCGGTCGCCCGGTCCAGCCAGAGGGTCCCCTCGATGTCGTACAGGTTGGTGGTGCGGGCAGGTTCGAAGGCCAGACCCAGGTTCTCCTCGTTCCCCTGGTCGAAACGGAGGTGAAAACAGTGCGTGTCCAGGAACTCGTCCGAGAGGAGAACGGTGGCGTCGGGTCCGTAGTAGGTCCATCCGCCGTCCTCCGATTGCTGAACAAAGCCCTTCGCCATGAGCTCTTCCGCGGGGAGGCTGCGGATGGGGCTTCTGGACACGCCGTTGCTGACCCTCTGGGTCTCACTCTTGATCCGTTGGGCACCCTGGTCCATGTCCCTCTCGTAGTTCACCACCTGAAACCGATACGCCCCCTCCCGTTCGGTCCATTCCTGAACCGTGAGGGCCTTGCGGGCCTCCTCCCAGACTCGGGCCAGGTCCATCCCCTCCTCGGGTCGGACCACACAGCGCTGTTCCCCTTCCACCCTGAGCTCGTCCAGCTGGATCGCTACCTCTCCCACCTCCATGCGAAGCCCGAAGATCTCACCCTGGGCGAGAGTGAGGGCCTCGGAAGTCGAGGTCTCGAATCCGATCCGCTCTGCCCGGACGACATAGGTCCCGGGCCCGGGTGCCCGGAGTATGAACCGTCCGGCGGCATTCGTGAGATACCCGTCGTGCTCCTCGCCCTGGGCGCCCAGGAGTAGAACGAGCGCCCCTTCGACAGGCTCCATCGTCTCCCGGTTCACGAGTTGGCCCTGAACGGTCTGGGCGGAGAGACGTCGGGAGCCGGCCGGGGTGAGGCCGACGGCAACAGCCAGAAACACAAGGAGG
>Ga0316577_10001424_pt1 | contig 11303 bp, 13 predicted proteins | sample S5NA_FD_203073 | JGI IMG/M metagenome (GOLD analysis project Ga0316577, IMG submission 203073) | Rhizosphere microbial communities from salt marsh grasses in Alabama, United States - S5-7_050615r2r1 | ecosystem: Host-associated > Plants > Roots > Rhizosphere | place: USA: Alabama | collected... | reverse complement strand
GGCCGACGCGCTGGGCAAAATCGGCACGCTGATGGTGCGACATCCTGAAATCAAAGAGATGGATCTCAATCCGGTGCGGGTATACCCGCAAGGCTTGCTGGCCCTCGATGCCCTCATCGTGTGCCGATAAGTAGTAGAGAAACGATGCTGAACGCAACTGAAAAACAGCGCTACCTGCGCCAGCTGATCATGCCTGAAATCTCAGAAACCGGCCAGGCCAAAATTGGTAAGGCCAGCGTCTTCATCGCCGGGATCGGCGGATTGAGATCGATATCCGCCTCATACATGACTGCCGCGGGAGTGGGGCGAGTCCGCCTGGTGGTCCGCGATCGGGTGGAACTTTCCAATCTTAACCGTCAGATCATGCATTACACGCCGGATATCGGCAAAGGGAAGACCCGCTCTGCTGAGGAGAAACTTCGCCAATTAAATCCGGGTTGCCAACTCGAAGCGATTCAGGTGTCCATCACACGGGAGGATGTTATCGACCTGGTTCGAGGCTGTGATCTGATTCTGGATGCCACGGACAATTGGGGCACGCGCAAGATCCTCAATTTTGCGGCCATTGCCCTGCAGATTCCCTTCATTTATGGCGGGGTTAACGGTTTTTCCGGGATGGTCGCCTTTTTTCGGCCCCAGAAGACGGCCTGTATTGAATGCATTTTCCCGGACGGCCCCAACGAGCCGGCGGTACCGATCGGCGTACTGGGGCCTATGGCCGGATTGGTGGCCGCATTGCAATGCATCGAAGCCATCAAACATATGCTTGGTTTGGAATCCTCTTTGATGAACCGGTTGCTGCGCATCGACGGCAGGAACATGTCTTTTAAAAAGACTCAACTGACCCGCAACAAAGACTGCAATGCCTGCAGTGGCGGAGGGAATTACCATGTCACAGGGAATAAAAGTGATCCTCAACGGATGTGAAGAGCGCGTTTCCAAAGGGGCGACCATCCTGGACTTGCTCGCCCTGTTAAACGAAAACGATCAACATTTGATCGTCGAACACAATGATATGTTTATACCACTATCCAAATACGCCTCCCGTATCGTTGCGGATGGCGACAGCGTCGAATTCGTCAATCCGAATCTGGGCGGCTGAGCCGACAGCAAGATCCAGGCCCGAACACCCGAAGCCGCGACAGGTCATTTATAGGGTGGCAGTTTAGATACATTTTGAAATCAACTACAGAAGGGAAGCAATGATCTTACCGAGATTTGAGTACAGCGCGGCCGCGACACCCGCGGAAGCCATATCGATGATTGCCGGCCATGGGTGCAAAGCAGAAATTATGGCCGGTGGTACCGATATCATGGTGAATATGAAGCGCCGGGTCGTTGCCCCTGATCTGATCGTCTCGATTCACAAACTGGATCAGCTGCGCGGATTTGTTCAGCGGGCGGAGAATCAGCTTCGTATCGGCGTCTTGAATACCATGCACGATATCGCGGCATCCGACCCGATGACCGAGCGCTTTCCAGCCCTGGCCACGGCAGCCAGTGGGATGGGATCGCCCCAGATCCGAAACCGCGCCACCATCGGCGGCAATCTGGTCTCTTCGCGTCCGGCAGCCGATACCATCGGTCCCCTGATCGGCTACGGTGCCAAGGTGCGGTTGCAGGGCGCAACAGATGAGCGACTGGTGGCCCATTCAGGATGCCTTCATCGAGGGGGGGGGGTGCCATTCAGTGCGGATTCTGTTCGTCGGGCATAAGGCCAAAGCAGAAACGCAAACCGATCGCTATGTGACCGAGATCCCGGACAAGGACCAAAAAATTCTGCAGATTGCCAGAGAAAGAGTGGCGATTACGATCTGGATGAGTTCTTTGCCTGGATAGAAGATATTTGCAACAATAACCATCCCCACTAAAAAGGTCACGGCAGATAAAAGGTATTTTTCGCCCCGCAACTCGTGTGCATCCAGAAATGGTAGATTTGGGTTCCTGGCAAGGCCCGAGCGGGTTCTCAATAGCATCATTGTATACCAGTCGCTGGATGGCGCGCGCCTCAACCTTCGCCCGGCACCGATTGGGTACCGTACAAGCGGGCCGTATTTTCGGTGACCGCCTCGGCGACCTCAGCCTCGCTGATCTCCTTGATCCGGGCGATGGCCGTGATGGCGACGGTGATATTGGCGGGTTCGTTGCGCACCTGGGGGTCGGGGCCCAGCACCGGGCTGTCGCTCTCCACCAGCAGGCACCCCAGGGGCAGTTGCTTGACCAGCTTTTGCTTCTGGCGGGACCGCACCAGCGATGGCGGAATCGAGAAAAAGTAGCCCGCTTCGACCCCCGGCAGGGCCGCGCCGGCCTTGCCGTCAAAGGCATGCAGCTGGACCTTGCGGGCATTGTTTTCCAGCAGCAGCGCCACGGCGTGGCGGCCGGCGGCCCGGGAGTGGATATTTAACGGCAGGTCCAGTTCGTTGGACAGGGCGATAAACCTCCTGAAAATCTCTCTCTGGAGTGCCTTATCAGATTCCTCCTGGACGGCCCAGTAATCCAACCCCACCTCGCCGATGGCCGCCAGGTGCTTGCGGTTCTGTCGAATGAATGTTTCCATTTCGGCGGCCTGTACAAGATCGAGATGGGTCGGGTAGAGTCCGGCGGCCGCCATGATCATGGGCTGGGCGGCCGCCAGATCCAGGTTCTTGCAGGCATCGGCGATATCTTCCCCCACCGCGATCACCCCCCCGACCCCGGCGCGCCGAGCGCGGCCCAGCACCGCGTCCCGGTCATGATCAAAGCCGGGATCACAGAGGTGGGCGTGTACGTCCACGAGTCGGGGGCCTGGTTGCGGCACGCTGGTTCCCCCCCTTCCCCGCTATTGATGGGATTCCTTTGGGGCCGTCGTTTCAGCGGTGGTGGCCGTTTTCTTCGCCGGTTCCGAAGCGGGCGACTCTTCCGCAGCTGGTTCCGACCCCGTTGTTTGCTGCTCCACCGTTTGCGGGGCTGCACCCTTTTCGGCGACCACCCACTTGCCGTCGGTCTTGACCAGCGGGATTTCGCCCTTCACCGCTATTTCGCCGCTGACAGCGACTTTGGCGGTGTCGCTGCCCTCTTCGATCACATCATAGTCCAGCTTGGAGGTGTCCAGCTCGAATCCTTCATGGGCGGTGATCTGCCGGTCCATAAACTCCCGGGCTACATCTTCAGGCTTTTTCGACTGACACCCCATCACCGCCATCAATCCCAATACCATCACCCAACAAATCGCATGCTTCATCTCTCGCTCTCCTTCCTTTTCATAGGTTTTCAATAGATTATACAGCTATCTGGCTTCCGGCCTTTGGATCAAGTTCTCTCCGCTCTGCCGGTCAAACAGGTGCACCTGTTGCGTGTCGAACTACATTTCATGAACATCACCCGCCCGGACCCCGAGAGCCGAATCAATGCGGGCGATATACTCATGCTGGCCCGGTGAAAAATAGACATACGACTCGCTGCCCATGTTCTCCACCAGGAGCACGTCGCTCTGGCAACAATTCTCTGTCGCCGAACGGTTCTCCATCCGGGAGTGGATATGTTCCGGCCGGATGCCCAGGAAAATCTCCTTCTCATCGAAATGCTTCAACTGCCGGGCGACCGCTTCGGGGAGCGTCAGTCGCATGTGGGCGGTTTCGGCATGGCACCCCCGGTCTTCGAAACCCAGTGTCGCCGGCACCAGGTTCATGGCGGGGGAACCGATAAATCCGGCCACAAAGGTATTGTCCGGATGGTGATAGAGGTTGGCGGGCGCATCGACCGGTTTCACCCGCCCCTGATCCATCACGCAGATGCGGTCCCCCAGGGTCATGGCTTTCACCTGATCGTGGGTGACATAGATCATGGTGTTCTTTAACTGCTTGTGCAGCTTGGCGATTTCAACGCGCATCTGGACCTGGAACACCATGGCGATGTCCCGGTCCCTGGGCTCCACGTCGTTGACCACCTGGTCACCGATGAAGATCCTTCCCCCGCTGATCGTTTCCAGGCCCGCCACCATGCGCAAGGTGGTGGATTTGGCGCACCCGGAGGGTCCCACCAATACCATGAATTCGCCGTCTTTAACATCCAAATCGATGCCGTGGACCGCCTTGAAACCATTGGCGAAGATTTTTTCCAGTTTTTCAAGCCGAACACCGGCCATGGCTACCCTTTTACCGAACCCGCCAGCAAGCCCCGCACAAGGTAGCGTTGCAGCGCAAGAAACACCCCCAGGGGGAGCACCATGGAGACAAACGCGCCGGCACACAGCAGATGCCAGTCCTGCCCCCGGGAACCGATCAGGTAGAGTAGTCGCTGGGTCAGGACTTCCATGCCGGGTTTGCTGCCGATGAACACCAGCGCCACCAGCATGTCGTTCCAGACCCACAGGAACTGGAAAATCACCAGGGAGGCAACGGCCGGAATGAAGAGCAGCAACACCAGTTTCCAGAAGACACCGAAATGGGAACAGCCGTCGATGATGGCCGATTCGATCACGCTGCGGGGCAGTTGACTGATGAAATTGTACATCAGGTATACCGACAGGGGCAGCCATACCGCGAGAAAGGTGCCGGTCAGCTCCAGGCGGCCGTAGTCCCGGAGCAGCGGTATCAGAGATATCTGGAGCGGAACCACCAGCAGTCCGATGACGATGATGAAGAAAAGCTTTCTGCCCGGGAACGCCATCCAGGCAAAACCATAGGCCGCAAAGGCGGCGATCAATACGGGGATGACCACCGTGGGAATCGTGACGGTGAGGCTGTTGACAAACGCCCGGCTCAGATTATCGCCCCGCACCGTCTGCCGCTGACCGCGCGCGTCGACGATGGTCACGGTCTTGCCCGAAAGTACCTGCCGGTAGATTTCCAGGGTCAGCTTGGCCTGGGAAGGTCTGGTGAAAACGGTCCACCAGCCGGTCCTACTCACCACATCGCGATCTCGGAAGGAGGTGACCAGCAAGCCGAAGGTGGGCAGAACCCAAATGATGCAGATGACCAGCAAGAGTCCATTGACCAGCACCGCATTCAGGAGCCTTTTGTTTCTCACTTGAATCCCTCCTGGCGACCCAACTGGCGGAGGTTGATCACCATGACGGGAATCACCACGACAAAGAGCAGCACCGCGATGGCCGAACCCGTGCCGAAATCGTGCTGCACGAACATCTGTTTGTACTGCATGCTGGCCACCACGTCGGTACCGAAGAACCCGCCGGTCATGGTGTAGACGATATCGAATATTTTTAAGGTAATGATCAAGATGGTTGTGGATACCGTGACGATGGTCCAGCGGATGAAGGGAATGACGATGGAAAAGATCAGTCGAATTTCTCTGGCGCCGTCCATCCGCGCCGCCTCGATAAGGGTGCTGGGAACGCCCTTGAGAGCCGCGGAATAGACCACCGTGGCGTAGCCTGTCCACATCCAGACCATGATCATTACCAGAAAGATCGTATTCCAGGCCAGAATCACCAGGGCGGGACCCACGAAGAGATAGGGCAGCATCAATTTCCGCCAAGCACCGGACAGTTTCGATATCAGCCAATAGGAAACGCAATGGAGGCCGGCGAGGCCGCCCACGCCCCAGGCGACGGCGACAACGGCCATGATAGCCTGGGGTGCATCCGCCTTGCCGAGCAGCTGGTAGATCTTGATGAAAAGATAAAAACCACTGACAGGAACGAACAGGAAGAAAAAAAGACGCCCGCCGCCCACCAGCATCTTTTGCAGCAGGCTCGCCCGGGATCGGTCGTTTTTCATGACATACTGCCTATCTTTAATACAAGAATTACTCTTCCGGCCAGCTCTTCTCGATCTTGTGTAATACCTTCTCCGGCTTTTCACCGCTCACCAGTTCGACCATGCCCTCCCAAAACAAGCCGGCGCCCACCTTGGCCGGCATCATGTCCGAAGCATCAAAACGAAATACGTTTGCCTTCAACAACATCTGCGCCTGGATTCGGGAAAGTTGATCCGGATAGAGATCCAGGTCCTGATCCTTGTGGGGAAACAGCGCACCGCCGGCCCTGGCCCAGGCCGCTCCGGATTCGGCGGTGGCTAAAAACTCCATGAAACGCCTGACTTCGGGGCGTGGGATCCAGCCAGATCTTGCACATGATCTTAACGGCCCGCAACACGGCCGGGTCATCGAAAGGAATTTCATGTCGAACCCACTGATCATAAACGGCCGGTCCGGCGGTGCGAAGCAGGATATCCTCAATCCAGTCCGTGGCCGGCCAGCCCGTGGCGGCACCGCTTTTAATTCCAATGGACCACGGCGTATGACCGTCTGCGATCATGGTCTGCATGAGCGCCTTCAACTCCGCCCATGTAGCCGGCGGGTGGTAGCCGGCTTTTTGCCAGGCCCTTTTGGGGTACCAGACCAGGCTCTTGATGTTGACCCGGTGAAAAACCCCGTAGGGAGTCCCCTGGTAAGCGCCCAATGTTTTCCAGACCGGCGCGTAATTCTTCTCGACCAATGCCAGCACTTCGGGCCAGAGGGGGACGATCTGCTTTTTCGCGGCAAACCGATACATCCAACCGGGCTGCGGCAGGGCGGCCACATCCGGTGGGTCGCCACCCTCCACACGCACAAAGATCAGGGATTCGAACTCCTTCGAGGGCGTGTAGACCACATCAATGCCGGTCCGCTCTTCAAACACCTGGCAGGCGGCTTCAACACGGGTCGAATCGGGCGCTTGAAACGGCCCAAAGACTTCAATGACCTTCTGGCTCCGCCATCGCCGCACCGGCCGCCAGCAGCCGCGTCAGCAGGGCAGTACAGAAAAATTTGAATGATGTTTGTATACGCTCCTCCGCCATCGTTTTTTCATGTCCATTAAATCGTTTATCTTCAATTCCGATACCGATCCCGACCCCGATGGAAATCCAGGGTGGAACACCTCTTAAGTTAACGATATTATCCCCACAACAACTAACGCCAGAACTGCCACCACTTCTTTTCCGGATAGAAGACCCGCTCTTCATTGATGCCGCTGACCTCGTCCAAGATATCCAGTTCCCAGAAGGTGTCCAGGGCAATTTTCGGCGGATCGTCTTCGGTATTCAAAGTCAATGCCTTGAGGCCCTGATCGAATTTCATTTTGACCAAGACTTTGGTTTCAGCCTGTTTGGGATTGTCCGCTTCGATAAACATATTTTGAGTAAAGCCGCACTTTTGGGTTTTACCATCGCTGTTGATGAGAAAATTTTGTCCCCTGATGAGCAGCCGATATCGTTTCATGGCAAAATGCACCTCTAGCAAGTGAAAGGATCTTTGAAGTAGGCCTCGTCGGCCTCTGGCGGAAGTTTGACCACCAGCACCGAGGCCGGAGTCCGGGAGAGCACCTGCATGGGCAGACTGCCGACCATACGGCGATACACGTCGTGCCGAAGACTGGCGCCCATCACCAGCACGCTCTCGCTTCCGGCGGTTTCGGTGATCAGCTGGGCCCTGTTCTCACCCGCCATGCGATGCAGGTGCCCGCCTTTCCCGCAGGCGGCGAGCCAACTGGATGCATGCTCCAGGCATGCTTCGGCATCGCGGAGCGCCGGATCCCCCACGCCGGGCTGATTGACCCAGATCAGATCCACGGGCTGGACAATGGCCGGCAGAAGATGACGCAGCATGGGGAATTGACGCCGCGCCGAGGGCGAACCATCGGCACAAATCAGAAAGCGGCTGTCGGCGTTGCCACCGCGAACGATCAACACCGAGGCGTGAAGATCGAGAACCAATTTGCGGGTGGTATCGCCGGCCACCAGGCGCGTGATGGCGCCGCGTCGCGGGGGGGCCACCAGTACCAGGTTGTACTTGTTTCGGTCGATTTCGGCGTTGAGGACCTCGATGAAGTGGCCGAAACCTTCGAAGAAAGGAATCCAGCCGCCCTCCGGGGTTCGGCAGGCAAACATGTACCCCGAGGGAGTGTCACGGATGGTGACCGTCGTTTGCGGTTGCAGCAGCCCGGCCTCGGTCAATTGCGACATGGCGTCGATGAGAACCTGCAGCCCGGGGGGCAACAGCTGTCGTTGGTCCAAAGCGAACGGGGTCCCCAGGGGGGGGGGTGTCTCGGTGGCTGGGGTACCGCTGCGTACCGTGATAACGCCCAGTTCGGCGCCGAGACGCGTTTTTAGCTGAGCCGCAAAGTTCAGCGCCTTGGCTGAAGCGGCTCTTCCGTCGGTACAGACGAGCAGGTTCATGAGTCCCCTTTCCCCTGGTTCGGCGTGGATGCCGAAACCTGCCGGCCACCCGGCGGCGCCGTCTGGCCGGCAGCGGTGGGCAGAACGCAAATCCGGGGCTTTACCCCCGGACCGAAGATCTCCCAGTTGCCGGTTTTCAAATCAGGGCACTCCCGGAAGACGACAAATGGACAGACGGCGCAAACCGCCGGGCAGAAATTCTCCCGCATGGCCTGGCGAATGGCGCTGGCGGTGGTGGTGCGCAGGTGGGTGGCACCGATCTCCTGCAGCAGCCCGGAGTTTTTAACCACCTCGAAAACCCGATGATGAACCCCCGAAAGATAGAGGCTGCCCCCCCGCCGGCGGAGCTCCTCCAGGATGATCTCAAGCAGATGGATACCGCTGGCGTCCAGGGTATTGACCTGGTGCATGCGCAGTAGCAGGTTGGCGCTGTGGGGGTGGTTGCGCAAGTGGCGCTGGAGATCCTCCAGAACCACGGTGGCCGAACCAAAAAAGATGGAACCCTCCACCTGGACGATATCCATCTGACAACACAGGTCGGCAAAGCGCGCTTGAACCATTTTGTTGGATTCAAACTCGGGTACCACCGAGTAGATCTTGGGATGCGAGGTGACCGCCAGATGAAGGCCGATGGAGAGCAGCACACCGATGTAGATGGCAAATTCGATGTTCACCAGAAGCGTCGCCGCAAAGGTGAACGTTAAGACCACCGCATCGGCGCGGGTGGACTTGACGGCCCGGACGATGTCGGCCTTGTGGACCATGTCGTAGGCAACGACGATCAGGACCCCGGCCAGGGCCGAGTGGGGCAATTTGGCGGCCAGGGGCGCTGCCAGCAGGAGCGTCACCGCCACGGCAGCGGCCGAAAAAATTGCACTGAGGGGCGTCTTGGCGCCGGCGCGATAATTGATAGCCGAACGGACGAAGGACCCGCTGCCGGCGTAGCCGCTGAAGCAGGCGGCGGACATATTGGCCAGGCCCTGACCGATGAATTCGCGGTTGACGTTGAGGCGCTGGCGGGTTTGGTCGGCGATGGACTTGGCGATGGAGACCGCCTCCACCAGTCCCAGAATGGCAATGGCCACGGCACCCGGAACCAGTTGCCGGGCCTGCTCGATACCGACAAAGTGCGGCACCGAGAACGTCGGCAGGCTGCTGGGGATGGTGCCCACCACCGCGACCCCATGGGCGTCCAGACCGAACAGGGCCACCAAAAGGCCCACCACCACCATGGCCAGGAGGGTCCCGGGCCAGGTCGGACGCCAGCGCTTGAGTAGCAGGATGATGCCCATGGTCAACACCCCCAGCCCCAGGGTGATCAGCTCGGTGTCGCGCAGGTTAATGACCAGCCCCAGCAGATGTTTAACAAAGACGGAGCTCTTGGCCAGATTGAGCCCCAGCAGGGCAGGCATCTGCTTGAAGGCGATGAGCACCGCCGCACCGGCGGTAAAGCCCAGCAGAACCGAATGGGAAACGAAATTGAGCAGTCCGCCCAGACGGGTGATTCCCATCACCAGCTGAACCATACCCACCAGCAGTGCCAGAAAAAAGGTCAGCTCCAGATAGGATACGCTGCCCAGCGGCGCCATGGGCTGAAGAACACTGAAGACCACCAGGGAGACGGCCGTGGTAGGACCGGTGATCAGGTGGGCCGAGCTGCCCCACAGGCAACCAATAATGGTGGGCATCAAGGAGGCGTAGAGACCGTACTGGACCGGCAGTCCGGCGATGATCGCGCAAGCCATGGACTGGGGTACGGCCACCACCGCCACGGTCAAGCCGGCGAAAAGATCGGCTTTTAGAAAGCGCGGCCGATAGTTGCGCATCCAGGAAAAGAACGGCGCGAATTTGTCGGTTTGGATATGCATTTAGAAAATAGCTTCAAGCTTGATCTGATTTTTTATATCCATCCACTCCCATTGGGTAAGTTGTCGGAAGTATTTATTTTAACAAAGCGCGCCGACCTGTCAATATGCCCTTGTGACGGCGTTGAAAAAAAATATACAACTATTGCAATTGACTTTGAATTATTATACTACTTGGAAAAGCCAGCTCAGGCAGATCGGATCGTTGCTTGCCACTTGAATTGTCGTTCACTATTGTTGGGCTGGGGTACAAAGACTGAGTAGCCGCGACCAACGATGTACCTTTCATTCTATAATCTGGCCCAAAAGCCCTTTCAGATCACCACCGATCCGCACTTCCTGTGGTGGGGTGAAAAACATCGTGAGGCCTTGGCGAACCTTAAATACGGGCTCCTGGAAAGCAATGGCTTCGTGGTCCTCACCGGTGATGTGGGAACCGGCAAGACAACCCTGATCAACGCGCTTTTGGAATCCATCGATGAACGGATTATCGTAACGCGGGTCAGCCATCCCAGTTTAGACACGGACGCATTCCTAAACTTCATCGCCAGGAAATACGATCCATCGGTTACCGCCGTCCGCAAAAACGATTTACTTCACTTTTTCGAAACCTTCCTGCAAAAAGCGCACGCCGAGGGCCGGATTGTGCTGTTGATCATCGACGAGGCCCACCGTCTGCCACCTGAAGTGTTTGAAGAGATTCGGCTGCTCTCCAACATCGAAGCCGAGGGCCGAAGATTGATCAACATTATCTTTGTGGGCCAAGACGAACTCAAACCCCTGATATACACCCCCGAACACCGTGCCTTGCGCCAGCGCATTACCCTCTTCTACGAAATTTCACTCCTGTCCCAGGGAGAGATACCTAAGTATGTGAATCACCGCCTGAAGGTGGCCGGGTCGCAACAGGGTGTGTTCACCCAGGCGGCCTTTCGGGAAATTTACCAGTTTTCCAAAGGCTGCCCGCGTTTGATCAATCTCCTGTGTGACCGGGCCCTGTTGACAGGCTATATACAGGAGCGCCGGCTGATCGATGCAGATATCATCATCGAATGCACCAAGGAATTAGAGTTCCAGCAGCCACCGGCGGACATACATGAGGCGGACACCCTTGAAGCAGACTCCCTTGAAGCGGACACCCCTGAAGCAGACTCCCCTGAAGCAGACTCCCTTGAAGCGGACACCCCTGAAGCGCACCCCCCTGAGGTGGCACAATACGCAAAACAAACCGACAGGAGACAATCCATAGTTTCCGGATTGCGACGACGCCAGGTGGCGTTGC
>Ga0316577_10001423_pt1 | contig 11304 bp, 8 predicted proteins | sample S5NA_FD_203073 | JGI IMG/M metagenome (GOLD analysis project Ga0316577, IMG submission 203073) | Rhizosphere microbial communities from salt marsh grasses in Alabama, United States - S5-7_050615r2r1 | ecosystem: Host-associated > Plants > Roots > Rhizosphere | place: USA: Alabama | collected... | reverse complement strand
AACAGGGCTTCAGCCCCGCCCTCCTGCTCGGCGTAGCCAGTGATCCCAATGATCTCTACCTGCACAAGCTTCCTCCTGCTCGATTTATGCGAGTCCGTAATCGTCCTTGTATTGGGCAATCGCTGCCCGTAACTTTGCCCGCTGAGCCATCGCCTCCTGCGTGGGGGCTGTCAGCTCGCTCTGCCAGGTGTCGGTCAGTGTGGCGAGGTTGTCCAGATGCTCTTCGAGTGGATCAAATATCTTTTCTACGAGCGGGTCCAGGAAGGTGCCCGACATCCCTTCCCCTTCGTCGCCGGAGAACCAATTCTCGCGCATAGGTTCCAGCAGCTTGGTGTTGATGCCCTCCACCAGGTCATCGACGCTGGTTACCAGGGCCGCCAGTCCGGCCAACGCATCTCGAAATCGATCTCCCAGCCCGAAGGGTAGGGCATCCAGGATCTTGCTCGTGAGCTCTTTGACTGCTTCGCCCACCGCGTTGTCGGTGGCTCTATCCAGGGCGCGGGCGACGCCGTTCTCTAGCTTTTCGATGGCATCGGCCAATGACGACACTTGGGCCTCGAGCCACAGAAGTGATTCCTGCGCCGTCGGCACGGCGTCTGCCAGCGATAGCAGAGCGTTCTCGGCCCACTCCAGGCCGCTCTTGAGTGCTCTTGCCCCGGCCTCCACCGCTTCGAGGGGCAGGGCCACGGTGGCGAGCCCTTTCGCCAGGATCCCATCCAGGCCGATCTTGTCCAGTTCCTCGTACAAGTCCACCAATCCCAGCAGCTTGGCGACTTCTTCGGCGGCGTTTTCCACGACAGCCTGCAACTCTAGGTCTGCCGACTCTTTGGCCGCCACTAGCTCAGCATCGGCGGCCTCTTTCGCAGAAAGCAACTCGCCGTCGCTGACCTTCCACACGGCAACGCTGGTGCCTGCTGCCACAGCCAGGCCCGCGGCGCCGCCGGCTACTGCGCCGGTGAGGAACTTGCGGCGGCTCAGCCGCGCCTGTTCGTCGCTCGGGGGCACACCTTCAAAGAACTCTTCCAGTGTCTTGGTCTCTTCCATGGTCCTCCCTCTCAATTGGCATGGGATCTAAACACGCCACTTTCCGAATTCTATACGCGAGGAAGGGGCAAAAGTTGCTCGGCGGCGGCCCTCACCCTGACCCTCTCCCGACGGAGAGGGCAAGTCGCCAACGGTGCTAGTCAAAGCCTTCAAAGTCCTCGTCGCCCTGCATGATCTGGACGTTCTCCTTGTATCTGTCCTGGAGCGCTTCTCCGTCGATGTGGCCGACCTCGGCGTAGAGATCGGGTCCGTAGGTGCGGGTCTGCACGACTACCGGCATCGGCACGGCGTGGCCCAAGATGAGCGCCTGCTGGCGCGTGTCCAACCGGGCCAGCACCTGCCGCAGCTCGCCTGCGCCCGACACGCCGGTGAATACGGCCCGGATGTCGGCCTCGTTGTCCAGCAGCGCGGTGACGCGGGTGCCGATCTGGCTCATGACCTCTTCGTCGATGCCGCTGGGCCGCTGGTCGACGATGAGCAGCGTGACGTTGTACTTGCGCAGTTCGCGGGCAATGGTGCCAAAGATAGTCTGGCGAGCAATGGCCGGGTCGAGGAACTTGTGGGCTTCCTCGATGGTGATCACCAGCGGGGTGGGCTCCTCGGCTTCCCTGCCCAGCGCCACCTCCTTGCGGCGGACATACCGTTCATGAATCCGGCGGGTCAGGTAGTTGGCCACCAGGATATAGGCCTCCAGGGTGCTGCCGTAGCGCCCAAACTCGAGGATGACATGGATCTCCCGGTCGAGGTACTCCATGATCTTGCCCACCACGTCCTCGGTGGCGCGGGGTACCAGGAACCCGAAGCGGCGGAACATGCCCAGCTTGCGCTGGATGGCGCCCAGGGTACCGCCGTGGAGTTGGCCCTGCTCCAGTAGGTTGTCCAACTCGGTTGGACCTTCCTCGCCGTCTTCCCCTTCAGCCAGCAACTTTTCGATCCAGCCCTTGCCCAGTCGCCGCCGCAGGTAGTATAGCGCGCCGACTTGCACTTCGGTCAAGCCGAGCAAGTCGCTGAGCATGTCCACGTCCTCCGGCTCGATCTGGTCGTAGCCGATGCGTACCTCAAGATCGACCTTGCTCGAGCGCCGCCGCGACGACTCGGGGTCGAGGGTCATGACGCTGACTTTGCCGGGGAAGAGCTGGCGCAGCCCTTTCACTTTGTGTTTCCCCTCGGCCTGACTCTCCCAGCCGTACTCGTTGTGCATGTCAAAGATCAGGTTGACCGCGCTGCCCTGCCGGATGATGCCCGCCAGCAGCGTGCGTGTCAGGAAGGTCTTGCCGGTGCCGCTCTTGCCAAAGACACCGCTGGAGCGCTCCACGAATCGCTGCAGGTCCAGATGGACGCGCACGTTTTCCATATCCAGGGGTGTGCCGACGTAAAAGTGCTGCTCGTCCTCGGCCCCAAAGACCTGGTTGACGTCATCCTCGGTGGCTTCGTACACCGGCGCAAAGTGGACTGGCACCGTCTTGACCGGCTTGGGCTCCTCCGAGTCCCGGTCGAGCACCAACATGGGCGAGACCTCTAGCCGCCCAAAGGTGCTGGTGCCTTGGTGGACCTGCGCCAGGAATGGGTCGGACGTGTCAGGGGGCGCCTTTTCGATGCCCGGGTTGGTGCTGTCCAAGGCCACGTCGGTGATGATGCTGAAGAAGCGGCGGCCCGTCTGCCCGTGGATCACCACGTAGCGGCCCACAGCCATCCCCTCTACCACGGCGCTGCGGTCCAGCTTGACGCTGAGCCCTTTGGTCAAGCTCCCGCCGACCACGATGCCCAGGCGGCGGGTCTCGGCTTTTAGCTCGGGGGAGGGCGGCACACGCGGGAAAAAGTCGTCAAGGCTGCTTGTTTCGTCGCTCACGGCCGGATCCTCCTCAGGATGGCGTCCAGGCGGTACAAGTCCATCGCCAGCAGGCGGGCCAACTCCCGCCCGGCATTGATCAGAAAGCCCTTCCCGGCGTCACCCCGCGCCTCCGCCGCGTAGCGCAGGTTGCCTGCCAGCACCTCGTCGGCGGGCAGGTCTCGGCAGTCCAGCACCAGGCGAAAGTAGTCGAGCTGCTCCGTGAAGGCCGCCAGTTCCTCAGGCGTGCAGGTGTGGAGCACGTCCAGGCTGAGGGGCGGCTGGGGCGGCAACCGTTGGTATATCTCGCCGTCCTGCTGATAGCCCACCACCAGCACGCCCACCTCGATGGGCACCTGGCGGTTGTGGCGCTGGTCTTCGATATATTCGACCGGTACGCCTTCGGTGATGGCCATCTGCCGCACAAAGGGATCATCCTCCATCCGCACGTCGTGGATCAGGCCATAGATCTGGTCGCAGCCCACGGCGGGCACCTTGACCAGCGAGCCAAAGGCCGGCACCTGGGGACGCAACACCTGGCATCCAACCGCGAAACGGGTTGTGTTGGAACGGATAATCCGCCCCACTTCTACTTCCATGTGCGATTCTCCCATCTCGGCCGCGGCGGGCGGCCCTATCGTCGCCGTCGCCAGCGGGCGACCTGCTTTTGCTGCGCCTTGCGCGACAGCTCGGGCCAGGGCAGCCCGTGGCGAATCAGGGACTGCGTAATCAGATTTTCCAATGCCTCGCGCTCGTCGCCCAGGATCACGGCCAGTTCGTCGGCACGGGTCAGCACGTAGGGGTAGCCGTTGTTGAAGCGGCATTGCTCGTACACAGCCGCATGGACCAAGTCCAGCCTGGCGCGGCGGCGAACCACCCATTCAGGCACCTCCACCCGGGCCAGGTCGGTGCCGGTGTTCAGGTAGAAAAAGGTGACCGAGTGCCCCTGAGCCCGGTATGGGCGGTTGCTTGCCATGCTCCGCACAAAAGAGGCCGATCGCTCGCCCGGCTCGAGAAAGCCAAAGAGGGCGCGGTCGGTCAGGCCGCCAAACTGGGTGTCGGATAGCTTGGTGACATTCTGGCGCTCTTCTGGCTCCTGGTAGGCAAGGTACAGCAGGGCCACAACCTCCGCGCTCCGCGGGCGGCTGACAAAGGCGGCGACCGGCAGATCCTCGCCTCGCAGCCGGTCCAGGCATCCCAGGTAGCTCTTTAGGATCTGACTCTGTTGATCGTCGGGGATTTCTTTGCGTTCCAGCCAGATGACTAGCGAGCCATCCCCCAGGGCGATCCGAGGCGGGCCCGTGGCGGGTTCCCTGAGCGCCAGGCGGGCCAGTTCCTGCATCTCGGCCAGGTCCCGCTGGGCGCTGATCCGGTCGGCGTTCACCGGGCTGCCGTTGGGATAGACCTGATCCTCGCTGAAATAGAGTGTGGGCTCGCTGGCGACTTCGGGGGCCAGGCCGCTGCCGTGCCGGAACACGACCGTGCCGATATTGACCGCATAGTAGAAGGCCATGCCGTGCTGGTCGGGGAAGATCTGCGAGCCATCGGAGGCGACGATGGTGACTTGCTCGGGCAGATCAGGCGCGGGGAATTGCGCGTCGAGGGCCTCGCCGCCGGGAATGGCGCATCCCAGTTTCTTCTCGCCCGGTTCGGATTCGGCGATAAGGCGCAGTTCCTCCTGCTGGTTGGCAAAGTGATGCAGCAACTCGCGGGCCGCGGGCAGTGTCTTGCGTTGCCGCCCGGCCCTCTCGGCCAGCACGCGCCCCATCTCTTCGATCTGGTTTGTGACTTTGCCCAGGTCTAGCGCCATGGTCCTTCCGGATGTGTGGTCATTTGCAGGTGCCCATTATACCCCAAGGATGCCGCGATGGCAAAGGACCAGGTGAGTCACTGTGCCTCGCTTTTGCCACCTTGGTGCGGATGTGGTAGACTGTATCTCAGGCCGAACCCAAGGAGGAGAGAAGCGATGGAAGCGCTGAAAGAGCGGATTCTGCGCGACGGGGAGAACCTGGGCAGAGGCATCCTCAAGGTCGATAGCTTTATCAACCACCAGGTGGATCCCGCGCTCATGATCGAGGCGGGCAAAGTGTTGGCCGGTCGGTTCGCCACTTGCGGAGCAACCAAGGTGCTGACTGCCGAGATCTCGGGCATCGCTCCTGCCCTCACCACGGCGCTCTATCTCGATGTGCCGCTGGTCTATGCACGCAAGACCAAACCGGTTACCATGACTGAACCGGTCTACGTTGAGGCGGCTCCTTCACACACCAAGGGTGTGGCTGTATTTTTGATGTGCTCGCCCGAGTTCCTCACGCCCCAGGATCGGATCCTGATTATCGATGACTTTTTGGCCAGCGGTCAGACGATCCAGGCTCTGGTGCGTATGGTGCGCCACGCCGGAGCAGAACTGGTGGGCATTGGGGCGCTTATCGAAAAAGCGTTCGAAGGTGGCAGAGGTGACCTCGAGCCGCTCGGAATTCCACTGGAAGCGCTGGCTGTCATCACCGAGATGTCGGACGGCAAGATCGTTTTCGCGGAGTAAAAGCCATCATGACAGGGTCGCCGGCCGAACCCGAATCCAGCTTCAGCGGTGAAGATTTCGTTCGCCGCCCAGAGTCCGGCGGACCGGCCGTGGGCGACCGCGAAGCGGTTGCCATCCTCGATTTTGGTTCGCAGTACAGCCAGCTGATCGCCCGCCGCGTGCGCGAGGCCCAGGTCTACTGCGAACTCTATCGCTATGATGCCCCGGCAGAAGAAGTGCTGGCGCTCAATCCGCGCGGCTTCATCCTCAGTGGCGGCCCGAGCAGCGTGTACGATCCAGATTCTCCACAGTTGCCTTCGTACGTGCTGGAAAGCGGGTTGCCGGTCTTGGGCATCTGTTACGGGATGCAGCTCCTGGCGCTCAATCTTGGCGGAAAGGTAGGTCCCGCCCAGCGCCACGAGTACGGCCCCGCGTTGCTGCAAGTGATCGATCTGGGATGCTCGCTATTCGGCGAGCTGCCCTTTGCCCTACAAGTCTGGATGAGCCACGGGGATCGCATAGAGCGGCTGCCGGGCGGCTTTGCCGTGGTCGCCCAAACCGACAACTCGCCCATCGCCGTTATGGCCCACCCGGGCCGGCGCCTGTACGGTATCCAGTTTCATCCGGAAGTAGCTCACACGCCGCTGGGCGCCGACATCATCCGCAACTTCCTGTATCGGGTCTGCGGCCTGCACGGGATCTGGACACCCGCCCACTTTATCGGCGAGGCACTCAACGCCATCCGGCAGCAGGTAGGAGACGGGCGGGTGCTGTGCGGCCTCTCGGGCGGCGTCGATTCGGCCGTGGTGGCGACCCTGGTCCACCAGGCGGTAGGCGACCAGCTCACCTGTGTCTTTGTCGATCACGGCATGCTGCGGCAGGGAGAGCCCGAGCAGGTTATCCGTACCTTCGAACAGGAACAGGGGATGCGCCTGGTGGCGGTGCACGCCGTCGAAGAGTTCCTGGAGGCGCTGTCGGGCGTCACCGAGCCCGAGGAAAAGCGGCGCATCATCGGCGAGAAATTCGTGCGCACGTTCGAGCTGGAATCCGGCAAGCTAGGACATTTCGACTTTCTGGCCCAGGGCACCATCTATCCCGACGTGATCGAGAGTGCCGGCGCCGGACGGCCGGGAGCGCATCGCATCAAGACACACCACAACGTCGGCGGCTTGCCCGAAGATATGCAGATGGAACTGGTCGAGCCGCTGCGCACCCTGTTCAAAGACGAGGTGCGAGCTGTGGGCCACGAGTTGGGCCTGCCCGACGAGATTGTCTACCGGCAGCCCTTTCCCGGGCCGGGGCTGGCTGTGCGCGTCATCGGCGAGGTAACCTGGGAGCGGTTAGAGACATTGCGCGCGGCCGACGCGATCTTTACCGGCGAGCTGCACCAGGCCGGCCTGCTCCGGCAGCAGGACGGGCAGGGGACTGCACAGGCCTTTGCCGTGCTCCTGCCGGTGCGCAGTGTGGGGGTCATGGGCGACGGGCGGACCTATGCCAACGTGATCGCCTTGCGGGCAGTGACCACCGACGACTTTATGACCGCCGACTGGGCGCGGCTGCCCTACGATCTGCTGGCTCGCGCCAGCAACCGCATCGTGAACGAGGTGTCTGGCGTCAACCGGGTGGTATATGACGTGTCCAGCAAACCACCGGCCACCATCGAGTGGGAATGATGGCTGTCTCCGGGCATTTTGTCATGATTGACCAGCCCCATGAACCTCCAGGCCAGGGAATAGCCCGGCGATTAGCACTTTTGGGTGATGACACTAGCACCAGCCGGCGAGTATACTTTGAGTGTAGGATCCGACGGATCTCGGAATCTGCCAGATAGAGTACCGTTGCTATCAGGCGGGAGCAGGTCGCGGTTCGACTCGTCCCGTGTCCTTCTGGCAGGGATCGGCGTCAGTCGGGTGTCAGCAGGCAGTCATGCGCTGGCAGCGGGGTCGTAGTACACTGGCAAGGCAACCATCTGGTTGCTGGGTACAATGCAAGTACGCAAATCACAAGGAGGGGAAGATGGACTACGGTAAAATTCTCACGCGTGCATGGGAGATTACCTGGCGCTGGAAGATCCTGTGGATCTTGGGTTTTCTGGCTGCACTGGGTAGTGGCAGCGGAGGCGGAGGCGGCAGTTCCTACTCCACCAGCAGCGGCGATTGGCCCTATGGATGGGGGTACACGTATCACGAACCGTACATCCCGCCTGGCGTCATCGCCGCGATTATTGGTGTCGCCTGCCTGGCAATCATCATCGGCATCGCCATTTGGGTGGTTTCGGTCATCGCCCGCGGTGGACTGATCGCCGGGGTGCAGCAGGTGGAGTACGAGGGCCAGACGACCTTTGGCGCGGCTTGGCGCGCGGGTGCGCGTCGGTTCTGGACGCTGTTCGGCATCAGCATCCTGGCAGCTATTCCCCTCATCATCCTCGCCGTGGTGGGCATCATCGTGCTCATCGTGATGTTCGTGGGATCGGGCTTCGCGTTTGATTCGTCCGATGCGGCAGGCGCCATGGGCATCGTGACGTCGATCCTGTGTGGCGGGGTCTTTTGCTGCGGAATGGTCATCCTGGCGATCATCTTGCAGCAGATCCGCGTCTATGCCGAGCGAGCGGCCATCCTGGAGGATCTGGGCTGGATCGAGGCCTTTGCGCGCGGTTGGAACGTGCTCAAGGCCAACATTGGCCCCACCATCATCTTCTGGATCATCTTTCTCGTCATCGGCATCGTGTTCTTCATCGCCATTGCCGCGGTCCTTGGTGTCACGGCGATTCCGTTCATTGCCCTGGTGGCTAACACAGACCCGGGTCCGTGGCTGATGGCACCGATCTGCTGCGGTGGGCTCGTGTTCGTCATCGTGGCGGCGTTGATCAACGCCATCGTCCAGACTTTCACGTCGGCGACCTGGACCCTGGCCTACCGCGACATGGTCGGGCTGTCCGCTCCGCCAGCGGCAGAGCCTGCCGAGGAGCTGCCAGTTGAGAAGGGCCAGGAGCCAGAACCTGAGGAATGATCCTCGGCATCGACGTCGGCGGCACCTTCACCGACTTTGTGTTGTTGGATGATGCGGGCCGGGTCAGCATCCACAAACTGCTGACCTCGGCCCGCGACCAATCGATCTCGATCCTGCAAGGTATCACCGACCTGGGTGCCGCACCTGATGCCACGGTGGTGCACGGTGCCACGGTGGCGACGAACGCGCTCCTAGAGCGTCGAGGGGCGCGCACGGCCCTGATTACGACCCAGGGCTTTGGTGACGTCCTCGAGATCGGCCGCCAAACGCGGTCCGAGCTCTATGCTCTGCAGCCGAGCCGTCCGGCTCCGCTGGTGCCCGCCCGGTGGCGGTTCGAGCTACTGGAGCGGGTCGACTGCCACGGCACCGTCCTGGTCTCCCTTGACCCGGCGGCGGTTGACGCCGTGGTGCAGCGGCTACAGGCCGAAGGGATCGAGTCTGCCGCGGTTTGCTTTCTTTTCTCCTTTGCGAACCCTGCTCACGAGCGCACTGTGAGAGAGCGGATCGCCGCGCTGGGCGGCGAATCTGCACCCCTCGTCTCTCTCTCATCAGAGGTGCTGCCCGAGTATCGCGAATACGAACGCGCCTCCACGACTGCCATCAATGCCTACGTCGCGCCGCTGATGAGCCGCTACCTGGCGAACCTGGAGAAGGGGCTGGCGGGGCGGCGGCTGCGCATTATGCAGTCCAACGGCGGGGCCATCTCTGCTGCAGCGGCCCGCGCCCTGGCAGCGCGCACCGCGCTCTCGGGTCCGGCGGGGGGCGTGGTGGGCTCCTTCGAGCTGGCCCGGCAGGCCGGGCTGGAGAATGTCATCACCTTTGACATGGGCGGCACCAGCACCGACGTGTCTCTGTGTCCCGGTCGCATCCAGGAGACAACTGAGGGCACCATCGCCGGCCTGCCTTTGCGCCTACCCATCATCGACATCCACACCGTCGGTGCGGGCGGCGGATCGATCGCCCGGCTGGACGCAGGGGGCGCGCTGCGCGTGGGGCCCGAGAGCGCCGGGTCGGACCCCGGCCCGGTGTGCTACGGGCGCGACGACGCGGTGGACGTCACCGTGACCGATGCCAACCTAGTCCTGGGGCGGCTCGATGCCGATCACTTTTTGGGTGGGCGCATGCAGCTGGACCTTGAGCGCGCCCGGGCGCGGATGCTGGATCTGGCCCGCCAGCTCAGCCTCCCCCTGGAGGCGACTGCTTGGGGCGTGATCCGCGTCGCCAACTCGAATATGGAGCGCGCCATCCGCACCATCTCTATCGAGCGCGGGCACGATCCGCGCGGTTTTGCGATGGTGGCCTTTGGAGGAGCCGGGCCGCTCCACGCCTGCGAGCTGGCGGCGGCGCTGCGCATCCCGCGAGTGCTCATCCCACCGCATCCTGGCGTCCTGTCGGCATTGGGCATGGTCCTCGCCGATGCGGTCAAGGACACGTCGAAGACGGTCATGCTGCCTGCCAGCGAGACGGATGCCGCGCTGCTCCGCCACTTGCTTGCCGGGCTCTACGAGCGGGCCCGAGGCGAGTTGCAGGCCGAGGGGTTCGGCGATGACGAAATCGCCCTGCTACCGGTTCTCGACATGCGCTATGTGGGGCAGTCGTACGAGCTGCGGGTGGAGATTGACCTGGAGGGTGAAATCGAGGAGCACGTCGGCGCCTTTCACGAGCTGCACCGGCAGCGGTTCTCCTACGCCAGTAAGGACGAGCCGGTGGAGATTGTCAACCTGAGGGTCAAAGCCATAGGGCGGACTGCCAAGCCGCAGGTCTCCTATCGGGCGCCGGGCAGTCTCTATCCAGATATGGCGCGGGTGGGTTACAAGCCGGTCCACTTTGCCGAGCGGGATGCGCCCCATGCGGCTCGACCCGTTCCAACCGCCCTGTACGACCGGGCCCGGCTGGAACCGGGCAATATGGTCGTCGGTCCGGCGGTCCTATTCCAGTTGGACACCACGACGGTCATCCCGCCCGATTGGTCGGCTACGGTTGATGGTTGGGGCAACCTGCTAGTCGAGCAGCAGGTTGGCGCTGTCAGCGGGCAACGAGCATAGAGGAAGGTCTGACGAGTTGGACCCGATCGCACTCGAAATCTTTAAGAATCTCTTTATCTCGGTCGCCGAGGAGATGGGCGCCACCCTGGGACGGACGGCCTACAGCCCCAACATTAAGGAGCGGCGCGACTTTTCGTGCGCCTGTTTCCTGGGGGACGGGCAGATGATCGCCCAGGCAGCGCACATCCCCGTCCACCTTGGCGCTATGCCGGCCTCGGTCCGTGCCGCACTGGAAGCCTTTGACACCTGGGCGCCCGGCGATCTGGTTGTCCTCAACGATCCGTACCTGGGCGGCACCCATCTGCCCGACATCACCATGGTCTCGCCCGTGTTCGTGGACGGCAGGGAGACGGCACCGCCGTTCTTTGTCGCCAGCAGGGCGCACCACGCCGACGTGGGGGGTATGTCTCCTGGGTCCATGCCCCTCGCCAGCGAGATCTACCAGGAAGGGCTGATCATCCCGCCGGTCAAACTGGTCGAGGCGGGAGAGGCTGTCCGGGCTGTACTCGACATAATTCTTCGAAACGTGCGCACGCCTGTCGAGCGGCGCGGCGACCTGGCGGCGCAGATGGCGGCTCATCGCGTGGGCGAGCGGCGACTGCAAGAGATCGTGGATCGCTACGGCCTGGTGGAGACCCTGCGCTATGCCCAGGGCCTGCTGGCCTATGCCGAGCGGCTCACGCGGGCAGCCATCCGCCGCATCCCGGAAGGGGTGTTTATCTTCGTCGACGAGATGGACGATGACGGCAATCCTGATGCGCAGCCCTCAGACGTCACCACTGGCGGACCCCAGATCCGGGTCGCCGTGACCGTTGCCGGAGGCGAGATGACCGCAGACTTTGTCGGGTCGAGCCCGGCAG
>Ga0316577_10001422_pt1 | contig 11309 bp, 6 predicted proteins | sample S5NA_FD_203073 | JGI IMG/M metagenome (GOLD analysis project Ga0316577, IMG submission 203073) | Rhizosphere microbial communities from salt marsh grasses in Alabama, United States - S5-7_050615r2r1 | ecosystem: Host-associated > Plants > Roots > Rhizosphere | place: USA: Alabama | collected... | reverse complement strand
GATCTTCACCTTGGGCAGGAACTCGACCTTGTACTCGCTGCCCCGGTAGGTCTCGGTGTGGCCCTTCTGCCGCCCGAAACCCTTCACCTCGCTCACGGTCATTCCGACGATCCCCACGTCCTGGAGCGCGGTCTTCACTGCCTCCATGAGGTGGGGCCTGACGATGCATTCGACCTTCTTCATCGGGCCTCCTTGGCTGTCTCCTTCTCCGGCCGGGCCCCGAGAGCCCCGAGGAGTGTGGCCTCGACCTCCCCGAGCACCTCGGGCACCAGCTTCATCCCGGCCGCATCCGTCACGTAGAACACGTCGAGGGCGAGCGCCTTCGCGGTGGCGATCTTGGCGAAGGTGATGTCCAGCCCCAGGTCCGCCAGGGCCCCCGAGATCGTGAAGGCGAGCCCGGGCTGGTCGGGCGCCCGCACCTCCACGATCGTCGCGGTGGCGGATCCGTCGTTGTCGAAGCGGACGGTGGGTCGCCTCTGGATCCGGCCCCAGTGACGGCGGGGTCGCCGGCGTTGGCTGCGGCGCCAGCGCTCGACGGTCGTCGGCACATCCGTCTCCCCCGAGACCGCCTTCGCGAGCGCGGCCTCGATCCGGGCCTTTCGCTCCGGCGAGACGGGCTCGTGGTCCGGGAGCTCGCTCACCCGCAGGGAGTCGAGGACGATGCCATCCGCCCGGGTGAGCAGGTCCACGCTCAGGATGTCGATGTTGTTCGCGGTCAAGGTGCCGGAGACCGCGGCGAAGAGGCCCCGGCGGTCGCGGGCGGTCACCGTGAGCTCGGTGGCCCGGCCCCGCTCGAGGTCGTGCCAGTCGACGCTCACCGGCCGTTCTCCGCGGGAGCACAGGAGGCGGAAGTGCCGACCCATGCGCTCCGCGTCCGTCGCGCGCAGATACCGCTCCGGCAGGAGGGCGAAGTGGTGCTCCACCGTCTCGAGAGGGAACTCCTGCCGCAAGCTGGTCACCGCGGTCTCGCGCTCGGCGTCGGCCCGGTCCCCGTGCGCCTCCCCGCCCATCAGGCGATGGCGCGTGCGGTCGTAGAGCTCCCAGAGGAGCGTACCCTTCCAGTCGGTCCAGATTCCCGGACCCACCGCCCGGTGGTCGGCGTAGGTGAGGAGCAGCAGCAGGGTGAGCCGCTCGAGGCTACCCACGCGCTTCGCGAACGCCTCGATGAGGGCCGGCTCGCTGAGGTCTCGCTGCTGCGAGAGCTGCGACATCTCGAGATGGGCCTCGACCAGGAAGAGGACCTTCGCCGTCGCCTCCGGGTCGAGGCCGAGGTGGGCGAGGGTCCGGGTGGCGATCCGAACGCCCTTCTCCACGTGCCCGCCCCCACGTCCCTTGCCGATGTCGTGGAGGAGCATCCCCACGTAGAGGGGCGTCACATCCTCGATCTCGTCGAGCACGCTGCCGAGGCGTGAGAGCTCGGGCTTCTCGCCGGCGGCGACCTCGTCGAGGGCCTCGAGGGCCCGGAGCGTGTGCTCGTCGACGGTGTAGCGGTGATAGAGGTCGTGCTGGACGAGGAGGCTGATCCGCGCCCACTCCGGCAGCAACCGCCCCAGGATCCCCGTCTCGTGGAGAGTACGAAGCGCGGGACCGACGTGGCCCCGACGACCCAGCATCCTCAGAAGGGCGCCGCGCGCCTCGGGCGAGGACCGGAAGGCCCGGTTCACGAGGTTCGAGTGGGTCCGCAGCTGCGCCTTCAGCGGTTCCGAGGGAGCCACCCCCTCCAGCTGGGCGACCTCGACGGCCTCCAACAGGGCCAGGGCGTTCTTCGGGAACTCGCCCGCCGACTCGCGTGCGAAGAGGCGGCCGTCGCGCACCTCGAAGCCCCGCCGCGTGCGCCGCGGGCGACGCAGCGCCGGGAAGAGGCGCCGGGGGCGGGCCCCGCCGTGCCGCATCAGGAAGCCGCGACACAGCTCGTGAAGCTCCGAGGCCCTCCGGTAGTAGTCGCGCATGAACAGCTCGGAGTCGAGCAGCCCGCCCTTCGCCCGGTACCCGAGGCGGGGGCCGAGCTCGCCCTGGAGGTCGAGGCTCAGGAAGTCAGTCCTCCGACCGGTGGAGAAGTGGGCCTCGTTGCGCACCCGCCACAGGAAGTCGCTCGCCCGGCGCGCCGTGCGGTACTCGGCGGCGGAGACCCACCCCTCGGCGAGCAGGGTCGAGAGGCGCCCGCTGCCAAAGCGCGCGTGCCCGGCCCAGAGAACGGTGTGGAGGTCGCGCAGGCCCCCAACCCCCTCCTTCACGTTCGGCTCCTGGACGCAGACGGCGCTGCCCTGGCTCTCATGGCGCTCGTCTGTCTCGAGGCGCAGGGCCTCCAGAAACCGGTCGGTCGCCTTCTGGTTGCGCAGCAGACCCTCGTCCAGGGCGTGCAGCAAAGAGTCGAACAGCGCGGTGCTTCCCCCGACGAGCCGGGCCTCGGTCAGCGCCGTTCGCGAGTGCAGGTCGGCCCGGGCCTCCTCCACGCACTCCGCGGGCGAGCGGAAGCTGTGCCCCACGGCCAGCCCCGCATCCCACAGGAGCTGCAGCGCACGCTCGACAAAGGCCGTGACCGCGGTCGAGGAACGCTCGGGACGGAGGAACAGGAGGTCCACGTCGGAGTACGGCGCGAGCTCGGCCCGCCCGTATCCCCCCAGGGCCACCACCGCGCAGGCCGAGAGCTCGGGCTGGGCACCGGGCCCCGCCGACTCGGCGGCCGCCCGGCAAGCTCGCTGCACGACGAGGTCCACCTGATAGCTTCGTGCGGTGGCGATCTCGGACCCGCCGAGCCCGAGCCTGTGCCGCATCCGCAGCCTCTCGGTCTCGAGCCGGACGTAGCGGCGAAGTCCTTCGAGAGGTTCGGCGGAGTCTCCGTCGTCGAAGCGCCCCGGCGGAACCGAGGGACCCGACGAGGCAGCATCCTGGCGCCTGGGCAGCATCATGACGGCACCATGATGAGCAAGGAGCGTTCCCGCATGAGACCCCGGGGCGCCGATCCATCTTTCTCATTGATGGGTAGTGACTTAGGTGTCAGATTGCGCGGTGATGGACCGATTTCGTATGGGCACATTCATGTCATGATGAGATAATCCCGAGACATAATTGTCATATTTGTTGGTGGCGAGACGGATGGAGAGGACGAGCCGAGGCCTGTGGCGAAAGCCATTCACCCAGCTCATCAATCCCACGGCGACACAGGTGTTCCCTTCATGCTAGAATCCGACATTTTGGTCGGACCCGATCCTGGCCCTGCCTGGCCCTGAACGAAGGGATGGCGGCCGCTGCGCGGAGTCCGTGTCATGATGGGCGGGTCATGCCGGACCTCAAGCCCTGGCTCGGGGTCGCCCGAGCCCCGTTTCTGGTCCTCCCCGTGACCCTCGTCGCGGTGGGAGCGGCCGCCGCGGCCTGGGACGGCGCCTTCGCCGGTGGTCCGACCCTCCTCGCCCTCGTCGGGCTCGTCGCCCTGCACATTGCGGTCAACGCCCTCAACGAGGCGAGCGACATGGTTACGGGCATCGACCTGCACACGCAGCGGACTCCATTCTCTGGCGGGAGCGGGACGCTGCCCTCCGGTCAGCTGTCGGTGCGGGCCACGCGGATCTTTGCCCTGACCTGCGCCGCCGTGGGCGGGGCCATCGGCGTGGGCTTCGCCCTCGAGTACGGGTGGGGGTTCGTGGCCCTCATGGCCTTCGGAGCCGCCGGGGTGCTGCTCTACTCGGAGGTCTTCGCCCGCTCGGGGCTGGGCGAGTTCTTCGCCGGCCTCGGCCTGGGCGCCTTGCCCGTCTGGGGCACGGCCTGGGTCCAGGGTCGGCCGCCCGGAGCGGCGGCTCTCTGGGCCGGGGTCCCGGCGTTCCTCATGACGTTCAACCTTCTTCTGCTCAACGAATTCCCGGACGAGGAGGCGGATAGGGGAGGCGGACGCCGAAACCTCGTCGTGCTCTTCGGACGAAGGCCGGCCGCGGCGATCTACTCGACGGCGGCCCTGCTGGTCCCCGTCAGCCTCGCGGCGGCGGTGGGGCGGGGCGCCCTGCCCGGGCTGGCGCTGGCCGCGGTCCTTCCTTCTCTCCTGCTGTCCCGGCCCCTGGCCTGGGCCATCACCCGCCCCCGCGAGACGGTCCCCCTCCCCGCCCTGGGCGCCAACGTCGTCTGGAACCTGGCGACCAACACCGTCCTCGCGCTCGCCCTCGTCGGCGCGACGTTGGCGCGCTAGCTCGTCTGCCCGAGGGCCTCGCAGTCGCTCGCCGACTCGTCCGGGGCCTCCTCCCAGAAATCCGTCGTCTGAGTGTACACGGCCCGCCTCCTCTGGTTTAATGGCGCGCTCAGGAACCCTTCATGTTCAACTTCGTCCGGCGAGCCTTTCCGCTGCAGCGCGGGGATCTCTCACGAGGGGGCCTCCTCGTCGCCTACCTCTTCTTCATCATCAGCGCCTACACGGTCGCCCGTGTGACCCGCGACGCCCTCTTCCTCGGGCAGTTTCCGGCCGAGCTGCTGCCGTACGCGGACATCACGGTATTCGCCCTGGTGGGGGTCGTGGTGGCGACCTACATCCGGATCGGCGCGCGGGCGGGGTTCCGCCCAACGCTCATCGGGAGCCTGCTCGTGTTTGGCCTCAGCGGGCTCGGGTTCGCGGCCCTCGCCGACCGGACGAACCCGACGTGGCTGTCGCCTTTCTTCTACATCTGGGTCGGCATCTTCGGAGTCCTGGCCCCGGCCCAGGGGTGGACCCTGGCCAACTACGTGGTGACGCCCCGGGAGGCGAAGCGCTTGTTCGGGCTGGTCGCGTTCGGGGCCTCGTTCGGTGGCACGTTCGGGGCCTTGGTCGCAAGGGAGTTGAGCGAACGCCTGGGCGCGAACAGCCTCCCCGTGCTGATGGCCGTTCTGGTCTTCATTGCCGCCGCGATCGTCGAGGTCCTCTGGCGCCGCCGGCCCGCCGGGCTCGCCGACCTCGAGCCGGATGTGGGGCGAGAGGAGCCCGCGAAGGGCCTCGGGCACAGCCTGCGCGTCGTCCGGGGCTCACCCTATCTGCAGGCGATCGCCGGCGTCATCGGTCTCGCCTCCCTCGTCACCGTCCTCATCGGGTGGCAGTTCAAGGCGATCGCGCGCCAGTACTTCCTGGCCGAGGTGGGCCCGGATGCGATGAAGGACGCCCTGGCCACCTTCTTCAGCACCTTCGAGTTCGCGGCCGGCGTCCCCTGCCTCCTGATCCAGATCCTCCTGACCGCCGGCCTCCTCCAGAGGTTCGGGCTGCGAGCGGTTCTGTTCACGCTCCCGCTCGGTCTCTTCGCGGGCTCGCTTGGTCTCCTCGTCTCCGGCGGCACCTTGTTGGCCGTTTCCATCCCCCGAGCGATCGACAGGGTGGTCCGCTACTCCGTCGACCGCCCTGCGGTGGAGCTGCTCTATCTGCCGGTTCCCCTCGCCGTCAAGCTCCCGGCCAAGTCCTTCATCGACACCGTCGTGTGGAGGGCGGGGGACGGCCTCGGGGGGCTCGCCGTGCTGGCCTTCGTGACCCTGGGAGGCCTGGGCGCGGTGCAGCTCACGTGGGTGACACTGCCCTTGATCGGGGTATGGGTCGCCGTGGCCGCCGTGGCCTACCGCCTCTACCTGAAGACGCTGAGGGACAGCCTGCAGCAGCACCGCCTGGACCTCGAGCAGGCGTCGACGCCGCCGCTGGACCGCGCCACCAGCGAGATGCTGGCCAGCCGACTGGAGGCCGTCGACCCCGAGGAGATCCTGTACGCTCTGGACCTGATGGCCGAAGGTCCGCTCCAGGCCGCCCATCCGGCGGTCCGGGGACTGCTCGACAACCCGGCGGCCGAGGTGCGCCGGCGCGCCCTGGAGATCCTGGGCGCGGTCGGGGACCGGACCATTCTCCAGAAGGTCGATTCCCTTCTCGGCGACCCCGACCTCGAGGTGCGCACGGAGGCCCTCCTCTACCTCGCTCGCCACGCGGACGTGGACCCCGTGACCCGCGCCCAGGACCTCGGGGGTTTCAGCGATGCGGCCCTCCGCGGCGCGGTCATCTCCGTCCTCGCCCGGCTGGGAGGCGATCGTCTCGAGACCGCGCGGCTCGCCTTCGAGGCCATGGTCGAGGACGAGCGACCGGAGGCGGAGGAGTCACGGCTCCAGGCGGCCCGTCTGGCTGAGCGGCTGCCCCTGGTCTTCGAGGACCCGTTGAGGCGACTCATCCAGGACGACGACCCCGAGATCGCCGGCGCGGCGATCCGGGCCGCCCGACGACACGGGGGCGGGCCCTTCGCGAAGGACCTCGTCACCCGACTCGGCGAGCGTGCCTGCCGCGAAGAGGCATGGGCGGCCCTGGCCGGCGCCGGCTCGGCGGCCTGCCGAGCCCTGGCCACCGCCCTGGAGGAGCCGCACCCGGCCCCCGATCTCCTGCGCGCGGCACCGGAGATCCTCGAGCAGATCGGGACCGACGAGGCAGCCGAGGTCTTGTCCAGCTGTCTGCTCCAGGGCAACGCCGAGTTCCGGCTCCATGTCATCAAGGTGCTGGGACGAATGCGGGACCGGCGTCCCGGGCTCGTGGTCGATCCCCAGGTTCTCGAGGCGGTCGTCGCGGCGGAGATTCTCGGGCACTATCGGTCGTATCAGATCCTGGGGGCCCTGGAGCTCTCGACCCTCGAGCAGGAGCCCACCACCCGCAACCTCCGCGTCGCCATGCTGGAGGAGCTGGAGCGGGTGTTCCTCCTGCTGGGCCTTCTCTACCAGGGCATCGACTTCCGCGCCGCCTGGGAGGGCCTGCGCTCGGGCAACCCCGTGCTCCACGATCAGGCCCTCGACCTTCTCGAGAGCGAGCTCAAGCCGGAGATGCGCAACCTCCTGGTACCGCTGGTCGACCCGGTGGTGCACGGTGCGGAGCGCATGCGCCTTGCGGAGAAGCTGGCGGGCACCCCGGTCGACAGCCCGGTGGAGGCGGTGAAGGAGCTCGCCGGTACCGGGGACCCCTGGCTCAAGGCGTGCGCGGCCTACGCCATCGGGGCCCTCGGCCTCCGCGAGCTCAAGGAATGCCTCGAGAAGTGGAGCCACGACCCCGACCCGCTGCTCCGCGAGACGGTGCGCCAGGCGCGGGAGGCGCTCGCGGCCGCCGAGCGCACCCGAGACCGCTGAGCCCGCCGCCCCGGCCGATTGACCGGGCCGGGCCCGACCTTTAGTCTTGGTCACCGGAGGGAGCCACCCGGTGGCACTGAGTTTCGGACGGTCGAAGAGTGACGACGTCGTCTCGCTGATCGCGGCCAAGAAGTACGGCCCCGCCATCGAGATCCTGCGGGAGGAGCTCAAGAAGCGGGGCGCGAGCACCACGGTCCGGAAGCAGCTCGCGGACGTGCTCGTCCTCGCCGGCAAGACCGTCGAGGCGGTTTCGCTGCTGCTCCCGCTCGCGGACAAGTTCGCCCGGGAGGGATTCGCGGCCAAGGCCGTCTCCGTCCTCAAGAAGATCCAGAAGATCGACCCCGGTCGCCGCGACGTCGAGGAGCGCCTCGCCCGGCTCATCGAGGAGAAGCAGCGCCAGGCAGCGGTCGCGCTGCCGACCAGCCGCCCGGGCCTCGAGATCGGCATCGAGGAGATCGGGATGGAGCCGCCTCCCTCCTCCCCGGTCGACATCCCACTCGCCCCCCCGGCCGCGGAGCCCGAGCCCGCCCCGTCCGATGGAGCAGGCCCCGAGTTCGGTTTCGGCGGGGCGGGGCCGAGCTCGACGCCCGCGCCCGGAGCGGTCATGGAGCCCCCGGCGGCGGAGCCGATCTCGACGCCTGCGCCCGGAGCGGTCATGGAGTCTCCAGCGCCCGAGACGGCGGAGCCGGTTCTCGCCCCCCCACCGGAGCCGGCGCCGTTGGAGATCACCCCGACCCCGAAGCCCGGCCTCGCGGACACGGGGCCCGACGCCACGCTGCCGTTGCCGACGCCGGAGCCCCCCCCGGGGGTGGGAGAGTGGCTCGATCTGGAGGGACCGTCTGCGGTACCCGACCAGGGCGAGTCCGAGATCGAGGACTACGACCTCCTCTACGTGCCCGACGGTGAGGAGGCGGAGGAGGAGGGTGCCGATGAGGAGCTCGTCCTTCCCGAGCCCTCCACCCACGAGGCCCTGTCCGAAGGGGGCTTCGCAGACGAGCTCATGTCCCTCGTGGACTCGGTTTTCCAGGAGTCCCCCGGGACCGCCCTCGAGCCGGCGACCACGGCCGAGCCGGAGGCGACACCGGAGGAGGCCCAGCAGGGCGGCAGCCAGATCGTCGTGAGCCCGCTCTTCCGCGACTTCTCGGTGGACGAGATGGTCGCGGTTATCCAGGGCCTCAACCTCCTGACGTTCGAGCGCGGCGAGGTGATCCTGCGCGAGGGGAAGCCCGGGGGCAGCCTGTACATGCTCGCCTCCGGGCGGGTGCGGGCCTTCCGCAAGAACCGGGAGACCGGCAAGCAGGTCCCGATCGGCGACCTCGAGGAGGGGGCGTTCTTCGGGGAGATGTCGATCCTCACCGGCCAGCCGCGCGCGGCCAGCGTCGTCGCCCTCAACTCCTGTGAGCTGCTCGAGCTGGACCGGCCGACGTTGGACGGCATCACGAAGACGCACCCGCACGTCTGGGACGTCCTGCGCGAGTTCGCCGAGCAGCGGTCCCAGGCACGTGGATGACCGGAAGGGCCGACGCTTCGGCCTCCTGGTCGGGATCCAGAACGGTGTGCGTCTTCTGAACCTGGGCGGCCCCGGCCCCCGAGCCTCTTTCACCGCCCCCGCGCCGAGATGGCGAGGGCGATCCCGCCCAGGATCATCGCGCCGGCCAGGATCAGCCGCGCCGTCACGTGCTCGCCCAGGGCCACCACTCCGCCCACCGCGGTCAGCGGCGGGACGCTGAGCTGGACGATCGCGGCCTGCGTGGCCGACAGCCCGCGCAGCGCGGCGTACCAGATCGCATAGCCCAGCCCGGAGGCGAGAGCCCCGGAGACGAGGGCGAGCAGCACCCCCGCGGTCGTGAGCTTCGGGGAGACCATCGCGAGCCCGGCCCCGCTCGCGAGAAGCGCCAGCGGCACGCTGCGGGCGAAGTTGGAGGCGTTGGCGGCAAGAGGGTTCGCCGCGCCGCGGCCGCGCAGGGAGTAGACGCCCCAGGCCATACCGGCCACGAGCATCAACCCGGCGCCCACGGGGTTGGGCTGGGCGAGTCCCGGTCTCGTGAGCGCGACGAGCCCGACCAGGGAGAGGACGAGGCCGAGCCACTCGCGCGCGGCGGGACGCTCCCCGGCGACAAGCGCCGAGGCCAGCATCGTGAGCTGCACCGCCCCGAACAACAGCAGCGCCCCGGTTCCGGCGGGGATGCTCAAGTAGGCCAGGGAGAAGCCGAGCGCATAGGCGAAGAGCGCGGCGGCCGAGGTCCAGCTGCCGCCCCCGACCTCGGAGCCGCCGCGGAGACGGGTGAGGGGCACGAGCACGAGGGCGCCGCCCACGAGGCGCATGCTGGTGAAGCTGGCCGCGTCGGCGAGGCCTCCGCCCAGCGCGGCCCGACAAAGAAGCGAGTTCGCGGCGAAGGCCACCATCGCGGCCAGCGTCAGGCTGGCGGTTCGCGCGTGCATCGCTCCTCCCGGCCTGAGACCCGCCACCCGGGACTCTCTCCTCCGAACCTGAATCTTGGGGAATCCTCTGCACCCTAGACCCTGGGCGCCGGGCGGTCAAATCAGGGGCTTCGCGGTCGCCGGCGCTCGGGCGCGCTCAGCGAAGCGAGTGGCCCACCGCGACGCCAATGAAGGTGGCGATGGCGTAGCCAAGAGTGCCGCAGAGGATCGCGGGGATCACCAGCGTCTCCCAGCGCCGGGCCACCGCCATCGCCGCGGCCGAGGTCGGCCCGCCCATGTTGGCATTCGACGCGATGACGATCTCGGCGAGATCGAGGCGCAGTAGCCGACCCGCAACGAGGATCGCGACCAGGTGCACGGCGAGGATTCCCATCGCGAACACGAACAGGATCGTCCCGTGCGCGAGCACGAGTGCGATGCTCGCCGACGCGCCGATGACGGCGAAGAACACCTGCATCAGCAGGACCCCCAGCTCGTGCGCGCCGGCCAGCGCGCCCAGCCAGCTCGGGAAGAGCGTCGCCAGGGTGACGATGAGAACCGTGACGAAGAGGATGCCGCTGGACTTCATCCCCAGTGCGTCCGCGAGGCCGTATCCCGAGGCGCACACCGTGGCCGCGACGGCGAGGGCGGCGGCCATTCCGCGGACACCGATAGGCGGCCCGCTCGGCTCGGGCGCGAGCCGGGTCTCTCCCTCGAGCACCCGACGGACGAACCGACGGCGCAGCCGCGGCATCGACGGCAGGGCGAACAGCACGAGGAAGTACAGGGCCATGGCGAGGTTGTCGGCGGCCACCCCCGCCGCGAGCAGGTCCCCCGAGCGCAGCCTGAGGGCCTCGGCCGTGGCCATGTAGTTGAGGGATCCGCCGACGTAGGTGGCGCAGAAGATGCCGGCCAGCTTCCAGCCCTCCTCACCGAGCGGGAGGAGGGTGAACATGACGCCGACCCCCAGAATCGTTCCCCCCGCCCCGGCCGCGAAGGCAATGAGCGTGGGCCCCGCCTCGCGCAGGATGCGCCTGAGGTCGGCGTTGAACAGAAGAAGCGGGATGGCGAGCGGAACCAGAAAGGACCACACGACGTCGTAGGCAGGCGCGCTCGCCGGGATCACGCGCATGTTCGACAGGGCGAAGGCCACGGCGATGGCGATCACCGCCCCGGACAGCTTCTCGCCCCAACGGGTCCTCTCCGCCCACAGCCCGAAGGCGCCGGCGCTCAGGAGGACAGCCCAGAGAGCCCAGTGGTTTTCCGGCGAGATCAGCGTGCCCACGGCGGGCGAGGGTATCAGATCCGCGTGGGCCCTGATCCTTCATTGCCCCCTCACCCTATCGCTCCGCACTGAGGGGGGCCTGCTAAACTCCTCCGCCATGGCGGACCACCCGACCGCCGAGGCCCCGCCCCTCCTGGAGATGAGGGGCATGGGAAAGGTCTTCCCCGGGGTGGTAGCCCTACGCGACGTCGGCTTGCGGCTCGACGCCGGCGAGTGCCTTGCCCTCTGCGGCGAGAACGGTGCCGGCAAGAGCACGCTGATCAAGCTCCTGGCCGGCGCCCACCGCGCCGACGCCGGCGAGATCCTCATCGACGGTCAGCGTGTCTACATCACGACGCCACACGAGGCCCAGGAGCTCGGGATCGCGGTGATCCATCAGGAGCTGAACCTCGTCCCGGGTCTCTCGGCCCGGGAGAACATCTCCCTCGGACGAGAGCGGACCCGCTTCGGTTTCCCCGATCACCGGCGGGAGGCGAGGGACGCGGCCCGGCTCTTCGAGCGACTCGGGCTCGAC
>Ga0316577_10001421_pt1 | contig 11309 bp, 9 predicted proteins | sample S5NA_FD_203073 | JGI IMG/M metagenome (GOLD analysis project Ga0316577, IMG submission 203073) | Rhizosphere microbial communities from salt marsh grasses in Alabama, United States - S5-7_050615r2r1 | ecosystem: Host-associated > Plants > Roots > Rhizosphere | place: USA: Alabama | collected... | reverse complement strand
GGGTGGGCACTGCGGTGAGGGGTTGAGCCGATGCGTGGCAGGCGTAGCAGGCCTCCGCTTCCAGGTCCACCGTGGTCCCGATCTCCAGCGAATCGTTGGAGAACATGATCCGTCCGTCCTTGTTGTATATGCGGACGGCGTCCACGTCGGGTTCGGTGCCCAGGAGGGAAATGATGGAGTGCGTCAGATCCCGCTCATTCAGAAGCATGCTGGTGAAGAGGCTGTGCCGGATCATGTCCCCGGCCCGGCTGGCTCCGTCCCTCAGCTGATCCTCCATCGCTCTGGACTGGAGCTCGTTCGTGAGCGTGGAGTACCCCGCGAACAAGAAGAGGACGGAGAGTAGCAGAACCAGGTAGAGCCTGAAGGAGAGGGTAGACGTGATCCGGATTTTCGGGACGTTCCCCGGCATGAAAACCCTCGACTGGTCGCGGGCTGGTTCAGGGGAGTCGTTCGATTCCCCCAACACCGCAGGAGAGCAGCACGCTCTGTGCCACTTTCGGCGTCCGGGGGAGACCGGGGGAGGGCGTGGGGTCAGTCGGGCCTCGAGAAAAGTCGGTCCAGAAGCTCCCGGAAGGCCTTGGTCCCCAGAACTGCCTCCAGATTCGGGTTGGGCTCCCCCCCGTCATTGAGGGTCACTCCTGCGCCGACTCCAGGGTCCATGGCCTTGCGGAGGAACTGCCGGATCACGCCGAGCCTCTCCTTGTGCCAGCCCAGGACCGCTTCCACACGGAGCAAGCCGGGCAGCTCGTCGAGGCCACCGTCGGGCTCGAGACGGATCATCCAGCGAGCCCCGGTCTTCGGGAACTTGTGCTCTCTCAGCTCCGCCAGCAGCTCTTCGTTGACTTCGAGCACCTCGCCGGGGAGGGGAGAGAGAAGAGGGAAAGCCAGGGTCCCTCGGATGACCCAACCCATGGCCTGGCCCCGTTCCAGCCGGACGCCGGGCCGGGAGAGGAGGATATCCTGGATGGGGAAGAGGATCTTCAAGTCCTGGCAATCAAGGCCCAGGAGGACCTCGCCGGGCGAGACCTCCTGCATCCACAGGTGCCCCGAGGTATGCGGCCGGTCCAGGTGCAGTTCGCAGTCCTCGGTGAGGTGAGCGAGGTAGGCAGAAATGGCCCGATCCACGGCGTCCTCCGCCGGAGGGCCTTCCGGGTCCAGAGGGGCCTCCGGAACCCACTCGGGGACGCGAGAGGATTGGGCGTGGGGAGGGTCGCCCCGGAGCGCCCGATGGAGGTCGCACCCCTCGCACTCGTAGTTCCGATGGCATAGGCGGTGGTCCAGGACCCCGGCCAGAACCCAGATGCAGGGGAGCTCCAGCGCTCGCCCCGAGGCGTCCCCGATCATTCCCTTCTACTCCGCCCCGCCATCCTCGGTGGAGTGGAGGAAGGAAGCCTGAAAAGCTCCCCAGTCGGCGTCATCCAACTGGGTCATCACCCCCGCAGGGATCTCTCCGCCGTCCGCGGCGGCGAAACCCACTTCAGAATGGATCTCGGTCCCGAAGAGGAAGTCCCTGATCTTGCGGTACTGCAGGTGGGCCCAGGCGGAGGCGTCTTCCCCTTCGAGCCAGAGGGGATTCTCCGTCCACTTCCCAGCGGGTTCGATGCGGTAGACCCAGCTCCCGCCCCTCATGGTCGAGCCCTCCCACCCGGGCAAGGGAGAGAAGTCCGTATTGCCCTCCACCACTACCCCTCCCACTGGAGAGTCGATCTGGAGCTCCCTCTTTCCGGAGCGAATCTTCAGCAGAGGCTCCCCTTTCTCCACGGCTGCATCGTCCGGCAGCAGCTCGAGGGAATAGTCCAACCCCAGAAGACTCGTGAGGAGGGGATGGATTCCCAGGAAGATCTCTCCGTTCCTCCGAATGCGGGTCCAGGTGAAGGTAGGCTGGAGAGAGACCGCTCTTGGGGGGGGCTCCACCGCCTCGCCGAGGGTGATGGGGCGGGGTAGGGGGAGCGCTGACCTGGCCAGGTTTTCCGTTGGTGCTTCAGCGAGAACGTAGCGCAGCACGAGGGCCGTCACCACGAGAATTACGAAGAGTCCGGTGAGCATGTCTTGCTCCGACGTGTGTGTGTCCTGTCCCCATCCCCCCATCGATTCCCAAAGAGCCGGTAGATTGCTGGAGCAACACGGATGCCAGAGGAGGAAACCTCCGGAGCTGACGGCCCAACGCCTGGTCAGGACTGGAGTTACGGGGTCGAGCAGTCCCGGTCCAGGTGCAGCTCAACGAGAGAGAGGTGTTGAGAATTTCTACACTCCTTCCGGTAGCTTTCGAGAAGGGGCTTTCAAATGTATACGGCGCAGGGAGTTAGGGAGTGTTGACAATTCCCCCGTCAGGGTGTCGTGTTTTTCTACACTTTCCTTCCTGGTGAAGGCCGGGAAGGGGAGGGCGTACCCTGGAGAGATGTCCGAAGTCTCGGGCAGACTATATTGATTGAGGTGGAGGGGTCCCGCCGGCCTCGCGCATTGGAGGTTCCGAATGGACAAGCTCTCGGTGATCCGGCCTGTCGGACTGGTTCTTCTGGTCCCGCTGGTCCTGTTGGCGGGTTGCGCCCCCTCCAACCGACTGAACGAGTTCAACTTTCGGGGGGCAGGGCTGGCTGTGGTGACCGTCGCACCCCCGCACCCGCAGGTCTTTACCCAGGACTTCTACGGGCCGGAGGACAGAGGTTGGCTCCGGTCGCTCCTCAGGATCGGAAGCGAGATGGCCCGGGACGCCCAGGCGGAGAGAGCCGGGGAGAAGCTGGCTGAGGCATCGGAGGAGGTGGACGTGGCGGGCCTCATGGCCGACCAGGTGCTGGAGCGAAGCGCCCGACTCCTAAGGGCCAGGGCGGTAGAATCGGTAACGGAAGCAGACTTCGAGCTGGAGGTGAGAGTCCAGGAATACGGGATCCGCGCGGATTCCTGGGATTCCCACGCCGACTTCTTCATCCACGCGGAGGTCCTCCTCTTGGACGGCTCCACCGGAAGCCGGATCTGGAAAGAAAGTGTGGAGGCCCGGGATCCCATCAACCCGGGGAGTTGGTCCAGCGGTGGATCTCTCGGGAATCTCATCACCGCCCAGGCGCTTGGCCGGCTCTCCGTAGCGGAGATGAGAGAAGCGCTGGAGGATCTGGCGGTCTATTCTGCGGATCGTATCACGTCCGGGCTGGAGGAGGGTCTGGATCGGTCCCGCCGGTAAGCCCCGACTCGACACAACGCCCGACCCCCGATCGTATCATCATGAGAGGCCACCGGGGCCTCGAAACCCCCAGGGGCGGACGCACATGAGAAGACTGTGGCTCGCAAGTATTTCGATCCTCCTGGTCTCCGGGTGCCTGTCCAACTCCACGGGCCCGGCGGACTCGGAGGAGGCCAGGATTCGTCTGCACGTCACGGGTGGCTTTGCGGGGGTGGACTACACCTTTCTCATGGACGGGCCCGCCGGGACCGTGGTTGGAGAGTCCTGCGTGGCCGGATGTGATTTTCAGGCTGGGGAGATCCTCCAGACCCTCTCCAGGGATCAATCCGCATACCTGACAAGCCTCTTCCTGGAGGCCGGGGTCCATTCCGTCGACGATAGCGACTTCGGAGTCCAGTGCTGCGACCAGTTCCACTACGACGTGACCTATGAGGACGGGCGTGGCGTCAGCTTGTTTCGGGGGAGCTCGGAGGCCCTCCCCGGAGGTCTCAGAGACGCCGTCTCCCGGGTTCACGGCCTGTTGCTGGGCACGATCCCCATCGTCGTGAGCCCGCAGACCAATCCGCAGAGGTGGCCCTCCGACCCTGCGAAGATCGAGGATTTTGTCGTGTCAGGAGACCAGCTGGATGTCAGGGTCAGCTACAGTGGCGGCTGTGCGGACCACGATTTCAAGCTGGTGGCGTGGGGGGGATGGATGGAATCGTACCCGGTACAGGTGAAAGCTCTGCTTTCCCACGACGCGAAGGATGACCCCTGCGACGCCATCGTGAGCGAGGACCTGTCCTTCGACCTTCAACCCCTGAAGAGGGCTTATCAGCAGAGCTACGGGACCGGGGATCCCGGGAGCACGACCCTCATCCTCTCCCTGGACAACCCCGACTGGGCGAGCTCCCTCTCCGGATACCAGATCGAGTACGTCTTCTGATCTGTGATCCTCCGGAACCTCTTCGGATACCGGCTAGAAGACCACCTCCAGGCTCCTGGCGGAATCCCCCGCAGGAGCCTGTCCGAGAAACACTCGCCAAAGCCCCGTTCCGGGCTCCCCCACCCCGATGGTGTAGCTTCCCGATTCGAACACCCGGGGCGTGAAGCGAGATCCACGAATCCGCAGCGTGTAGAGCACGTCGCCTCCGGCCTCGGAAATCACCTGAACCACCGGGTCTTCCATTCCCTCCACCACCACGGTGGGGAGGTACCCCCACGCAGTCCTGCCGTACCCCTCCTCCTGGCGGAAGGTGACCGGCCATCCCGGGTAAGGCCCATCCCCGGTCCGGGGATCCGCCCACCGGGGCCAGGCCTCCAGGCTTACCAGGCGGGTCCTTCGATTGAAGCGGGCGATCCCGTACCCCGGGGCACGGTCGTGGAGGGCTGCAGGGTCGTGCCCCCATCGGGCGGGGTTCGAGACGGCATAGACGGTCATGAGGTTCCCGAACCCTTCTCGAAAATCGCCCGTATAGGCGGGAGCATCGGGTTCCCGGTTCTGGCCGGGGGCCGGGGGGTACCAACGTCGGGGCCAGAAATTCGCCACGGAGGGGACGCACAGGGCGAATGGACCGTCCCCCCATTCCTCCACACCGTACTGTATGGTGCTCGCCAGGTGCTGGTCCCCGGCCAGGTGCACGGCGAAACCCTTCCGCATGGCCCGGAGGGCCCGGTTCCGTCCGGATTGAGGCCATCCGTTGGAGTCCATGTCCGCCGCCATCTTGTCCCCCTCCACCCACTCCCCTGGAGCCGGGATGGGGAGGGAGGGGATGACGGATCCGCTCATGGCGTCCCTGGGGATCGTGGCCACGTCGGCGAAGATGGTCTGGGAGAGTACGACCTTCATCCAGACTCCATCCTTCCAGTCTCCGGCCCAGTCATCCAGGAATCGCTCCTGGGACTCTCCCAACAGGGAGGCTGTCGGCACGTCTCCCTGGGTGCGGGCGTCCCACTCCGGGTTCTGGGCCCAGCCGTTCCATACGTCCGCTTCCGGAAGCAGGAGCTTCGGAGGGGACTTGAACTTCCGATCCTCCACCACCGCGAAGCTCACTCCCCCGTAGACGATGTCGGTGAAATACACGTCGATGTCGTACTGGGAAGCCTCCGGGTTCCGGGGCTCCGGGAGTTCGGCGGCTTGCGTCCGCTGGACCATGTTCACCCATTCGGGAGGGAGCCGATACCCGCCCTGGTCCTGGGCCTCGGCGCCGGAGAGTCCCGGGGGCGTCGGCCGTCCCCCAGCCCCCCAGACATTCCCGTGGAATACGTCGTGGTCATCGGGAATGGCCACCGACGGGATATCCCGGGTCAGGTCTCGGAACGCCCAGAGCCAGAGGTACCACTTGTAGAGATAATCCCCGTAGGGGTGTTGGTAATCCGCTGCGGTGGGACTCGCACCCTCGTAGACCTGGTCTCCGCTGAAGAAGAGGAAGTCAGGTGCGTGGGCCTTCACGTGGGCCACGACCTCTTCGTGGGGAAACCAGAGGTGATGGAGCCAATCGAACGATCCCTGATCCACTCCAGGGCTGGCCACGTTGTGGTTTCCGGTGAAGGCTGCAACCACCATCTCTTCCTTCGAAATGGGCTCGGCCCGGACCGTTCCCTCGTAGCTGTCCCCGCCGCCACCCCTTCCCGGCCCCGGTAGATAGGTGAGCCGATAGGAAACATCCCGCCCGCTCGGCCAATCCACGACCCTGAAGGTCGCGGTGTATCCGGGAACCTCAACCGGAGATCTGCCGGCCGTCCCCCACCTTCCGCCCTCGTCCCGGGTCTCCAGGAGGACCGAATCCGGAACGGTGGGGCCGGATCCGTCCAGGGGACCGGACACTGGAAAGAGTTGCGCCGTGAGCCTCAGGGTGTCCCGGCTCAGGGTGTGCATGGCCCCCAGAACGGGTCCCAGTCTTCCGTTCGCCAACACCTCGACGCCATCCCCCTCCATCTGCACTCGCCGGAACCAGGCCTTGGGGTCGTCCGGCTGGGGGGCGTGGGCCACCAGGGCCACCCCCCCGGCCAGGGCTGATACAGGGAGGATTCCGGCGTCCAGAGAGACCGGCTCTTCACCGGTGTCCAGGGACGAGGCATGCAGGGTCACTCTTCCTCCTCCGTCTTCCGGGACTACCCGAACCGAGAGGCGCAGCGCGCCGGTGTCAGCCAGGGGATTGGCGCTCCGGGCCACGGGGCCCGTTCCACCGGAGAAGTCGGAGGCGAACAAGTACCCGTTCGCGTCCACACCCAGGAAGAGCCCTCCTCCGGGACCGCTGCTGTGGTGGATGAGGGACCTTTGCCTGGGATCCAGATCTGTCCCTCCGGCCCCCAGGAGCATCCCGGCGGCGCTCACCTGCAGGAGATCCTCACCGGGAGCCTCGGCATCACCCCCTCGGGTCTCCCCTGCCCCCGGAGAGGTGCGCAGGCCCATCTCGATCCTCACAGACACTTCACCCCGCCGGAGGTCCACCTCTCGGGTGAGGAGGTGGGCCGTGCGCATGGGCAGGGCCAGTTCCGCCTCCAGGCGTTCCCCTCTCACCGCCCAGTCCTGGACCCGGTTCGGCCAGATCACCGGTCCGGGCCAGGGGCGATCCGGGACACCGGACCAGCTCAGGTCCAGGGAAGAGGCTCCCGGACCGGAACATCCCGATGTGAGAAGGAGGAGGGCGAGGGGCCCCAGGAAGAGGGAGATGGTGTGTCGTCCGTGGATGGTCATACGACGTTGACCTCCTTGATCAGATTGCCCGACGCGAAGCGCTGGAACCCAAAGCGGCTCAGGTCCAGAGACCTGAAACCACCCCAGAGAATCAGCTCGCTCAGGGCTCTCCCGATCCCGGGAGCGTGCTGAAGGCCGTGGCCGGAGAATCCGTTTGCGAAGAAGAGGTTTTCGATGCGGGGATGAGGACCCACGATGGCGTTCTGGTCCATGGTGTTGACGGCGTAATGGCCTGCCCAGGAGGAGCCCAGCTTCACCGCCTGGAATGCCGGTACCCGGTGGGCAAGGGTGGGCCACACGATCTCGTCGAACCACCCGTACTCCATCTCGAGGTCCAGAGTGTCGGGGTCCTGGCTCTCGGGGGGAGAGACACCACAGAGAAAGCCCGAACCCTCCGGCCTGAAGTACACGCCCGAAGGGTCGATGGTGAGAGGTGCTCCCGGGAGGGGCTCTCGGCAGTGAATTCTGTAGACGATGCGTTTCCGAGGGCTGACCGGCAGGTCGTCGATCCCGGCCATCAGCGCCACCTCCCGAGCCCGGGGGCCTGCCGCGTTCACCAGGGCGCCCACTCCGAGCCTGCTCCCGGAGGCCGTGCGCACGCCGGATACGCGTCCCGACGCCACGCCGATCTCCGTGACGCTGTCCTGGAGATACACCACGCCCTGGGTCACGGCCTTCCGTTTGAAGGCCTGGAGGAGGGAGTAGGGATCGAGCCAACCCTCACCCTGCAGGCCAAGGGAGCCGCCCGCGAGATCCCCGACTTCGAGCCAGGGGAACCGGCTCTTCAGCTGCTCCGGCTCGAGAAGGGCAACCTCGGCCCCCAGGGAGGTCTGGCGGGCATGGTTGGCCGTGAGGGCGCCCAGGCCGGCTTTCGAGGCGAGGAACAGGTAGCCTGCCTCCACGAACCCCAGGTCAGGGGTGTCGTCCCCCACTGCGAGCTCCCAGGGAGCCGAGGAAAGAAACTCAGCGGTAAAGCGGGAGAGAAGGATATTCTCCGGGGTGGAAAACTGCTGACGCAACCCTCCTACCGAGAGAGCGGTGGAGGCATGGGCGTAGGTGGGATCCCGCTCCACCACGGCGACCCTGAGGCCCGGGGGTGCGCCGGGGACGGAGAGGAAGAAGGCGGTGGAGCTTCCCATGACCCCACCTCCCACGATGAGCACGTCGAAGTGATCGTCGGGCATGGGGAGGTAATAGCTCCGTCACGCCCCATCGTCCACCCGTGCCGGACACCCTACTGGAGTACGTCGGAGATCTGGTCCGCCAGAGACCGGGGGACCCCCGGAACCTGGGCGATTTCTTCCGGCGAGGCCTCCATCAGTCTCCAGAGGGATCCGAAGTGATCCGCCAGGGCTTCCCTCCGCTTCGGCCCCAACCCCTTGATGGAGAGGTTTCCCAGCGTGTGCGTCAGCCGTTCCCGTTCCAGGACCAGCCCGATCCCTTTCTCGTCATCGGTGTCGATCCCCTCCTGGGTGAGGTGGTAGAGGAGTCCCAACCACTCGTCGTGGCTCCAGCCGTGAGGGTGGTCCATGACAAAGCTTCGGAGCTCGCGCAGCAGGTCTTGGCTGGCCATTGCGGTGATCCTTCTGATAACAGACGGCAATTCCGGACCCGGGGCGCCCCCAGGTGCGGAGGAAAGAAAACCCTCGATCGTCACAGAACCCGCGTGGGCCTGTTCAGGTTCCGTCGCGGACGTTACTCGGTCGCGTAACGCAAATCTTCCATCTAGGGCCGAGAAAAGCCAGCGTCCCGAGGAGCGCGGAGAAGCTGTCGAAGCTCATTCCCTCCCAGACCGATACAGACCGTCGCCACGATCCTCTGGAAGCCCAGGACGCCGGGATAGCCGGTGTGGTCCACCACCAGGAGCACCAGGGCGCAGATGAGGAGGAGAGCCCCCAGAATCAGCTGAGCTGTGCGCCCCGTCCCCCACGGAGTCCGGCCGGCCCAGCGAAGACCCAGCCAGGCGGTGGTCCACCCCAGTGCGGCCCCCGCCAGGACATCCGACGGCCAGTGGACCCCCACGGCCATCCGGGAGATCCCCACGAGCATTCCCGGTACGATGAGGAGGCCGGCGAGAAGGCCCTTCCGGGCGGAGAGGGCCCAGATCCCCACCAGGAGGAAGACAGTGGACGTATGGCCCGATGGGAAGGAGCCCCGTCGATGTCCGGGCCCGATGACGTGGACGGATTCGGCCGGCAATACCGCGAGGGGACGGGGTAGACTCCATGTCCCCTTGAAGAGCCGGAGGATAAGGAACATCGTCAGAGCCCCGAGGACGCCTCCCCAGACGCGCTCGGGGTGGCTGCGGATCCAGGGCAGGAAGAGGACCGCACAGACCAGGCCATCCCCGAGGATGGTGACGTGGGCCCAGAAAGCCGGTCCTGTACGGAGCGGCAAGTCATTGAAGAAGCGAAAGAGGGCCGGATCGAGACCTGCCAGCTCCACCCAGGCCAGGAGAGTCAGGGCCACGACCGGCACACCGAGAGCCAGCCACGCCGGCGCTCTCACGTAACTCCGGGCCGTCACGTCACGGGGCATTCTGCGGAGGGGGGTTCACGGGTGGACCCGACGACTCCGTCCCGCTCCGCTGCAGGGCTCGGGCCAGCACGATGCCTCCCTTCTGGAATACGACCTGCGTGGGAACGTCGAGTTGCGGTAGCCGGGTGATCCGCGTGAAGACGACTTCCCCGGGCTCCGGCGCCCTCAGTGGCGTAATGTCCCCGTAGTAGACTGCGAAGCTGGGCATGTCCAGGCGCCACATGACCACGTCCCACCCTTCGCTCCGGGCGAGGCGGGCTGCCTCCCTGGTGGGCCCCTGCTGGATCGCGCCATAGGTCGGAAAGAGGGCCAGCGCGACGATTCCCGCGGTGATGAGTCCCGCCCCCATGAGACGCTGCCAGGGTGCCCACCGCCGCACGAACAGAAGCCCCACGATTCCAGCCAACCCCGCACCCGTCCAGACTCGATACTCCAGATCGAAGGCCTGGGGTGCGATGCTCATGACCGCCACCGCGAAGGCATCGTCCACCAGGGGCTCCGCGATCCGCCACACCTCCGGCAGGAGGAAGAGGAGGGAAGACAGGAGGATCGCGGGAAGGAGCGTCAGAAAGGGGCTTCGGAGCTCCTCACGGTATCGGGCCATGAGCAGGAAGAGTGGAGTGGCGCCGTAGAGGATGTAGTGAGGGAGCTGTGTGCTGGAGACGGTAAAGAAGAGAAAGACGAACCCGAACCAGAGCCAGAGGAAGAGCTCCAGATCGGAGCGGGTGGCGACTCTGACCTTCCTCAGGGTCTTCAGTAGGAGGCTCGTGTGGGGGAGCACCACGATGAGCACCACCAGGAAGTAGTAGTAGACGGCGCCGCCGTGGCCCTCCATGGTGTCGGCGAACCGGTTCAGGTTATGGCGGAGAAAGAACCCGTCGATGAAGGCCTGACCGTCTCGAAGGTATGCCGCCAGGTACCAGGGGCCCGCCACCCCGAAGAAGATGAGCCACCCCACCGGGTTGAACACGGCCCTGAGATATCGCGGGAGCTGCCCCCGAACCAGGGCCAACAGGAAGGCTGCCGCCAGGGGAATCGCCACGGCGACAGGGCCTTTCGTGAGAAACCCGAGGCCTGACCACAGGAACACCCGGTACAGTGCCCCCTTCCTCTTCCCACGCCAGAAGCGGTAGAGGTCGAAGAGGGTGAGAGCCAGGAAGAGGTTCAGCAGGGCATCTGCCGTCGCGGCCCGCCCGATGATGCTCACCCAGAGAGAGGTCGCCGTGACCAGGCCCGCCACCCAACCCGTGGTTTCGTCCCACTCCCGCCGGGCGAAGCCCCAGACGAGCAATACCCAGAGGGTCGCGGCCAGCGCCGAGTGGAGGCGGAGTCCCCACTCGTTCCAGCCCAGGAGAGCCACGCCCACGGCCTGCACGTAATAGGTGAGGATGGGTTTGTCATACCGAGGCTCACCGTTCAGGGTGGTGGAGACGTAGTTCCCGCTCGCCACCATCTCCCGGGTGGCTTCGCTGAAGGCTCCCTCATCCCGATCGAAGAGCGGCGCGCTTCCCAGATTCAGGAAGAAGGCGAGGAACACCGCCAGACCCATGAGGAGGAGGGGCCCCCACCGGCTTCGACGGGTCAGCTCGGGGTAGGATCTCGCCAGGTCAGACACCGGGCCCCGCCCAGGACTCACCCTTCCCCCCGTGGATTTCCCGAGCCAGGTAGGGTTTCACATCGGAGGACTCGAAGTAGGTCCGGGTGAGGAGCTCCGCCACGACCCCGGTGGTGAGGAACTGAAGGGACGCGATGACCAGGACGACACCCACCAGGAGGAGAGGTCTCGTACCAATATCCTGGCCCAGGCCGAATTTGACCCATCCCAGGTAGGCCAGGACGGCTCCCCCCACGGCTCCGAACGCCAACCCGATGGAGCCGAAGAAGTGCCCGGGACGGGTCCAGTACCTCATGAAGAAA
>Ga0316577_10001420_pt1 | contig 11314 bp, 8 predicted proteins | sample S5NA_FD_203073 | JGI IMG/M metagenome (GOLD analysis project Ga0316577, IMG submission 203073) | Rhizosphere microbial communities from salt marsh grasses in Alabama, United States - S5-7_050615r2r1 | ecosystem: Host-associated > Plants > Roots > Rhizosphere | place: USA: Alabama | collected... | reverse complement strand
CTCACCGAGATCGGGATGGATACCGATACCATCGCAGCGGGCCTGCTGCACGACGTGGTCGAAGATACAGACACCGATCTGGCCAGCCTGGAGCAGTCGTTCGGCCCCCACATCGCGAGCCTGGTCGACGGCGTGACCAAGCTGGAGCAGATCGAGCACGAGCAAAGAGAGCGATTCAAAGACGATCCCGAAGCCCTGCGCGACGCACAGGAATCGGAGAGCTTGCGCAAGATGTTTCTCGCCATGGCGCAGGACCTGCGGGTCGTGATCATCAAGCTGGCCGACCGTCTGCACAACATGCGCACGCTCGACGCCCTCAAGCCCAAGCGCCGCAAGACCTTTGCCCGCGAGACGATGGACATCTTTGTCCCGCTGGCCAACCGGCTGGGCGTGTGGCAGTGGAAGTGGGAGCTGGAGGACCTGAGCCTCCGCCACCTCGATCCCGACACCTACTATGAGATCGCGTCCCTCATCGAGGAGCGCCGCGCAGAGCGCGAGACCAACATCCACAGGCACATAGAAACCCTGAGAAAGAAACTGGCCGAAGAGGGAATAGAAGCGGACATTTCCGGGCGCCCCAAACAGATCAACAGCATCTACCGCAAGATGCGGCGCAAGAACGTGCCCTTCGACCAGGTCTATGACGTGCGCGGCATCCGCGTCATCACCGACACGATTCCCGACTGCTACCGCGCCCTGGGCATCGTGCACGGGCTGTGGAACCCCATCCCCGGCGAGTTCGACGACTATATCGCCACCCCAAAAGACAACATGTACCAGAGCCTTCACACGGCGGTCGTCAGCGACGACGGCAAGACGCTGGAGGTACAGATCCGCACCTGGGACATGCACCACATCGCGGAATACGGCATCGCCGCCCACTGGCACTATAAGGAGGGCGGCAAACGGGACAAGTCATTCGAGGCCAGGATCGCCTGGCTGCGCTGGCTGATGGAATGGCGGCAGGAGCTCACCGACGCGGGCGAGTTCCTGGACGCAGTCAAGACCGACATTTTCGAGGACCGGGTCTATACCTTTACCCCAAAGGGCAAACTGATCGACCTGCCGACCGGCGCGAAGCCCATCGACTTTGCCTACCACATCCACACCGAGATCGGCCACCGCTGCCGGGGCGCCAGGATCAACGGCAAGATCGTCGGCCTGGACTATCAGCTCAAGAACGGCGACCAGGTAGAGATATTGACCTCGCGCCGGGGAGGACCCAGCCGCGACTGGTTGAACCCGGCCCTGGGCTATACCATGACGAACCGCGCGCGCAGCAAAATCCGGCAGTGGTTCCGGCGGCAGGATCGGGAGCAGAACATCATCCAGGGGCGCGAAATCCTGGAGCGGGAGCTAAAGCGCCTGGGCCTGGAGATAAGCTACGAGGCCACGAGCAGGCTCTTTGGCTACGAAAAGCTGGAGGACTTTCTCGCCGCCATCGGTTTTGGCGACATCAACAGCCAACAGATCGCAAACAAGATCGCCGAAACGCGCGGGCGCGAGGCAGAGGAAGAGCTGCCCCTGGAACCGCCGCCACCGGTCGAGACGGTCGAGGGTATCCAGGTGCAGGGTACCGGCGGGCTGCTGACCCGCCTGGCCCAATGCTGTAGGCCACTGCCCGGGAACGACATCGTCGGCTACGTCACGCGGGGGCGAGGGGTCACCATCCACCGCCGCGACTGCCCCAACATCCTGCGCCTCAGCGACTCGGATCGCCTGATAGAGGTGAGCTGGGGCGCCAAGGCGCAGACCTTCCCCGTCAATATCTATATCACCGCCTACGATCGAACCAAGCTGTTGGGTGAAATCTCGACCATCATCGGCGCGGAGGATATCAACATCGCCGCCGCCAGGCAAGGGATCAAGGGCAACCTATCTATCTTTTACATCACCATAGAGGTCAACAACATCGCCCAGCTCAGCCGCGTGCTGGCCAAGATCGAAAAGCTGCCCAACGTGATCGAGGCACAGAGGCACACGGGGTGAAGCTCTCCGGCGCCTTGCGCCAGGGAGCTTCCTAAGGGAAAAGCCCTCGAGGGCTTTTCCCCGTGAACCGCCGGCGATAAATCGCCTACTACGAACAGGACAAAAAAAGGCCCGGCCTCCGGGGATGCCAGAGGTCGGGCCTCGGTTTATGGGAGAAATCAGAGTTCCAACCCCACCAAGATCAAGTCCTCATCGTAATCCAGATATTCGACGGCCGTCTCCATCTGGGAGTTTAGCCACTCGTTGAGCGGTTCAGCGGCAAGCTGGTTGCGCACGTCTTCGTCCAGCTCCCGATCAGCCTGGAACTCTACGACCTCGACGGCATAGTACACGATGCCTTCTGCCTCTCGGCCTCGAAATGCCCCCGCCTTTGCGCTAAACGCCTGAGTAGCTACATCCTCGCCGAGCTCCTGCGCCACCTGATCCTGCGTGTACCACCGCAATTCGCTGCCATAGCCGGGAGTCTCTGCATCTGCCTCGACCTCAGCCTTCAGGTCCTCAAAAGAAGCCCCGGCTTCCAAACGTTCGGCCAGATCTTCTGCTTTCTTCGGAGTACTCACCTGCAAGTACCGCAGATAGACCTGATCCATGGTGGTAGGCACCTCCTTGAGATACTCGTCCAGCAACACGTCGTACATCAACTGCAACCTGGTATATTCCCGGTACTCTTCGTCGGTAAGCCCGCGCAAAGTCAGGGTCTCGGCATAACTCTCCCGGAACTCTGTCTCGGTCACCGGCACAGACGTTGGAGCAGGCGACGGCGTAACTGTAGGGATGAGCGTCGGCGTCGGTGTGAGCACCTCCGCCGGTGTGAGCACCTCTGCCGGCGTCACGACCGCCGTAGCCGCTAGCGTGGGGGTCACCACCTCCGTCGCAGCCGGCGTAGGCGTGGCAGTGGGTACGGGCGTAGGTGTGGGAGGATCGCGATAGTACCCGTAATCCTCCTCGATCTTGCGCTGCACCGCTTCATCGGTCACCACGAGCCCGCGGCGGGCCAACTCGTCGGCCAGCAGCCGCTCCTGGACCAGCATATCGACGACGAATCCGGTCTGCCCCTCCGGCAGGGGCATCATGTAATATCGCTGCAAGAGATCTACCCGCTCCCGCAGGTCGCCAGCCGTGATCGGCACGCCATCCACGATGGCGACCGGATCGCGCAGCTTGGCCGGCAGGATGATGTACTGCCTGACCAAGCGCTCTCCAAAGAGACCATAGATCAACAGGCCGACGACCAGGACGGCCACAGTTATCGAGCTCCAGACAACGATCGCCCTCAGGCGGTTCTGCCGCTCGACGCGAGAGTCGCGCCTGCGCACCGGCTTCCTGGGCGGACGCTTTTTCGCCTTCTTTGCCATTCTATACCCTCACAAAAATTAGCGCGAGCGCCTGGGCTCGGCCACGAACGGTAACAACGCCAAGTGACGGGCACGCTTGATCGCCATCGCCAACTGGCGCTGATGCTTGGCACACGTCCCGGTCTGCCGTCGAGGGCGAATCTTGCCGCGATCGGTCAAAAAACGCCACAGTGGATCGGAGCGCTTGTAGTCAATGTGTGTGATCTTTTCCTCGCAAAAGACACAGGTCTTGCGACGCCTGGAGAAGCGCCGCCTGCCATCCTGATCACGATCCTGATCCTGATTCCGGCCCCTTGATCTTGAACTTGCTTGTCTAGCCAACGATCTAACCTCCTTGGAATCTATCCAATAAGCGCAGCAGCGCTTCGGATAGGCTCTCAACTAGAACGGAAACGCTTCCTCACCCGCTTCGGCGCCCGCCGAGGCGGCCGCCTCGGCGGCCTCTTCTGCCCCCGAAGCGCCAGAAGGACTATCGAGCATGATCATCTCTCTAGCCACCAACTCGGTGCGGAAGCACTTTTTTCCCGCTTGATCTTCCCAGCTACGCGTTTGCATGCGACCCTCGACATAGACGTATCTGCCCTTGCAGAGATACTCTTTGCAGATCTCGGCCAGCTTGCCCCAGGCCACGACGTTGAACCACTCCGTTTCCTCGCGGCGCTCGCCCTCCGAATCGGTCCACGTGCGCGTGGCACCGACGCTGAAAGACGTGACCGGCCTGCCGCTGGGCATATACCGCATCTCGGGATCGCGTCCCACGTAGCCGATAACCATGGCTTTATTCAAACACTTCACTGGAATTCCTCACGATCTGAAACCTTTGTCATTCGGCGACAGGCTCGGACGGCTCGACGACCTCTTCCGCCGGTTCTTCGACGACGGGAGCCTCACTCTCATCGAGGCGCACGACCAAGTGCCGTATGACCTGCTCAGCCAGCCCGAGGCTGCGTTCCAACTCGGCGACGCCACTGGGCGACATATCAAGGTGCATCAACACATACTGGCCTTCCCACTGCTTCTTGATGGGATAGGCCAGCCGACGTAACCCCCATTTGTTGACCTGAGTGACCTGACCGTTGTTGCGCTCGACCAATCCTTTGACGGTCTCGACAACAGCAGCTAGCCCTTCATCGTCTACCTCTGGGTGAACTATGAATACCAATTCGTAGTTGCGCACTGGACGGCTCACCTCCTTTCCTTGGGATTACCCCCAGACAAGCTGGGAGCGGAAAGCCCGTCGCGCCCCCTCTGGGAGCGACGCGCAACGGGCGATATCATAACACAAAGGTGAGGATTTGACAAGGGAATCGCGGCGATGAAGCGACGGCTACGAGCCAGCCCCCCCCTCAGCATGATTTTCGATGGCGGCGGCGATAAAGGCCTTGAAGAGCGGATGCGGGCGCGTGGGGCGGGATTTGAACTCGGGATGAAACTGGCTGCCCAGCATGAAGGGATGGTCAGATAGCTCGGCGATCTCGACGAGGCGTCTATCGGGCGAGAGGCCACTAAAGACGAGCCCCGCCTCGCTCAACAGATCGCGATAGGCGTTGTTGACCTCAAAGCGATGGCGGTGGCGCTCATGGACCTCTTTCACGCCATACGCCACAGCCGCCTTCGTTCCCGGTGCCAGGTGGCAGGGATACAGCCCCAGGCGCATCGTCCCCCCCATGTCGGTGATGGTGCGCTGGTCGGGCATAAGGTCGATAACAGGGTGTTCAGAGCGGGGATCGAATTCGGTGCTGTTGGGTTCGTCACTATTCAAGATGTTACGGGCCAGCTCGACGATCATCACCTGCAAGCCCAGGCACAATCCAAGATAGGGAATCTGGCCTTCCCGCGCCCAACGCGCCGCTTTGATCTTGCCCTCGATCCCGCGCTCGCCAAACCCACCGGGAACGACGATGCCGGCCACCTCCTGCAACTCATCCCAACCACGGTCGCGCTCTAAATCCTCGGAGCTGACATAGCGCAGGTCGAGATCCCAACCGTGTGCCAGGGCCGCGTGGTACAGCGCCTCGCGCACGCTCATGTACGCATCGTGAAGCTCCACGTACTTGCCGACGAGGCCGATGGGCAAAGATGGCTTGGTATCCAGGGCGCGCTCGACCAAATCGCGCCATTCGGCCAGATCGGGACCTCCCACGTCCAATTTCATGCGCTCAACGACAAAATCCCCCAGTCCGGCGTCCTCCAGAACCAGGGGCACCTCATAGAGCGTGGGCACGGTCTCCAGCGGGATGACGGCGCGGCGCTCGACATCGCAAAAGAGGGCAATCTTGTCACACATGGAGTCATCGACGGGATGGTCGGTGCGGGCGATGATGACATCTGGCTGGATGCCGATGGAGCGCAGCTCGCGCACGCTGTGCTGGGTGGGCTTGGTCTTTAGCTCGCCGGTGGCACCAATGTGGGGTAGAAACGTGACGTGAATGTAGAGCGTGTTTTCGAGGCCCACGTCGCGCCGCATCTGGCGCAGTGCCTCGAGAAAGGGCAAGCCCTCGATATCGCCGACGGTGCCGCCGACCTCGACGATGACGACATCCGCCCCACTCTGCTCGCCGACGAGGGCGATGCGACGCTTGATCTCGTTGGTGATATGGGGAATGACTTGGATGGTGCCGCCGAGAAAATCGCCGCGACGCTCGCGGGCGATGACCTCGGCATAAACCTGACCGGTGGTGACGTTGCAGGCCTGGGTCAGGTTCTCGTCGATGAAACGCTCATAGTGGCCCAGGTCGAGATCGGTCTCGGCGCCATCGTCGGTGACGAAAACCTCGCCATGCTGGTAGGGAGACATCGTCCCCGGATCGACGTTGATGTAGGGATCGAGTTTCTGGATAGAGACGCGGATGCCGCGCGCCTTGAGCACCCGCCCGACAGAGGCAGCGGTGACGCCCTTGCCCACGCTGCTCAGCACCCCACCCGTACAAAAGATGTATTTACGCATGGCTCACCTCATCGCGATAGTGTAGTAAAGCTCCTATAAGAGAGAGGGGGAGAATCGCCCGGAAGCGGTTCTCCCCTTGATCGACGTAGCACACAACTAGGGTCTAGCACGGCGCACACTATATCACAAGTTCATGGGAGTGTCAAATACAATGCAGGGTTTTATCATTTTCGCAAAATGTCCATTATTGGGATGATGCAGACTCCCAATCGCGCCTTGTTTCAATAGAATCCCTGTCTCCGACACAGGTTAGAGCGCATTTCCTCTCTCAAGATACTCAGAATAAGCAACTTGGACCTCGAAGTGTGAAATGATAAGGCCCTGCGACTGTGGAACATGATCACAAACCCCAAATTGGAAACAGGCACAAGACCCCTTCAGCGTACTTGGCTAGGTTAGCGATACGCACTCTTTGCGCAACACAAAGCGCAAGTACGTCCGCTCACCACTGAGCAGCGTGGCATAGATCGACCGCGTGCCCTCCATCGCCGCAAATTGGAAAAAGATGGGGCGCAGCACCCACGGCACGTGGGTGCGAATCAACGCCTGCTTGCGCGGGTTGTCCAGTTCCAGCGCGCGCAGGATCCCGGCATTCAGCCGCTCTTCTGCAACCACCAGCAGCACGGCGTCATGAAACTGCTGGCGCAGCGTCGCCACGTCTGCGCTGCTCCGGTGGTCCGCGTAGAGCAGATGGCCGCCCGGTCGCAACACGCGAACCACCTCCGCCAGAAAACGGTCCATCGAGGCATAGCAGTGCGAGGACTCGACGTTGATCACCGCGTCGAACGAACCGTCCTCGAACTCGAGCGCTTGCGCGTCTCCTCGCACAAAGGTCAGCCCCGGAACGGCATAGTGCTCCCGGCAGAAGGCGATCGCATTCGCCGTCAGATCGACGCCAGTCAACGTCTTGGGGGCCAGATAGCGTTTGACATAGGATGCCCCACCCCCGCGCCCACTTCCCACCTCCAAGACATCCAATCCGTCCAGGTCGATCGCGCTGGCCACCCGGTGATAAAGCTGGATGCAGTACCGGTTCGCCTCATCCTCAGGCTGAAGCGGCAGCGACGCGGCGTCGACGTTGGGGTCGGCCCAGCCATAGTTCATGAATATCATATTTGCATCACGGTCTAGCGTCGAGATGTGCTCGTACCAGACCCGTTCGAGCGGACGCAGTATCTGGCCTGGCAGGCGGTAGAGCCAAGAGCCGAGTGCGTCGAGCATATAGACCTCCTGACCAACAACAGCTGTGTGTTTGATACCGTATTTTACGGCAGAAGGTGCAAAGCTAAAAGCCCCGGGAGCGGTAAAGCAGTTTTTACACGAGCAGTTCTATGATGGCGATTACGAACGGCTCGTTGCCCGAGGTCGAGCGGGGGTTGATGATATCCAGAGGCTGCTGCAAGCGGCGGTCGATCAAGGCCTCGTTCCCGCTGAATCTGATGGTTACGACCTGCGCACCTGGTTGAGACACTATGGCATTGGGATCGAGTGCTCGGCCTTTGTACAGCATGCGCTGACACAAGTCGTGAGATCGTGTTACGCAAGAATGGGAGCGCACCCCCGTGAATACCTGGATTACGAGGTCGGCTGGCTGAGGTCGGTTACCGTTTATTCCAGGTTGACCACAGATCCACCAAGCAGCAAGCGGTTCGAGAACGTTCGAGCTCCGGTAGATGCCCGGCCTGGAGATATCCTCACCAATAACCACCATATACGCCTGGTGGCCAGGATAAATGCAATGAACGATAGCAGCGCCGTGTTCGATCTGGCTGAATCGACCTCGGCCAGGGATATTCCCAAGGAGCGGGGAATCGAGGAAAATGGCATTGGACCCCGCATGATCCAGGTGCATTATCCACAACCTGAGCGACCGATTTGCGAGCAATCGCCGGTTCAAATGGGGCCGGAAGAAAGACTCATACCTGGCAATGATGAAAGCAGTTACATTCTCGGACGTCTGAAAAAACTCAAGCGGGATGCTTTATAATCCCGAAGCTCCCCGGCGCCTTGCGCCGGGGCTTCCTAAGGGAAAAAGCCAGTGCGAGCTTTGCTCGCGCGGGGGCTGCCGCCCCCAAATCCTCCGCTTTGCCATACACCCCCGCCGCAATGCGGTTGCCAACCGCGAAGCGGTTGGACGTTCTCTGGCTTTTCCCCATAGAGATAAGCTTCGCCAAGGGACCGGGGCAAAAAGACACAGAGGGAGGCCGACATGTTTGTCAAACCCGATAATTGGAATGAACTATCCCCACTGGAAAAACGGAAGCTTCGCTTGGATCACTGGCAAAACGCTCCTGTGGAGTTTATCAGCCCGGAAGCGGAAGCAAATTATCCGTACTGTGAAGCGGTGTTGATCAATTGCGCCCTTGCGGGCATCAGACCCGAGGGCTGGGGAGAGGTCGGCGGCGACACGTCGAACGTTCATTATTGGGAGTACAACAGCACAAACATCAGCGACGGCAGACCGGTTGATGTGAGCCAGAGGCGTCCCTTTTCCAGACAACTGACCCAAGAGCAAGATGCGGAGATCATCGCCGACTACGGCGATCCCACTTATGTACTTGGCGGCTGGACACCTTCGATGGCCCCGCTGATCTTGTCGCAACCAGCAGCGGCGATTGCAGAGGTCGGGTAAACGGCGGTCTTTGACATCAAGGTGGCCGCAATTCCGGCAGCGACCTATCAATGGTTCAAAGACGGCACTGCCATCAGCAGCGCAACGGATGCGACGTTAAGAATAGAGAATGTCGGCATGGGCGATGCAGCAGACTATACCGTCACCGTGATGAATGAATCGGGCTGCGTAACGAGCCAAGCGGCAGCATTCTCCAAGGTCAACACGCCCCTTCCGGGCCACACCAGGGCGCTAGCCAGCGTATTCTGACTCGATCCGATCAGAACTATCACCCCAGCTGGCAAAGTCGCGTCGACACCTGCATAATGACAACGTTCACATTCTTACTTGACAAAGCCCCCCATGATGTGGTAAAATAGCAATGCAAACGTTCACATAACCCACTGCAGCACGCAACGACCACGAAAAACCGCCTTTTGTGAACGCTTGCAAGTCGCATCCCAACCCTGAAAAGCTCCTTACAGCTCAGATACAACATAAAAAAGCAAGCGTTTGCATACCGTTTGGATCTGCCAAGGAACCTCAGTGAAAAACTCCTATCCAGTAACCATTTCCGACGTTGCGCGCAAAGCTAGCGTCTCCTGCACCGCGGTTTCTCAAACACTCAACAACAAGGGAAACGTCACGCCCGAGACGCAAGAGCATGTTTGGACTGCTTCTATTGATAAGAAAGGAGGTGCCTATTCGAGTCAATGACTAATAACCCCACCCTGAAATGATGGTATCACCAAAGTACACTACTGTAACCTTTAATATTCTCGAACGGAGGAGAAACAAATGGAAAAGAAACGATTGAGTCGTCGTGAGTTTTTGCAGTTTGCCAGTTTGTCTGGCGCGGCTTTGGCTTTGTCAGCGTGCTGCCCTGCGCCGCCGGCGGAAAAACAGGTCGTGACGCAGATCGTCAAGGAAGAAGGCGAGGATGTAGTCATAACCGTCGTGTCGGAGGCGCCAGCGCCAACCACTGACGTGGGCCCCAGCGGGCCAGCCCCGTTCCTGTTCTGGTTCCAGGCCGAGAATCACGAGCCCGAATACGGGGTGCGCGTTGACGAGCTGAACGAAAAGTTCAACATCGATCTCTCGTACGAGATCATGTCCCGTGATGCGATGGTCCAGAAATTCCCGGCGACCTTGATGGCCGGCAGCGGTTTCCCTGACATCATCGAGCAAAACGCGGATGACGTCGTCGGGTTCTTGAAGGGCGATGACAGCATCATTCCTTTCATCGACCTAAAGCCCGCGCTGGATGCCAGCCCTTACGCTGATCAAGTGCTGAGGACCCGTTTTGACCGCTATAGCAAAGACGGCAAGTATTACGGCGCGCCCCACGATGTGCACCCCTGCGTGATGCTCTATCACGAGACAGCGTGGCAGGAATATGGACATGATCCTGCGACCTTCGAAACGTACGCCGACTTCCTGGATGCTGCCAAAGACGTCGCTGCCCAGACTGACATGGTGATGCCAGACGGGCGGCCCATTGGCGTCATCATGGACTGCCTGAGCTGCACCAACCTGCCAGGACGCATGATGGACCTGGGGATCTGGTGGTCGGACGACGCTGGCGATCCAATTCTAAAGGACCCCGCCTTTAAAGAGGCCGCCGCCGACTGGATGCTCTTCGCCGATTACTGGATGGACATCGACTGGGGCAACCAGGTTGCCATGGTCAAAGAGGGACAGGTGCTGACACAGTTCTGCCCCGACTGGCTGTACGGCATCCACTTCCAGGGTACCGCCGATGATGCGGCGTGGCTGGCCGATTCGCCGATGCGGATGACGAGCATGCCGGGCATGACGGCAGATGCCTCACGCACCACCTCCTGGGGTGGCACCAGCGCTTCAGTCCCCAAGGTATCCCCCATCGCCGACCTAGCGGTCGACGTCCTGCTGTACCTGTACTTTGAAAATGGGGATGGCCAAATGGCGAACCGGTTCATACTGACTGGGATTTTGCCGCCCATGAAAGCGGCCTGGGATGAGCCTATCTTCCACGAAGCCACTGAGTATCTTGGCGGGCAATCCGCTGGCGAGATCTTTATCGACGCGGCCAACCGCCTGCCCAGCTACTCGGAGTCATGGACGACGCAGCTTATCACGAGCGCCTGGGGTGGACAGTTCGCCTCAGCGTGGGCCGGGGAAATCACCCTCGACGAGGCCATCGACGCAGCCTACGAGCAGGCTGTTGCGGACATCGAGCAGAACGCGTTCTGATCAAAGGACGGGGTATACGTCTGCCCCTGTTGTATGGCTTAACGAATGTACCGGGGGAGTGGGGAGTTGCTCCCCCGGTAACTTTGTGTTATAGTAAAACTCCTTTAGAGGATGCTGAACCACGATGATAACACCTGCTTTGTCGACTCAAAGGGCTCGCTCAAAAATCGGACTCTTTCG
>Ga0316577_10001419_pt1 | contig 11317 bp, 7 predicted proteins | sample S5NA_FD_203073 | JGI IMG/M metagenome (GOLD analysis project Ga0316577, IMG submission 203073) | Rhizosphere microbial communities from salt marsh grasses in Alabama, United States - S5-7_050615r2r1 | ecosystem: Host-associated > Plants > Roots > Rhizosphere | place: USA: Alabama | collected... | reverse complement strand
AGACTCCGGCACCACAGCGCCAGGGCCCCCATCTCCGTATAACTGGCCGCGATATGGATGGGGATCCGGGTTTGATCCCCTTTTTTTCCATACTGAATTATGGTTTGAATGGGTGGCAACGGGGTGAGCGATTCGTCTATGGTGACAAGATCGCCGCACCGGTCGCCGCTTCGAAAACTGGAGCTGTACATGTCAAAGGTAACCGGCCGGTTGGTCAACACTTCAAATTGACGGTCTTTCAATTCAATGTCGGTCCCCTCTTCCAAACCGCGTTCCACAAGGCATATGGCCTGTTTTCCGTTCTTTTGGTTTGGGGCGTCCTCGGGGTCGGCCACACCCAGATAAAACGCCCGGGGGCTTCCGCTGCCCACCCGAACCCCCTGGCCGATCTTGACCCGTCCGTAATACGCCGCGCCCATTGCAACGGATAGATCGGGATCCGGGTTATCCAAAACTCTAGGAAGCGCATCATCCGGTTGCCCGAACCACTGCCGGATAGCGCTGCGAATCCGTTCCTGGATCACGGCCGGCTTCAATGATCCGCCGTTAAAGAGAATAACGTCCGGTTCGGGCCGAGCCTTTTGTAAAAATACGGATACGTCCGTGGTATGCTGTTCCAAAAACCAGCACAGGTGTCGCGTGATGGCCGGTTCCTGTTCATAAGGCAGTCCAAATTCCGTTATGCCTTTGCGGTTGGCCCGTGGTTTTTTCTCGGAAGGATCCACAAGGGGAAAAAATCCGTTCAAAATGCTTTCAGTGACTTCCCTGTGCCCGAGGCTGGCCGTCAGTGTTCCGGCAATCAGTTGACCGCCTTCCCCCATAAGGGCGATTTTTTGGGAATCCGCTCTTCCGTCGAGAAGGGTCTCTTTGGCCTGGCGGCACTGGTGGCACAACGTTTTCCACCGGTCGCCGCTCAAGGAATGTTTGTTTTTAAAAAATTGTATTTCCAAGCGACGTGCCAGTGCCAGATCCATGTTGTCCCCCCCCAGAATCAGATGATCCCCCACGGCAATGCGCTCAAACCGAGGGCTGCCGTCCACTTCCCGCAAATAGATCAAGGTAAAGTCCGTGGTCCCGCCACCCACATCGCAAATCAGAATGAGGTCGTTTGGTTCGACAAATCTGTTCCAGTCATGTTCATGGGTCATCAGCCAGCTGTAAAAGGCGGCCAATGGTTCTTCCAGTAGAATCACGTCGCCCATACCGGCTAATCCGGCCGCTTCAAGGGTCATCTCACGGGCCACCTCGTCAAAGGAAGCCGGTACGGTGATGATGACCATCTGATATTCCAGAAAAGCCTCCTCATCGCTTTGTCTGCGATTCCAGGCACGGCGAATATGCCTTAAATAGGCGGCAGTGGCGTGAATGGGGGAAATTTTGCGAACCTCTTTGCTTGCGCCCCAGGGCAGTATAGGCGCTTTCCGATCCGCATTAGCATGGCACAGCCAGCTTTTGGCCGACGACACCAGACGGGCGGGCACTTTGGCGCCGTGATCCCTGGCATAGGCCCCGGCAAAATTGTCGCCATGGCATCCCCAGTCATGGACAAGGCTCTGTTTAGAGATATCATAATCGCCGGGGATGTAGAGAAAAGAGGGCAACACCGGCAGCCGGGAGACCTCGCCCGGACCGGTCAGTTGGGAAATAGGAAACAGCTGGGTGCGCGACCGCCCCCTGCCCTCGGCATGTAAATCCACATAGAATACCGCCGAATTGGTAGTGCCGAGATCGATGCCGATAATATAGCGTTGGTCGTCAAGATCCAAGGGCGTGTTTCTCCCGTACATTGAATTCGAGTTTCCACCGGCGGCCGTCCGTCCGTGAAACGCACCACAATTCCAAAACTCCCACCTCGGTCAGTCGAATTTCCAAGGCAACCGGAATCATGCTGCCGTATTCACCATCCAGAGTGGTCTCGATGACGGCAATGTCTTGGATTTCACTTTCCCAGTCTTCAACCACCGTGCCCAGTTCATGGTCATGGCGCATGGAACTGAGAAAATCGAACGTGACGGGCTCCCCCACCACCAGGGCAAACTCCTGGTTTTCAAGGGTTGCATCGGTCCCTTCTTCCATGCCGAAGGGTGCCACACAAAGCGCCTTGATGGGGGTGGGCATCCCCGGAACCGCCGGCATGGAAGCGGCAATACCCACATAATAGGACTTGTTCAGACCGTATCGTATGCGAATGCCCCGGCCCCGTTTGGCCATTCCGTAATATACGGCACCTTTGGCCACCGCCAGGTCAAATTCGCCCGATTCGATCTCCCGGATGGGCGCTTCATCCTCCGACACTTTCCATGAAGACATAACCTCCATGATTCGGTTGCGGACGTTTTGTGCCTTTAATACGCCACCGTTGAACAGCACCGCCGTGGGCATGGTGTCTCCGCTGTTTTGTTGGAGAAACTTAGCCAGATGGTGGGTTACGGCGGGGTCGGATGCATAGGCCAGACCCATCTCCTGGATGCCGGTTTTTTGCGTGGAAACCGGTGTGGACGTGCGCTCGCAAATCGGGAAAAAGCCGTCCAACATGATCTTTTCAACCGCATCGCGGGAAAGCTCGGTTTTAACGGTTCCGCCGATCAGGCTGCTTCCTCTGCCCAACACCGTCACCGGATATTCTTGGGCATCCGGGTCGGACAGTAGGTTCTCTTTGGCGTTACGGCAACTGTGCCAAAGCCCCCGCATCTGCCACGTGTCCAGCCGGGTTCCTTTATCCGCCATTTGTCGAGAAACCGAATAGGCAAGGGCCAAATCCATGTTGTCGCCACCCACCAACAGATGCTCTCCCACCGCAATCCGCTCAAGGGCAAGTTCTCCCTGTTCCTCGGAAATTTTGATGAGACTGAAATCGGTTGTTCCGCCGCCAACGTCGCAAACCAGGACAAGATCGCCTTTAGTAAGCATCTCCCGCCACCGATCGGAACTCCTTTCAATCCATGAATAAAAGGCGGCCTGGGGTTCTTCCAGCAGGGTAACATTGTTCAGCCCGGACATTTCGGCGGCTTTGACCGTAAGCTCGCGAGCTACCGCATCAAAGGAGGCCGGAACCGTCAATAAAATTTCCTGGTTTTCCATTCTGAGACGTTCGTCATCTCCAGCCATGGCGTAATTCCAGGCATCCCGGATATGTTGGAGAATGGCTGCGGATGCTTGCACTGGTGATTTCTTAGATTTTTCCTCAGGACCTTCCCAGGGAAGTATGGGCTTGTTCCGGTCGACCGTTGTATGGCAGAGCCAGGATTTTGAAGAAGCGATCAAACGGTTGGGCAGCTCCACACCACGAGTTTTGGCAAATTCGCCCACTGCCAACGGGCACTCCTCCTGCCACGGTAAGTCCATGGCGGTCTCGGACACATCGTGTTCCCCGGGAATCAGAATAAAAGAGGGAAGCATTTGCCGTTTTTCGACCACGCCGGCATTAACAAGTTGGGGAATTTCAAACAAGCGTATGCTAAAGGACCGGCCGGTTTCCGTATCCGCCTCGGTGTAGGCCACAACGCTGTTGGTTGTCCCAAGATCGATTCCTATCACATAAACCGGATTTGGCATAAATTGTTTTCCATAGTCTAAAAGATTAAAGTGCCTAAAGTTTAAAGTGAGCTAAAGTGAACTAAAGTTAATGTATTTGCCTTATTTCATTAGTAATAAAAAGGCCTCTTGAGAAATTTCATGAAATATTCGGGTTAGAGGATTTCCACCTCCGCAGGAGCGATGATGCGTGCATCTTGACCACCGGACAGAGCGGGCAATTCCAGATTTCGGGTGCGCCAGCCTTTGTGACGTAAAATACCTTTGAACGGCGGCTCACCCGTTACATTGCCGGTCAGTTTTATGGCGTCGGGATCGAACCCCGGATCAACCTGAATCTCTTCTCCCTCGTTGCGGTCTATGACCGCATCAAGAGACAGGCTTTTGTTAATCGCTTTTTTACAGTTCTCGTGGATGGCGCGAACCGCACCGCCGATCTGAGCGTCTTCATAAAGATTGAGATCTTCCGAAAAAAAATCTACCAAACGTCCTTCCCGCTGAAGCACGGACAGCAGGTGTAAGAACAGGCGTTGTTGAGTATACTGTTCCACTTCCCGATCAGCAGCGGATGCTGCCCGAATATGTTTTTTCGGAACAGGCTTCCCGGATTTTTTGAAAGAATTTACAGCAATTCGTCGCAAACCGCCCCACAACAGGATACCGAAAATCAGGAAAACGCTGACCCATATGCAAGCGGCATAGATAAACACCTTGTGATGAATCAAAGAGATGGGATCAAGGAGCCCTGATGAAAGGGTTTGGGGAGTTACTATCAATGATATATCCCGGTAAATCCCCTGCAATACCCAGTAAAACCCTGAAACCGTGCCCGCCAGCAATATGACGCCCAGCACTGAAATTAAAACAAAAGATCCGCGTGAATAGGACTTGATGAATTCCATTGCCCAATCTCCTTTTTGCATTTTTGTGTAATTGCAAACTAAATATAATATGCATTATTTTTTAAAATGCAAGGAATTGAAGGCGGCATTACGGGGTAAACGTATTTGATTTCGGTACAGCGTAACGACGGCGTGTTTCTCTTGGAAACCGACTGACTGTTTGAAGTATTTTCGCACGCGTCAGCCCGAGAAGAATGAAATTATAATTAAAAAAATCAATGGGATAATTTAGCAACGAAATGTTTTTAACACCTATGGAGCGGCTCGGGCTTACGGGTGCTTAAGCACAAGTTTCACTCGGTTGGAAAGAGACATATGCCGTCGTGAAACGTTCTTCCTGTATTGGGATTCAAATGCTTTTGTATTAGAAACCTTTGAAAAACGTTCAATTTTGTTCAAGGCCAAGAAAGGCGAAAATTTTAACCACAGTAATACATTGAGTATTTCGAGGATTAAAATTTGAGCCTGACGCAGGGATTGGGCAAAAGGGGACGGTTTTCAAAGGTTTCTCCTATATACTACCCAGTTGTCTCCCGATTTCCTTAACTCTTTCTACAATCTTTTTATCTGTCTCAAATTTTTGAAACATGTCAGGGGTAACCTTTTTAAAATTTTCAAATTCCTCGGGAGACATCCAACGTGCCGGACCACCATATTTGCAGGTGGTTCCAAATCCGCATATAAAACACGGGGGGGTCATGGTATTGTAAAAGAGTTTATCCAGTATTTCAAAATTAAAATAACTACTTAAATGATAGCTGATTTCGTCGCACACAATTTCCGCTTCGTTACCTCCCACAGCCACCGAGACAGCCGGCTTTCCCATGGTCTGAGGCTTTTTATGGCGCAAAGGAAAAAACCGTTCAAGAAAATTATGCGTAAACCCATTTGCTTTTCTAAAATATACCACCGCGCCAACAACAATAGCATCGGATTCCACGATTTCATCATACAAGGGAAACATATCGTCTTCCATGACGCACCGATTGCTTTTGGCACACTTGACACATCCCATACAAGGCTTGATGTTCATTTGTGCCAAATCATATATCCGGTAATCCTTTCCGGATTCTTTTAACATCATATCAATTATCCTTCGCAGATTACTATCGGGTTTCGGACTTCCATTAAATCCCAGAATCATGATATGCCCCCTTTTTTGTTTTTGTTTAGACAATCAAAATTGATGAACTCGTAAAAAGTACGATTTAGAAGGTTTCGTAGAAAGTTCAAATTCCCCCAAATAAATCTCTCGGGATAAAATGGCGTCGCAAATTTTGCAATTATGAGGAGTACTTATCGTACGTTGAATGCTTGCGAAATGCAGCACAACGCAAAAATTGGACTTTATACGAAACCGTCAGTATTGTCCTTTCAGGACTTCTTATCATACCCCCTAATCATAAGTTAAGGTTCAGAATCTGCAATCTTAGAGACAAATGATTCGGGCACCCGTACTACTTCCCTTTTGTGATAATTAAAAGCAACGATACCGGTTTCAGCCAGTGCGATTAGCCGGTTCTGTTCAGTTACAATTCTGTGAAACATACGAAAGCCCTTGGGGCGTAGCTCACCAATGCTGCTTTCAACAATGAGTTTGTCAAAAAGAAAACCTTCACCTTTATAATTAACAATGAGATCGGTCAGCAGTATCCCGGTTTTTCCATCTCCAAGATCATTTTCGCTGGCACTGAGCTGGTGCAGGAAATGTACTCGAGCCCTGTGGATGATCCCTACCATGGCATCATTCCCCATGTGATTGCCATAATTTAAATCGGTCACCTCAATAGCAGTTTCGTAAATATGTTGGTACCGATCTTGAGGGTCTAATTTGATGCGAGGCACAATGGCAAACCTCCCCTATTGTGATTGATTTTGGACTGTCCGGATTAATTCAAATTAATAAATTAATCAGATATTATGTTTTACCATTTTATTTGCGATTATTTAGGGTAGAAAACTAACATAGCCTGGTCAAGGGGAATCTGAGTTCTAATAGACAATAGCACCCTAATTGAGAGAAAGTCGAGGCTTGCCCGCCTCTGGCTGTGATGCCCCAGATTCAAGGCGTCACGGGTGCAGCATTAGTGAAACTACTGCAAACCCGTGACAACGCCGAAGATGGGGTGTCATCGGCTTTCCCCAAGGGTAAACAAAACCAATATAAAATAACAGAATTCATATCTCACTGATTGGTGAGATATTAAAATGTCGTTGAATCATCGAAATTCTTATTGAAATAAATATATTACGATCGTTTTCGTTATTTTCCTTTCTTAAAGCATTTTTTTAACTCAATGACTGTATTTAGGATAAAAAAAAGAAGCTTAATTTCCGGTAGAGGTACTTAAATAGGCATTATAAAAGAATCAATTAATTTTGCTTAATTTCCTAAATTAGTGAGGATCAATATATAGCAATTCTGTCTAATAAAACACAATATATTGCAATTCAAATAAATTATATATAAATTATGTATAATTTTACTTGACATGATAAAATCCATTCATTTTATATAGTTAAAAGCAGTTTATCTTTATTACATCAAAATGAAAGCAGCATAATTCGATCTTTTTACTCCACCGACTTTCATAGAACGACTTCTAGTAATTTTCAAAATTGCCGAAAAGGAGGTTACCAAATGAACTACTTAATATTATGTTTTTTATTTATTATTTATAGTTATCCAGTAACTGCTTTTGGCGAGTGTATAAAAGGTAATTGTGAAAACGGTCAAGGAACTTATAAGTATTCTGACGGCGCTGAATACCATGGCCAATGGAAAAACAGTAGGATAGACGGACAAGGAACTCTTACCTATCTTGATGGAAGTAATTATGAGGGGCAGTGGAAAAATCATCAGAGAAATGGCCAAGGAACTTATATTTATCCTGACGGTAGTAAATATGTAGGACAATTCAAGGATGATCAAAGGCATGGCCAAGGAACTTATACGTTTTCTGATGGGAGTAAATATGTGGGTGAGTTCGAGAACGGTAAGATAAATGGCCAGGGAACTTATATTAAATCTAATGGTGGTAAATATATGGGCCTATGGAAGAATGACAGGTATATTGGAAACCCGAAATCTGACGAAGCACACAGGAGTTTTGCGAAAAAGACAGCAGATGAAAAACCCCGGAAAGCTAACCCTTCCGAGTCGTTAAAAGATTTCAGGAAATCCGAGAATAAGCGTTACCACACTGTCAAGGCCGGTGAAACACTTTACAGCATCAGCTGCCGTTATGCTTTGACGGTGGAAAAGATCCAAACGTTGAACAAATTGGAAGATAAATCTTTAATATACCCGGGACAGGACCTTTTGCTGACACCTAAATAGCGCCTGAACAAAAAGTGTTTTTTTCGCGATTATCTGCATCGAGATCATAGTTTAATTTTAAAAATACTATCCGTATTATTCAGATTTAGGTTTTGTTTTCTTTGAATTTTATAAAAATGTTAGGTTGGGTTCGTGTACTAAACAATCTTCACCACTAAGGGCCTCACAAAGCTTTCACCACTATGGCGTATTTTGTTTACTAATAATGTTTCAATTATCTTTTATTCCCCACTTCAAACAAGTTGGTCTATCCTTTTAGCTTTTTCAGTTTTATTTTTTTTTAATATTACCCCCATATAATTTAAAAAGTGCCAAAAATTAGCAAGATAATTGCCAAATATTTTTAAAACAATTTTGATGTAAAATTCTACAAAATAATACAACCAACTGATATCTTATCTTATTTCTATTTTTAAAAATAAAATGATAAACCTTGCACGATTTTTGCAGAAATATATATTTTGTTTCAGACAGTGAGAATTTTCAGAAGTATGCAGCTTCTCAAAAACGCGCTTTGAAAAATTAATTTTTATCAATTAGGAGCGTTCCGGGGGAAAAACGCTGTAGTTTTAAAATTAAATCCGGGAAAGAGGTCAATTCATGAAGAAAATAAAATTTATGGTCATTGTTGCTGCCATACCTTTTCTTTTTGGCACTTCAGTCCAGGCAAATCTATGTTCCGGGGAAAATGATTTTACACACAAAATTCGTATAGATAAATTTACAGGTTTTCGGCCCGTCCAACAGTGCAATTTACAGGCAGCAATATATCAAGGTTTTGTTTTTTCAAATACGGCAATAGATTCTTTTACATCAACCAGCGATGTTAATGAGTATATGACAATTTACACGGCAGAACCGTCGGTGTTTCAAAGAGACTTTCCCTTTGATTACAAAATCAAATCAATGCCAGCGACATCCCCAGACCCTGAACCACCAATGCCCGAACCCCCTTCGTCTCTACCCATACTGCCCGGCACATAGATCCTAATTTGGAGTTTAGAATCGTTTTAAAATCGTTAGTTGATCAATGAGCAAGGGGCGATGAGCTACTGAAAGGTTTTGCCACATTGTTCGATTCAACCCAAATTTTATAAAACCTTTCATACATTAGAATAGTAATTGAAAAATATTGCCTATTCACTTTGATATCTAATTGGACCTGATCCAAGCTTGTTTTTTCTATTTAAGTTATCTGAGTACTGTTCCGATATTAAAATTAGTACAACTTACCTTTAAATAATCTAACAATATTGGATAGAGATACGGAGCGAAAGGGCAAACTCGTTGAAAAGCGGGGACGCAAAGCCATAGGTCTAAAGCTGAAAAGCTATGACAGCCTGGTTGCCGAAAACCTGTATAAATTATTTCATACGAAATAGGGAACTTAACACGACAGGCTATGTAGGTGCCTTTCTCTCTAAAAGTATCATCCAATAAAGAGAGGAATTACCTATTATGGCCAGAAAATTTAGCAAATATCCATTATTTTTTTCTTTTATTTTTTGGTATACTTTCTTAACATTTGCTTTCCTGTTTTTAAGCATAATCAATTCCTCAGCAGCAACTCAGGTTACCCTGGAGTGGGCTCCGAATACTGAACCAGACTTAGCCGGTTACAGAGTCTTCTGTCGTGAGCAGAGCCAATCTTACGATTATGCAAATCCATTCTGGGAAGGAACAGACACATATTGCACAATTTATGATCTGGATGAAACCAAAACCTACTGTTTTGTAGCAAGAGCATTCGATACCGAAGGGTTTGAGAGTTTAAACTCAATAGAGGTGTGTATTGAGCCGTTGGTCATAACCAACCAGCCGCCGACTGCGAATGCGGGTCCGGATCAGACAGTCAATGAAGGGCAAGTCGTCTCGCTGAACGGCTCGAACTCAACCGACCCGGACGACGGCATTGCATCGTATCACTGGGTACAACTTGGCGAACCTTCAGTAAACCTCTCCAATTCTGATGCAGAGCAACCCAACTTTTCAGCACCCGGTGTGGGACCAAAGGGTGCTTCTTTAACCTTTGAGCTCACTGTTGTAGATAACGGTGGTAATCAGGGAAAAGATACGTGTATTGTGAACGTAACATGGGAAAATGAACCACCTCAAGCTGATGCAGGTAGTGACCAGACCGTGAATGAGGGTGTTGTGATTACCCTTGATGGATCTTCTTCTTTAGATATTGATGATGGGATTGTGTCTTACCAGTGGACCCAAATCGGAGTTCCAGTGGTCACCCTTTCAAATCCATCATCATCTCAACCGACCTTTACAGCACCGGACGTAGGACCCGACGGCACTTCCCTCACCTTTGATCTTACCGTAACAGATGCCAGTGGGCTGCAAAATACAGACTCGTGTATCGTCAACGTCACCTGGCAAAATACACCTCCAACTGCCGTTGTTACTCCAGATTATACAGAAACTACAGAAGGGACTTTAGTTGAATTGGATGGTTCAGGCTCAACGGATTCTGATGATGGTATTGTCTCCTATCTTTGGACTCAGATGGAAGGAGACCCTGTCTCCTTGTCAGATCCCACATCAGCCGTAACGACGTTTACTGCGCCAAAAACGGAACTAGTTGGAAAAAACATCAAATTGAAATTAACAGTAAAAGACCATGGAGGGCTTCAAGGTGCGGCGGATAGTTCTATTTACGTCACTCAGAACGAGCGCTCGAATAAACTACCTGTTGCTGATTTCAACTATGAAACAAAGAAAAAATTATTTGCATTCACTGACAATAGCGATGACAGTGACGGAACCATTGTGTCTTGGCTTTGGGATTTTGGCGACGGGGAGACCAGTACCGAGAAAAACCCAGAGCACAGATACGTCAGGTTCGATAATTACACCGTTACCCTCACAGTTAAAGATAATCAAGGGGCAAGCGATTCTAAATCGCAAGATGTAACTGTTACGAATTAAGAAATACTATAGACATATAAGGAGGTTATTCTTGTGGGGTCATCACTGACCCCACCTTTAATTTTTAAAACCTAAACCATAAAAGATTTTCAATTTTACTTCAAACTCTTTACTTAGAAACCTTTAATACCTGCAATTACCCATCACTTTGACAATGTTCCAATTGATTGTGATATCAAATTCTGAAAATTGAACTGTCCAGGGATGTTCTGACCAGTTAACCTAACCCCGCCCAAAGACTGCTTTTACGGCCTGAGATAGTATCCTTTCTGGTGAAAATATCCATAACCTCGCCCCCTTCCTCAAAGGCCCATTCCATCACCGTTAAGTTAAACTACACCTTCAATTTCGACCAACAGTGTGGTCCCTTTGGGCGGCTCCTGCTATTTTATCTCCTTAAGACGGAGTTCTTGATGCGTAACAGACGTTTAATTTCATTTACTTGTCGCAACGCATATTCCGGTTGGCGTGTGTTGGCAAGGCGCATTGAAAACTTGGCCGCCTCTAATGGCTTTTCTTTTTTACTCTTAAGGTTAAGCCGGTACCAATAAGGCAGGTCGCTTTGATAGATGGAGACCAGGTCTGAACAATGACGGCGTATGGA
>Ga0316577_10001418_pt1 | contig 11317 bp, 9 predicted proteins | sample S5NA_FD_203073 | JGI IMG/M metagenome (GOLD analysis project Ga0316577, IMG submission 203073) | Rhizosphere microbial communities from salt marsh grasses in Alabama, United States - S5-7_050615r2r1 | ecosystem: Host-associated > Plants > Roots > Rhizosphere | place: USA: Alabama | collected... | reverse complement strand
TACCCCCGGCCGCCGTATATCGCTTCGACCTGGGAGTAGCGGACGAGGCCGGCGTGTGGCGGGTGCGGGAGGCGTCCTGGGAGATGGTCCGGCCCGACGACGTCGGCTGAGATCCGCGGAGCGATTCGTGGTGAGGTTTTGCATAAATAAGGAAACAACGGGTCTCCTCCCGCCGTACCGTCGGACAGCACCATGAAGCTCGTCGGTCTGTTTCTCACTGTCGCCCTCCCGCTCGCCGCCAGCCCGGCGGGCGCGCAGACGTCCCCGGCGGACGCGGCCGCCCCACGGGAGATCCGCGTCGAGGGCCGCGTCCTGGACGCGTTCACGGGGGACCCGATCCCCGGGGCCCGCGTCGAAGCGGCCGATCGCCGTGTGGAGACCGACGCCGAGGGAGGCTTCGGGCTCCTCCTCCCGGTGGGCGAGTGGACGCTGGTGGTCGCGGCCGAGGGCTACGTCCCCGACGACACCACCGTCACGCTGGCCGCGGGACGTCTCTCTCGCCCGTTCGAGTTCGTCCTGATCGGCCGGGACCGGTTCCGGGAGGAGGTGGACGTCATCGCCGAGGGAGCCGTTGCCGTGGCGAGCGCTCCTTCCGAGCTCCCCGTCCGGCCGGTCGACGTCCAGATGGTGGCAGGGGCCGCCGACAACATCTTCCGAACCCTCCACACCCTGCCGGGCATCTCGGTCACCACGGAGTTCGACAGCCGGCTCTCGGTCCGGGGCGGCGGCCCCGACCAGAACCTCACCGTCATGGACGGCGTCGAGGTCCACAACCCCTACCGCCTGTTCGGGCTCGTGAGCGCGTTCAACCCCGAGACGGTGAGCGATTTCGAGCTCCACGCCGGGGCCTTCAGCGCGGAGTACGGAGACCGGCTCTCGTCGCTTCTGGTGGTGAACAACCGCCGAGGCGGGGCCCGGGAGGGCTTCCACGGCTCCTCGTCCCTGAGCGTCACCGACGCGAACGTGCTCTTCGAAGGCGGACTCCCCGGCCCGGGCTCGGGGACCTGGCTCTTCACCGCGAGACGCACCTACTACGACCTGGTCGCCGAGCGCATCGTCGACCAGGACCTGCCGTCCTTCGGGGACATCCAGGCGCGGGCCGACTGGCGCCTGGGCCGAGGGCAGTGGCTCTCCGTCTTCGGGATGCTGAGCCGGGAAGCCACTGACGCAACGTTCGAGGGCGACCGGGACGGGGAGCAGGGGGCGGTCATCACCGACACCCGCAACGATCTTCTCGCCGCGACGTTCACCACGACGCTGGGGCAACGCGGGACGGCGCGCACCGTCCTCTCGTACTACGTGAACGAGGAGCAGGTCGACTTCGACGCGCAGTTTCGCAACGAGCAGCGCCGGTCGAACGCCCCCGAGGACGACGTCGCCTTCCGCCTCGCCAACATCGTGTTCGACACCGAGATCGCGGTGAGGGACCTCGCCCTGCGGCAGAACGTGGGCTTCCGCCTCGGCGAGCATTTCGTGTCGACCGGCTTCGAGGCTCATCGCCTCGAGACCCTGACCCGCTGGCTGATTCCGGGCGACCGCAACCCGAACGCCGGAAACGGCTCCAGCATTCAGGGCGGTGCGGGACTGCCCGCGGAGCTCGACTCGTCCGTGACCTCGACGCGCCTCGGGGCCTGGGTGCAGGACCGGTTTCAGCTCGACACCCGCCTCACCCTCGAGGGCGGGCTCCGTCTCGACTGGAGCGGGGCGAACCGGCGGACGACCCTCTCGCCGCGCCTGCGCGTGACGTGGTGGCTCGGCGATCGGACTCGGCTGCGGGCCGGGGGAGGCCTCTTCACCCAGAGCCCGGGCTACGAGAAGCTCGTCCAGGCCGATTACTTCGTCGATCTCTCCTCCGACGGCCCCCTCGGCCTGAGTCACGAGCGGGCCTGGCACGCCGTATTCGGATTCGAGCGCGATCTCGCGGAGGGGCTGACCGCCCGGGTCGAAGGCTACTGGAAGGGCTACGACGACCTCATCATCGGTCGTCTCGAGACTGACGAGGAACGCCTCGACCGCCTCGGTCGCTACGACTTCCCGCCCGAGCTCGAGTGGAGCATCCCGGTGGCCCCCACCATCACCAGCTTTCCGGTGAACGACGGCCGGGGGGAGTCCTGGGGCTTCGACGTATACCTCCAGAAGCGAGCCGGGCCCCGGACCCGGCTCTCGGGCTGGGCCTCGTACACCTACGGGCAGGCTCGGCGCGATCAGTACGGCCGCCGGACACCCTTCGACTACGACCGCCGCCACGCGGCGAGCCTGGTCGGCTCGTGGAGGATCAGCGACAAGCTCCGGCTTGCCGCGACGTTCCGGGCGTTCTCGGGCTTCCCGCGGACCCCGGTCGTCGGTCTGCGCGTGTCCGCGGACGAGACCGAGGATGGCCGCCTCGTCCCGGCGCGGGACGCGGCCGGGGCCTACGTCTACGAGACGGACCTTGGTGACGTCTCCAACCTGAACGCCGCCCGGCTGCCTGCATACGCGCGCCTGGATCTGCGCCTGAACTGGCTGCCGGGCGGCTCCGCGGGACGTTGGCTGATCTACATCGACGTCCTCAACGTCACCAACCGCAGGAACGCCGCGGCGATCCAACCCCGCCTCGAGCACGACCCGATCGGGGACGTACCCCTTCTCGTCGAGGAGGGGGAAGGCCGGATCCCGCTGCTTCCGTCGATCGGGGTCCGCTTCCGCTTCTGACCCGGCCGCTTTGACATCGTTGCCGACCGTGCTCCTACAATGCCCGAGCGAGCGGCCGCGGCGCGACTCGCGACCGAGCTTCCCATGGGCCCCGAGCTTCCTCCCCCCTTCGTCCCGTACGGCGCAGCCCACGTCGGCGCCCTCGCCCTCACCGGCCTCGCCGGAGCCGGCCTCGTTGCCCTCGTGCGCCGGCGCCCGGGGGCGGGCGCCGGGGTGCGCCGCGCGCTCTTCGCGGCCATTGCCCTGGTTCTGGCCTTCGAGCTCACGATCGGGGCCCGCGAGGGCTGGTTGACGTGGCGGACCTTTCTCCCCCTCCACCTGTGTGACGCGGCGATGATTCTGGCCCTGCTCACGCTCCTGTGGCCCCGGCCGTGGGCGGCGGAGCTCCTCTACTTCTGGGCCGCCGCGGGCTCGACCCTCGCCATGGTCACGCCCGACCTGCCGTGGGGCTTCCCACGCTGGGAGTTCTTCGTCTTCTTCGGCCTCCACGGCCTGGTCCTGATCGCCGCCGCCGTCCTCGTCTTCGGGCTCGATCTCCGTCCCCGCCGTGGGGCGCCGCGCCGCGCGTTCGTCGCCACGCTTGCCCTGGCTGCGGTGGCGGGGACGGTCGACGCCCTCCTCGGCACAAACTTCATGTTTCTGAGAAGCAGGCCCCTGGCCACGACGCCCCTCGACTGGATGGGGCCATGGCCCGTGTACATCGCCGTGGCCGCGGTGGTGGCGCTCGTCGTCTTCCATCTCCTGGCCCTTCCCTTCCGGCGGGAGTGGCGGCAGGCGGGCGGGGGCTGAGCGTGGACCCGCTCACCCAGGGGCTCCTCGGCGCGTCGTGCGGGCAGGTGGTCTACGGCCGCGCGCTCGGCCGCCGTGCCGTCGTCTGGGGCGCGGCGATTGGCATGACGCCGGACCTCGACGTCGTCCTGAACGCCACCGGCCCGATGGGGGAGTGGCTCTGGCACCGCGGCTTCACCCACGCCCTCTGGTTCGGGCCGGTGATCGGCCCGGCGCTGGGGTGGTTGCTCTGGCGATGGAGGGGCGGAAGGCTTCGCGACTGGATCGGCCTCGCCGTCGTGGCCCTTTTCACCCATCCCCTGCTCGACGTCTTCACGAGCTACGGCACCCAGCTGCTCGCGCCGTTCTCCCGACAGCGCTTCGCCTGCGATGCCGTGGGGATCATCGATCCCGTCTACAGCCTGACGCTGGCGGCGGCGGTCGCGGTGGGGTGGTGGTGGGGCTGGAGCTCGAAGGCCGCCCGCCTGGCGGCTGCGGTCGGCCTCGGGCTGAGCGTCGGGTATCTCATGCTGGGCCTGGGGGCAAACCGACTCGCGGAGGAGATCGCCACCGCTCAGCTGCGGGCGGAGGGCATCCACGACGCGAGGGTGGATGCCTACCCGACCCTGCTCCAGCTTCCCCTTCGGCGCGTGGTGGTCAGGACGGGACACGAGGTGCGCGTGGGCTGGCTCACGGTGCTGGCCCCCGAGCCCATCGACTGGGCGCACTTCGAGGACGACCAGGGCCCGCTTGTCGCTGCCGCCCGCGAGACCCGGGAGGCTCGTGTGCTCGAATGGTTTGCCATGGGGCAGACCGCGGCACGGCTCGAGACGACGCGGTACGGCGCGGTGGTCGAGATCGACGACCTCCGCTACGGTCTCCCGGGGACGCCGCGGGACGGGCTGTGGGGCGTGCGCGTCCGCCTCGATGAGGCGGGCCGACCCCTCGGCCCGGGCGAGCGCCTCAACCGCCCCCTGCGGGTGCCGCCGGGCGAGCTTCTCGGGCAGCTCTGGCGCGGGGCCCTCGGGCTGGGCGCCCCCTGAGCCCCTATCCCCGGGGACCACCCAACGAGGGCGACGGTGATTGTAATCACACCGAAAGTGCTTTCTTCTTGCAGAGTTACGTGACACGCCCTATATTCCAGACAGGTCGGACGGGAGTCATCCAGAGCTCCCGAACACGGGTCGGACGGGGAACACGCTCAGGTTCTCCGAATGGGACCGCCCCCCGGTCCCGCGCTATCAAGCGCTGCTCATTCACTCCCTCCGGGCAGGCGCGTGGAGGTGGGTCATGTTGCGGCGCGTGCAGTGCACGTTCCCAAGAGCTTCCTGGCTGGCGGTGGTGCCGATCGCCATCGCCCTGGTGTCCTGCGGGGGCGACACCCTCACAGGGCCTTCGGCCGTCGACCCTGTCGTGGACTCCGCTGTGGCGGCGCCGCCCTTGAAGGTGGTGACCGTGGACTCCGACATCCCCGGCGACGACACCCTGGGGGAGGCGGTCAGCCTCTGCCGGAAGCAGAAGGTCCTCATCTGTCACAAGGGCCGCAACCTGTGGGTCAGCAAGAGGGCCGTCCGGGCCCACCTGCGCCATGGGGACACCCGCGGCTCGTGCTCCGCCGCGGCGAGCTGCCCCTGCTACTCCGCGGGAGACATCCAATCGACCGCGCAGCAGTGCAGCGGGTCCGTGAACCCCACGTGCTCCACGTCCGGGGACCAGGTCTCGCTGCTTCTGGCCTGTGATCCTGGCGGGTCCGTGCCTCCGGGCATCCTGGGCATCTACCTGACGAGGACGTCCGACGGCGGGTACTGCTCCCGGGACGACGTCTCCGGCTCCTTCACCGAGAGCCCGCTCAGCGCCGAACAGTACGCGGCCTGCGAGGCAGCCATCACCTCCAGCGGATACTGCTCGTAGCCGTACGCCGCGCCCGGGTCCTCGACCCGCCCGGGCACGGTCGGTCACCCCCGCCCCCGCGCGCCCCGCCGCGCGGGGGCTTTTCTTTTTGAGCGAGAATGAGCCCGATGCGCCTCGTGGTCACCGGTGCCAACGGGTTCGTGGGTCGACACGTCGTCGCTCACGCGGCGGGGTCAGGCTGGGACGTCTCTGGCGTCGTCCGCTCGAACGGTGCGGCGAGGGTCGTGGGCGGATCCGGCGGTCACCCGGTCACTCTCCCGGATCTGGAGCGGGACGCCCTGTCCCGGGCCTTCGAGGGCTCCCGGGCAGTCGTGCACCTCGCCCAGATCGGGGCGGAGCGTGGTGGACAGAGCTACGAGGCGGTGAACGTCGACCTCACCGGGCGCGTCGTCGAGGCCTGCCGACGGGCCGGGGTGCGGCGCATCGTCTACTTCTCGGGCCTCGGCGTGGCCCGGTACGGGATGAGCCGCCGCTGCACGAACGGCTACTTTCGCTCCAAGCTCGCTGCAGAGGCACTTCTCGTCCGCTCCGACCGGGAGGGTGTCGTGTTCCGGCCCTCGTACATCGTGGGGCCGGGCGACGCGTTTGTGCCAACCGTGCTGGCGGCGATGGCCGAGGGAGAGGTCGAGCGGCCCGGAGACGGGTCCTACCGCATGCAGCCGATCGCGGTTGCCGACGCCACCGCCCTCGTGCTGGCCGCCGTCACCCGGCCGAGCGGCGCCTTCCCGACCGTCTTCGATCTCGTCGGTCCCGAGCCGGTGAGCTTCGCGCACCTTCTCGACCGGCTCGCTCGAGTCGCCCGCGAAGACGGACGCCCGGCCCGGCACCGCGTGCGGGAGGTTGCCATCGCGGAGGCCGAAAGACGGGCCCGGGACGGGGGCTACCAGGGCATGCTCCCCGACGAGCTCGACTGCCTGCTCTGCGACGAGATCGCTGACCATCACCCGCTTGAGGCCCTTCTTGGCCGCCGCCTCACGCCGCTGGACACGGCGCTGGCTGCGGCCGTACGCGCGGCGTGAACCTCTTCGGTTTCCTCGGGCGAAGACGAACGAGCCCCGCGGACGTGACGGTGGTGGGCTCGGGGATGCCGGCGCGGGTCGTCGCGCTGGAGCTGGCGCGGCGCCGCTGCCGAGTCAGGGTCCTCGGCACCGCCGGAGCGGTGGAGCGCCCGGCGGGACTCGGGCTGGTGGCCGTGGGGCCGGGGAGGCCGTACGAGCACGTCGTGCATTGTCTGGGTCGTGAGGCGGCGCGAGGCGTGTGGACCGCGGGCCGCGAGAACCTGGATCGAGTCCGAGAGTTCCTCGAGGAGACGCGACGCGGCTGCGGCCATGAGGCCCGGGGTGGCTTTCTTCTCGCCGCCGACCGCAAGGAGGCGGAGTCGCTGGCCGAGAGCGAAGACATGCTGAGGGACGACGGCTTCCCGGGGGAGTTTCTCGACCACTACATGCTGGAAACGCACTTCGACGTGTCCGGCTTCTCCGGAGCGTACTGGGCGGCCGACGACGCCGAAGTGGACGCGGACGCGCTGGTGGCCACGGCCGAGGAGGCGGCCCGCGCGGCCGGCGTCGTCTTCCAGCCCGCACGGGTGCGTGGGATCGATGTTGGGCGCTCCGACGCGCTCGTCGAGACCGAGGACGGCCCGATCCGGGCGCCGTGGGTGGTGGTCGCCACCGACGCCGCGGCGAGCGACCTCCTGCCCGAGCTCCGCCCCCGCCTCGGCCCCGCCGATTCCTACCGCCGACGATTCGTCCCCGAAGCGGGGGCCTCCTTGCCGAGCACCGCCCGCACCGCAGACGGGAGGCTTGCCTGGCAGGCCCGGCCCGCCGGGGTCACGCTGGCCGCCACGGGACCCCCTTCCGCCGGAGAGCCTGAGGATGCCGACCGGCTCGATGCGTTGGCCGCACGGCTGCACGCCACTCCCGGGAGCGAGCGGCGCTGGACCGAGAGCGCAGAGATCTCACCCGACGGCCTTCCGATCGTGGGCACGGTCCCGGGACGACCGATCGGGGTGGCCTGTGGCTTCGGCCCGTTTGCCGCCTCTTGCGCCTTTGCCGCCGCACGTTGGGTCGCCGAGGCCATCGTCTCCGGGCGTGACCCGACACCCGGTCCGTTCCGCGTGGGGCGGGACCCGGTTGTGGAGCCGCCGGTTTGAGGGCGGGACCGCATGAAGTAGGCTGAGATCCGATGCGACTCGGCGTGACGGAGACGATCGATGGGCGGAAATGACGGGCGCTCCGGTCCCGCCGGAGACGCCCCAGGCGGCGAGCGGGCATGATCCAGATCGACGGGGCGCTTCGCCCCTCGGACCTCCAGCCTGGGGTCGGGCGGATGTGGGACCTGTCCGCGGAGAAGATCCTGGCCCTCGAGTCCGTGTGGGACCCGGCGGACGGCTCGCCCGTTTTCACGGCCGAGGGCCGCTACACCGCGCGAGGGTGGACCGACTGGACACAGGGTTTCCAGGTTGGCTCCGCGATCCTGCAGTTCGACGGCGGCGGCGAGCGTCGCTTCCTCGATCTGGGGCGTGAGCGGACGTTCTCGCGCATGGCCCCGCACATCACCAACATGGGGGTCCACGACCACGGGTTCAACAACGTCAGTACGTGGGGTGCGCTGCGGCGCCTCGGCCTGGAGGGACGGTACGAGCCCGAGGGGCGCGAGCGAGAGCTGTGCGAGCTCGCGCTGATGGCGAGTGGCGCGGTCCAGGCCCGCCGCTGGACCCGCATCTCCGACGGCGGTGGCTTCATCCACTCGTTCAACGGTCCACACTCCCTCTTCGTGGACACCGTGCGATCGCTCCGGGTGCTGGCGCTCGCTCATCGACTGGGACACGTGCTCCTCGAGGAGGGCGACCAGCCGGTGTCCCTCCTGGAGCGACTCGTTGAGCACGCTCGAGCCACCGCTCGCTTCGCGGTGTACTACGGGACCGGGCGCGATCTGTGGGATGAGCGCGGCCGGGTCGCCCACGAGAGCCTGTTCGACGTGACGAACGGCAGCTATCGGTGTCCCTCGACCCAGCAGGGCTACTCGCCCTTCACCACCTGGACCCGGGGGCAGGCCTGGGCGATCCTCGGCTTCGCGGAGGAGCTGGAGTTCCTCGAGACCGTCCCTGACGGCGAGCTGGACCCGCTGGGGGGGCGGGCGGAGATCGTGAATGTGCTGCTCGAGGCGGCGCGCGCGACGGCCGGGCACTACATCGAGACCACCCCGCCGGACGGAATCCCGTACTGGGACACCGGCGCCCCCGGGCTCGAGCCCGGGCACCGAGACCGTCCGGCCGATCCCTGGGACGTGGCGGAGCCGGTCGACAGCTCCGCGGCGGCCATCGCCGCCCAGGGGCTCCTGCGCCTTGGTCGCTACCACGAGGCGCGCGGCGCCGGAGACGAAGGCCGCCGCTTCGTTCAGGCGGGGCTGACCGTGTCGCGGACTCTGCTCTCGGCACCGTATCTGAACGACGCCCCGGCGCACCAGGGTCTCCTCCTGCATTCGGTCTACCACCGTCCGAACGGCTGGGATTTCGTCCCCGCCGGCCGTCGCGGGCCCTGCGGCGAGGCGTGCCAGTGGGGCGACTATCACCTTCGGGAGCTCGCGCTCCTCATTCAGCGCCTGGCCGAGGGAGGGCCGTACTACACATTCTTCGGCCCGGAGGGCGCGTGACGAGTCGCGTCGCCCTCGTCACCGGCGGAACCCGGGGCATCGGTCTCGGCATCGCCCGGGCCCTGGCCGGGAAGGGCTTCGACCTCGCGGTGAACGGGGTGCGCGAGGACGCCGCGGTGGCCGGCGTCATCGAGGAGCTGAAAGCCGCCGGCGGAGACGTCCACTACGTCCGGGGTGGCGTGGGCGAGCGAGACGACCGCGAACGGATCGTTCGGGAGGTGCGTCACCGTCTCGGCCGTCTCCACGTGCTCGTCAACAATGCCGGCGTGGCCCCCGAGGAGCGGGCCGACCTCCTCGAAGCGGGCGAGGAGAGCTTCGACCGTCTCCTGAGGATCAACCTCAAGGGGCCCCACTTCCTGACCCAGGCCGTCGCGCGCTGGATGATCGAGCAGAAGGAGGCCTCCGCGGACTACGCGGGCTGCATCGTCAACGTGACGTCGATCTCCGCCGTTGTCGCCTCGCCGGACCGCGGCGAGTACTGCGTCAGCAAGGCCGGGCTCGCCATGGCCAGCCGGCTCTGGGCGGTGCGCCTCGCCGACGTGGGCATCCCGGTCTACGAGGTGCGCCCCGGCATCATTCGAACGGACATGACCGCGGGCGTGGCCGGCAAGTACGACGCGCTGATCGAGGACGGTCTCGTGCCCGAGGGGCGCTGGGGGACGCCGGAGGACGTGGGCCGGGCGGTGGCGGCGCTGGCGCTGGGCGAGGTGCCCTACGCCACCGGCAGCGTCCTCGTGGTCGACGGCGGCCTCACGCTCCCGCGCCTCTGACCGGCGCCTTCATCCGAGAATCTCCACCTCGCTCCGCACGACCTCGGCGAAGCCCTCCATGACGGCGCGGGTGTGCGGACCGACGACGCCGTCGCCGACCGGCTCCCCGTCGATGCGCACGACCGGCAGGACCTCGCGCGATGCGCTGGTGATGAAGGCCTCGCGGACGTCCCGGAGCTCGTCGCGCCGCACGGTCCGGAACACGACCGGGCACAGCCCCTCGGCCACCTCGAGCACCAGGGCCCGCGTGATCCCCGGGAGCTCGCGCTCCTCCTCGGTGTGGAGCACGCCGCCGAGCAGCGAGAAGAAGTTGCTGGAGAGACCCTCGAGGATCGCTCCGTCCTCGGAGACGAGGAGGCCCTCCGCGATGCCGGGGGGCAGATCGCGATAGACGCGGCGGGCCGTTGGGATGAAGTCGGTGTCCTTCACCCGGGGCTGGTTCCGGTGAAGAGTCAGCGTGACGCACGCGACGCCCTGCTCGTAGCTTGAAGGCGGGGGTCCGACGAAGGCCTCCACCGAAGCGAACAGTCGGGGCGGGGCGAAGGTCAGGCGCAGCCGCGACTCGGGATGGCGGCCCGCGTGCAGGGCTTCGCGGACCAGGCGACGGGCCCCCTCGGGTCCAATCGTGGCCGGGTGGCCCTGTCGCGCGACCGACTCCTCCAGCCGGAGCAGGTGGGACTCGAACCGCACGATGCCGCGACCCCCGTACGTACGCAGGGTGGAGTACGCCCCGCGCGGGAGGCGGGCGGACGCCTCGGCGAGGGTCGCGTCCTCGCCGACGGCGCGGGCGCCACCGCGCGTCATCTCCAGCGTGAGCACTCCTGCCGACGGCATGACCCGCATCTTCTCATCTCCGCCGCTCGTCCGGCGGGGTCGGCGGCTGGCGAGAGATCCGGATCCGTGCTCTGATAAACTCCGCGTCCGAGGGAAATGCCATGTCTCTGCTATTTGAACGCTCCGCTCTCTTCACCATCCTGCTGGGGGTCGCCATGACAGCCGACGCCGGAACCCGCATCGAAAGAAAGGCCTGGGGCGAGACGTCCGACGGACAGGCCGTGGAGCTGTTCACACTGAGCCGTGAGGGGGCCCCGACGGTGCGGGTGACGAGCTACGGGGCCTACATCGTCTCGATCCTCGCCCCCGACCGGGACGGGAAGATGGCGGACGTGGTGCTGGGCTATCGGGATCTGGCCGGATACCTGGGCGACACGAACTTCCTCGGTGCCGTGGTCGGCCGCTACGCCAACCGCATCGCGCGGGGCGAGTTCAGCCTCGGCGGAAAGCGATACACCCTCGCCCGGAACAACGCTCCGAACCACCTCCACGGCGGACCGAAGGGCTTCCACACGAAGGTGTGGGCACCGCGCATCGTGTCCGGACCCGAGGGCGACGCGCTCGAGCTCGCCATCACGAGCCCCGACGGGGAAGAGGGCTATCCCGGCACCCTGACCGCAACCGTCGTGTACTCCCTGGATGCCGACGGCGGGTTGAAGCTCGCCTACTCTGCCACCACCGACGCCGAG
>Ga0316577_10001417_pt1 | contig 11319 bp, 7 predicted proteins | sample S5NA_FD_203073 | JGI IMG/M metagenome (GOLD analysis project Ga0316577, IMG submission 203073) | Rhizosphere microbial communities from salt marsh grasses in Alabama, United States - S5-7_050615r2r1 | ecosystem: Host-associated > Plants > Roots > Rhizosphere | place: USA: Alabama | collected... | reverse complement strand
TCCGGTCGCTCGACCAGGTCGCCTACGTCCGCTTCGCATCGGTGTATCGCAACTTCCAGGACACCACGGAGTTCATGGAGGAGGTGCGGGAGCTCCTGGACCGGGCCCGGTACTCGGCGCGCGGGCAGCAGGACATGTTCCAGGCGCCCCCCGGCGCGGATGAAGGAGATGGAACGTCGTGAGGGCGGACGGGGCGGAGATGCCCTTCCTCGATCACCTCGAGGAGCTCCGGCGCCGCCTGATCTGGAGCCTGGTGGCTCTTACCGTCTGCTCCGTACTGGGCTTCTTCGCCGTGACGGAGCTCGATGTGATCGGGATCCTCGAGCGACCGTTCCAGCTCGTGATGCCGGGCGAGGTGCTCCTGTTCACGAGCCCGACCACCCCGGTCGTGGTGACCTTCAAGCTGGCGTTCGTGGTGGGCTTCATCATCGCGCTTCCGGTGATCGCCTACCAGGCGTGGGCCTTCTTCGCGCCGGCGCTCTACGAGCACGAGCGCCGGCTCGTGATCCCCGCGATCTCGGTCGGATTCCTGCTGTTCCTCGCGGGGATCGCGATGGCGTACTTCTTCGTGCTCCCGCTCGGCCTCCGATTCCTGCTGGGGTTTCAGGCGGAGAGCCTCGCGCCGATCATCACGATCGACGAGTACCTGAAGTTCGCCACGCGGCTGATTCTGGCCTTCGGGCTGATCTTCGAGATGCCGGTGGTCCTCGTCATGCTGGCGATGCTGGGGATCGTCACGCCGGCCGGTCTCGCCCGGTACCGTCGGCACGCGATCGTCGTCCTCGCGATCTCCTCGGCGGTGCTCACGCCCGCCGACGTGGGCACGATGTTCATGCTGTTCGTCCCCATGCTCCTGCTCTATGAGGTCTCGATCTGGCTGGTGCGCCTGGTCGTCCGGCGGGGGCGCGAAGACGACGAGGATTCGGCGGAGGCGTGATCCGGGTCGCCCGGGTTCTCGTCGCGGCGTCGCTGGTCCTCGTCGTCGCCGGCCGCGCGCCGGGCCAGGAGACCCCGCCGCGCCGTCCGCCCGCGCGCGACATCGGGGACGACCGGTGGGCCGACGAGCTCCCGGAGGACAGCCTCTGGATGCGGCAGACCGACACGCTTCCCCGCGTCGACGTCGAGGCGCGCCGGGAGTCGCTGGCGGGCCAGGAGGGCTTTCCCGACAGGGACGAGCGGTTCCGGTCGCTTCTCTCCCTCCCCGGCTATTACGCGATCGAGTACCGGGGACGCGACGCCGAGGTGAACGTGGAGGCGGAGAGCCTCTCTCTCACCGGCGACGCGCAGGTGAATCGGGACGAGGACGTCCTGGTCGCGGACAGCATCCTCTATCGCGGACCCGTCCGGTTCATGGAGGCGCGCCGGAACATCTCGCTGGTGGGCGGCGACGGAACGGAGGTCACCAGCGACTCGGTGCTGTATTTCGATCTCGCGGCACAGAAGGGAACCGTCTACCGGGCCGAAACGCAGTTCAATCAGCGCGGTGCGAACTGGCGCGTGATCGGAAACGTGATCCCGATGTCGCGGGATACGCTGTACGCCGCCAGCGGCGACTTCACTTCGTGCGACCTCGACGAGCCGCACTACTCTTTCCACGCGGGCAAGATCAAGGTCGTGAGCGAGGACGTGATCGTCGCCTGGCCGGTCGTGCTCTACGTCAGCAACGTCCCCGTGTTCTGGCTGCCGTTCTTCGCCTCGGACATCCGGCAGGGGCGGCGTAGCGGCATCCTCCCTCCGAGATTCGGAATCAACGACGTCGTGCAGACCTCCGGCGGCGCGACCCGGAACGTCACGGACCTCGGCTACTACTGGGCGATCAACGACTTCATGGACGCCCAGGCTACCCTCGACTGGTACAGCGGTCGCTACACGCGGGTGAACGGGCGATTCAACTACCGGTGGCTTAAGAGGTTCATCCGTGGCGGACTGTTCTACAGCCAGAGTTTCGGCGACGACGGCCGGAATCTCCGGTTCGATTTCGACCACGATCAGGACCTCGGGCTGAATACCCAGTTGCGAGCGTCGCTCCAGTACATTCAGGACACGCAGATCTATCAGGACCAGAGCTTTCGTCCGGACGAGCAGACGCAGACGATCGACTCCGATCTCGGGCTCAACCACAGGTTCCGGTTCGCGAACCTCTCCATCAGCGGCCGACGCCGGCAGTACCTGAGCGGCGGGCGGACAGAGACGACGCTCCCGTCGGTCAACCTGTCGTTCTCGCCCGTCAACCTGTTCCCGGCGCCGCGGTCCCGGCAGGGTCTGTTCAACAACATCACGCTCAGTGGGTCGGGGAGCTTCTCACGCCGCAGCACGGCGCTCGATCCGGGGACCGACAACACGGCGACGTCGGCCGGCGCGCGGGCGGGCCTGACGCTTCGCCGCCTCAGCTTCTCGGGGTCGCTCGACTACCAGGACCAGGACATCGTCCCGGAAGACTCGCTCGGCGTCGATCTTCCCGGCATCGGGAACAGCCGGCTCGGCTGGGTCACCTCGCTCGACTATCAGGTCGATCTGGTCGGCTCGACCACGCTGCGGCCCACAGCCAGCCTGCAGGGCGCGTTCGCCCGCTCGGACACGCTGGATCTCGGCACCGTGGCGGGCCCCACCAGGGCGAGCTTCGGAGCCACGCTCTCCACCGACGTCTACGGCTTCTATCCCGGATTCGCCTCGTTCTCCCGGGTGCGGCACAAGTTCTCGCCGAATCTCGTCTGGCAGTACACGCCGGCCGCGACCGTCGATTCCACGGCGGCCGCCCTGTTCCCCGGAGATATCCGCAAGCGGAACACCCTGACTCTGCGTTTTAACCAGACCTTCGAGGCGAAGCTGAAGCAGCGGGAGCCCGAGCCGGGCGAGGAGGGGGAAGGGGAGGTCGCGGCCGACACGCTCGTCCCGGTGACGGCACAGGGGGACTTCGGAGACCTGCCCGGCGACTCCGTGGCGCTCGGAACGGGGCCTGTCGGGGGCGCGCGCGGTTCGGACGAGGTCTTCGCCGACCGGGGCGCGCCGACCCGGCGGCAGGTGGACCGCGCGATCACCCTGCTCGCCATCCAGACGGACGCGCTGGCCTTCGATTTCGCGCAGGACGAGCCCGGGAGCTCCACCCTCGTGACGGACAAGCTGGGGAACCGGCTCAGCTCCGACCTCCTGCGAGGCTTCCAGCTCACGACCCGGCACGACCTGTTCGAAGGCACCGGGTCCGATCGCAAGTTCAAGCCGTTCCTGGAGTCCCTGGTCGTGAGCTTCTCCCTGCGATCGGGCACCGGCCTGGCCGACCTGTTCGGGGTGGGGGGAGACTCGGGGGGGCGGAACCGGCGGGACCAGGAGGCGGAGGCGCCGCAGAACGTGGACTCCCGGTACCGCCTCCGGGAGTTCGAGGACGCGTACCGGCGCGATCCGTTCGGAGATCGCGAGGGCGGGGCGCCGTGGAGCGTGTCGCTCCGGTATTCGCTGCTCCGGGGACGGCCCGGCGAGTCGGCGCAGGAGAGCCAGACGATCGACGGCACGCTGACGTTCAACCCGACGCCGAAGTGGTCCGTCCGCTGGACGACGCAGTACAATTTCACGACCGGCGAGTTCGGGGCACAGTACATCACGCTCGACCGCGATCTCCACCGCTGGCGGGCCTCTTTCCAGTTCTCCCGCACGCCGAACGGCAACACCCTGTTCCAGGTCAGTGTCCGACTCACGGATGCGCCCGAGATTAAGGGCGACTACAACCAGCGCACGCGCTGACGGCATCCGGCTCGGAGGCTTCCCGTCTGGCCGGGATCTTGAACGCCACGAGGTGCCGGAGACGGCCGCCAGGGCCGGCCTGGCGGTTCCCGTGGCGGTTCTTCGCGGTTCCGCCGGACGGGGACGCGTGGTCCCGGCGGCGGTAGGCGTCGCGCGGGATGCCCGGGCATCCCGCGGGCCGCAAGACTGCGAGGCAGGGCGCGCGGACGGGCCGCGGCGCGCGCGGGGGAGACGGGACCGGCGGACCGCGAATCCCAGGCAGGGGCGGAAGGACAAGGAATGACCACCCTCCAGAGACTGAAGCACGAGGCGAGACGGGCCGAGCAGCGCTCCGACTGGCGCCGCGCGATCGCGCTCTACAGGGACGCCCTCCGACTGGACGAACAGACGGGCGCCACCTCCGACCTCAGTCTCTGGAACCGGATCGGCGACCTCCACATGCGTCTGGGAGAGGTCCCCGCGGCCGTCCAGTGCTATGAGAACGCCGCCGACCGGTACGCGGACCACGACCTGCCGACGAGCGCGATCGCGATCTGCAACAAGATCCTCCGTATCGATCCCGGCCGGGACGTCGTCTACCGGCGACTCGGTCTCCTCCACGCGGCGACCGGCCTCACGGCCGAGGGACGGGCCGCCTGTCTCCAGTTCGTCGAGAGAGCCCTCGCCCGGGAGGCCGTGGCGGAGGCGCTCGAGGCGGTTCAGGAGTACGAGGAGCGGACGGGAGACGAGCGGATCCGGCCCCTCGCCGCCGAGTTGCTGGAGACGGCGGGGCGGCACGACGAGGCCCGCGCCCAGCGAACGCTCGCGGGGACGGAGGGGGACGATGCGACGGCGGCCGGGGCCGGACCGGCGTCCGCACGACCACCGGCCGAGGACGTGTCGGCGCGACCGCCGGCGACGGGGAGCGAGCCCCTGGATGGGGCGATCCGGAATCGCCTCGGGATCGAGGCGCCCGGTCCGGAGCCGGATCCGGTGGCGGAGGAGGACGACTTCGCCGCCGCCTCGCCGGTCGAGGCGGAGATCGTCGCCGCGGTGCGCCGGTTCCGGAATCGTCTCCAGGACGCGCTCGTGGAGGCCGCGCCGGAGGTCCGGTACGATCTCGGGGTGGCATTCGCGACGATGGGCCTGCGTGCCGAAGCCGCGCGCGAGCTCCGTGCGGGCATCGCGGCCCCGGGGCGCCTGCGCGCGGCGCACGCCCGGCTGACGTCTCTGTCCCGGACGCGATCCGAAGACCTCCCGGCGCCGGCGACGGCCGCTCCGGGTCTCGGCGACGCCCCCGAAGCGCGCGGGCTCCCGGAGGTCGGCGACGGCGGAAAGGGCCCGGGGCCCTCTCCGGGCGAGCCGTCCGCGGACGCCGCGACCCTCCAGCCGGAGGGGGACGCGGAGGACGCCGGGCTCGACTTGCAGAGCCAGTTCTTCCGCGCGCGCCTCGCCCAGTACCGCGTCCGGCAGGCGGAAGGTCGGCACGAGACCGACTTCCGGGCCCACCTCGACCTCGGGGCGGCCTTCGCCGCGATGGGTCTCGCAGAGGAGGCGTTCCGGGAGCTCATCGTCGCGCTGGACGGCCGCGGGTCGATCGCGGCCGAGGCGGCGAGCCTGCTGGAGGGCGTCGCCGGCGATCCCGAGACCGACCCACGAATCGCGGCGGCCGTCCGGGCACGACTCCGCGGCGAGGCCGTGGCGGAGGGCGGAGGCCCGAGCTCGGCGGACGGCGTCGGGGGCGCGGAGGGGCGCTCGGACGGGTCACCGTCCGGGTCGTCGATCCGGACGGATGCGGACGACGCCGGAACCGTCGACGCGCTGCTCTCCGGCATCGAAGAGGCGGCCCGTGCGCCGGCCGTCCGTCCGACGGTCCCGGCGGACACGGTCCCACCCCCGCGGGCGCGGGACGAGGCGATCGACGAGGCGGACGAGCTTCTGGCGGCGGGAAGGGCCGACGAGGCCGCCACTCGTCTCTACGAGGCCCTCGAGCGCCACGAGGCGGAGCGTTCTGAGACCGCCGCTCTTCGCGTCCTCGACAGGCTGCTGGACCTCCGTCCGGACGACGTCCTCCTCCACCATCAGAAGGCCGAGTACGCGATGATGGTCGGAGACCGGGCCTCGCTGACGGAGGCGTACGAGGCCCTCGCGGCGACCCTCCTTCGGCAGGGGGCGCCCCGGAGTGCCCGCACGGTTTACGCGCGCCTGCTCGAGGTGGATCCCGAGCACGCGGAGGCGCGGGAGTCGCTGACACGTCTGCGGGCGGAGTCCGGCCGGGACCTGGCGCCGCGCCGGGAGAGATCCGGGGGAGACGCGACCGGCGCACCGCCGACGCCGTCGAGAGCGGCCGGCAGCGAGTTCGACGCGCTCCTGGAGGAGCTTCGCGACGAGGGGCCGGCTGCCGCCGCGCTCGCCGACGATCCGGAGGCACACTACGAGCTCGGAATCGCCTTCAAACAGATGGAGATGTGGGACGAGGCGCTGGCCGAGCTCGAGCGTTCCCTCCACGGCCTCGCCGACCCGCGTCCGGCCCTCGAGGCGTCGGGCGAGTGCCTGGTGCGGCTCGGCAGGCCCGGGCAGGCCCTCGACGTCCTCGCGGACGCGGAGGCCCTGTACCCGGAGGGTCCCGACCGGGCGCGACTCGGCGTGATGCTCTGGAAAGCGGAGGCGCTGGCCGGACTCGACAGGAATGACGAGGCGTGCGACGTGCTGCGGCGGATCGTGGCCGTCGATCCGGACTTCCGTGACGCGGCCCGGCGGTTGTCGGCCCTCTCCCGGTGACGGTATAATCCGGGCGTTCCAGGACCGGCGGCCGTTCGCCGTCCACCTGCGCCCCGGGGAGAGGATGCTGAAGGCCGCGCTTCCAACGCTCGCGACTCTGCAGGCGCCCGTGCTGGAGGGTCTCCAGGCCATGGAGCGAGAGCTCCACGGGATGGTGACGGCTGATTTCGGGGCCATCAACGAGGTCAGCGAGTATCTCTTCGCCCGGCGCGGGAAGTACCTGCGTCCGACGCTCCTCCTGCTGTGCAGCGAGATCGGTGGCCGCGCGCGGGACGAGGCGGTCACGCTGGCGGCGATCGTGGAGCTCATGCACGTCGCCACGCTCGTGCACGACGACGCCGTCGATCATTCCCCCAAGCGCCGGGGAATGCCCACGGTGAACGAGCGCTGGAGCCACCAGGTCGCCGTCATCATGGGCGACTACCTCTACTCGCGGGCCCTCGTCGAGGTGACGAGGCTGGGCGACGTGGAAGCGATCGCTCTCCTTGCCAACGCCTCCAACCGCATGTCGATCGGCGAGATGCGTCAGCTGGCAGCGCACGACGCGCTCGAGGCCACGGTCGAGGATTACTACAGTCTCTGCGAGTGCAAGACCGCCTCGCTGATGTCGGCGGCATGCGAGCTCGGAGCTCTGGTGGGCGAGGAGCGGTATCGCGAGGCGCTCGGCGGATACGGACGCGACCTCGGCATGGCGTTTCAGGTGGTCGACGATCTCCTCGATTACACGGTGTCTTCGGCCGTGACCGGCAAGCCGAAGGGCCTGGACCTGAAAGAGCACAAGGTGACGCTTCCGCTCATCGCCGCACTCCCGCGTCTCAAGGCCGACGAGCGTCGCCGGGTCGAGGCGTTGTTCTCGGACCCCGAGCCCGACGACGAGGCCGTGGGGGACGTGATCGACCTCGTTCGCGCGGCGGGCGGGCTCGACGAGGCCCGCGCCGTGGCCCGGGAGTTCGCCGCCTCGGCGGGCAGCCGGCTGGAGGGTCTCCCGGACGCGGACCCTGCCGTGGCGATCCTGCGTCTCACCGTCGACTTTGTACTGGAGCGTCAGAAGTGACCATGGACTTCGGGGGCCGGCGGCGTCCGTCCGTACGGCGGGTCGTCCTCATTCTGGCTGGCGGGATGCTGACCGGAGCGCTGCTCACAGAGCTCGCGGCGATGACCCTGCCGGCGAGCGCGGCGCGCGAGTTCTTCATCACGACGGTGGCGGCGTCGCTCGGACCCCTGACGGTGGACCTTCAGGTCCTGGCGCTGACCGTCGGACCGCTGGTGCTTCGTCTGAACATTCTGAGCGTCGTGGGGATATTGTTACTGGCCTGGTTTTCCCGGTCGCTCCTCTGACCGCACGTCACGTCCGGAAGGTGGGCACATGTTCGGCAACCTCGGTATGTGGGAAGTCCTCGTCCTCCTGTTCATCGTACTCCTGCTGTTCGGCGCCAAGCGGCTTCCGGAGATCGGGGGAGCACTCGGGAAGGGTATCCGGGAGTTCAAGGGCTCGCTGAAGGAAGTCGAAGGCGAGTTCCGGGAGATCGGGAAGCCCGACGAGTCATCGTCCGGCGCGACCGACCGGGAGAAACAGGAACACCGGACGTCCTGACAGACGACGGAGGCCCGCCAGGACGATTCCCCGCGGGCCTCCGATCTCTCCTCACGTTCTGCGACGCATCGCGGTGCGGGCCGACGGCCCGGGCCGCGATTCCGCTTTCGGACGCCCGTCCGCCGGATCAGCTGGCCTGTGCGCTCCTCTGGAGCAGATCCCGCTGATCGACGATCTCGGCGTTCTCCCGGAGCGCTTCCACCCATCGGTTGATGGCGAGCTGCGACTCCTGAAACTCGATCTGGCTCCTGAGCTGGTTCTTGACGACCGCGAAGGTGTTCGGATCCGGCTCCGTCCGGGAGTCCACGCGCATCACGACCACCGCGTCTTCGGCGTCGTAGGGTCCGACGATGGATCCGATCTCCGCCCCGAAGGCGGCGCCGACGGCCTCGGTGCCTCGACCGAGGCCAGCCACGAATTGGCCGCGAGTGAACGGCCCGGCGCGATCGATCGACCAGCCGAGAGCCGCGGCGGCGTCCTCCAGGGAGGGCGCGGCGCGGATCTGCTCCATCCGGTCCGCCACGACTTCGCGGGCGCGCTCCAGGCGCTTGCGGGCGATCAGAGTCTCCTCGATCCGGGGCCGGACCTCGTCGAACGGGAAGGTGCTCGCCTCGGTCCGGGAGACGACCTCCACCATGTGGTATCCCGAACCGTTCTCGAAGAACTCGCTCGCCTCGTCCTCGGGAGTGGCGGGGTCCAGGGCCCAGTCGACGGCGACTCCCAGCGAGCCGGCCCCCGGGACGAAGTCGAAGCCCTCCGTGAGCGTCACGTCCTCCCGGACCGGAACCCCCGTCTCCTCGCCGGCGGCCTTCATTCCGCGCAGGAGCGCGATGCCCTCGAACTCGTCCATACGCCGAAACAGGTCGTCCTCGCCCAGTTCGGAAAGCGTGACGGGGATCACGATGTGCGCCAGCTGGACCGTATCCGCGTCTCTCGCCTCGACGCGCACGATCCGGAATCCCTGCGGCGTCAGGATCGGGTCGGAGACCTCTCCCGGGTCGAGATCGGCCACCGCTTCGGCGACCGGCTCGACCAGGTCCCCCGGACCGAACCGGCCGAGCTCTCCTCCACGCGGCGCGGACAGGGAGTCGGCCGAGACCTCGGCCGCCGCCTCGGCGAACGACACGTCGCCCGCCCGGATGGACCGGACCACGGAGTCCGCCCGGGCCGCGGTGGCGGTCGTGTCGACGGAGGTCGGGGTGGTCGAGAAGCTCGCCAGACGCACCGTCGCCGTGGCCGGGCGCGCGAAGTCCTCGCGGTGCTCCCGGTAGTAGGCGCGGGCCTCGGACTCGGGCACCTCGATCTCCGACGCGTCCACGACCTCCTCCGGCCGCACCGAGAGGTAGGTGACCGTCGCCGTCTCGTTCTGGTCACGGAACGCCTGCCAGACCTCGCCGTCGCTGACGGCCGCCCCACCCGAGATCTGCTGCGCGAGGCGGGTCCTGGGAAGCGTGCTCCGGTAGTAGGCCTCGATCTGCAGCAGCAGCTGCTCGTCGACGGTAGGGTCCGAGAAGAACTGCTGGTACTTCGCGTAGTCGAACCGACCGTCGGTCTGGAACGCCGGGTGACGGACGAGGTCGGGCGGAGGGCTCGTCCGGAAGGCCTGCCGAATCTCCGACTCCGTGACCTCGATCCCGAGACGATGGATCTCCTGTTCCACCAGCACGTCACGGATCATGGCGTCCCAGGCCTCGCGCTCCACCTGACGGGTCTCTTCGTCTGTCAGGGGACGTCCGGTCCGGGCCCTCGCGGCGTCGAGCGCGACGCTCAGGGCCTCGTTCCAGCGCACGTTCCGGACCTGCTCGCCGTTCACGGTGGCGACGACGGGGTTCACGCCGAGCACGGTGGCCTGGTCGCGCTGCTGAATCCCCTCGAACACCAGCCACGCGGCGAACGCGACCGCCATGACCATCATGATCCACTTCGTGTTTGCTCGAATCGAGCGCATGAACATGCGGCCCAACACTCCTTCATCGCGGTTTCCGACCGGATTGGACGCGATCGGCGGACGGCCGGTGGATCGGCCCGAAAACAAACGCGAAAAGCTACCCGGCGGCCCGACCGCGGGCAACCTGCGCGGGATTCCGCGCACGGTTTGACACCCTTGAAACGCCGCCTCTAACTTCGTGCGATGGCGCGCGTGCGCCGACCCGCCGGTCACCTTCGAACCCGGAGCCGGGAATGCCGCTGGACGGGTCCACCGACGAAGAGATTCGACGTTTCGAGGAGCAGTACCGCCGGCAGCCGGAGAGCCTCGTGTTCGCGAGGCTGGCCGACGCGTATCGGAAGGCCGGGGAGCCGGTTCGGGCTCTCGAACTCCTCGAAGAGGGTATCGCGCAGCACCCGGACTACCTGAGCGCGCACATCGTGCGAGCCCGGACGTTCCGGGACCTCGGCCGCGACGGCGATGCCCGCGGCGCCTTCGAGCGCGTCCTGGAGCTCGACGTCCAGAACCTGGTCGCGATCCGGGGGCTTGCCGACCTCGCGCGGCGCGGCGGCGACCCCGACGGAGAGCGGCGTTGGCTCGGACGTCTCGTTCAGGCCGACCCGTTCAACCCGGAGCCGGCGGCGCGTCTCGCGGAGCTGGAGGCCTCCGGCGGAGCCGGGGTCGCGGAGACCCGGGAGGGCGAGCCGGAGACCCCGGGAGGCGAGCCGGAGGCGCCCGTCGAGTCGGAGGAGGGCCCGGACGTCGAGTCGGAGGAGGCCCTCGAAGTCGAGCCGGAGGTTCAAAGCGCCGTCGTGGCGGAGGAGGAGCACCTTCCGGAGCCCTGGTGGTTCGACCCGCCGGAGACGGAGCCCGGGTCCGTCGAGGAGGACATCGAGAAGGACGCGGATCTTCTGACGCGAACCATGGCCGAGCTGTACGCCCGCCAGGGCCTGCTCGAGGAGGCCGAGGAGATCTACCGGGAGCTGCTGCGCGACCGTCCGGACGACGCCGAGCTCCGCGCCGGTCTCGACGCGGTTCTCGGAATGCGAGCGGCCCGCTCGGCGACCCGCGGAACGGCCCCTCGCTCCGGCGCGGCCGAGAGCGGTCGGTCGACGTCCGGGGCGGGCGGGACGGTCGGGATCGAAAAGCCCCGGACGGAGCCCATCGGATCTCCGGAGCCCGTCGAGCCTCCCGAGCCTGTCGGGTCTTCGGAGCCCGGGCTCGTCGAAGAGCTCGGCGACCTGCTGGAGACGAGCCGGGCCCTCGGACCCCGTCTCCCGCTTCCTCCGGACCTCGCGTCGAC
>Ga0316577_10001416_pt1 | contig 11326 bp, 9 predicted proteins | sample S5NA_FD_203073 | JGI IMG/M metagenome (GOLD analysis project Ga0316577, IMG submission 203073) | Rhizosphere microbial communities from salt marsh grasses in Alabama, United States - S5-7_050615r2r1 | ecosystem: Host-associated > Plants > Roots > Rhizosphere | place: USA: Alabama | collected... | reverse complement strand
AAGATCCACCTGTGCGGCGACGCCACGCGCCACTTCAGACTACTCAAAGAGGAACTGGGCGTGTATGATTTTGAGACCGGCTACCCGGTCGACTTTGGCCGGCTTCGCCAGGAATTGGGACCAGAGGTCACCATCCACGGCGGACCGAGCGCGATCCTGCTCCAGCAAGGCACCCCCCAAGAGGTCCGCGCCGAAACCGACCGCATCCTGAAGTCGGGTGTGTGCGATGGAGGACGCTTTGTGTTGCGCGAGGGCAACAACCTGGCACCGGGGACGCCGCTGGCCAATCTGGCGGCCATGTACAGCACGGCCAGAGCGTGGTTGCCGCCGGGCCTCAGCTCATGACCAGCCCACCATCTACCTCTAGTGCCTGACCGGTGATGTAGCGCGCGTCCTCGGAAGCCAAAAAGGCACAGACACCGGCGATCTCCCACGGTTCGGCGAGGCGGTTCATCGGGCAGTCGTTGGCCCGCATCTGTAGCCACTCTTCGCCGCTCATGCCCAGCATCTTGCCCTGCCTCCCGGCCACGCTGCGCACCATCTCGGTCAGCGTATTGCCCGGGCAGACCGCGTTGGCCGTGGCCCCATACTCGGCCAGCTCCATCGCCACCGACCGTGTCAGGCCGATGACGCCCGTCTTGGAGGCCGAATACTCGGCCGTCGCTGGCCAGCTGGTCTTGCCAGCCATCGAGGAGATATTGATAATGCTGCCGGAGCCTTGGCTCATCATCGCCGCGGCCACCGCCTGGTTGCAGAGAAAGACACCGGTCAAATTGATGTCGATCAGCCGCTGCCACTGTTCGAGCGAAACCTCGGTCAATGGCGAACCGGAGTAGATGCCGGCGGCCGTGATCAATGCGTCGATCCGCCCCCACCGCTCCAGGGTGGTCTGGATGCAGCCTTGCACATTGTCCCGGTCGGTCACGTCGCAGGTCAGGGCCAGCGCCTCTGCCCCCAGCGCCGTGCACTCGGCTGCCGCTGCCTCGTTTTCTTCAGCCAGAAGATCCATGCAGACCACATGGGCTCCCTCCCGGGCAAAGCGCAGGGCACAGGCTTTGCCGATGCCGCGCGCCGCGCCGGTGATCATCGCCACTTGCCCCGGAAAGCGCCGGGGTTGAACCACTTCTGTCATCGTTGACTGTCTCCTTTTTTAGGCAACCTGATGGAGCGGCGGCTCGCCGCGCAGAACCCGCATCAAGTTGGTATAGTCGCCTTCTCGCGCTTTGGTGCGGCTGACAGCCTGGTCGCCGGCCGCGTCCCCGCTGCTGCCGGCCGCGGTGTGGGGCGTCAGCAGCACGTTCAGCGCCGGCTCGCAGGCCAACGGGCAGAGCGGATTGTCGGGCCGGATCGGCTCCCACTCGAACGTGTCGAGAGCCGCGCCGGCCAGGCGTCCGGCACGCACCGCCTCGGCCAGGGCCGCTTCGTCAATGACACTGCCACTGCCACAGCTCACCAGGAAGGACCCCTGTTTCATAGTCGACAGGAGCCTGGCGTCGAGCAGTGTGTCGGTTTCAGGATAGTAGGGCAACAGCATGCACAGATAGTCACTCTCAGCGACCACCTGCTCCCGAGGCGCATACGCAATGCCCAGCTCCTGTTCCGTGTGCTCAGGCAGGCGCGTGCGCTTGTGGTAGAGGATGCGCGCCGGGGCAAAGCCACGCAGCCTTCGGGCCAATTCCGCGCCGATCTCGCCAAAACCCAAGATGCCCATCGTCTGCCTGTACAACGAGCGGATGCCCTTGCGCTTGGACCAATCGTAGGCAAAGGTATCCTCGTCGGTACGGCGCGAAGGCTGGCCCCAATCTCCGGCCTCGTTGGCAATGGCTGCCACCTCATTCAAGTGCTTGGCCAGGGCTAGCATTTGCAGGATCATGTGTTCGGCAACCATGATCGCCGTTTGCACCGGCCAAGCCGCCACAGGTACGCCGGCATCCCGGGCCGATTCCAGGTCAATGTCGTAGGTCAGCGAGCCGAGGCGCTGGATGAGCCGCAGGTTCCGCCCGGCGGCGATCATGTCGGCGTCCACGACGCCCGCCCGCTCGCTGATCAGAAACTCGAACTCCGGCAGGACGCGCAGGACCTCCTCCTTGGGCGGGCGGCGCATCATGGTCACCGCCAGCTCCGGCGGTGCAGAACCCAGGACCTCCTGCTGGTGGCGGAGGCCACGGTCGGTCAAGAACAAGACGGAATGTTTGTCGGACATAGGTGATCCTCCACAAGATGCTTGGCGCGGCCCCTTGGTAAAGGGGCTACGCGGGTGGATGCGGGTCAAGAACCTCCAAGCCTAAGCCGGTGCCCACCGCTCGCCACCATCCACGACGATCACCTCGCCAGTGATATAGTCGGCCTCGACCAGGAAGCGGACCGCATCGGCCACATCCTGGGCCGAACCCCAGCGTCCTTTGAGCGTCCGCCCGGCCACGCGGGCGATCTCTTTCTCGCTATAGTCGGGCGGCGGCAGGACCGGCCCGGGGGCGATGGCGTTCACGTTCACCTCCGGCGCCAGCTCCAATGCCAGTTGCCGGGTCAGTGCCAGCAGCCCGGCCTTGCCGGTACTGTGGGCAATATAGCCGGCAAAGGGCTTCCACGCCGACAGGTCCACAATATTGACCATCTCTCCCTCACCGCGCTCCTGCATCAAGGGCGCGACCGCATCGGCCAAGTACATCGAGCCGTTGAGCAGCACCCCCAGCACCCGGTGCCAATCAGAAAAATCGCCCATGGGTAGCGGCGTCTTTTGCCAGATGGAGGCGCTATTGACCAGGATGTCGATCGCGCCAAAGCGGTCCACAGCCGCTGCGACCATCGCCCGCACCTGATCCAGATCGCCCACATCGGCTTGGACAGCCAGGCCGCCAACGCCTAGCGCCTCGGCCTCAGCGACCGTCTCGCGGGCCGCCGTATCCGAACTGTAGTAGTTGACTACCACGTTGGCCCCCGCTTTGGCCAGCGTCATGGTAATAGCCTTGCCTACCCGGTGAGCGCCACCGGTAACCAGCGCCGTCTTCCCTTCGATCTTCATGCTTCCCTCCCTCTGTCTTCCCTGATGCTACACACCGTAGCCAGTTCAAATCTAGTCCAGATACGCTTCCAAGCCCAGCCGCCGCAGTGTGGCCGGGGTGGGGATGCCGTCGTGTGACCATCCCCGCAACTCGTAATACCGGTCGAGCATGGCGTCAAAGTCATAGAGCTGGCCATAGCCGACTGGTTCCGCGGATTGCTGCAGCTCGTTCGTATCGGGATCCCGTTCAAAGCCATACAAAGGCACCGCCTCCTCGGTAAAGCGCCGGGGCAGTTGATCGTCGGCCCGCGAAAGTCCTTCGCGTACATTGTAAAGTCGCTCCAGATTGACGATCCGCTCGCCTATCTCGAGCAATTCCTCACCGGTCACCGGCTCGCCCCATAACGCCGCCACACCGGGTGCCAGATCACCGGGCAGCAGGCTATATTCCTCCGTGGTCGTGAACTTGCAGATGCCCAGCGCGTCGGTCACTGCGCAAAAGTGCTCACCGTAGACCACCATGTCGGCCTTGTAGCGCTCGTTATCGGTCTCCATCAACTCGGGTACGATCTCGGCTGGAAAGATGCGTTGGGCGATGTCCCAGGCGCCGCCCAGGTCGATGGCTGGCAGGGCGTAGAGGTGATCGGCGCCGCGGTTGCTGGTGGCATGGCCCAGGCCAAAGCCTTTGGCCACGCGGGGCTCCTGGCGAGGCAGCTCCATGCCCTTGACATGCAGGGCGTACCGCCCGGCCGCGCCGCCGATCCGTTGGGCGGCGCGCCGCACACCGTCGGCCAATAGACCCCCGTTCCCCTGCCGGTGGGCGATCCGTTCAATCAGTCCAATCAACGTATCGGCATCCCCCCAAGCCAACGACAGATCGGGATCGTCGAGCAGCCCTTTCTCGTGGGCCTCCATGGCAAAGGCCACCACCACGCCGGTCGAAATGGTGTCCAAACCATGCAGATTACACAGGTGGTTGGCATAGATGATGACCTCCGGATCGTCGATCCAGCACATGGGACCCAGGGCATTGGTCGTCTCGTATTCGGGCCCGCCAATCTCCACCGCATACGGCCCTTCGGTCACCGCTGATTTGCGCGAACAGCGGATGGGGCAGGCGTAGCAGCCCTTGTGCGACACCAGGTAGTGGTCCATCGCCTCGGCGCTGATGCCATCGATGAACGGCACCTGGGCCAACTGGTGGTTCTTGGCCGGCTGGTCGCCGCTGAGGTTCTTGGGTTCCATCAGGAACAGAGTGCCGAACTGGCGCAACCCATCCAGTCGTGGATCCTCATTCAGCTTGGCCGTGGTGGCCTTGGCTGCCACACGCAATTCGGGCGGGATGCTGGGCCGGCCGCTGGCGCGGACGTGGATCGCTTTGAGGTTCTTGCTGCCCATGACCGCGCCCGGACCGCCCCGGGCGGCGGCCCGGTTGTGGTCGTTGATAATGGCCGCGATGCGCACCAAGTTCTCGCCCGCTACCCCAATGCAGGCCAGCCGGCCGTCCCGGGCTTTGGGCTCCGGCCCCAAGATGGCCTCGTGGGCGGCCGCAGTGGTCATACCCCACAGGTCGGGGGCCGCCTCGATGCGAATCTCCCCATCCTCGATGCGCAGCACCACGGGCTCCGGCGCCCGTCCGGTGACGAGGAAGACGTCATAGCCGGCGTGCCGCATCTCGGCCGCAAAATACCCCCCGCTGTTAGCATAGCCATAGGCGCCGGTCAGCGGCGACTTGAAGGTCACATGCAACCGCGCCGAAGTGGGCCACGGCGTGCCAGTTAGGGGACCGGCCGTAAAGATGAGACAATTGCCAGGCGAAAGGGGCTCCACGTCCGGGCCAACCCGCTCGTAGAGCAACTTGGCACCCAATCCCCGCCCGCCCAGAAACTGGCGCAGGTCCTCAGCCGGGGTCTCAAGAATTTCAATGTCGGAAGTCGTTAGGTCAATCATTGCCGTTTTCATGTTCTCTGTCCTAAACCCATTGACCCGCAAACTCGGGCCAACGTCTCGTCTCATACTCAGAATTCTTCCGAATAGACCCCTCTATACACCATAGATGGATTACGCAAAGCCTGCTACCATGGGCAACCCACGGGTTCCCTGCCCAGAGGGCTATCGATGAAGGCCCCGCATTCGACACCATTGGCGATTCAAGAAACGGGTCACAATCTGCCCGCCAGACGCAACATAGTCCTTCCACGTGGGCGCAGGGAGATCCTGCTGGTAGGTAGGCGTCTCTTTGCCGGCGAGCCTGGCGAGTGCGACTTTGGCTCGCAACCAATCCTTCTTCGAGGTCAGTGCGCTCCTCTGCGAAGCGGCGGCTCTGTCCGCATCCAAGGGTGCCAGCTCCAGCGCCGGGCTTGAAGATGCCAGAAGGTTTTGCCCCCGCGTGTCGCGCACGATGACTACCGAGGTTCCTCGATCGTCGTTGGCCGTGTACTCCGGAAGCCAGGCATCCCCACACGATATATCCGCCAACTCGCCAAAGGCATCACTGCACTGAGTGCAGCGATACATCTCGTAGGCAGAAAAAGACTCGTCGAAATAGCTGTATAGGTGTTCGCGGTAGGTCTGTCCATCCCGCAGTTGAACCTGCAGTGCTCCCGGCCAACCCTCGCCCCGGTAGCGAAGTCCTGTCACCTCGTCTATTGGCACTTGCCTCCTGTTGAGGGCGACCCTGGTGCCCAGTGGGCTCATATTCAGGCCACAGAACAGACTGATACAAACCGCCACTTTCTTCCGCAGCTTGGGGATGCGGGCCTGGGCCATGCGCAGACCATGCATATGGCAGGGCAGGCCAACGACGGCAAACCGCCCCTCGGAATCCAAAATCTGGCGCAACCTCATATTGGCCGCCACCGGACAATACTTGGAACCCGTTGCCTCCTTGATCTCTTGTTCGGTGGTGGCCAAGATCGGCATGGGTTGGAGGGGAGACTCGGGGCTCATCTGCGTTACGAGGGCGCCATCGAACAAACCCTTCCGCAGCCCGGCTATAAGCAGTGCGGTGACGACCCCGCCGGAGGCCGCGTCCCAGCGGATCCCATCGTCACTCGCGTGACCCACGTGGCAAGTCAGAAAGCGACCCAGCCGGGGGTCATCCCGATCCGCATCCAGAAACTGCTCGGCCAGTTGAACAAAATCCACCGCCGGGCCAGGGCACACCCGCTCGCACAGACCGCAATCGTCACAGAGCTCCGGCTGGACAGCTAATTCGTATCCCCGACGAACATCCCACGCTAGCTGGATGGCAGAGTGGGGGCACACGGCAGCGCAAGTCCCGCACTGGACGCATAAACCAGATTCGTACACCCACTGGATACTCATGCCACTTCCCACATCGCTCCACGCTCATCCATAAACGGCTACCGGTTCGCCCAATACATCCCACTGGGGCCCAACGCCGAATCCCGGCTGGGTATTGGCGCGCACGATGTGCACATGGGACGGATAGTCGCGCACTAGGCCCCTGCCGATCTGCGTTGTCACCAGGTCTGCACAGTCCCACATGGACAGCAAGAATCCAGCCGGCGTCGAGTGGGCGAGATGCACAGTCACCGCCGCGTTGAACTCACCGCCCGATGTGTCCTGGAGATACATGCGGATCCCGAGCGTGACACACAGATCCCGCATCTGCCGGGCCTTGGTCAGCCCTCCCACTCGCCCCGTCTTGATGTTCAACACATCGAGGACACCGTCTTGGTGAGCCCGGAGCAGATCGGCCATACTATGGATGCTCTCATCGAGGGCCACCGGTCGACCCGTCGACTCTTTGAACGCCCGGCACTCCCGATAGGTGCGACATGGCTGCTCAAACAGCACGTGCACCTCCCGGACGGCCTCGGACACGCGCAATGCCTCGTCTATCTTCCAGCCGCCGTTGGCGTCGATCTTGAGCGTATCCCCGGTGCGCATCTGCTCACCCACGAATTGGATCATCTCGATATCCACAGCCGGATCGCCACTGCCCTTGAACTCGTAGCGATTGCAGCCTCGTCGGCGATAGTCGTCGATAAGTTCAACAGTTTCCGGTCCGGGGTCGATGGTGAGAAATCCGGTGAAGGGAAACTCTTCAACCAGTCGCCCCCCCAGCAACATATACACCGGCAGCCCCGTCGATTTGCCCAAAATGTCCCAGCACGCATTGTCAATGCCAGCCTTGGCATAGGGGATCCCGTACAACTCGGCGTCCATCCGCTGATTGATGGCCATGATCTGGCGAGGATCCTGGCCAATCAGATGAGGGGCTATCACTTCCATACCGGCCCGGGCCCCCTCGGCAAAAGCCGGGTTCCAGTTGGGTCCAAAAGGACAGCTTTCGCCCCAACCGGTGATGCCCTTGTCGGTGTCGATGCGAACCACGCTGGTATCTACGTGGCGCGTAATACGCCCGCCAGAGCTGTGGAATCCGTCCCCCTTGACCTTCATATCAATTTGATAGACCGATATACTCGTGATGTGCATTCCTAGCTCCTTACGCCGCAGCCCTATCCCCCTGGGAGATACTGGCCAAGATCCACAGCACTGTAACGCACGCGCTCTTCGTACCCCCGCCGCTCCTTCTTTGCGGTGGCATCTACGCCGATCTTGGTATGCACGCCCCGCGCGTCGGCGGTGGGATCCATCTCGTGCCCCTGGGCGCCAGGCACCAAGAACACGTCCTTGCTCCAATCCACGCGGGTGGTCAGCGCCCACATCACATCGGCCGGATCGTACATGTCCACGTCGGGGTCCACGACGATGCACCACTTGATGTTGACATGGGCGGTAAAGGCGGCCAACGCCAGATTTTTGGGCTCACCGGGATTGGATTTATCGACGGACACGATGGCGGTAAAGCCGCTGGCGTAGGGGGGAATATGGACGCCGGTTACGTTACGCGATACATACCCCACGTGGTTGAGCAACACCGGCTCCCGTGGCAGCACATTGCCCAGATAGAGGTGTTCGTTCCAGCCAGGGATCAAGGTTTGAAAGATGGGATCGTCGCGCCAGCCAACGGCGGTGACGTGAAAGACTGGGCTCTCCCAGAGCTCGCCAAAGTAGCCGTGAAATTCGGCCAGCGGACCCTCGGCCTCGCGCTCGTGGGCGCCCAAGTAGCCTTCAATCACAATCTCGGCGTCAGCGGGGATATCCACGTCGACGGTCACCCCTCGCGAGACGCGGATACCCCGGCCCCGGATGGCCCCGGCAATGAACAGTTCATCGTCGGGATAACGGGCACCCCCGGCGATCATGATCGCCGGGTCAAGGCCGATGGCCACTGCCACCTGTAATGGTTCCCCTTTGGCCTCCTGCACATCCATGAATTCACGCACATGCCGCCACTCGTTGAGGTTGAAGCCAAACAGGCGTGGACCCTTGACCTGCATGCGGTTGTATGACAGGTTACCCCGCCCGCTCACCGGATCCTTGCTGACAACTACGCCACCGGTAATAAAGGGCCCACCGTCGCCCACGGCGTGGGTGGGAATTGGTAGTTTTTGTACATCCACTTGGTCGCCGGTGACGACGTTGGCCTTCCAGGCCGCATCATCGACGCGAACCGGGGGGATGCCGTTGGCCGGATCGAGGGCGTGGTGCATGACCGCCACAACCTTGCTCCGCTCGCACCCCAGAGCCAAAGCCGCCCGTGTCTGGTTGGCGATAGCGGAGGCAAAGATCGGCCAATCGCTGCCGCAGACGCTCTCGAACAAGGGGGCCGGGCGCCGGCGCCTCTCCAGGGCGGCAGCTACGTCGGCGAGCTCGTATTTCAGGTCTACCGGTCGCCCAATACGGACCAGCTGGCCGGCACCTTCCAACCGGTCAAGAAAAGAGCGTAGATCGTAAATCTCGGACATCCCTGTCTCCCTGTACAATAGTCGTTAGGTCAAAGTGAGCGCCAGCAGCCCAAAGCGAGTGCGGGACCTGCCCACCCGCCAACCGGATGGTACCCGGCCTCGTCCTTGCTCCCTGGCCGGCAAGCAAAGGCCACGCTGTACGTACCCATTCTAACACAGACTCGGATCCTCTGTCAAACAAAATTTAACAAAAGCTTTCTATTTCAAGTAATCTTTAACACGACATTGTTGGCGTCTCTTTCGCCTATTCGGGCGCGCCCTAGGGATCTAGCAAGCTCATGGCTTGGTCGACGCTGGCGCCTTGGTGCAGAACGGCCGCCACAGCCGCTGTCATGGCTGCCGGATCGTCCGCCTGGAATATGTTACGGCCGATGGCGACACCGGTCGCCCCGGCATCCACAGCCGCCTTGATGTCGACCAGCATGTCGCGCTCATTCCCCCGCTTGGCTCCGCCCAGGATCACAACGGGCACGTAGCAGGGATCGATCACCTGTTCAAACGCCGCGGCATAGGGCGTCTTGACCAGGTCAGCCCCCATCTCGGCAGCGACCCGCACCGCTAGGGCGATATTGTCCACCGTGCGCCACCCGGCGGCGCTATCAAAGCCACCCGGCACCATCTCGGCCATCACCGGCAAGCCCCACGGATGGGCCAGCCCCACCGCCCGGGCGATGTTGGCCAGGGAGGCCGCTTCGTGAGATCCGCCCGGGAAGCCATTCATCGCAATGGCGTCGGCCCCCAAGCGCAGGGCGTCCTCGACGCGATAGAGCAGTGACGGAGGGGCATCCGCCGAGCCCAGGCTCGTCGAACCACCATCCACACGCAGGATGAGCCCCAGGGGCGCCAGCTCCCGGGCAAACCGCCGGGCGATACCATACGAGGTGAGCACCGCATCGGCCCCACCGGCGACGATCTTGGCAAGGGTCTTGGCCGGATCCTCCAAGCCTCGGCACGGACCGTCCAACAGGCCATGATCCATGGCCACGATCAAGGCCCGGCCTGAGGGGTGAAAGATACGACCCAGTCGGCGATCAGACAACATAGAGATTCTCCCTCCTCTGTGAATCCAGCAATTCGATCATGCACCGCCATCCACAACCACGCCGGCCCGCTCAAAAAGACGACCGCAGGCGGCTCGCGCTTCGGCCAGCAGGGCCTTTTCATCGACGCATAGGATCTCGCGATCGCGCATCAGGATCCGGCCGTCAACCAGGACCGTATCCACTTCCCCGGCATTGGCATTGTAGACCAGCGCCGACGGCGGCCGGTGGACCGGCATGGCGCCTGGTGTATCCAGGTCGACCACGACGACATCGGCTTTCTTGCCCACTTCCAGCGAGCCGATCTGCCCGGACTGGCCAAAGGCAGCGGCTCCCCCACGGCAGGCCATCCACAGCACATCCTCCGGCAGGAGGACCATGGCATCCAGGCTCGAAACCTTGTGCAGGAGGGCCGTCGTCTTGAGCACTTCCAACATGTCCTGGCTGTTGTTGCTGCCCGGACCGTCGGTGGCCAGGGCCACCGGTATCCCCTTGGCGCGCATCGTAGGCACCGGGGCCACACCCGAGGCCAGGTACATATTGCTGACCGGACAGTGGACGATCACGGCCCCGTGCTGGGCCACCATCTCGATCTCCTCCTCGTCCAGCCAGACGCTGTGCACCAGTTGCACATCCGGGCCCAAGATGCCCAGCTCAGCCAACCACTCCACGTGGCGGCTGCCGCGCTTCTCCAGGTTGATGTCGACCTCGGTCTGGGTCTCGGCGATATGGATGTGCGTGCCCACACCCCACGCCTGGGCCAGGGCGTAGGTGCGGCGCATGGTCTCGTCGGAGCAGCCCCAGGGGATCAACGGCCCGAACTCGACGCGCACCCGCCCATCGCCCTGGTTGTGCCATGTCTTGAAAAGACGGGTGGTCTCATCGACGATCACCTCCGGTGTTTCCATAAAGGGCGGCGGATAGTCCATGTCGGCCCAGCCCCGGGCCAACAGCAACCGCACCCCAGTATCTATGGCTGCCCGGCACACGCCATCATCGTTGGCCGGATCGGTGTGCACGTATTGGTGATCGATGACCGCGGTGGCTCCACTGCGGATATTTTCGACCAAACCCACCTTTGCCGCCAGGTGAGCTTCTTCCTCGGTCAGCGCCTGGGCCACCGGCCAGATGGCCGCCGCCAGCCAGTCGAGCAATGGTTTGTCGTCAGCCAGCCCCCGGATGAACGTCTGGAACAGATGGGTATGGCTGTTGACCATGCCGGGCATGACTGCCATGTGGCGAGCGTCGAGGATCGTCTCCGCCTGGGCGCGTACCCGGACCGGAGCCTCCCCAGCCCCGACGGCAGCGATCCGGTCGTTCTCGATGAACAAGTAGCCGGGGTCCAGGACCCGCTGGCGGTCGTCCACGGTGACAATCGCGCCATTTTCGATGAGGATCTGTTTCTGCATTGTGTGTTCCCTCCTGGCAAGGCTGTTCGAAGATCG
>Ga0316577_10001415_pt1 | contig 11329 bp, 8 predicted proteins | sample S5NA_FD_203073 | JGI IMG/M metagenome (GOLD analysis project Ga0316577, IMG submission 203073) | Rhizosphere microbial communities from salt marsh grasses in Alabama, United States - S5-7_050615r2r1 | ecosystem: Host-associated > Plants > Roots > Rhizosphere | place: USA: Alabama | collected... | reverse complement strand
TGGCACCCCCCACAACAAACTGATAGATTAAGGAAAAATAGGGCATCGATAATTTCCTGAGGGAATTTAGTTAAAACCCCCCTAATCTTTTTTCATGTGTTTCTCGAACCAGGCCATCAAATACAACGATTGGAGCAGGCGGTGAGAAGGGCGCCGCCACCCGTGAAACTCGTCGGGCATACGCACCAACAGAGTGTCTATTTTCAGCATTTTCAACGCCCGGTAGTACTCCTCGCTCTGACCTATCGGGGTGCGGAGGTCAGCCTCTCCCGTCATAACCATGGTAGGCGTTTTCACGTTGCCCACATAATGGAGGGGCGAACGAAGCGCATATTCCATCGGGTCTTCCCAGGGATATTTTTTGAACTGCCTGTACCAGCTAGCCCCATCCGTTGTCCCCACGAAGGAGTGCCAATTGATAACAGGACGCATCGACACAGCCGCTCTGAATTTATCGGGTGCAGTGTGGCCCACTAGCCAGGCAGTCAGCACCCCACCTCCGCTCCCGCCGCAGACAAACAGGTTCTCCGCATCGATGAAGCCCTTGGCGATGGCCGCATCCACTCCAGCGATCAGGTCATCTCCGTCCTTTCCGGGATAGGAAAACTGGATGCCGTTGACAAAATCTTGGCCATACCCGGTACTGCCGCGTGGATTCATGTACAGAACAGCATAACCATTGGCCGCAAAATTTTGCCAGGCCCAATCGAAACGAACGGTGTACATGGACCAGGGCCCCCCATGGATGTACAAGATCATAGGGTACTTTTTTCCAGGTTCGAATTCGGCTGGTTTGATCAACCAGCCCTGTAGATCCAGCCCATCATTGGATTTGAACCACATTTCTTCCACTTCACCCAGCTTGACATCGGCCAGGACATCCGCGTTGAAATCCACAAGTTTAACTATTTTTTCCGGCTGACTCAGGTTAAAAGTGATCAGATAATCAGGGGAATAAAAAGTCGAGCGGGTGGCGGCAACCTGTCCGTTTTTTGCCAGGCTTATGCCCGACAAGTAGTGGACACCTTCGGTAATTTTTTTGATCTTCCCATCGACCGAAACAAAATAAAGGTTCGACACGCCCTTTTCCCGCATTAAATAATACAAACCTGAGCTGTCGGCAGCCCAATTGGGATCAGACGGCGAATTAGGCAGGTCACCGGCAAGCAATCGCTTTCTGCCGCCACTAGCATCCATTAGATAAAGGCTGGAAAGATGGCTTGTGTAGTTTTTGTCATCATTACCCGAATAGGCAATCCACTTGCCATCCGGCGATATGGTCGGTCCTCTATCCGGCCCTTTTCGATCTGTCAGGGCCTTTATCTCCAATGTTTGCAGATTCACTGAATAAATTTCCGAGTCTCCATGCAGGTATTCGGCATCCGGTTTGCGGATCGCGCTGAAATAGATTTTCGTACCATCCGCAGACCACTGTGGATCGCTATGAGAATAATCACCTGAGGTCAACTGTTTGGGAGTTCCCCCCAATTCGGCATCGAGCACAAAAATATGAGAATAGCCTTTAGGCACGGGGCCTCGGCCATCCCTACGCCAGCTCAAACGGTCTATGATGATTGCCGGTTTGGCCCAGTTCGCTCCCTTCGGTCTTTTCGGGAGTTTCACGGGCAAAATCGAGTTTGTATCTTCCAAAAACATGGTGAAAGCCAGCATCTTTCCGTCCGGAGACCACCTAAGGCTTCCTGGAGACCTATCCAAATGTGTCAGTTGAGCCAGATCTCCGGTGTCCAACCACATCAGGTGGATCTGACTGGTACCGTCCCTGTCGGAGATGAAAGCGATTTTTTTGCCGTCGGGAGACCAGACTGGGGAAGAATCTCTCCAATCGCCGTGGGTCAGCTCCCGGATTCTTTTTCCGTTGATGTCGGAGATCCACAGGTTGCTCGCCCTGCGGTCATTCATTCTGTCTACCCAGCCCCGTGTGAAAATGATATGGTTTCCATCCGGCGAGATGTTCGGACTTCCCGCCGATTCCATCTCCATATAGGTATCCTCAGTCAGCAGCTTGTAATCCCTATCCCCCCCTGAACTCGATCCTAGTCCCATACTGAAAATCAAAAGCACACATAGAATCCACGAAGTCCCTTTTTTCATAGCAAACCTCCTCTTAAAAAGCTTCGTTGATCATGGCGTATACGCCCAAGTTCCCCTCGGCGAAGCCAAAATCCAGTCTCACGTTCGTTCCCGACTTACGGTTGACCCGGAAGCGGATACCCAGCCCTCCTGAAATTTTAAGTTTATCGAGCTTGAAAGAACTCAGCCTATCTGCAACACCCCCATATCCGACAAAACCCACAGCCGCCAGCCTCCAGATCAGAGGCACTCGATACTCCATCTGCAGGAAAATCGCTTTTTTATCCCTGAACCGTCCCTGGTAATATCCCCGCATGATGCTCGGTCCTCCCAATTTGGGCAGCAGTTGGAACGGAACATTGCCGGATGTGGCATCGAGGCTTTGTTGGAAGGCCAGAACGTGATGGGAGAACACCGTAAAATATTGACGAAAGTCGAGGGTGACCCTGCGGAAATCGTAATCGCTCGCCAAGGCGGGGCCGAATACCATGGCGCTGGCCTGCAGAAGCGCTCCTCCTGTCGGAAAAAAGATATTATCCCGGCTATCCTGCACCACATTGATTCCCAATCCCGATTGAATTCCCTTTTCGCTTCCCAGGATACTTCCGGAATCGAGGAGGCCTCCGGGTTCCGCTTCTGTGATTTCGGTGTATCCGAAATCATACTGAATGCCGACATAAAAGAGGCTGCCGATTCTCTTCCTGACAGAACACTTCAGCTCGAAACTCCTGTAGCTGAATTGTTCTTCCATCTCTTCGGTCGTGCGAGAGCCAAAACCATAAAACTTCTCGGCATAATCCTTGAATGCCAGATATCCCACCATGTGGAGTTTACCCTTGTTCAGGTAGAGATCGGGAGTCAGTTCCGCGAGGACTTGTTTTTTTTGGGTGTAGATCACATCCATGAACAAAGTGGAGGTGTGCCCTTTTTGTCGGTCTTTCAAGGAGCGCAGATAATAGATCCCCCCCACGCCGCCGGCTATTTTCGTTTCAGGCGTGTAATAGACGATGGGAAGCACCAGCAGCTGATTTTTTTCATCCTCCCCGGCTTTTTCCTCGCCCTTCTGCTTCTCCTGCATCCAGCCAAAAACAGGAGATAGAAAAAAACAGACGAAAAGCACACAAAAAAACGCTGCCCTGCTTGCGTTGATTTTAAGCGTCAACCATGAACCTCCCGCAAGCTGCCCGAACGGCATCGTTCAAGAACTACCAGGCAATCCCGTAATCTTCGCCGTGGTTGCTGGAGCCTCCCCAAAACGTCCCGTGTTCCCAGTCAAAAAAGATGGCGTTCATCGGTCCGGAGGTCAAAGGGCTGAAACTCAACCTGTATCCCATTTCTCGGAGCCTGCCTCTGACCCAATCGGGAACTTGTTCGTTCAACTGCAGCCGCCCCGGCGTAGAGGCGTGATTGCCGAAGGAGCTGTACATCTGGTAGCTGACGATGTTGGCGGCTTCGCATGCCTGCTGGACATTCATCCCGAATTCCACCATGTTCAAGAAAAACTGGAGGCAGTTCTGGTCCTGCGTATCGCCTCCCTGGATGGAAAAGGAAAGATAGGGTTTCCCGCCTTTGAGGGCGATACTGGGCGTCAGGGTAGCTCGAGGCCGTTTCCCGGGTTCCACGACGTTAAAGGGATTTTTCGCTTCGTCAAGGACAAAACTCTGGGCCCGCTGGCTCATCCCGACCCCTGTCCGCCCTGCTATGCAAACAGGTATCCAGCCGCCGCTGGGTGTGACCGACACCACCCAGCCGCTTTTGTCCGCTGCCTGGATGGACGTCGTCCCTGCTGTGAATGACTCCTGATACTCCGCGAGCTCCTGTGCCGTCATCCGTTCGGGATTCAGCCTGGACTTCCAGGCTTTATGAAACCCTTCCACGTATTTCAGGTAGGGGTTCGTTTTTCCTTCAAAAGGATAAGGATCTCCCGGACCGATATCGGGGTCGTTCTTGTCCCAGTCTATCAGCTTGATCCGCTCCTTGGCGTATTCCTTGGACAGTAATCCCTGGATCGGTTCATCTGGGGGGAAATAAGGATCGCCGTAATAAAAATCACGGTCAGCGAACGCCAGGTTCATCACCTGATACAGGGTATGGATATACCTTGCGCTGTTGTATGCCATGTCTTTGATGTCAAAATTCTCCAGCATGTTCAGCATCTGCAGAAGGACCGGCCCCTGGACCCAGCTCGTCAACTTGTAGACTTCGATATCCTTGTACGTAGTCATCACCGGTTCCTCGATGTGAACTTTCCAGTTGGCGAGGTCATCGGCGGTGATCTGACCTCCCTGTTCCTGGCATCCACGGGCGAACTCTTCGGCGATATCTCCCTTGTAGAAACGGTCATAGGCGGCGTAGATGGCCTCCTTTCGGCTTTTCCCATCGGCCAGGGCTTTCTGTTCCGTTTCCACCAACTTCTTGAGGGTGGCCATCAGGTCTGGCTGCTTGAAAACCTCCCCCGGATAAGGAGCTTCTCTCTCCTCGCCGAGATGAGGGAGGAGCGTCTTTTTGGAATAAGGCCACTGTTTGATCTGCGCCTTACCTCGTTCTATGCTGTTGGCACACTGGGCTTCGATGGGGTAGCCCTCGGCCATCTGGATGGACGGCTGGAGGACTTCCTCTAAGCTCATGGTCCCGTATTCGGCCAGCATGACCATCAGGCCGCCGGGTGTACCAGGCGTGACAGCAGCCAATGGCCCGTAACTTGGCGGAAAAGCCATGTTTTTTTCTTTAAAAAACGCGGCAGTCGCTCCAGTAGGGGCAACACCCAAGGCATTGATCCCGATAACTTTTTTCGTTTTGGGATTGTAGATGAGAGCCTGGGTCTCTCCGCCCCAACTGAGAACATCGAACATGGTGCTCGTCGCACCCAGCATGGCGCATGCCGCATCCACCGCGTTGCCGCCTTTGGCGAAAATAAGGGCTCCTGCTGTGGCCGCCAGAGGTTTCCCGGTGATGGCCACCCAGTTCTTTCCATGAAGCACAGGCTTGACTGTCCTCTGAGCCCAGCTCCCCATCAAGATTAAAAGAATCATCGACACCAACAGGAAAATTTTTTCGAAGCTTGCATTTGATTTCAAAAAGATCGACATCATTCCTCCTTGTCTGTCGAGGTTTTCCTTTTTATATCAACGAGTCTTAATTTTCGTCTTCCAAATCAGGGTCCTTCAGCTCCCGTCTGAGTTCGGTTAACCTTTCCTTCAACTGAGCAACAACATCTTTATAGGCGGGATTCCCGTATAGATTATTCATTTCTTCCGGATCATTCTGGATATCGTAAAGTTCGAATTCCTCGGGTTCTTCGAAATAGTGGATGTATTTCCAGCGCTTGGTCCGGACTCCCCGGTTTTTGCGGACGCTGTGGACAGCCGGGTATTCGTAGTATTCGTAAAGAAAATCCTTTCTCCACGGGATACTTTCTCCCTGCAGCAAGGGCTTTATGCTTTTCCCGTCCGCACCGCCAGGAACTCCCACTCCTGCAAGGTCGAGAATGGTCGGTCCCACATCCACGTTCAGAACCATTTCAGGATTGGTTGTTCCCGGCCTGATCATTCGGGGATAACGCACCAGCAGAGGAACACGGATGGAAGGCTCGTACATCAAGCGTTTGTCGAAGAAATGGTGTTCCCCCAGAAAAAATCCGTTATCCCCGCTGTATATCACGACAGTGTCATTCGCGATATCTTGTTTGTCCAGCACATCCAGCACCCTGCCGAGGTTTTCGTCGACACCCGCAAGAGTCCGGTAGTAACGCCTCAAAAAGGTATCCAAGTCCGGGACATCGTCAAAATCGCCGATCCTCATTTCCGTATTTTTGATGGCATCGGGCCTGCCTGCATAATCATCATCGAAGGTAGAAGGCTCGGGCATTTTCCTATCTTTGTAGAGATCCTCGAAACGCTTGGCCGCCAGCCAGCTTCTATGGGGGGCCTTGAACCACAAAAGCAGACAAAATGGTTTTTCATGTTCCTTTTCGAGAAACCGGATGGCGTGATCGGCCAGGATATCTGTCACATGGCCTTCGTATTCCCTGCCCGGCCCAAAATTCTCCAAGATAACAGGGTTGTTGTACCTTCCCTGCCCCTCGAATCCGAAGGTGTAATCGAACCCCCTGCCTCTGCCCAGGTCCTTGTTATGCCACTTCCCGATGAAAGCTGTTTCGTATCCCGCTTCCTTGAGTATTTCTGGGAAGGTTTTTTGACCCATCGAAAGCTCTCCCCCGTTCCTGCGGACACCGTGATTGTGGACATATTTTCCGGTGAGAAAAGAAGCCCGGCTGGGACCGCATAGAGATGTGGTGACGAACATATTCTCGAAGCGAATCCCTCCCTCTGCGATCCTGTCCATATTGGGTGTTTCGAGAACGGGATTGCCCGCACAGCTCATCCCATCCCACCTCTGATCGTCGGTCAAAAAGAACACAAAATTGGGCCGCCTCGGACCCCGGGCACACGATGTCACGCTCCCAGCGAGAGCCGTCCCCAAAAGTCCAGCCGAAGTCACCTTGATAAAATCGCGCCTTGTTATGTTTTTTTTCGCCATTTGACCATCCCTCTGTCTCTTTATTTATCACAAGATGCGGGCGGATTTCCATATTTTCCATGCCGCTGCCATTAATTTGTCCTTTTTCCCTTGACTAAACACGGATTCGAAATATAAAATTGCCGCGTACAAAATGCAACTGCAAATCGGAATCATCCTGGTCGTTATGATCGCGGCCTACACATTAGCCAAAGCTAACAAACTTTCGGTCGAGATCAGCATGCTGGCCGCTGCTGTGGCCGGGGGTGTTGCCGGTGCTTTTGTCCACACTCCTCCCATCGGGCAGCTGGCCCGTCATCTCATCGAGGGCTCTTTCACCTACTTGGATGTCGTCCTGGTTTTCTCCACGGCAACCATCTTCATGGCCATCGTCAACGAATCGGGCGGAGTGAACTACGTGGTCCGCGTCACCATCAAATATTTCTACAATGTCCGCATCATCGCACTTCTGCTCCTGATGATCATCATTTTGATCCCCGGTGCCCTGACTGGCGCCGGCAGTGTTTCTCTCTTGGTGGTCGGTGCCCCCACTGCACTGGCGCTCAGCTACCTAGGCATCCCCAACAGGAAAGTGGCGGCTATCGTGTTCATCATTGCAGGGTTGAGCGCCGCCGCCCCGCCGGTCAACATCTGGGCCATGATCACCTGCGCAGGGACAGCCATCCCTTATGTGGGATTCGAACTCCCCCTGGCCATCCCTGTGCTGATTCTCGGCATATTCACCATGTTCGCTCTAGGCTGGAAACGGGAAAAAAAACTCGACAAAGATTCAGTGCTCGAGGAAATGCCCGAGGTTCCGGCAAACATGAGCTGGTGGCGGGTTCTTCTCCCTTTTGTGGTTTTTTTCGGGCTGGTGTTAGCCTACCGGATCTGGCCATTCCATGTCCCGATCCTCGGACTGCCCTTTCAGTTCATGGCTGCGGCTCTAACGGCCTGGGTCCTCAGCCCCGTTAAAATCAACATTCTCAAACTCTCGAGCGACACCATGAAAAGACTCCTCCCGTTGCTGGCAACGATGATCGTCGTAGGAATGCTCCAACAGATCATGACGGCTACCGGCGTGCGGGGCATGCTATCGTTTGCGGTAATCAGCACTCCCCTTATCCTGCTTTTTATTTCGCTGGCTATCGTGATTCCTGTCTCCGAAGGTGTGCTGACATACGGTGCAGCAGCCATCCTGGGGATTCCGCTGATTTGGTACCTGGATTCCATCGGGCTTCATGCGACAGTAGCTCTATCTGGACTTAGTTTGCTCTGGCCTCTCGGCGATGGGCTGCCTCCCACGGCCTTGATCGGCCGATTGAGCGTGATGGTCTCCGGCTACAAAGGCAGCTACTGGTCTTTTCTGAAAAGCACTTGGCTTCCCTGGATCGTGATAACGGTGGTGGGGATCCTGATGGTTGTCTTCAGCGCCAAGTTGGATTTTCTTGTTAGATGGAGCATGTGATACGGAGGAAATGAGATGCCATTGATCATGATCATCTATTACGTGATATGCGTGTACCTGATCGCTCTTCTCTTTTGGAACTTTATCAAAGAAAAAAAGAGCGTTAACGATATGCTCCTTTATCTTCTTGTACTGGTCCCGCTTATCCTGCGGGTACTGCGTGTGAAATAATATTAGGAAACAAAAATGCAAAAAATTAGCCTGGTAAAAATCATCCTTCTTGTCATCGTGGCAGCCGTGATGATTGTCGGGGGTTCTCAGCTGTACAGACACCGGCACTACCAGCTGCCTATGGTAGCCGGGCCGGGCGTCACAGAAGTCAAAAATCTCAGTGAATACTGCGATGGGATAAAAGGAACGATGGCCGATACCCAAGTGTTTTTTTTGGAAGGGAAAAAGCCGGGCGGAAAAATGTTGATTATCGCCGACACCCACTCCAACGAACCGGCCGCCATCTTGTCTTGCCTCATTTTTTTAGAAAATGCCGTCGTCGAACAAGGAACGCTCATCCTAATCCCTGTGTTCAACCACAGCGGCAGCCGGAACACCCGCCCCGGAGACGGGTATCCCCTTTACTTCGAGATCCCTACCGATTGGGGAAGCAAAAAATTCCGCATGGGAAACAGGGATGCTTCCTGGTTGGATCAGTGGCCCGATCCTGATGTTTATATTCATTATCCAGACAGGCAGCTGCTTTCTTTCATCGACGTCCGAAACACCAACCGCACATGGCCAGGACGCCCGGATGGCCCTCTGATGGAACGGGTCACCTATGCAGCGATGCAAATCATCAGGGAGGAAAGGGTGGATGTGGCGGTGGATGTTCATGGTGCCGAGACCATGTTCCCTGTGACAAACTGCATCGTGGCCCCGGATAAATCCAGGAGGATCGCCACCATGACCACGTTGACAGTGAAGGCGAGGGAAAAATTCGACAACCATGTGGAGCCCTCCCCTACAGGATTTCGGGGACTTTCGCACCGTGAGATCGGGGACTATTCCGATGCCATGCCGTTTTTGTTGGAAGCCCCTCTTCCTTTTCTCGATCAACCCACCGGTCCAAAAACAGTAGCCCTGCTCTTGGACGGCAAGGATCCCTTTCTGCTGAGCCTTTCCAAAAAAGGGAAACTTTTTGTCCCTTATGACGAAACCGGTTGGCCCATAGCCAAGCGTGTGGGTCAGCACTGTTCGATCATCCAGGAGCTGATGCGGCAGTACACCAGAAAATTTCCCGAAAAGGGGATCGCAGTGCAAAATGTACCCCATTATGCCGATGTCGTCGAAAACGGGGTGGGACACTACTACAAAAACCCTGCTGAAGCGGACAAAAAAAACGTCTACTTCAACTAGATATTCATACGCTATGGATTCAAATCCTTAAGGAAAAGGAGGAAAACGATGAAAACAAAAAAACGCTGGACTCTTGTCGGTTTCTTGACCATCGCGCTGATCCTTGCCGCAGCTCTTTTTTTTATCCAGCCAAAACAGAAAAACCATACATTCCTCGAACCCGACTATGCTCTGGACGGATGCACCGTGATCATCGTCGGCAAAGAAGCATCCACAGACGGTTCGGTGATGACCACGCATACCTGCGACTGCGGCGTATGTGATTGGACCTGGCGCTGCGTGCCGGCTGCTGACCACGAAGCCGGTGCGACACGCAAAATTTATCGCATCGACCAGTTTGAAACCTGGCCTCCCGAGCAAGGTTTGAAATGGGAGGTTTACAAATCCAACGACACGGGTGTGGAAATCCCTCAGCCTGCCCATACCTATGCCTACATGCACGGTATGTTTGGCTACATGAACGACCAGCAGCTGGCCATGGGCGAATCGACGATCGGATGCCGCAGAGAGATGAGAAATCCGACGCCGTCGGCCACCTTCGATATAACCTGGCTCACCCTTGTCGCCATGGAACAATGCAAGACTGCCAGGGAGGCCATCAAGCTGATGGGAAGCCTAGGAGAAAAATACGGTTATGGTTACACCGATTCTGGCGAGATGCTGGCTGTGGCCGATCCCAACGAGGTTTGGATCTTCGAAATTATGCCCGTAGGGCCGCTGTGGACCCCCAAAAGCGGCAAACCCGGCGCCGTATGGTGTGCACAAAGAGTCCCGGATGACCATGTCAGCGTGTGCCCCAACGAATCCCGGATCGGAGAGATCGACCTGGATGATCCCGATTATTTTATGGCTTCGCCCAATGCTATCTCCTTTGCCATAGAAAAGGGATTTTACGATCCCGAAAGCGGCGACCCTTTCAACTGGAAAAAAGTCTACTCTCCCTCGGAAACCAGCGCTGCAAGCTCCAAAGGATCACGGGCTAGAGCTTGGCGCTTTTTCGATCTCATGGCCCCCTCCCTGAAGCTCAGCCCGGAAACACCTAACATGGATCTCCCTTTTTCGGTCAAACCGGAAAAAAAGCTCTCGGCCAAAGATGTGATGGACCTGACACGGGACAAATACGAAGGGACCGAATACAATCCGGCCAGAGGATTGCAGGGTGGGCCATTCGCCAATCCCAACTTCCTGCCTTATGGATTTACCCTCGACGAGAAAAACTACAACACGCCTCGAGTCATCGGCGTGAATCGCGCGGAATATGTGACCGTGACCCAATGCCGTAGCTGGCTGCCCCATCCGATCGGAGGGATCGTGTGGCTGGCTTTTGGGGCACAGGACACGTCCTGCTTTATGCCGTTATACGCGGGAATCACGCGAATCCCTCCTTCTTTCGAGATCGGTGATCATTGGCAGTTCAACCGGGAATCGGCACGTTGGGCTTTCGACTACGTGGATTTTCATACCCAAGCGGTCTACTCTCATGCCATCGAAGACGTGCGAAAGGCCCAAGAAGAATGGGAAGGCGACGCCTTCGCCAGAACGGAATTCACCGATAAAGCGGCCTTGGAGCTTTATAAAAGGGACCCAGCCCAAGCTGCCGAATTTTTGACCGATTACAGCAACAACCTAGCCGATTCCATCGTGAACGCTTGGTGGAAGCTTGGAGACGACCTTCTTGTCAAGTACAACAAAATGTGGATCTATGATGTCCAAACGCGGGAGAGGAACAGGCTGCAGTTTTCAGATTGGTACTTGAAAGAATTAGTGAAATACAATCAGTTGAAGCCTGAAAAAACAGAAGAAAACAGGTGATACCAACACAAAAATAGACTAAAATAAACAGGAACCATAAGAAGGAGCAGGTATAAAATGAAAAATATCCCACGAATAATTTCATTTCTT
>Ga0316577_10001414_pt1 | contig 11329 bp, 5 predicted proteins | sample S5NA_FD_203073 | JGI IMG/M metagenome (GOLD analysis project Ga0316577, IMG submission 203073) | Rhizosphere microbial communities from salt marsh grasses in Alabama, United States - S5-7_050615r2r1 | ecosystem: Host-associated > Plants > Roots > Rhizosphere | place: USA: Alabama | collected... | reverse complement strand
GCCGTCCTGATCCTCTTCGGACTCATCGTCGGCGTCCCCTTCGCCCTGGGAGCCGCCGGGGGCCTGGATCTTTTCAGAGAGCTGCCACCCGCGAAGCTGAGCTGGACGGGCGGCCTCACCCTGACCCAGACGTTGGGGTATTTCCTACCCCTCCTCATGCTCATCCTGGGGGAGCAGAACATGTATCAGCGGTTTGCAGCCGCCCGGGATAGCGCCACGGCCAAGCGTGCCAACATCGGCTTCTTCGCCGGCGCTGTGGTGGTGCTCACTCTGGTGACCCTCATCGCCTCGGCCTCCGTCGTCGTCTATCCGGAGATCCACCCGGATACGGCGGTTCTGACCATGGCCATGGGCTCCATGCCCTTCCTCATCGGAGCCCCTCTCCTGGCTGCGGCGGTGGCCTTCATCATCACCACGGGGGATTCCTACCTCCTCTCCTGCTCCACCAACGTCACCCACGACTTCTATGTCCGTTTCCTGAACCCCCGTGCCTCCCAGGCTCAGAGGCTCTGGATCACCCGGGGCGTCGTCCTCTGCCTCGGGATTCTTGCATGGGTCCTCGGGACCTTCTTTCCATCGGTTCTGGCGATCCAGATGTACTCGTACACCATGTACGGCGCCGCCATCACCCCGGCGGTCCTGGCCGCGCTCCTCTGGAGGCGGGTCACCCCGGCCGGTGGTGTCGCCTCCATACTCCTGGGGGGGGCCGGGACCCTCTTCTGGGAGCTGGGGCTGAACCGGCCCATGGGGTGGAACAGCATCCTCTTCTCCCTTCCCCTCTCGGTGGGGGCCCTGGTTCTCGTGAGCCTGGCCACGTTCAGGCCAGAGAGGGAAAGAACCCTTCGACCGGAGGAATGACCGGTGGACACCAGCCATCGAATCGAGCGCTTCCGTGCCTTCATGGAAGAGAGGGAGATCGCCCTCTCCCTCATGACCGTCCCCGACGACCAATACTACCTGAGCGGATTCAAGGCCGTGGTATACTCACGGCCCATCGATCTCTTCATCACCGCTGCGGAAACCGGCCTCGTGGTGCCCGCCCTGGAGGAGGTGCACGCACGGGAGGAAGCGGCGGTGGACCAGCTCTTCGTGTACTACGAACACCCTGAGAAGGCCGACGGAGGGAAGAGTCACGTGGAGCATCTGGACCGGATCCTGGGCCGGTTGCGGCCAGGGAGTCGCATCGGAGTGCAAGCCGGGGCCATTCCGTGGGCCCTGGCCCGGCGCTTCCTGGACGCCGGCTTCCAGCTGGCCGACGTGGGCCCCCGGATCGAGGAGATGCGCTTCATCAAGGACGACGCCGAGCTGGAGGTGATGATGGAGGCGGGGCGCCTGGCCAGTCTCGGCGTGGGAGCGTCCCTCGCCACCCTCCGACCCGGGATCTCAGAGATCGACATGGACGGAGCCGGGAATCGGGCCATCCTGGCCGAGGTTTCGGCAAAGCACCCCGGCGCCACCCTGGACCTCTTCGCCATGAGCCCCTCCGGGCCCGTTCGTACGGTCATGCCTCACGTCTTCTCGAACACCCGACCCATCCAGGCCGGTGACGTCATCATCCACAGTCGCCAGGTAGCCCTGAACGGGTACCGGGGAGAATCGGAGCGGACCTGCTTCGTGGGGAAGCCCTCCCCTCGGCAGGAAGACATGTTCCATCTCATGCTGGAGGCGCAGCTGGCGGGCTTGGACGCCCTTCGGCCCGGTGTGCCCATGAAGGAGGTGGACTCCGCGTCCCGTCAGGTCTTTCAGAAAGCCGGTCTCGGAGAGTACTTCGTCCACCGAACCGGCCACGGCCTGGGCCTCTCGGTGCACGAGCCGCCATTCCTGAGATTCGATGAGGACATGCTGGTGAAGGAGAGGATGGTCTTCACTGTGGAGCCGGCCATCTTCGTCCCGGGCCTGGGTGGGTTCCGCCACTCCGACACCGCCATCGTGACGGAAGGGGGCAACCGGATCACCACGGAGCACCCCAACGACCTGGGCAGCATGACGTTCTGAGGGAGGGTGCGGTGGAGTTGACGTGTCCTTTCGCAGCACAGAGAATCCGAGTGGGAACGACTTCGCGAACTCTTCCGGAGCCCTGGCCCGATGCCAAGCCTTCATTTCAGTTCATTCCGCCGCAGTCTCCGGAGAATCGTCCTGGTTCTCGCCCTTTCCACTAGCGCCGCCGCGCCGGTCGCCGCCCAACCCGCCCGTACCTACACCCGGGCCGATTCCCTCCAGGGATCCATGGACGCTCCGGCCCGGATCTGGTGGGACGTGACCTTCTATGACCTTCACGTGAAGATCAACCCATCGGACTCCACGATCCGGGGCCACAACACCATCGTCTATCGGGTCCTGGAGCCCAGCAGGGAGATGCAGATCGACCTCCAGGAGCCCCTCCGGGTGGACAGCATCGCCCAGGACGGCCGCCCTCTCCCCTTCCGGAAGGATGGGAACGCGTATTTCGTGACCCCGGCGGCGCCGCAGGCCCCGGGGACTCTCCAGGCCCTCACCGTCTACTACGGCGGCACCCCCCACGTGGCTCGCCGACCTCCCTGGGAGGGGGGAATCACCTGGGGAACGGATGAGTTGGGCCGGCCCTGGATCGTGACGACGGACGAGGGGATAGGGCCCTCCGTCTGGTGGCCCCTGAAGGACAGTTGGGTGGACGAGCCCGATAGTGCCAACGTGGCCCTCACCGTCCCCGATCCCCTGGTCCACGTGGGGAACGGGCGCCTCCGGCGGGTGATCCCCAACGAGGACGGCACCACGACCTGGGACTGGTTCGTGACCAATCCCATCAACGGGTATGCCATCAACGTGAACGTGGGGACCTACACCCATTACGGCGAGATCCTCCATGGGGAAAGGGGAATGCTCACCACGGACTTCTGGCCCCTGGACTACAACCTGGAGAGGGCGAAGGAGCAGTTCCCCCAGGCCCTCAGCATGCTCTCCTGTTTCGAGGACTGGTTCGGGCCCTATCCGTGGTACGAGGACGGGTACAAGCTCGTCGACGTTCCCTACCCCGGGATGGAGCACCAGAGTGCCGTGACCTACGGGAACGGGTACTCCAACGGGTACGGGGGCCGTGACGGCTCCGGCACCGGGTTGGGAATGGAGTGGGACTTCATCATCATCCACGAGAGCGCCCACGAGTGGTTCGCCAACAACATCACCGCCAAGGACCACGCGGACATGTGGGTCCACGAGGCCTTCGCCAACTACGCCGAGGGCCTCTATTCCGAGTGCCTCTTCGGGAAGGAGGCAGGAGCCCGGTACACCGTGGGCACGCGGAGAGGCATACGAAACGACCAGCCCATCATTCCCGAGTACGGTGTGGGAGCCCAGGGATCAGGGGACATGTATCCCAAGGGCGGCAACCTGCTCCACACCATCCGGCAGATCGTCGGGGACGACGAGGAGTGGAGGAGGATCCTGCGGGGGCTCAATCGGACCTTCTGGCACCAGACGGTCATGGGGACGGAGGTCGAGGCTTACATCAGTCGGGAAGCCGGCATCGACCTGAACAAGGTCTTCGACCAGTACCTTCGCACCACGATGATTCCCACCCTGGAATACAGGATCGAGGGGAGCAAGCTGTCCTACCGCTGGGCGAATGTGGTGCCGGGGTTCGCCATGCAGGTGGGGGTGACCCTCGACGAGGGCGGCTACACGGTGATCCATCCCACCGAGGATTGGAAGACGGCGGTCCTGAATCTCTCGGACCCCTCCGAATTCTCGGTGGACCCCGACTACTACGTGGATGCTCGGGAGAGGGCCGCCGCCGGCTCTACCGGATCACCCGTGGGAACGAACCCAGGGACCACCCCTGGGTCTTCGGGCTGACGGCCGGACGATCGATGGGTACACCGAGGCTCCCTCAGCCGGTCCGATTCTCCCGGGGCCCGTCCCCCGGACAGCCCGGTTGCGACCCTCTTCGTCTCGCGGCTCCCGACCAGGCCCCATATGCTGGGAGGTCAAACCCAGAGCCCCGTCCTTGGTGGCCGGCTCGGGAGGCGGGTGTTCGACTCCCGCCACGGGGCTGACGATTTCCTGGAGATGCTGCGCTTGTGTGAGAAGCCGAAGAACAGGGAGATGACCCGGAGAGAGATGCTGGGAACCGTGGGAAAGGCCGCAGCCGTGACGGTGGTCTTGCCCCCCTTCCTCCACGGTTGCCAGGAGGCCGGATCCCCCGCTGCCTCTGCCCCGGACGGGCTTGCAGCCCTGGCCGGACCGGACCGGGTCGTCGTCCTTCCCGGGAAGACGTACATCAACAGCTGGGCAGGCTACGGACTGCCGCCGAGCCAGCGGCCCCGCAGGCGTCGGGATGAGCCGGAGCCCCCAACCCCGCCCACGGGCCCCGAGCCGACGGTAACCTGGAGCAAGGAGTCGGGACCCGGTACGGTGGAGTTCGCCGAGGCGAACGCCCTGGTGACCACGGCAACCTTCTCTGCGCCGGGCGCGGACGTGCTGAAGCTCACCGCCGCCCATGGGAGTTGGCTGAACATCGCGGAAATCGAACTCAGCGTGCTCGTCCGGCAGTGCTTGGACCGAAGGATCGACACCCTACAGGAGATCCGAACCGAAACCAGGGCCTGGCAGACGCGGAGGGACCACGCCGAGTCTCGCATCGACTGGCAGTTCACCTATGACGATGCCCGCATCAAGCTAAAGCGGCTTTATCCGACACTTGATGGCTGACAGGACACTAGCAGCCTGTCCACGGACGGACGACAGCTTCCCTCACCGGTCCGCATCATCCGCATCGCCCCGAAGTGAGAGCATCCGCCAGGACCCGATTCCACACCCGAACAGCAGAAGAACCATGATCGACTACAAGCCCCTGGAAGCCTGGTTTATCACCGGTAGCCAGCACCTCTACGGACCCGAGACCCTGGAACAGGTGGACCGGGACTCGGGAGCCATCGTGGACGGCCTCAACGCTTCCGGGGAGATCCCCGTCAGGGTGGTGTTCAAGCCCGTCCTGAAGACCCCCGACGAGATCTCGGCCGTGCTCAGGGACGCGGAGGCCACTTCCAACTGCATTGGCCTCATCGCCTGGATGCACACCTTCAGCCCGGCGAAGATGTGGATCGTGGGCCTCACCCGGCTCCGGAAGCCCCTCTGCCACCTACACACCCAGTTCAACCGGGACATCCCCTGGTCCAGCATCGACATGGACTTCATGAACCTGAACCAGTCGGCCCACGGTGGACGGGAGTTCGGGTTCATCTGCTCTCGCCTTCGGATGGATCGGAAAGTGGTGGTGGGCCACTGGGAAGACGCCGCGGTTCGGGGGCATCTCGGGACCTGGCTCCGGGCCGCCGCGGCGTGGCACGACAGCCAGGCCATGAAGATCGCCCGCATCGGGGACAACATGCGGCAGGTGGCGGTGACCGAGGGGGACAAGGTGGAGGCGGAGCGGCGCCTGGGCTACGCCGTCAACGGATTCGGCCTAGGTGATTTGGTGAGGCACGTGGAGGCGGCGGAAGAGGCGGCCGTGGATGCTCTCTGCGAGGATTACGCCGGGACGTACCGGCTGATGAAGGGCCTGGAAAAGGGGGGACCCCGGCACGCCTCCCTGCGGGATGCCGCCAGGATCGAGCTGGGCCTCCGGGCCTTCCTCCAGGAAGGGGGCTTTCACGCCTTCACGGACACCTTCGAGAACCTACACGGGCTCAAACAGCTCCCGGGAATCGCCGTCCAGCGTCTCATGGCGGAGGGCTATGGATTCGGCGCCGAAGGGGACTGGAAGCACGCCGCCCTGGTCCGGTCCATGAAGGTCATGGCCCACGGTCTCCCCGGGGGAACCACCTTCATGGAGGACTATACCTACCACTTCGACCCTGCCGGACCCGGCGTCCTGGGCTCCCACATGCTGGAGATCTGCCCCTCCATCGCCTCGGGGACGCCCTCATGTGAGGTCCATCCTCTCGGGATCGGAGGAAAAGAGGACCCCGTCCGCCTCGTCTTCGATTCTGCCACGGGCCAGGCGGTCAACGCCTCGGTGGTGGACATGGGGAACCGGTTCCGAATGGTGGTGAACGTGGTGGATGTCGTGGATCCCCCGGAGGAGATGCCGAAGCTGCCGACGGCCAGGGCTTTGTGGAGGCCTCAGCCCGATCTGGCCACCGCCGCCGCTGCCTGGATCCACGCTGGAGGGGCCCACCACACCGGTTTCTCCCTGGCCCTCTCCCTGGAGCACCTGGAGGACTTCGCCGGGATGGCGGGCCTCGAGCTCCTGGCTATCGAGCAGGAGACGGTGCTCCGCCAGATCCGGAACGAGCTTCGGTGGAACGACGTGGCCTACCAGCTGGAAGGCTCGGGGAGATAGGAACGGAGAAGCCCGCCGGAGTCGTGAGAGCGTGGGTGCCGGGCACGCCGCCACCACCATCTGCCCCGACGACGCTGCCCATCCCACCCGGCATTCCACCTCACCCGGCATTCCACCTCACCCGACCACCCCGGTCACCCCATTGCCAACCCCACCAGGCCCGCCCCACACTTCCCTCTTTATCAACGCCAGGGAAGGCCCGGCCTTCCCCGATCCCCGGCAATTCGGATCCCAAGGATGCCATCATGCTCCATCGAATTCTCGCGGTTCTTGCCATCTCCCTGATCCTCGCTCTGCCGGCCGCCGCGGCCGGGCAGGACCGGCTCCAACTCGTGGTCAACGCCGACCAGGGCGAGGACACCATCAGCCGCCACATCTACGGCCATTTTGCCGAGCACCTGGGCCGGGACATCTACGACGGCTTCTGGACGAAGGCCGGCACCGGGGAGTGGCACCTGAGGGACGACATCATCGAGGCCCTTCGGCGGATACGGATCCCGAACCTGCGTTGGCCCGGAGGCTGCTTCGCGGACTACTACCACTGGGAGGACGGGATCGGACCCCGGGATCAGCGTCCCACCATGGTGAACACTGTCTGGGGTGGGGTCACGGAGGACAACAGCTTCGGGACGCACGAGTATATGGAGCTGGTGCGGCGGTTGGGGACCGAGCCCTTCATCGTGGGGAACGTGGGAAGCGGCACGGTGGAGGAGATGGCCAACTGGTGGGAGTATGTGAATCACCCGGGGGGCAGCTCCCTGGCGGACCTCCGGACGGCAAACGGAGATCCTGAGCCCTTCAACGTGCGCTTCTGGGGGGTCGGGAATGAGAGCTGGGGGTGCGGAGGTTCCATGACCCCCCAGTACTACGCCGATGTCTACAAGCGCTTCACCACCTTCCTGAGGGCCTTCGGGGACGTGCGCCCCTTCCGCATCGCCACGGGCCCCAGTGGGGCCGACTTCGCCTGGACGGAGGGGGTCCTCCAGGGGGCGGCCCGCCAGATCGACGGCCTCGACCTCCACTACTATACCCGGGTTCGGCGCCCCCGCACCGGGCCCCCCGGGGCGCCCGGGGGACAACCCCAGCAGCCGCGCCTCTCCACCTCCGCCACCGAGTTCGGTGAGGAGGAGTGGTTCCTGGCCATGCAGGCGGCCCAACGCATCGACGAGCTCATCCGGGGCCACTCGGAGATCATGGATCGCTACGATCCCCGTAAGCGCATCTGGCTCATCGTGGGGGAGTGGGGGATGTGGCACGAGGTGGAACCCGGCACGAACCCCGGGTTCCTGTACCAGCAGAACACCATGCGGGACGCGGTGGTGGCGGGCCTGCACCTGAACGTCTTCAACAACCATGCGGATCGGGTGCGGATGGCCAACATCGCCCAGACCATCAACGTCTTGCAGGCCATGGTGCTGACCCGGGGGGATGAGATGATTCTCACCCCCACCTACCACGTCTTCGACCTCTACAAGGTCCACCAGGACGCCCTCTTCCTCCCCATCGAGCTGGATGCGGGGAGCTACGAGTTCCAGGGGGAGTCGGTCCAGGCAGTGAGCGTATCGGCTTCCCGGGACGAGGAAGGCCGGATCCATGTGACGCTGGTGAACATGGATCCGAATCGAGGGCGTACCGTCAGTGCCCGGATCCGGGGCCAGGCGGTCTCCGGCTTCACGGGGCAGATCCTGACGGCCGGTTCCATGAACGCCCACAATACCTTCGAGGCGCAGAACACCGTACAGCCCGTGCCTTTCGACAGGGCCGATCTCTCGGGCGAGACCCTAACGGTGGAGCTACCGGCCATGTCGGTGGTGCTCCTGGAGCTCCGCTGAGGGAGGCCAGGGGGGGAGTAGCCCCCAAACCGGGTCTCTCTACTCCCCCCCTCTCCGTGCCAGCTCCGCCGGGTCGTCCTCCGGCCCGATCCCCCGCAACACCCAGCGATAGTGATACTCGCCGTAGGGGAGCTGATACGCCGGGATGGCGGTGGGCCCCCAGGAATGCACACCCCCGACCCCCATCTGGCGAAAGTCCACGTTGAGGCGAACCAGGTCCCGGGGCTCCGTCTCCACCGCGTGACGCTGGGCTTTCCGCGGTCCCGGATCCAGATCCGCGCTGAGGAACCGGGATGCCGTGATGTCCAGGGGCACAGGCCCGGTCACCAGGAGCCCGTAGCTGGCTTCGTCGGTGAGGGTCATCCACCGCACGTCGGCTCGCTGCCCGTTCTCCTGGGGCCGGACGTAGGGATGGTAGAGGGAATCCACCAGGGTGGACCACCGGCCGAGACGGGCCCCCGTCTTCCGGTCCCAGTAGGCCTCCTGGGGCCCACGACCGTACCACTCCACCCGGTTCAGCTCCCCGGGCAGGGTCAGCATCATCCCGAAACGAGGGAGCATGGGGAGGGAGTCGGCCCCGGGAGCCATGTGTGCCTCTACAACGATGGAGCCGTCCCCCCTTACTTCCTGGCTCAAGGCGTATGGAGTCCCCCCCGGGGGGATCGTGCCCTGGACCACCACACGGAGCACCCCTGGGGCCGGGCGCTCGACCTCCACCTCCCCCCGGAACCCCTCCCCGGCCTCCTTCCAGACCGCAAGCTTCTCCTGCCAATCCCCACCGAAGTCGTTGTCCGTAGGCGCCCGCCAGAAGTCAGGACGAGGACCCTCCAACAACATCTCACGGCCAGCGCGGCTGTAGGACACCAGCCGCCCGGTGATCCCGTCGAAGGCGGCAAAAAAACCGGGGCCGGAGACCCGGAGGACCCGCCCCTCCTCGGCCACCTCCAGGGGGGGGAGAGCCCCGGTGGGGACGGGCTCCGCAGGCGCGGGCCCCGGGGATACCTGAGGGGCGGGCCGGTTCGACGCGGCGTCGGCCACCACCCGGCCCCAGGGGAGCGCCACCTGGTCGAAGGCGGCCTCGTGACCCGCGGGGATCAGGGCCTCGGCCTCCCGGGTGAGGAAAGCCAGCTCCAGGAGGTATTCCGCGCCGGGGACCGGGGAGACCCGCCTGGCCGGGACAGCCAGGACCGCCGTGTCCCTGGGTGCCACCTCGGGAGGATCCAAATCACCCTCCTGGATCGTGAGGCCGTCCTCCAGGACCCGCCAGTGGACCCGGAAGCGGTCCAGACCCCGGAAATCCTGGCGGTTCACCACTCGGACGGAGACCGGCTCCGCCTGGGAGACGGGGCCGGCGGAGAAGCCGCCTCCGGGCCGAGAGGCCCGCCCGCCATCGTCCCTGGGGAGGATTCTGGCGGGTCCGTATACGTGCTTCACTTGCAGGGCATGGGGATGAAGCTGCCGGTCGGCGGCCACCACGCCGTTGATGACGAAGTTCCCGTCGCTGGGAGTGCCAGGGGGACCGAAGTCCCCCCCGTAGGCCATCATGGTGTCCCCCGAGGGAAGGACTTTGTAGAAGGCCTGGTCCACCCAGTCCCAGATGAAGCCCCCCTGAAGCCCCGGGTACCGATCGATGATCTCCCAGTAGTCGTCGAAGTTCCCGATGCTGTTCCCCATGGCGTGGGCATACTCACACATGATGAGAGGCCGGTCGTCGTGGGTCTCGGCGTATTCCGCGATGAACTCCAGAGACGGGTACATGGGGACGAAGAGGTCCGTGTTCCAGTCCAGGCCGGCCACGTGGTACTGGACGGGCCGTGTGTCGTCGCGGCTCTTGATCCACCCGTAGGTGGCATAGAAGTTCGCCCCGTTTCCCGCCTCGTTCCCCAGGGACCAGATGATGATGGAGGGGTGGTTCTTGTCCCGCTCCACCATTCGCCGGGTCCGGTCCAGATGGGCGTCCCGAAAGCGAAGGTCGTTGCCCAGGGTGCGGGCCCCGTACCCCATCCCGTGGGATTCGATGTTCGCCTCGTCCACGATCCATAGTCCGTACTCGTCCGCCAGCTCGTACCAGCGGGGATCGTTCGGGTAGTGGGAGGTTCGCACAGCGTTGATGTTGAGCTGTTTCATCAGCTCGATGTCCCGGCGCATGGAGGCTTCCGAAATCACATGCCCGGTGGCGGGATCGTGCTCGTGACGGTCCACCCCACGGATCGTGATTGGGACTCCGTTCACCAGGAGCTGCCCCCCCAGGATCTCCACGGTGCGGAACCCTGTCTTCAGCTCCGCCACCTCCCTGGTCCCCCCGTCCTCCTCCAGCGTGACCAGGACGGTGTAGAGATTCGGGGTCTCCGCCGTCCAGTGATCCACCCCCGGGACCTCCTGCCGGAAGCGGGCATGGACCGTCTTGCCTGAATCGGCAACAACGGTCACGGCCCCCGCCTCCCCACCGGCCACCCGGCGGCCCTGGCGATCCAGAAGCTCCACGGAGACCCGCACGGCCCGGGGGCTGGCTTCGTCCGTCTGGACAGCGACAGCGACGTCCAGTCGGCCGTCTCGGTAGTCCTCGTCCAGACCGGCCCTGGCGAAGATGTCGGCGATCCGTGTCCGGGGCTCCGCGTAAAGAACGACGTCCCTTTCGATCCCCGCCAGCCGCCAGAAGTCCTGATCCTCCAGATAGCTCCCGTCGCTCCACCGGTAGACCTCGACGGCCAGGAGATTCTCGCCCCCGGGCCGTACGAAGGGGGTGACGTCAAAGGCCGCCGTGGTCTTGCTGTCTTGCGTATAACCCACCGTGTCCCCGTTCACGAAGACCCGGGCGGCGCTCTTCACCGCCCCGAGATCCAGGACGATCCTTCGTCCCGCCCAGTCTTGCGGGATTTCGAAGGTGTGCCGGTATGCCCCGACCGGGTTCGCGTCGTGAGGGATATGGGGGGGATCCCTGGGGAAAGGGTACCCGCTATTGACGTAGATGGGCACCCCGTGGCCCTGGAGCTGCCAGTCCGCCGGTACGGGGATGGTGCCCCAGGTGGAGTCGTCGAAGCCCTCCCGCCAGAAACCCTCGGGTCGCTGGGCTGGGCTCGGTGACCACTGGAACTTCCACAGGCCGTTCAACGAACGATGAAAGCGGGACCCGGCCGGGTTCCCGGCCAGGGCGAGCCCCCGGGATTCGAAGGGGAAG
>Ga0316577_10001413_pt1 | contig 11334 bp, 7 predicted proteins | sample S5NA_FD_203073 | JGI IMG/M metagenome (GOLD analysis project Ga0316577, IMG submission 203073) | Rhizosphere microbial communities from salt marsh grasses in Alabama, United States - S5-7_050615r2r1 | ecosystem: Host-associated > Plants > Roots > Rhizosphere | place: USA: Alabama | collected... | reverse complement strand
ACCGTAGGCCTGATCGCGCATCTCGATACCTCTCCGGCAGCACCCGGGGCGAACGTGAATCCCGTCCTGCACGAGGATTACGACGGATCACCCATCGAGCTGGCCGACGACATCGTCATCTCCATCGATGACAACCCCGAGCTTCAGAGGTGTATTGGAGACACGATCATCACCGCAGACGGAACCACGCTCCTCGGGGCAGACGACAAGGCGGGGATCGCCATCATCATGTCCGCCCTGGAGTTCTATCAGAAGAATCCCGGACTCCCTCGTCCCACCATCCGTGTCGCCTTCACCCCCGACGAAGAGATCGGCCGTGGAACCGCGAGATTCCCCATGGAAACGTTCGGTGCCGACGTGGCGTTCACCCTCGACGGCAGCTTCGACGGGGAGGTCAACGTCGAGACCTTCCACGCCGACTCCGCACACGTGACCATCACCGGCGTATCCACCCACCCGGGGACCGCCAAGGGAAAGCTGGTCAACGCCCTCCGCCACATGGCCGTGTTCCTTTCACGCCTCCCGGCGGAAGTCAGCCCGGAGTTCACGGAAGGCAGAGACGGATTCATTCATCCGTACGAGCTGAGAGGGGACGCGTCTTCCTGTACGTGTCACCTCATCCTTCGGGATTTCCAGCGGGATGCGCTCTCGGCCCTCGGCGAGGAGATCAGGGAAATCGCCGACTCGGTGCTGAGAGACGAGCCTCGACTGAAAGTGGAGGTCGAGATCAAGCCCTCCTACCCCAACATGTACGAGTACCTGCAGGACCGACCCGAAATCACCGAGCGTCTGCTGGAGGCGGTGCGCAGAGCGGGTATCGAGCCGGACCTGGCGCCCATCCGCGGCGGTACGGATGGCTCGAAGCTGACCGAGAAGGGGCTGCCGTGCCCCAACATCTTCGCCGGGGGAGTGAACTTCCACGGGCAAACCGAGTGGATTTCCACCCGGTCCATGGGTCTGTCCCTCTGCACCGTCCTCAACTTGTTGACGCTCTACGCGGGCTGAAGTGCGGCGACGAGGGAGGGGGTCGGCAGCGGGGGAGATTGGAGGCGCGGGTGCGAGGTTCAGGCGGCCTGGATGACACCGGCCGAGACCAGGCCGGTCCTCCAACGATCTACGATCTCCTTGCTCTGATACGGATTCGCCTCGAGCCAGGCCTCCAGGTCCGTGTTAGGGAACCGTTCCCGGACCAGCTGGGCCGTGGCTCTTGCCCGCCTCTCGAGGCCCATCTCCGCCTGGGCGGCCGCCAATACCAGGAGTGCCTCGAGGTTGTTGGGGTGGTATTCCAGGACTTCCTCAGCGATGGACGCCGCCTGCTCCAACCTGCCACCGATGAAGAGAGAGCATGCCTTCACGGTGGGGTACCAGGGTTTGTTGATCCCGGTGAGGCGCATGGCCACGTCCAGGAGGTCCACCGCCTTCTCCCACTGACCCAGATAGCGGCGCACGCTTCCTTCCAGGCCGAAGGTGACATCGCAGGTGGGCCGTGTAATCACCAGTTGATCGATGGCCTGCAGGGATTCCTCGACCCTTCCCCTGGCCATGAGAACCGCTGCTTGGACCGCCTTGGCCATGCCGGTGAGATCACCCATGTCGAACCCGATCTGGGCCTGATCCCAGGCTCTCTGCAAGGCAGCCTCCGGATCTGAAACCCACCCGTTGCTGGCCCCCACGAAGTGGGCGAAGGCGGAAAGGACGAACCCGTACGGCTGTTCCGGATGCGACTCCTTCACCTCCTCAAAGAGCCGCAAAGCCTTGGACCACCCCTCCCGGGTGTCGGTCCTGAAATGGAACCACCCCAGGTAGATCCGCTCGATGGCCTGCGGATCGTTCAGCTCCCAGTAAAGCCCGGCCGGCTCCCCAACCACCAGGTCGATCTCAATGGCCCGGGCGACCTCATCAGCGATGGTATCGGATAGGGAGAACATCTCCTCCACCGTCGCTGTCCACTTGTGGGACTTGACCACGTTCATGGTGGTGACGTCGTAGAGGGTCGCGAAGACCCGAATCCGGTCACCAAACTGGTGGACGCCCGTCTCCAACATGTAGCGGGCCTTCCCACTCGGGGTCTCACTCGCAGGCTCCGGAGTCGCATCCACGACACTCAACTGGGGCATGCGGGCGAGCCGGTGGAGCAAATCCCTCCGGATCATGCCCGCGGTCGCCCGAACCGAGTCGTCGACCATCTCGGCATGGATGGGAAGAACCGCCAAGGTGGGGGTTTCCAGAGCGAGGGACCGGCGCTTGGCCAAAGCCGCACCGTCTGCCGGGAGATCCGCGAACTCGTAGACCTCCACCGGCTCCGGGATATTCTTCAGCTTCTTCCTGCCAATCGAAAGGAATCGCAATGCCGGCTCGTCCAGGGCCCTGTACACCCGGCCGGATACGCTCACCCCTCCGGGTCGGGCCAGGGACTGAATCCGTGCGGCGATGTTGAGAGCGTCGCCGAAATATCCACCTCCTCCAAACGCTACCCCGCCCTGGTCGAGACCCATTCGAAATCGCACGCGATGGGGTTCCGGCACATCGGTGTTCCGGTCCTCCATCTCCTCCGTGATGGCAATGGCGGTTTGAACGGCGTTCCTGGCATCGCCGAATACGGCCATGAAGTTGTCCCCGACGAAATTGGAGACGGTGCCACCAGCCGCGGAGACTTCCTGCTCCACCAGGCGCCGGCAGCTCTCCACCGTCGCCCTGGTCCCCTCGAAGTCATCGGCCATGAGCCGGCTGTACCCGACGATATCGGCGTTGAGAGCCACCAACTCAGTGAGTTTCTCGTTCCCTGCTTCCATGGTCCGTCCACCTGGAGTTGGGCTGATCAGACACACATGCCATCAGAATCAGGGTATGAGTCGTGTCACCCGAACACGGGAGCGCAGCCCTGGGTCGGGGGCAACGCAGTTCATGGTAGGTCTTCTACGGAGAGAACCGACCCGCACCTGCTTTTTTCAGTATGCGGATTTCGCTCCCACCACCGGACAATGGAGTGGGCCGAATAGAGGGCGCTGGGGGAAGACGAGGATCAGGGCGGTGGGATGAGGGTCAATGTGTCGGATCTCCGCCCGGGGGCATTCGTCCACCGGGGCCCTCGCCCGGCGGACGGCGCCGGAAGGCCTCCTCTCTCTCCAACCAGCCGTCGAAAACCTCCGCCTGGTCCGAGGTGAGGAGGGCTCTGATGGCGGCGTTCATGGAGTCGAATTGCGCCTGAAGCTTCGGTCCGATGGTTTCCATGATGGCGGAGGCTGCCGCTTCCCGTTCTGCGATGATCGCCTCAAGGCGGCCCGCCTGGTCTTCGGTCAAGCCAAGCGTTTGCGAGAGTCGCTGACTCAGGGCCATGGGTGCGAAACCCCTGGGAGGCCGCGTCGAGTCGGGCATGAAGACGGGTGGCATCCCCCCCACCGGGGTTCTCGCCCCCCCACCGCCCCGGAGGCTCCGGACCCCGCCGCACCTGGACGACGCGCGTGAATGCCACCCCACCCACGACACCCGCTACAAACAACGAGATCAGCAACGCTGCCGCCGCCATGCGTTTTTCGTTGGTCATCTGTTCACCTCTTCCAACGCCGATACCATCTCCACCAGAGTCGGCTCGTCGGTGGCGTCAAACCAGAGAGCGAGCGGCTCCGGCGTCATCGCCTCTGCCAGCGTCGGAAGCGTCTCATCCTGTCCGGAGACACCCAGGCCATGAACTCCCAGCAGCGTACCCGAAAGGGCCGCCACCACCGCCGCCGCTGGGATCAACCGCCGGCTCCAACGAGCAAAGATGAGGGTCACGCTCTCCTCGGACCTCCTGCGCGCCAGCTCGAACGCCGCCGCCGCGGTGATTCGACGAACCAGGTCTTCCCACCGATCAGGTTCCTTTCCAGTGCCCTGACCCTGCGGTTCTCCGATGCTCATCATGCCTTCTCCAGCCAATCCCGGGCCAATCGGTCTTTCAGGATTCGTCGCGCGTAGTGCAGGTGGACCCGGGAGGCGCCCCGGGAGATCCCCAACTCAAGGGCGATCTCCCCGTGGTCCAGGCCCTCTACGTCGTGGAGCAAGAACACCTTTCTCCGCAAGCCGGAAAGGTGCTGGACGGCCGCAGTGAAAGCCCCCTTCAACTCCGTCCGTTCCAGGTCTACCAGAGGGTCGTCTGCAGCCGCCATCTGCCCCGAGAGCTCGATTGGGGTCTCGCCCCATCGGGCTTCGGAGCTTTGCTCCGTCAGCGCCCGGTTCCTCACGATGACCATGAGCCAACCCCGGAATCGCTCAGGGTTTCGACATTGCTCGATGGAGCGGAGTGCGGAGAGAAAGGCCTCCGGACACACGTCGTCGGCGAGATCCTCCCTGTTTACGATTCCGGACAACGTGAAGCTGGTGATCAGGGGCCCGCTGTAGGCGCGGTTTCCCAGGCAGGCGGTCTTCAATGGTCAAGACTGACGGGAGGGCGATACCGTTAACCGGTTTCTCCGGGAGGATCCGGAGAGGGGCGGATGGTCGGGGCAGGCACCGACGGTGACCAGGGGAGCCGTGGTGGCTTCCTGAAGGACGAGGGCCGCCCATCGAAGGAGAGAGCTCGCACCGGATCCACCCTGGAAGCCCTCCTCGCACGTATGTGCGAGGCTGCTCCCGGCCCTCACGGCGTATGGAGGCAGAAGATCCCTTCAGGCTCCACGTACGTCACGGAATGCATAGCTCTCAACTCCGGGATGGATGCGTCCGGGAAGATCCCGGCCATGCCGCCGAAACTCGAGAAGCGGTGGGTGATCTTCCCTCCCAGCGCACTGAACGGGTCGTCATCTTCCGGGGCCAGGGACCCTTGATAGCCGAACATCACAGCGACGTCGTACCGCGAGAGGTCGGGGACTTCGCGAACCATCTGCACTCCGGCCCGGACCACGTCGGGAATCCGCCCCACGCGAAGCCAGGCTCGGACGGCGGGGATGTTGAATCGGTAGAGGACGACACCACCATGGTCTCGGACGATCCTCTCGTCCGCCGGGAGGGGCCCGTCTCCCGGGTCCCCGGGACCGTTCATCGCGAAGAAGACATCCACCACCACCCAATCCTTTCGACCTGTCAACTCCAGGTTGTCGGAGCAGTTCGTGGCGAGAATCGGACCGACCACGAGGGAAGCGGGGTCCAGAGAGAGATCGGGATCGGGCAGGCCCGGAGGATCCGGAGATCTCCCGTCCGGTTCAGTGAGGCCGCCGCAGGACACCTGAAGCAGGGAACAGGCGAGGAGGATGCGCCGCCATGGATACGAGTTCATTCCTATCTCCGACCCGGCTCAAGCCAAAGCGAGTTCGTTGTCAATTACGGTTGAGTCCGGAAATCCATGACACTGCCCGGGCCACTACCGCACCGCGTCGCAGACCGAACCGAGCGTCGGCCTCACTCTTCCCTCAGCACCCGCATGGGCTCCACGCGAGTGACCCTTCGGGCCGCGAGCGCTGCGGCGCCGGCACAGAGTGCACCCAGGAGGAGCGCGGCAGCTCCGTAGGTTTCTCCGTCCCAGGGCCGAGTGCCGAAGAAGAAGGACGTCAGGAAGCGGGTGACCCACAACCCCCCTGCCAGCCCCAGGGCGATCCCCACCATACCGGCCCGGAGGGTTGTCATGGCCGTCATCCGGATCAGGCCCCTGCTTTCTGCGCCCAAGGCCATGCGGATGCCCAGCTCACGCGTGCGGTGGGCGACGCTGCGGGCAGTGACGCCGAAGACCCCCACCAGGGCCAGGAGGGTGGCCAAGGCCCCGAAGCCGGTCACGAGAAAAGCCCGAAAGCGTTCGGCTCCGGAGGAAGCGGCCACCAACGCTTCCATGGTGGTCTCCTGGGTGAGGGGGATCCCCGGATCCACGGCCTGGACGGCATCCCTCAGCAACGGCACAAGCACATCGGGGCTACCCGTGGTCCTGGCCACGATGCTGAAGGAACCGCCGGAGATGGAGGCGTGACGGTAGACCATGGGGAGGGGCTCCTCCGAAAGGTGCCTCTCCCGGACGTCGCCTACCACGCCTACGACACGATAGGGGTTGCCACCCCTCCCGACGATGTTCCCCAGCGGCGATGTCCCGGGCCAGTATTGGCGCGCCATCGTCTCGTTGACCACCACCACGCCCCCGTCGTCCTGGACCTGGTCGGCCTCGGTAAAGTCACGGCCGGCCAGGATGGGAATCCCCATTGTCTCGAAGTACCCAGGGGAGACAGCGTGGTCCCGGGCCGTGATCTGGTCGCCACTGCTGCGGGTAGTGCCGCCGATAATAAAGGTGGAGCCGGAGACCAGGCCCGGGAAGGGGAGCCCGTCGACGGCTCCGGCCACGAGGACGCCGGGGAGGGCCCTCACCCTCTCCAGCACCTGGCGGCGGAAGAGGCCGATGCCCTCTCGGCTCGTCTCGTCGTCGGAGCCGAAGTGATCCGAGGGGATCTGGGTTCGGATGGTAGCCACTCCTTCCGCCCTGAAGCCCGGATTCACCCTGCCCAGCTCTTCCAGGCTCCGGGCGAGGAGGCCAGCGGAGATGAGAAGGACCATGGTCAGCCCCAGCTCCCCGGCCAGGAGCAAGGTCTGCGCCTTCCCGCCCCCGCCCAGCCGTCCCCGGCCCTCCCTCTGGAGGAGGGCGTGGATCGAGTGTTTGTGCTGGAGGAGCGCCGGAGCGAATCCGAAGAGAAGGGCGCACGCCAGGCCGGTGAGGGCTGCGGCCAGAAGCACCCCCTGGTTGATCTCGACGTTCTGGAGCCGGGGGAGTGACGGGCCCAGGGCCAGGAAGCTCCGCACACCCAGCGGTGTGAGGATCATCCCCACCAGGCTCCCGGCCAGCCCCAGGATCAGGCTCTCGGTGAGGAGCTGCTGGGCAATGCGCCGGCGGCCGGCACCCAGGGCCACGCGGGTGGAGATCTCCCCCCTGCGGTCGATGGCCTCCCCCAGGAGGAGGGTGGCGGCGTTTCCGCAGGCGATGAGGAGGAGGAGCCCGGACGCGCCAAGGAGGAGGAAGAGCGGTGGGCGATATCCGGCCACGACCTCCTCCCGGGGGGGCGTGAGGCGGAAGACCGTATCCTCGTGCCTCCCGTTGTCCTTCATGATGCGGGTCACCTCGGCCAGGGCCTCCTCGGTGCCGACGCCCGGGCGGAGGCGCCCGAACGTCTCCAGGTCCCGGCTCCCATACCCCTCCGGCCGGTTCCAATTCGCAGGCACCCACACGGCCCGCTCCCCGCCATCGATGGACGAGTTGAAGAGGTTGTAGAGGGTGCTGTGGATGCGAACGCCCCGGGGAAGGATGCCGATGACCTCGAAGGGCTCGCCGTTCAAGGTCACGGATCGCCCCACCACCGTGGAGTCAGCGCCGAAGCGGGACTGCCAGAGTTCGTAGCCCAGGACCGCCAGGTGGGGGGCGCCAGGCCCCTCCTCTCCCGGTAGGAAGGTGCGTCCGAGAACGGGCCGGATACCCAGGAGGGGGAAGAGGCTCGCCGTGGCTTCCCCGGACTCGATCCTAACCGGGTCCCCTGCCCCGGTGAGCGTGAGGGTGCCGCTCCGGTGAGCACCGATTCCGGAAAAGGCTCGGGTCTCGTCCCGAAGGGTGGTGTAGTCGTCCCACCTGAGGCCGATCTTGTCCCATGCCTCCTGGAGGAGCGGGTCATCCCTCCATGAGGGCCAGGTGCCCCAGATGGTGACCAGCTCCCCGGGGCGCTCGTAGGCCATGTCCTTCAGCAGGATGCCGTCCACCAGGGTGAAGACGGTCGTGGAAGCACCGATGCCCAGTCCCAGCGTTCCCACGACGAGGAGGGCGAAGAGTGGTCGCCTGCGGAGGGTGCGGAGGCCGAAGCGGAAATCCCGCAAGAAGCCAGGGCTCCCCGAGCCGCGTTCCCGGGTGCCCTTTCCCACAAATCGGCCCCCGAGCCCACTCCAAATTGCCCTTCGGAGTTCAAGCTTCAGCCACCGGTCTCCAGCCTCTGCTCCCTCAGTGGTACATTTTCTCGAGTGGAGCTCGTCCAACTCCTCTAGAAAACGGTCGGCCTCCCCGCTTCCCAATCTCCGGGCCAGAAGCCACCGCACCAGGGCCCTCATGACGCACCGTCCAACTCGGCGGAGATGCCGTCCCAGAGCCCCAGGAGGGACTCCCGCATCTCCCTCAGCTTCTCCAGGCCCGCCGGAGTGATCTCGAAGTAGCGCCGGGTCTGGCCTGAATCCGGGGACTTCTTCTCCAGATGGGAACGCAGAAGGCCCTTCTCTTCCAGGCGCCTCAGCGCGATGAAGACGGCGGACTGGGCCGGAGAGCGGTGGGTCCGCTCCTCGATCTCCAAAACCACTGAGACGGAGTAGGCCTCACCCCTCAAGCGAAGGGTTGTGAGGAGGACCTGGTGCTCCAGGTCTCCCAGGGCGTCTCGGGACATTCACGACCTCACCGGATTTAGGCTTCACTATAATTGCTATGCTATCAGACGGCTGAAGGGCCGAAAAGGTTTCACCGGAAGCCCAAGAGATGGAGGAGGTGAAGGAAACGGATTTGGCGTTCCGAAAGGCTTGGCTTGACGACCGGGTCGATTTCTGCAGCCCAAGGCGTGCGCGGGGGCCGGGCCCGATCGTATCTTGTGCCGTTCCTCACAGAATCGGGAGACCACAGTGACCAGAATAGAAAGCACTCCCCGCCCCACAGCGCACACGCGCTTCCGCTACCGGACCGTGATGATCGCCGGTGCCGTCCTTTCACTTGCGACGCTGACGCCACCGGTCCGGGCACAGACTGCGGAAGAAGACCGGCCTGCCGCAGCGCAGGCTGAGAAGAAGGTGCTGTCGATGGACGACTACGGCCGTTGGCGGACCATCGGGGACCAGGCCCTGTCCAGCGACGGGCGGTGGGTGACGTGGGTCTACCGGTTCACCAACGTCGCGCAGGACGATGCGAAGCCCGAGTTGCACCTTCTGGACCTCGAGGCCGACAAAGACACCACCATCGCCAACGGGACGAACGGGACCTTCTCGCCCGACGGAGGGTGGATCGCCTACCAGGTGGATTCGACGCCACCGAGAACTGGACGGGGCACGGGAAGCGGGGGCGGCGGGAACACACCCGTGGCCCAGAGTGGGCGTAGCGGTGGCGAAACGCCGGCCGTCCAGCACCGGATCGAGATCCGAGAGCTCGCCACCGGGGAGACGCAGGTGTGGCGTGGCATGCAGTCGGCGACCTTCTCCCGCACATCGAAGTTCGCTTTGCTCAGGGACCGACCCTCGGCGGGCGGTGGCGGCGGGAGGCGGGGCGGGGGCTTCGGCGGCGGCCGCGGGGGAGGTGGCTCCTCATCGTCCGAGGAGGGCTCGGACGCCATTCTGGTGGACCTGACCACGGGGCGAAGCCAGTTCCTGGGCAGCGTAGGAGATGCGGAGTTCAACCGTGCCGGCGACATGCTGGCCTACACCGTCGCCGCCGAGGAGCGTGTCGGCAACGGGCTGTTCGTCATCGAGCTCGCCAGTGGGAGCGTCCGGGCCCTGGACAACGCTGACCGCATCTATAGCCAACTCGCGTGGAACGACGCCGGGACCGGCATCGCCGTCCTGAAGGGGGAGGACGTACCGAGGATGGTGGAGCGAGACAATGCGCTCCTCGTGGTGCCGGACGTGGGCGCCGCCCTGGACCATCCCTCCCTGGCACCGAAGACCCTCACGACATCGGCTTCGGGCTTTCCCGAGGGATGGGTGATCAGCCACCGGGCCTCCCTCACCTGGAGCGAAGATGGCGCCCTGGTCTTCCTCGGGGCCAAGCCGCAGGTGCCGGCTACGGACACGGTAAGAGTGGAGAGCTCCGATTCCACCTCCGATGTGGATGTGTGGCGCACGGCGGACCGCTACATCCAATCGGTCCAGATGGGGCAGGCCCAGCGGGATCGATCCTTCACGTACCAGGAAGCGTTCGATGTCGGGCGGGGCACCTACGTGGCCCTCAGCGATTCCACCCTCCGGGCTGTGGAGATCTCCCCGGACGGCCGGTGGGCCGTGGGCCGGGACGAGCGCCCGTATATCTCCGATTGGAAGCCGTCGGTTGCCGACTTCTACCGGGTGAATACCACCACCGGTGAACGCACCCTCATGCTGGAGGAGCAGCTCACGAGGGGGGCGTTCGGCATATCTCCCGACGGTCGGACCTTCCTTTACTGGAAGGACAACCGGTTCCAGGCATACGACCTGGAGAAGGGCACGTCTACTACTCTGGGAGCGAACGGTCCCGATTTCACGAACACCGATTACGATCATCCGGGACCAAAGCCGCCCTGGGGCGTGGCCGGCTACACGAGGGACGGCCGCAACGTCATTGTCGAAGACAAGTACGACCTGTGGACGCTCCGCCTGGACGGTGAAGACACCGCCCGGAACGTCACGAACGGGTTCGGCGCGGAGAACAAGATCACCCTCCGGCTGGTCCGCCCGGAACCCATGGATCCCATGGCGAGCCGCCGGGTGCGCACGGGCCAGGAGTATGACCTCTCACGTCCGGTGACACTATCTGCGTTCGGCGAGTTGACGAAGACGGCAGGCTTCTTCCGCCTGTCGAAAGGCGATCTCGCGGAGGTCGTATACGACGACGCCTCGTACGACACCCCCAGCAAAGCCAGCCACGCAGACCGTTTCCTCTTCACCCGGCAGGCCTTCTCGGAGCCTCCGGATCTGCGGGTGTCGGGCTCCGACTTCGCCAGCGCCCGGAAGATCACCGACTCCAACCCCCAGCAGGCCGAGTACCGGTGGGGCCACAGCGTCCTCTTTGATTTCACGGACAGGCACGGACATGCGCTGCAAGGCCTGCTCTGGTTGCCTGACGACTACCAACCCGGCGAGAAGCGACCCACACTCGTCACGTTCTACGAGAAGAACTCTCAGATCCTCAACCGGTACCCCATGCCCGAGCTGTTCGTCAGCATGGGCCGACCAACCATCGAAGCCGTGAGTCGCGGATACATCGTGATGCTCCCCGACATCTGGTACAACACCGGCTCGTCGCACGACGACCAGCTGGACTGCGTGGAGGCGGCGACGCGGAAGATCATCGAGATGGGCTACGCCGACCCCGAGCACATCGGCCTGCACGGTCACAGCTACGGCGGCGAGGGGGCGGCATACATCGGAACCAGGTCCCGGCTCTTCGCCGCGGTGGGAGAGGGCGCCGGCGTCACGGATCTCTACACCGACTTCAGCCAGGAGTGGGGCTGGTCGTACCAGAACAGCAGCGGCTCCGGTGCCAACGGCAACCAGTACTATTTCTACGGCCAGGGGCGCTGGGGTTTCTCGCCCTGGGAGAAGCCGGAGGTGTACCGGGACGAGTCGGCGCTGTCACACGCCAACGAGGCGACGCAGCCGATCCTCATCATGCACGGCACG
>Ga0316577_10001412_pt1 | contig 11335 bp, 10 predicted proteins | sample S5NA_FD_203073 | JGI IMG/M metagenome (GOLD analysis project Ga0316577, IMG submission 203073) | Rhizosphere microbial communities from salt marsh grasses in Alabama, United States - S5-7_050615r2r1 | ecosystem: Host-associated > Plants > Roots > Rhizosphere | place: USA: Alabama | collected... | reverse complement strand
TACTCATTGAGAGAAAGGAAAAAATTACAAGTCTTGAGCAGAATGTCGAAAAATTAAATGAAGACGCAGCCGGGAAAGATGAGGCATTTCTTGCAGGCATAAAAGATGCCAGGACCAGGGGGTTAAAGGAAAAAGACGTTTTGTTAAAAGAGGGGGCTGAGGAAGAAAAAAAGATTGTGGAACAAATTAATCAAAAAGCCCAGGCAAATCTTGCTGAAGTTCGTGATAAGATCGAAAAGGATGCACAGAATGTTAGAGCGTCTTTAAATAAGGAAATTGATACGTTTGCTAATGCAATAAGTGAAAAAATATTGGGGAGGGCTGTTTAATGAACCTGAATTGTAAAAAATGGCCTAAACATAACCTAAAGCGACTGATCTTTAAAAAAGGATCGATCATGATGGTTATAATGACGATGCTTTTCTTCTGTTTTATCGGCATGTCTCTGGCTTCATCGGAGGGATCAGCGGAACACGAAAGCAAGTCAAAAGGATGGGTGGCGACAGACACCTATAAGGTGATGAATTTTGCAGTCTTGGCCATCGGTCTTTTCCTTCTTGTTCGAAAGCCGGTATCCCAGGCACTAAATTCAAGAATTAGCGGAATCAAAGAACAACTCAGCGAACTTGAAGAAAAGAAACAAGCGGCCGAAAAACAGCTGGCGGAATATACCGAAAAATTTTCCAGCTTGGAACAGGAAACTGAAAAGCTCATCGAAGATTATATCCGGCAGGGGAATGAGGCCAAAGCCAGAATCATCGACGAAGCGAAAAAAGCCGCTGAAAAAATGGAGGAACAAGCCCGTCGAAACATCGATCATGAGTTCCAACAGGCCAAATTAGAGCTTCAGAGAGAGATACTGGAAAAGGCGCTGCAAAAATCAGAAGAAATCCTAAAAGATAAAATTACGGCCAAAGACCAGGAAAAACTGGTTGATGAATATTTAGAGAAGGTGGTGGCATAGTGAAAAATTTAACCATAGCACGGCGATATGCCAAGGCACTTTTGATTATCGGCAAAGAGGACGGCCAAGCTGAAACCTACGGAAAAGAACTTGATGAATTTTCCAAACTGATAGCCAAAGAAAAAGAGCTTGGACAAGCGATTTGCAATCCTCTTTATGGTGCCTCGGGTCGTAAAAAAGTTTTAGAGACAGTTATCGGTAAAGTGGGTATCTCAAAAATCGTTTCATCCTTTCTGCTGTTGTTGTTTGACAAAGGTCGCTTCGATTTTATAAGTGATATCAATGAGTTTTATCAGAAACTGGCAGACGAGCTTAAAGGTGTTTTAAGGGCCAGTTTGGTCTCGGCTTCAGAACTTTCATCCGAAACCGTTGAAAAGATCCGTACAACTCTGTCGAAAAGGACAGGTAAAGATATTATCTTGCAAGTGGAACAGGATCCCAGCCTTATCGGGGGTATTGTTTCAAGAATAGGAGATCTGGTTCTGGACGGTAGTATCAAATCACAATTACTCAATATGAGAGAATCATTAAAAAGGGGTGAGAGCATATAATGGAATTAAGAGCTGAAGAAATAAGTCAGATCATTAAAGAGCAAATTACGGATTACGACAAGAAGGTTGAGTTAAGTGAAACCGGGACGGTCTTGTCGGTGGGTGACGGTATCGCCAGGGTATACGGACTGGAGGCAGTTATGGCACTGGAGCTTGTTGAATTTCCAGGCGGCATCCTCGGTCTTGTGCTGAACCTCGAAGAAGATAACGTGGGTGTCGCCATTATGGGCGAAGACATTCACATAAAAGAGGGAGATATTGTCAAGCGAACACGCAGAATCGCCCAGGTTCCGGTGGGTGAAGCCGTGCTTGGCAGAGTGGTTTCGGCAGTTGGCGAACCCTTGGACGGCAAAGGGCCCATTGATGCCAAAGAGTTCAGCAGAGTTGAGATGGTGGCACCAGGGGTTATTGCCCGTAAAAGCGTGCATGAACCGTGTTATACCGGTTTAAAGGCCATCGATGCCATGACCCCCGTTGGTCGCGGGCAGCGCGAACTGATTATCGGTGACCGTCAGATCGGGAAAACCGCCGTTGCCGTTGATGCCATTCTCGCTCAGAAGGATACGGACATTTACTGTATTTATGTGGCGTGCGGTCAGAAAAAATCGACGGTGGCCCAGGTTCATGCGATTCTGGAAAAACATGGCGCCATGGAATACACCACCATTGTCGCGGCATGCGCCAGTGATCCGGCCACATTGCAGTATGTCGCTCCCTATGCCGGTTGTGCCATGGGTGAATATTTCCGGGACAGAAAAATGCATGCCCTGATCATCTATGACGACCTTTCCAAACAAGCTGCAGCCTATCGTCAGGTTTCTCTTCTGTTAAGACGTCCCCCGGGACGTGAGGCGTATCCGGGCGATATTTTCTACAATCACTCCCGCCTGCTCGAACGTTCTGCCAAGCTGAACGATGAACTCGGCGCCGGCTCCTTGACCGCACTTCCGATTATTGAAACCCAGGCCGGAGACGTTTCCGCTTATATTCCTACCAATGTTATTTCCATTACCGATGGGCAGATATACCTTGAGCCCGCCCTGTTTTTTGCCGGTGTTCGACCGTCGATCAATGTGGGACTGTCTGTTTCACGTGTCGGTGGTTCGGCCCAGGTGAAGGCCATGAAACAGGTGGCCGGTACATTGCGGCTCGATATGGCCCAATACCGAGAGCTTGAAGCGTTTGCCGCTTTTGGAAGCGATCTCGACAAGGCAACACAGCAACAGTTGACCCGGGGTGAACGACTGGTTGAAATTTTAAAACAGCCCCAGTATCAACCACTGCCCATGGAAAAACAGGTGTCGATCCTGTTTGCCGGAACCAGAGGCTTTCTAGACAAATATCCGGTTGATGTGCTTGCCAAGTATGAGGCAGGACTTTATTCGTTTCTTGAAGACAGATATCCTCAGATATTCGAAGGGCTTAGAGAACAATTGGCGTTTACGGAAGATATCGACAAACAGCTGACCGATGCGTTAAAGGCATATGATGCGGAATTTCAGGACACCATCAAATAAATAGCTGAGGTTATGTGTCGGATATTCAAATGAAAAAATGAGTAAATTACCTCAACTATAAGGATGCAATAAGGGCTAAAGTCTATGGCGACATTAAAAGATGTTAAAACAAAAATAGGTGCGGTTAAAAAGACCCAGCAGATTACAAAGGCCATGAACATGGTTGCAGCTTCAAGGTTGCGTGGTGCTCAGGCCAGCATGGAGGGGTTCCGACCCTATTCCGCCAAGTTTGCTGAAGTTTTGGGAAGCCTTGCCGAGAAGGCCGGAGAGGAGACAAACCCCTTGCTAGAGGTCCGTGAGGAAGTGGAAAAAATCCACATTGTCTTGTGTACTTCCGATCGCGGTCTATGCGGTGGTTTCAATGCGAATTTAATATCAAAGGCCAAGGCGTTCAAAAAAGAAAAGGAAGCGCAGGGCATCGAGGTCGTATTCACCAATTTCGGGAAAAAAGGACGCGATTGGTGCCGGAAAAATAAACTTGAAAGGGTCGACGAACATTTGGGGATCGTCGGAGCCAGGTTCGGATTTAACGTTGCATCAAGTGCCGGACAGAAATTGATCAACGGTTTTTTGGACAAAACCTATGACGAGGTCTACATTGTTTATGCTGAATTTGTAAGTATGGCAAGGCAAGTACCGGTACTAAAACAGATGCTTCCGATACTGCCCATAGCGTCCGGCGAAGAAAAGATTGAAACAGAAGAAACAACCTATCTTGCAGAACATATTTGTGAGCCTTCATCACAGGAACTGCTGGGCGAGTTACTGCCAAAGAACGTTTATGTTCAGTTATACAGCGCATTGCTGGAAACATCCACCAGCGAGCACGCCGCTCGGATGGCCGCAATGGACAATGCCACCAAAGCCTGTAAAGACATGATTGAAAACCTCACTCTGTTATATAATAAGGCGCGACAGGCCGCAATTACAGCTGAGTTGATGGATATCGTCGGTGGTGCTGAGGCGCTTAAAGGCTAAATAGAAAAATATAATACCGCATTTTAATAGGAGGTCTTTTGATGGGAGAAAATATAGGAAAGATTACGCAGGTTATGGGGCCTGTCGTCGACGTGGAATTTGAGCAGGGAAATCTGCCGTCCATCTACACGGCTCTGGCCATTACGAACCCTGCCATCAACGATGAGCCAGACAACCTGATCGTTGAGGTTGCACAGCACCTGGGTGATAATGTGGTTCGAACCATTGCCATGGATGTCACCGATGGTCTGGTTCGTGGACAAGAAGTCAAAGATACCGGCAATGACATCATGATGCCGGTGGGTGAAGCCGGTCTCGGACGGGTGCTTAACGTCGTAGGACGGCCGGTGGACGGACTCGGTCCGGTGAGTCAGGAAAAAATGATGCCGATTCACCGTGAAGCACCGAAATTTACCGAGCAGGACGTATCGGTCCGTGTGCTTGAGACCGGTGTTAAGGTTATCGATCTGCTGGTGCCCTTTCCCCGAGGTGGAAAAATGGGAATGTTCGGCGGCGCTGGTGTCGGAAAAACCGTTATCATGATGGAAATGGTTCATAATATCGCCATGCAGCACGGGGGTATTTCCGTATTTGCAGGAGTGGGTGAGCGCACCCGTGAAGGCAATGACCTTTACCACGAGATGAAAGATTCCGGAGTGCTTCCCAAGGCGGCGTTGATTTACGGTCAGATGACAGAACCGCCCGGAGCCAGGGCTCGAGTTGCGCTTTCAGCTCTGACGGCTGCGGAATATTTCCGAGATGAAGAAGGCCAGGATGTGTTGATCTTTATCGACAATATCTTTCGTTTTACACAGGCGGGTTCGGAAGTTTCAGCCCTCTTGGGTCGAATGCCTTCGGCTGTTGGATATCAACCGACACTGGCGGTTGACCTTGGTGAACTTCAGGAGCGTATTACATCCACAGACAAAGGTTCGATTACGGCGGTTCAATGCGTGTATGTGCCTGCGGACGACTTGACAGACCCTGCGCCGGCAACAACATTTGCCCATCTTGACGGGACGGTGGTTTTGTCACGTCAAATCGTCGAACTCGGAATTTACCCGGCAGTTGACCCGCTGGATTCGACCTCGAGGATTCTGGATGCTAATTTTATCGGTGATGAACATTATCAGGTTGCCCGGGAAGTGCAGCAGATACTTCAGAAATACAAGGAACTTCAAGATATTATCGCCATCTTGGGTATGGAAGAATTGTCCGACGAGGACAAAATCACTGTGGCAAGGGCACGAAAGATTCAACGATTCTTGTCTCAGCCGTTCCACGTTGCCGAAGCCTTTACAGGAAAAAGCGGCAGTTACGTAAAGATTGAAGACACCGTTCGGGCTTTCAAAGAAATTTGTGAAGGCAAACATGACGATATTCCGGAGCAGGCATTTTATATGGTAGGGGGCATTGAAGAGGTGCTCGAAAGAGCCCAAAAAATGGCTGAAGCCGCATAACGCAAAAAGAATATAAGGTTATAATATGGCTGGAAATATTAGATTAGAAGTTGTTACCCCTGAAAAGTATGTCGTTGACGAGGAAGTCCAGATTGCAGTGGCACCCGGCAGTCTCGGTGAATTTGGTGTGCTTATCGGTCATACGCCTTTCTTGACAACCTTGAAGACAGGAGTAATGCACTATACAGATGCCGGCGGGGCCCAAAGATATGTTTTTGTAAGCGGCGGGTTTGCTGAGGCACTGCCTGACAAAGTGACCGTACTGGCAGAATCTGCTGAAAGGCGAAAGGATATCGATGTTAACCGTGCCAAGGCGGCCATGGAGCGTGCCGAGGAGCGTTTGGCCCAGCAGGGAAAGGCTGAAGATATCGATTTTAACAGAGCCAGAGCAGCCTTGGAAAGAGCCCTGCAACGCATAAGGCTCGTCGAAATCCGTTAAATAAGCTGTGTTTATGGTACGGTGTTATTGAATTTATAATATGACGTAGTCCCCAAAAAGGGGATAGGCGAATTTTATTTTTAAAGGGCAGACCCATTATATGGTTTGCCCTTTTTTTTGTTAACTTATTGAAAACATCGTGCTCGACGCGATGAGGAATATATCTTGACTTTCATTAAGATAAAGGATTATAGTTTATTATAATTATTTATGAGGTGTAAGCTTGGATAACGAACTTATTTTAAAACAATTTGAAGAAATTGAAGAGAAAGTTGAAAATCTGATCAATGTTTGCAAGTCGCTTAAAACGACGAATTTAGAACTTAGGAATAAAGTTGAGAGGTTAGAGGAAGAGCTTCAAGGTAAGGTTGAGACGGAAAATAATTTTGCACAAGAGAAAGCCTTGATTCGGTCAAAGATCGATAATCTTTTGGGCAGACTGGAAGATATGACAGAGGTTGATTGACGACCGGAAGGGGCGGTTTGGGAAAGGTAAAAAACGTATTCATTGGAACAACTTGTAACAATAGAGCTTTTTGGGCAACCTTATACATTTAAGGCACAATCAGATGTGAGCAATGCAAAAGAAGTTGCTGATCATCTGGTAAAAGAAGTGACCAAGATAGAAACCCAATATTCAAGCAAATCATCTGTAAACAAGCTTGCTACTTTGATTCTAGCTGCGCTTAATATTGCCAATGAAAATATTAAATTAAAAAAGAGTCATTCAGATTTATTGATGGATATTTCAAAAAAATCGGCAAATCTGATACATACGCTTGATGCGGCTGTTAATGGGTGAGGCTTATCCACAAATGAAAGTAAAAAATTGTAACAAGTTGTTTTTATTTCCGTTTCCATAATTTTCGTCTGTGTCGGTTGAGAACAAATATAGATATCTTTCTAATTCCCCGATATAAAAACGACCTTGAAGGTATTTGGGTTTTAACATATGCGGCCCCTGCCGTGTTTGTGATTGGAAGATGTTCTTTGACCCAACATTTCATTCCAGGGGAGCCCTCTCTGATTTTGGTGTGCATGTTCTGTTTATGCAGAAAAGCCTAAAGAAATTAAAGGGCGCCCACTTATTTTTTATGGATCAAAGACCTCCCAACACGGCATTGTGGCAGGGGTCCTGTTCAACTCAAATATAGAAAGAAATGGGTTGCAGAAAATATCATCCACCTGATACAGCAAATTGTTTATTTCCAGGTTTACTGAAACACTGAGATATAACGCTGAAGGAAAAATATTTAAAAACCTTAGCTTTTTCCTCCTAAAAGTGTCATTCCAAATCCACCTCATAATAGGTTTTCCCAAAGACGTTTCGTATTAGAGGCAATTTCGTTTTTGATATTAAAATGATATGTTTATAAGCTGTTGCCGTGGTGCTAAAAACGTATCAAATCATTTGTGAAGACATCGAAAATGCCGTGTGAAACAAGTATTTGATGTTTAGTATTTGGTGTTTTGCGTGAAATATATATACGGGCATAACAAGCCTGTTTAATCACCAAACACTAAACACCAAATATCGGTAAAGCAATCTAGGGAGAAAGACAATGCATGAATATAATATATTAATAGGCCTAATCGCATTTATTGTTGGTTTTGCAATTGCTTTTTGGGTCAAAGGGTTAATTATATCCCAGAAAGTTAAAGCCGCTGAGAAAGAAACTTCGCGAATTTTAAAAGATGCAAAACTAAGATCGGAAACACTAATAAAAGAAGCCAAACTGGATGTTAAAGACAGGCTTTTCAAAATGAAAAGCGAGTTCGATGCTGAAACCAAAGACACTCGATCTGAATTAAAAAACAGAGAGAGAAGGTTGATGCAAAAAGAGGAAAATATCGATCGCAAGGTGGAACAGTTCGAACGTCGAGAACGAGAGATTTTACGAAAAGAAAAAAAGATTACTCGAACAGAAGAAGAGATTGAACAGAAAGAAAAAAAGTATCAAGAACTCCTTGAGGAACAAAAACGGCAGCTCGAAAAAATTTCAGGTTTAACGGCAGAACAGGCAAAAGAACTTCTCATCAGGGCCATGGAAAATGAAGCCCGTTATGAAGGGGCCAAAACGATAAAAAGGATAGAGAATGAGACAAAAGAACAGGCGGATAAAAAAGCAGCAGAGATAATGGCCACAGCCATACAAAGGTATGCAGGTGATTTCGTTGCTGAAAGAACGGTCTCTGTTGTTGAGCTTCCAAACGATGAAATGAAAGGGAGAATCATCGGTAGAGAAGGTCGAAATATACGTGCACTCGAAGCGGCAACAGGTATTGATCTTATTATCGACGATACGCCAGAGGCGGTTATTTTATCCGGTTTTAATCCGGTTCGGCGTGAAGTTGCAAGACTCTCTTTGATGCGGTTGATTGCGGATGGGCGAATTCATCCGGCCCGCATCGAGGATATTGTTAAAAAAGTAGGAAAAGAAGTGGATTTAACCATTAAGGAAGCAGGTGAACAGGCAGCCTTTGATTTAGGTGTTCACGGTATCAATAACGAACTTATTAAATATATCGGACGGCTGAAATTTCGTACAAGTTATGCTCAGAATGTCTTACAGCATTCGGTGGAAGTGGGTGTTTTATCCGGGATAATGGCGTCTGAATTGGGTCTTAACCCTAAGCTTGCAAGACGTATGGGTTTGCTGCACGATATTGGTAAGGCAATTGATCATGAAGTTGAGGGACAACATGCCATAATCGGTGCTAAGTTGGCAAAAAAATTTGGTGAAACACCGATGGTTGAGCATGCAATTGCTGCGCACCATGAAGATATACCACCCAACTCAGTGTATGATTTGTTGATCCAGGCTGCAGATGCATTGTCTGGTGCGCGGCCGGGAGCCCGCAAGGAACTACTTGAAAATTATATAAAAAGATTGGAAGATCTAGAAAACATAGCGAATTCATTTAAGGGCGTTGCAAACGCTTATGCCATTCAAGCTGGAAGAGAGCTTAGGGTTATTGTAGAAAGCGGCATTATCTCTGATGAGGATGCAACCCTTCTCAGCAGAGATGTGGCTAAAAAAATAGAAGAGTCGCTGACATTTCCGGGTCAGATAAAGGTTACGGTTATTCGAGAGATCCGGGCGGTGGAGTACGCAAACAAATAAGTTTACAGTTTATAAATGGTTCTTTTTCCGATGAGTTGCGTTCTCCGCGGGTTTCCGTCTGCGGCGTACCAAATGTACGCCTCAACGAAAACCCTTGTGCGGCCTTACTCATCAAAAAAATCTCTCATTTATAAAATGCAAACGTAGGTAAACAGGAAATCTACTAATACCTATTAATTGCAAGCACCAAAAATCAAGGCATTTAATCCAGAAATAGGAAAGAGAAAAGAGGAAAGAGGAAATTGGTGAATTTACTTGATGTTCTGAAAGAACGAGGGTTTATCGAACAGACGACCCATGAAGAGGAGTTAAAAAATTATCTCGAGACAGAAACGGCGACCTGTTATATTGGATTTGATCCCACTGCATCCAGCCTTCATGTGGGCAGCCTTGTCCCGATCATGTCACTTGCACATATGCAGAGACATGGGCATCGTCCCATCGCTTTAGTGGGGGGAGGGACAGGTCTTGTGGGAGATCCAAGTGGAAAAACAGAAATGCGACAGCTGTTGACACCGGAAATGGTGGATCAAAATGCCATCGGAATCAAAAAGCAGCTTTCCCGTTTTCTAGATTTTAAAGAAGATAAGGCCTTGATGGTGAACAATGCCGACTGGTTAACCAAACTGGAATATATTCCTTTTTTAAGAGATATTGGACGGCATTTTTCCGTCAATCGCATGATTAAAGCTGAAAGTTATAAAATGCGTCTAGAATCTGAAGAAGGCCTAAACTTCATAGAGTTTAATTACATGCTCTTACAGGCATACGATTTTCTGGAGCTATTTGATCATTATGAATGTCGATTGCAAATGGGGGGCAGCGATCAGTGGGGAAACATCGTTGCCGGAATCGACCTGGTCAGAAAAGTCCGTCAAGAGACGGTTTTCGGCATTACATTTCCGTTAATAACCACAAGTAGTGGTGCGAAGATGGGTAAAACGGCAGAAGGGGCTGTCTGGCTTGATCCGGAAAGAACATCTCCTTATGATTATTATCAATATTGGATTAATACGGATGATCGAGATGTTGCCAGATTCATGGCCCTTTTTACATTTTTGCCCATGGAAGAGATCAGAGATGTTGAGAAGTTAAGTGGGGCTGATTTGAATAACGCTAAGGTTATATTGGCATTTGAAGCAACACGGATCGCTCATGGTGAACAAGAGGCCCTCAAAGCGTATTATGCTGCCCAACGAATGTTTGGTGTTCGGATTGTGCCCGAAGAGATCCTGCCGTCGAGTTCGGTTCCCCGGGATGTTTCAGAAAATAATAATTTATCAAACACATCGGGTGATTCTTCGTTGGACTCGGAAAAATTGGCTATGGAAGCTCTGGATTCGATTCCCCAGTCACATATCGAAGAGGGGCAATTCAAAGACGGCATTCCGGCTTTCAAGCTATATCATCAGGTAGGTTTGGCTGACTCGGGAAGTGCGGCCAGAAGGCTTATTGAGCAGGGCGGCGCTTATGTCAATGGGCGGCGTATAGAATCATATGATTATCTGTTAACTGCAGACGATGTTGTTGATTTGGAAATACTTTTAAGGGCAGGAAAAAAACGGTATCATAAAGTTAAAATAATCAAAAATAAGTCTTGACAAAGATAATGATTAATCTTAAATACTACGTTTCTCTTGGCTGAAAAATATTGAAAGTTTCGATGGAAATCCCAGAGAAAAAATATCAAAAAAACATTGACAAAATATATCATTTTCTTATAATAAAAGTTCCCGACTGTTTCCTTTTGACAGTTGAATTAAACGCCGTTACATTTAACGGTGGCTTGGTCTTTGAAAACTAAATAGTAACAGCTTGTGAGTTGAGGTTCATAGTTAATTCATTGTATCTGAATCACATCAGGTGCAATCGATACGATTTAATTGGAGAGTTTGATCCTGGCTCAGAATGAACGCTGGCGGCGTGCTTAACACATGCAAGTCGTACGAGAACTCTTCTGCTTGCAGAAGATAGTAAAGTGGCGCACGGGTGAGTAACGCGTGGGTAATCTACCTCCGAATCTGGGATAACCCGCCGAAAGGCGAGCTAATACCGGATAATATCTTTAAACTTCGGTTTTTAAGATCAAAGGTGGTCTCTACATGTAAGCTACTGTTTGGAGATGAGCCCGCGTACCATTAGCTTGTTGGTAGGGTAATGGCCTACCAAGGCCGCGATGGTTAGCTGGTCTGAGAGGATGATCAGCCACACTGGAACTGACACACGGTCCAGACTCCTACGGGAGGCAGCAGTGAGGAATTTTGCGCAATGGGGGAAACCCTGACGCAGCAACGCCGCGTG